>Ga0181530_10001457_pt1 | contig 29800 bp, 25 predicted proteins | sample PEATcosm2014_Bin_42_FD_119769 | JGI IMG/M metagenome (GOLD analysis project Ga0181530, IMG submission 119769) | Peatland microbial communities from MTU Mesocosm Facility, Houghton, MI, USA - PEATcosm2014_Bin10_60_metaG | ecosystem: Environmental > Terrestrial > Soil > Wetlands > Peat | place...
ACAAGAATGTGATGCTCCGGTTTTTCCATGGTGACTCCTTTCGAACCCTTATGAACAACCCACACCCGATCCTTGACACTCCGATCCGCACGCGCGAAAAGGTTTGCGCATCGAGGCCGGCACATCGCCAGATTCGTACAAAGTAGAGACCGCCTGCGAAATCAGCCCGGACATTTCGATTACTTTCAGGCCCGCCTTCTCCAGCGCCCAGCGCGGCTTTCGACCGATGCCGCCGACGATCACGGCGCGGCAATCCTCAATCGTTTGCGCCAGTTCGCGCCAGCGTCCCATGCCGTCGCCAGGTTCCGGTGTGGCGCGAGTTTCAATGAGGCGCGGATTCGGATCGCCGGGGCCGAAGATCCATAGTCGCGATGCTTCTCCCAGATGCTGATTGATCAGCAGCCCCTCCATGCTAGCCACCGCTATATAAGGACGATCTTGAGAATCGAATGTCCCGTCGGAGCACGCACGCATGAGCGTTACCAGATCGTCGTGCTGCGGCTCTCCCAGCAGTCCAACCGCATCGGCGCGGCAACGCGTGCAGTGCTCCATTTGTGGGAGGTATGCCTCGACCGTCTTCCGCAAACGCCGCATCGGTTCGGCCCCCAGTTGCTCGCGATCCTCAAACGGCGTGTCCTTAACCGGATAGAGCGGAATACAATTCATAATGTCGACGCCAAGAGCGCGCATCTCAATGGCCACATCTTCAGTGTGCGTGTCGTTGATTCCGGGTATAACGATCGTATTTACCTTCACAATGACGCCGTCACTCTTGAGCGCCGCGATCGCGCGTTGTTGCCGCTCCCACAACAAACTCGCGCCGGCTTCGTGGCGATAGATTGTGCGCGCGTCACGCACCCAGGCATAGATCTGCGCGCCAATGGCCGGATCGACGGCGTTTACCGTGAAGGTGACGTGGCTTACCTGCAACTGCGCGAGTTCTTCGGCGTAGGGCTCGGCGTTCAGCCCGTTGGTCGCCACGCACAGCAGCATCTCCGGATACTTCTCGCGAACCAGGCGAAGGGTTTCCATCGTCTCTTCCGGATTGGCAAACGGGTCGCCCGGGCCCGCGATGCCGACTACCTTGAGGTAGGGCGCTTTTTCGACGGCGCGGTCGAGATATGCCATCGCCTGCTTGGGTGAGAGCACGCTGCTCGTCACGCCCGGACGGCTCTCGTTCGCGCAGTCGAACTTACGGTCGCAATAGTTGCACTGGATGTTGCACCGGGGCGCGACCGGCAGATGGATTCGTCCAGTGCGATGGCGTACGTCCGAGTTAAAACATGGGTGTTGCGTCAAATCCAGTGCCATCGCGGCCTCCTCACATATAGCTGTAGCCAATTTCTGATGTTTGCTGCTTGTATTCGAGCAAAGCGTTGACGATGCGATCAAAAAGCTGTTGCGCTCCCCGATAACCGAGATGCAGAATGCGTTGTCCTCCGATGCGGTCGTGAATCGGGAATCCCACGCGCACCAGCGGAATGCCAAGGTCGCGCGCGATTCCATATCCTTTGCTGTTGCCGATCAGCAGATCGGGTTTGAGCAGCTTCGCTTTCTCAGCGATGGACATGAAATCGGCGCCATCGCAGATTTCGGGCGACTCGGGCAAATTCGGCGCAACTTCCGCTATGGCCTGCCGGAGCGCGCCACTCTTTCCTCCCGAGGCGCACAAAACCGGAATAATTCCGATCTCGCCGATGAGCGCAGCCAGACCGACGACCAAATCCTCCTCGCCGTAAACAATGGCGCGCTTGCCAAACACGTATTTGTGGCCATCCACATAGGAGTCGACAAGCCGTCCTCGTTCCATTTCGTACTTGCGGGGCAGGGGTCGGCCCGCAATGTCTTTCAATGTCGAGAAGAACCGGTCGGTTTCGTTGATGCCGATGGGCAAACCCAGGCGATGGGCGCGAACGCCGAATGCGCTCTCCAGAAATGCCGCTGCCGTATCGCGCTGACGAATGGTTCGTCCGAATTCGATGGAGGCGCGCGCTCCGGCTGCTGAGCGAATGCCGTGAATCGGCGTGCCGCCCGCAGGGATCTTCTGGTAGGCATCAAGCGCAGGGCCGTCGAGTGTTTCCGAGTAGTCCGGTAACACGATGGATGAAATCTCGAAGTCCTCCGCAATCTCCTTGAGATAACGAAGATCTGCCGCAGAAACCATCCCCGGAAACAAATTGACATGGTGCGACCGTGAGTGCGACGGTCTGGCGAGCGCTTCAACCACCGCGCGAACGGCGGCATGAAAACCATCGACGTGCGTGCCGCTGTAGCTGGGCGTGGAAACATGAACCAGGTGCGGCGCCGAGCCGCCGGTTTCCGCGTCCTGGCTTACATGGAGCACGTATTCGCGCACCATCGCGGCGACGTCTTCGCCGATGGTTTCACAAAGGCAGGTGGTCGCAACGCCGATCATGATGGGCTTGTACTGCGCGGTTACGTTCTGCAAACCGCGGCGGAGATTGTCTCCTCCGCCGAAGATGGCGCTGGACTCGCTGAAACCTGAGGCGGCAATATCCATGGGCTCGCGGAAATGACTGATGATGTAGCGGCGCATGTAAGTTGCGCAGCCCTGCGAGCCATGCAGGAATGGCACGGCCCCTTCGATTCCGCGAAACACCAGGCTTGCGCCCAGCGGCGCGCAGAGCTTGCACGCATTCCGGGTGGAGACATAGCTGGGCGGCGCGGCCGGCTTCTGAATGATGTTCAGGCCCGCGCTCATATCGGTAACTGCGTTCGTAAGAGCGCTTACATCGGCGATCGTATTCGCGCTCATACTGCCATCTCCTTCCGCCGTCGCGACGTGAATTGCCACACCGGGCTCATCACCGTGGAATGCACCTCGCGCGCAAAATTGACCATGCCGGCAAATCCCGCCAAAGCTTCTTTGCGTTCGTGATTGTGGTCGCAGAATCCCACGCCGAGTTTGTAGGCGATGGGCCGCTCCTTCACGCCGCCGATGAACAGATCCACTTCTTTCTCCTGGAGAAATCCCGCGAGTTCCAGCGGATTCGAATCGTCGACGATGATCGTGCCTTCGTCGCACAATTCGCGCAGTTGTTCGTAATCTTCGCGGCTGCCAGTTTGCGAACCGACGAGCACGGTCTTCATGTCGAGCAGCCGCAGGGCGCGCACCAGGGAAAACGCTTTGAATGCCCCGCCAACGTAGATCCCGGCTTTCTTGCCTTGCACGTCCCGTCGATACGCGTTGATCTGCGGCATGACCTTGTCAATTTCCTCGTGCACCAGTTCCTGAGTGCGCCGCATCATTTCAGGGTCCTTGAAGAAGCGGGCAGTGCCGTATAGCGCCTGTGCCATGTCTTCAATGCCGAAGTAGGAGACACGCAAGAACGGAGTTCCCCACCGCTCTTTCATGCTCTTCGCCAGATACGTCATGGAACCGGAACACTGCACCAGGTTCAGCGCGGCCCCATGCGCACGGCGAATGTCGTCCACGCGGCCATCGCCGGTAATGCAGGCGACAACCTGGATGCCCATGCGTTCGAAGTATTCGCGAATCATCCATATCTCGCCGGCCAGGTTGAAGTCACCCAGAATATTGACGCTGGTGGCGGCGGTGCCTTCGGTAGAAGCGGTCCCAATCAACTGAAATAAGGCTTCGCAAGCGGCACGATAACCGTCTTTTTTTGTCCCTTTGAATCCCTCGGAATGAACCGGGAGCACCGGAATGCCTTTCGCCTCGCTGGCCTGTTTGCAGATTGCGTTTACGTCATCGCCAATAATGCCGGCGATACAGGTGGCATAAACGAACGCGGCTTTAGGCTGATGCGCGTCGATCAACTCGCAGAGCGCGGCGAACAGTTTCTTTTCGCCTCCGCGAATTACGTCCATTTCCTGCAAGTCGGTGGAGAAGCTCAAACGATGCAATTGCGGCCCGGAAGAACGGGCGCCGCGGATATCCCATGTGTACGAAGCGCACCCGATGGGCCCGTGGACAATGTGAAGAGCATCGGCAATGGGATAGAGCACGACGCGCGATCCGCAGAAGACGCAGGCACGCTGACTGACAGAGCCGGCCACGCTCTGCTTTTCGCAGTCGATCTGGAAGGGCTCCGCGCTCTTTCGATACACCTGCCGCTCGCGCTCTTGTAGTATGTCGGTCATCCGGCTCTCCGCCTCATGTCTTGCAGCTGCATCTACAGCGCGAGTTCTACATCACCAGTTCGAATTTCTCTTCCAGCCCTTCGCGATCCTGGCGATCCATGAACGCGTTCAGGATTTTTTCCAGCAGATACATCCCGCCTCGATAGCCAACAGTTGGGAAATACGCGTGGCCGATGCGATCGAGAATCGGGAAGCCGTGCCGCACGAATGGAATATTTTCGTCACGCGCGATGTATTTCCCGTAGGTATTGCCGATCAGCAGATCCACCGATTCCTGTTTGATCCACTGGTGCATCAGGAACATGTCCGCCCCTGCTCCTTTCCGAATCTTCGCGTCGGGAACGGAGTCGCCCAAGACAGCGCGCACACGCTTTTCGAACCGCGTCGAGGGAGTGCCGGTAACGATGTACACCGGTTTCATATCCAGGCACACCAGGAAATCGCAGAGCGAGACCAGTTGGTCGGGATCGCCCCACAGCGCAACGCGCTTGCCGTGGACGTACTGGTGCATGTCGGCGATCATGTCGAGCAGGCGCCCGCGTTCGTCGGTAATGACGTCGGGGACCTTCACTCCGGCCATGATGCGCATCGCCTCAATGAAGCGATCCGTCGCTTGCAGGCCGATCGGCAGTTCCAGCATCTCGTTGGCTACTTCGCACTTTTCTTCCAGCGCGCTCGCGGCACGTGTCGAGGCGGAATGTCCGAGCCCGATGGTTCCAATGCTGTCGCCTGCGCTGCGAATCTGAGCGATGGTTGCTCCGCCTTTGGGATAGAGCTCGTACTTGCCCGTCTGCGGCGCATCCAGAACATCGGAGGTGTCCGGAAACATGACGACATCGACGCCCATCCGGTGCGCCAAGCATTTCAGTTCCCGCATATCAGGCGGTTCCACCCAACCCGGAAGAAGATTGATCTGCTTCTTGTCCTCCCCAGTTCCTTCAGCGAAGTTCGTCACCAGGGACTTGGCCATGTTCGCGAAGCCGGTCACGTGCGAACCGACGTAGCTGGGCGTATTCGCATGAATAGCGTGTTTGCCTTCAGGAATTTTTCCTTCCGCCTTGGCTTTGCTGATGATTTGAGAAATGTCGTCGCCGATCGTCTCCGATAGACAAGTGGTGTGGACCGCGACCATCTCCGGGTTATAGACGGTAAAGATCGTCTCGAAGGCTTGCAGCAGATTTGCCTGGCCGCCGAAAACCGACGCGCCTTCCGTGAAAGAACTCGTGGCGGCCATCACCGGTTCCTTGTAATGACGCGTGAGCGTGCTGCGGTGATAGGAGCAGCAGCCCTGCGAACCGTGACTATGCGGCAAGCAGCTATGGACGCCGAGAGCAGCGTACATTGCTCCAATCGGCTGACAGGTCTTGGCCGGGTTGATGGTCAGGGCCGTGCGTTCGGCAACCTCAGCGGTCGTGTGTCGTAAGAGCATAAAAATTCCTTCCCGTAAAAAACGTTGCTACGGTGGCTTGGAGCGACTGCTAGTCGGCGGCCACAGGCGCGGGGTCTGGGCGTGGTTCTAACGTCTGCCAGGGAGCTTTCAACAATGACCAGACCTTCATGTTGACCATGCGATCGATTTCCCGATAGAAGTTGATTGCGCCTTCAAAACCGGCATACGGTCCGCCGTAGTCGTAGCTGTGCAACTGCTTGCACGGGATTCCCATCTTCTGCACCGCGTATTTCTCCTTGATGCCGGCGCAGAAAATTGATGGCTTGTAGAGTTCGATCAAGCGCTCGGTCTCGTGATGGCTGATGTCGTCGATCACGAGCGTGCCATCTTCCATCTCTGGCATCATGCCCACGTAATCCTGAAATTCGAGTTCGGGATCGGTAAGTTGCGCTTTGCGCTCCGGGCTCAGGCGCGGCACATAGCGGGTCTCGTCCGGACGCACCTCAATTTCTTCTATGTTCTTGCTGTCAGCATCGACTTTGATTGTGGGCAGCACTTTCCGGCCCTCGTAGTCGTCGCGATGCCCAAACTCGTAACCAGCGGCAACGATTTCCATCCCCATCTCGTTGAATAGCACCTGGTAGTGGTGGGCGCGCGAGCCGCCGACGAAGAGCATCGCCGTCTTTCCCTGGCAGCGAGACTTCACATCCTGCTGCGCCATGTCGACCTTCGGCATCTCCTCGGCAATCACCGTTTCCACCTTCGCCTTCAGTTCCGCATCGTCGAAGTACTCCGCGATTTTTCGCAGCGATTTCGCGCTGGCGGCGGCGCCGATGAAATTGATCTTGAGCCATGGAATGCCAAATTTCTTCTCCATCATTTCGGCCACATAGTTGATCGAGCGGTGGCACATCACCAGGTTCAGATCCGCGGTGTGCGAATTCGCCATGCTGTCATAATCCGAGTTGCCGCTAAAGGTGGCGATCAGCTTGATGCCGCACCGGCGGAACAGATCTTCGATCACGAAGGCGTCTCCTCCGATGTTGTACTCGCCCAGTAGGTTGATCTTGAACTTCTCTTCGTGAGTCAATTCGTTCAAGCCGACCACGTGCCTGAAGAGCTGGTTGTTCGCGATGTGATGTCCGGCTGACTGGCTGACGCCGCGATAGCCTTCGCAACTGAATCCGAAAACGTTGATGCCGAGTTCTTCCTTCATCTGCCGGGCGACGGCGTGCACATCGTCTCCGATCAGCCCGACCGGACATGTCGAAAAGATGGCAATGGCCTTGGGATGGAAGGCATCGTAAGCTTCCTTGATCGCTGCCTTCAGTTTCTTCTCCCCACCGAAGACGATCTCTTGTTCCGACATGTCCGTGGAGAGACAGTAGTTGATGAAGTTAGGATCCGAATCGGTTGGGGGACGCGTTTGATTGCGCCGCGTCAACCAACTGTAGAACGAACAGCCAATTGGTCCATGGGTGATGCTGAGAATGTCGCGGCTGGGGCCGATCACGACGCCTTTGCAACCGGCATAGGCGCATCCGCGTTGCGTAATGATCCCGGGGCTCGTGCGAACGTTGGCTTTGATCTCAGGAACTGCGCCATCCGGGCCAAGCTCAGTAACTACGATCTGCTCGGCCCGTTTTTTTCCCAGCTTCTTCGGATAAATCGCTACCATTTCTTTTTTTACTTCGTGGGCATCGTGCGCCATAACTCTCTCTCCCTCTAAAACTCAGACTCTATCGCTGGCCCCTTTCCGCGCACCGTGTCCTAATCGCAGGCCACCGAATTTGCTGGCGTAGCCGTCGCCAGATCAATTTCCGTCGCTGGCACATCGGCGTCTTGTCCCAACTCTTCGGCCAATCCGAAATCCATGAGGAGTTTCTCAAGCGCCCCCATCTCCAGCGGCTTCGGGATGATGAACATCTTGTTCTCATCCATGGCCTTGGCGAGGTTTCGATACTCGTCCGCTTGCGGACACGTCGGCCTCCACTGGATGACCGTCTTGCGGTTGATTTCCGCGCGCTGAACATCGTTATCGCGCGGCACGAAGTGAATCATCTGGGTGCCGAGTTGGCGCGCCAGTTCTTCGATCATCTCCCGTTCGTTATCGACTTTGCGGCTGTTGCAGATGATGCCGCCCAGGCGCACGCCTCCGGCATTGGCGAACTTTACGATGCCCTTGCAAATGTTGTTGGCGGCATACATCGCCATCATCTCGCCCGAACAAACGATATAAATCTCCTGCGCCTTGCCTTCGCGGATCGGCATGGCAAACCCGCCGCACACAACATCACCGAGCACGTCATAAAAAACGTAGTCCAAGCCGATGGATTCCTTATAGGCGCCGAGTTGTTCTAGCAGGTTGATGGAGGTGATGATGCCACGGCCGGCGCAACCCACTCCCGGTTCCGGTCCGCCAGACTCGGTGCAATAGGTATTGCCGAATCCGACACGGCGGATATCTTCCAGGTCCACTTCTTCGCCCTCATCGCGCAACGTGTCAAGCACCGTGCGCTGCGCGAGGCCGCCTAACAAAAGGCGCGTTGAGTCCGCCTTAGGATCGCAGCCTACCACCATTACCTTTTTGCCCATTTCCGCCAAGGCTGCCACTGTGTTCTGCGTGGTTGTCGATTTACCAATGCCGCCCTTACCGTAAATAGCTACCTTCCTCATAATCCATCTCCTTATGAATCGCATTTCTTCAGAAATCAGGCCTCAAAGTCTGACGCCTGGTGCTCCCCTGCAAAGGACCGCGGATCGATCGGGGTGCAGATCGACTTCGTTCCTTAGGGTGCAAATGGGGTGTGCGAACGAGAAGGCCTACGACACGCGCTCGTCGACCGGCTCTAACACAAGACTTTGCTATGTGTGAACGATTGCTCGGATCAAGGAGCAGGTGACTGAAACATCTTTTTCAGCACTTACTGTGAAGGCGGGTGTGGCCCTGTCGCTGTGACAACCGTGGTCTCCAAATGCTACAACAGCGACAATCCTTAGAGGATAGGAGCAGCATGAGGGAAACGTGTTTGGAAGTCCAACGCGTTGTTTTGATGTCAACGATCACGAAATCAAATAGGCCGAGCGCGTTTGCGGTTTGGGGGAGCGCTACCCCAAAGTAACGCTTCGACGTTTTCGCGTAATACGCAGGATAGAAACTTTTCATTGGACGCTCGCGGTCATGCCCCGTAGGCTGATATCAAAAGCGAGTAAGTCTGTTTGGGTCCAAATATAGGGTCGTGGGGATGGGAGAAAACGGTTGTGGTGTATGGAAGGATCAAAAGAGACCCGGGCGGAATCGTGGCAGCTCGCGATCCTGCACCGCACAAGCAGAGTGGTCAGCTCCGGATTGAGCATTGACGGGATGTTGCGGGAGCTGATTGCAATTACCGTCGAAACTACCGCGAGTGATGCATGCCTGGTTTATCTTCCGGACCACGATAGCCATGAGGTTGTATTGCGCGCCTCGCAGTTGCCTCACGACGCGGAAATTGGCCAGGTTCGACTTCGCATGGGTGAAGGAGTAACGGGCTGGGTTGCCGAGCATAAGTCTGTCGTCGCCCTCTCCAGCAAAGCGTTTTCCGACCCGCGTTTCAAGACGTTCTCCGCTCTGGTAGAAGACACTTACGAGGCACTGCTCTCGGTTCCTCTTGTCTCTGGTGGCGAAGTGATCGGAGTCCTCAATGTTCATCATCGCGACCCGCACGTGCACACGCCCACCGAGATCGCATTACTGAGTTTCGTGGGTGAGCAGATGGGCGTTGCTTTGACGCACTCGCATTTGTCGGATGCCTGCGTGCGGCTCCAGGAGGAAGCCAGCCAGATTCGACAACAACTCGAAGATCGCAAACTGCTGGATCGTGCGAAAGGTTTCTTGCAGCACCAGTTCACGCTGACTGAGCGCGAAGCGTATCGGCGGATGCGCGATGAGAGCCGGCGTTTGCGCCGTCCGATTCGAGAGATCGCGCAAGCCGTCCTCCTGGTCGAGACCCTCGCCCAAGAACGGCCGAGCCTTCTGACGCCCGAAGTCAAAGATCTCGATTGAGTCCCGGCTCTAAGGCGAGGGCGTGCGCCGCTTTCAAAGCCGCAAAACCCATTCAGGACGCACCATCCATCCACATCAACACAGACACTTCTTCCCGAAAAAGGTGTGTTGGTCATCCAGCCCGTCCCACGCATTCGAGGCGAGTATCACCTTGTACCCTTGTTCTTCGAAAACTCGGCCGTAAAGCTGAAGGATTGGGGCAGCATCGTCTATGCAAAGAATTGTCTTGTTCATAGTCTCTCCGATTAAGCGTTGGGTACTGCTCGTAGCCGGCGGCGGACGCTCGCACTATCCGGATCTAGACTCTTTCGAGCCGGAAGATAGTCATCAGAGCCGTTGTCGATAGCTGTAATAGCTATCGACCTCTTCGACGAATGGCCCACGGGGCCGCGAGAGTCTCTCGGACGATCAGCAGCGAAGGGCGAAGACGTGATCGGGAGGGGACGATCGAAGTGAGAAAATAGCATTAGATAGCGTGAACAGCAAAGAATGGCGGGCCACCAAACGACAGCCCAGAATGTGCAAGGCTGCCAGCGCCATGGCCAGCCATATCTTGAATCTTCTGTAGATAGACTGCAGAGCTGTCACCGGCCCATGTGTGGCTGAATATGAACCATGCACTGCCGGAAAGAACAACATAGCCGCGGTGCAGATTGTTGCGGCGATGGCGAACTCGTAATTCAGCTCTCGAGGAAATATCAAAATCAACTGCCCCTCTGTGAAAAGTGTCAGAATTACCTGTCAAATGGTTGGATCAAATTGACGGTCCAAAAGGTTGGCTGAATTTCGCGACTCTTCAAACAAATTTATAAACCGTTCCTCAGCATTGTCTTGCAAAGTCAATAAAGCGGCGGCGTCTTCCCAGCAAACCAGAATCGGTCGCAACTTGTCGTAGCAGAAGCAGCGATATTGCTGAACGATACAACGAAACCTATCGCGCGAGGAATCTATCGCTAATGGACGATGAATGACGATGAATTGAGAAGGGAGTTCGCAAAATGATGAAAGCGATCGGAAGCGTAATCCTTGCACTGTCGCTTGTTTCGACTGTTCACGCTGCGGAAGACGTTGTCAGTGCTGTCCACGGCACTATCAAAAAGGTCGATTCGGCCGCCAAAATCATCGTGGTGAAGACGGGCGATGGGACGGAACACTCACTGCATTTTCTCGACAAAACAGCGGTCCACGGTGTCGATGCTTCGGAGGAGGCCGTCAAAGATTCTTGGCATGGCTTGAGAACAGGAACCGAGGTGGTAGCTCACTACACCGCGCGCGGAACTGAAGACACGGCTCTGGAGATTGACAGAGTGGGTGAAGGCGGTTTGAAAATGACCAGCGCAACGATCAAAGACATCGATCGAGGCGGGAAGAAACTTATCGTCAAGACCAGCGATGGTGTTGAGTCGACCTTCCGGTTGACCGACCACGCTGCCAAGGATGGCGGGAAAGATATCGCAGAGGGGGCTGAGAAAGGCACCAAAGTTGCGGTCTACTACACCGAGGATGCCGGCAAGAAAACCGCCCACTTTTTCGAGAAAGGTTGAAGGGGCTGATGGATCGATTCCTAAACGACTCGTTGCATGTTGAAGGTACGCCCAGGCGATCTGCAGCGGTTTGCCACAATAACGCGATGGAGTTATAAACGTGGGGCATGGCCCAGGACAACCGGGCAGGGGGGCAATGATGCGCACGCTCGTTATCTGCCTTTTGCTAGTCAGCCAATTGACGCTCCGAGGTGTCAGCCAGCAGGCGGCCTCCCTCGGTAAGCTTGCTGAAGTATTCTGCACGTTTGACGATGGGAAACAGATGAAAGTTGAATACAGCAGCGCAACCGCGAAGCGCGGAAAGGAGTTCCACGACGGGAGACTTTGGGAGCCAGGTGGTTCGCCCATGTTTCTATTTACGGAGGCTGAGCTTACCATTGGCGCCTCGATGATTCCAGCAGGAGCATACAGTCTGTATGTCATCCCAGAAAAGCGGAACTGGACTTTGGTAGTAAACAAGAACACCACGGCTGAGGGCCAGTACGACGAAAGACAAGATCTAGTGCGGGCTCCGATGGAAATTGGGGAAAGCGACGTTCCAGTAGCTCAGGTTCAGGTCGCACTTGCCCACGTAGCGCCGAAACAGTGCAATCTGCGGCTGTATTACGAAAAAACCGGGGCGTGGGCGGAATTCCACGAAAAATGAAGCAGAAATAACCGCTCTCGCACTCTTCGATCTACCGTCGTTGGTCATGCGTTCGCAAACGATGGCCACAAAGTAGCTGATTCGGGGAGAGTACTTACCAGAGGAGAACCCTGCCCATTGGACTTGACGGCCAGAGAACAGGGCCGGGTAGACCAAGAACATGATGAAGCAATTCATGCTCGTGGTAGCACTGGCCGCCGCTTCCTTTGCCCAGCCCGACATCGCCCGCATCATCCAGCGTTCAGTCGAAGCCAATGCGGAGGATTGGCAGGCCGCTCCTGAATACGACTATTTCGAACGCGACGTGCAACAAGCGGGGGGAACCAAAACCTATGAAGAGCAAATGATCTACGGCTCTCCCTACGAGCAACTGGTAGCCGTGAACGGTAAACCTCTGTCACCGAAACAGCAGGCGCAGGAGCAACAAAAGTTGGAAGCGGCCATCGTTGAACGCCAGAAAGAATCCCCGAAGGAACGGGCGCAGCGTATCGCGCGGTATGAACGAGAACGCAAACGCGATCATCTACTGATGGAGCAATTGACAAAGGGCTTCGTCTTCGAGTTCATGGGCGAACAGAAGCTGGGACCGCGCGAAGTTTATGTGCTGAAAGCAACACCTCGCCCCGGCTACGAGCCGCCCGATAACGAAGCTAAGGTATTGACCGGCATGGAAGGCATGCTCTGGATCGACAAGACAACATTTCAGTGGGTGAAGGTCGAAGCCACCGTAATACAGCCGGTTTCGATTGCAGGTTTTCTCGCACAGGTACAACCGGGCACGTGCTTCGAACTGGAGAAGATGCCTGTCAAAGACAACATCTGGCTTCCGGAGCATTTTGCTATGAAATCGCAGGCCAGGGTACTCTTTCTTTTCACGCGGAAATCGCAAGACGACGAGACTTATTACGCATATCACAAGACCATCAATTCAAGCAGCTATCGCTGACAAATGAGCGCTAGTCGTCAACTGGACTCCGGTATTGGTGCATTCATCATCACAATTGTGGAAAGCAGGTAATGAGGGACGCGCACTCTTTCAGGACCGGCACAGAGAAAGGGCGCGCCATGTGGCGCGCCCTTAGTTGCGCCTATGCTTGAGTTGGGCTCACCTGGGCGAGCAAATCAAGGTTTGTGTCAGGCAGCTCGGCCGGCGACAATCTTAAGACCGGCGTACGTGTGCACGTCGAACGTGCGGATGAATGGTTCGCTCCCCAGAAGGTGCCGAACCGTCTCAGTGACGTTTTTATATTGGTCTCGGTGATACCGTTCCGCGTCCTCTTTCGTTTTCCAAAAACTGAGAGCGAGGACCCGGTCCGGCTCCACATTCGAAACAAGCAGCATTTCGTCCACGAAGCCGCCCTGCTTCTGGAGGATGGGCATTACCTTTTCGTTGATTGTGTTGGAGAGTTCTCTTGATTTCCCTGGTTTACTGGTCATTTCAACAACACGAGTAAACATCATCAGCTCCTTTCGTAGGCTGAAAGTTGAAAGGAAGCCTCACCGCAGAGTGCGGCGTTGGGCTTATTATCGTTCGTTACAAAAAAGGTTTAGTTCGCTCGGCCCGGTTGTATTTGTGAAGTTGTTTGTGACGGCTGGCGACTACGTCTATGGGAACAGAAACTCCCCTGTGCGACTGGGCCTTTCGCTCGACGCCATCGCATGCCATTCTTGTTTGCGCTTCTTTTGAAACAACGACCCTTTTGGTTGGGATGATGCGATTGCCGTCGACGGTTGTCCGGCGCACCAATCAAATATCTTCTCGTCTAGCTACAGGTTGGGACAATTCGAACGTGCGCTTCTCGGTGTCGGCGGGCTTCAGCTAGATCTCGAAGAGTTCCGATAATTAGATCGTTCCAGCTGTCGTGACGATTGAGCAACCGAACGGCTTGTAATCCTCAACTGATCGCTAACGTGCCGACCGCCTGAAGTGCATGAGGAACCAGATCACGGGAAGGGCAAGTAAACGTACCGGGATCAGCAGAAGAGCTGTCAGACAGCTTTGGGGAATAGGGATCGAACTTATTCCGAGCGGCCGAATGGATTCTCGCATCTGGAAAGCGAACCTCTTTATAATTTTATATGACAGCCATCCGGAGCGGCACTGCAATCTTCCAATGCTTCGATCTGCTTTCATCTTCGCCGTTCAGGTACTGCCCGCTATTCTGCTGGTCCTGCTCGGCTGGGGATTCGATGATTTGCCGGCGTTTTTTCTGAACACGGCGCGAAGTGGACTGGCAGCCGTGGGGTTGGCCGGAGTGCTTACCGCCGTCCTCCTGGGGTTGGATTTTCACCCGCTCCGAAGAGGATCAGTTCCGGTTGGAAACCAGAGTTTGCAACTGGGAGTTCTGTTGATTCTGTCCCTATCTTTGTTATGGTTCTTGCCTTTTGCGGATCGCAGAAACATGTTGACGCTCAGACAAGACTACTGGCGCTATCTGGGACTGCTGCTGTGTTGCATCGGGGTTACTGTGCGTGTGCTGGCGCTGAAGACTCTAGGTGAATTCTTCAGCGCGTACGTGACGCTGCAGCCAAACCATCGATTGGTGCGACATGGCATTTACGCCAGCATTCGCCATCCGCTCTACCTGAGCTTGCTGCTCGCGCCGACGGGAATGGCGTTGGTGTTTGCCAGCCCTCTTGCGTTGCCGATTCTCGCCCTGGCCGCGATATTCGTTCTTGATCGCATACGCAAAGAAGAGCACCTGCTCGCAGCACACTTTGGCTGGGTGTTCGAAGACTATCGACGGCGTACTTGGAAGCTCATTCCGTTTGTACTCTGAAAACGCTACCCGTTCGGAAGGGCCGATGACAGTCTGGAAACTTCACTTTTCCGTTCTTTATCCACGCATCCTTCCTCACAGTATCAAACATCTATAAAAGACGTGGCCCCAACTCGCAAGGAGATCCTTCGGAAATCGTCCTCTAGATCCGGCGGTCGATTCAGAGTCCGGGTCCGTCACTTGGACTCTTCGCGCGCTCTAGATGGAAGAAGACGATGTAGTCGATCTCGTCTCTCGATGCCGGTTCTTGTCGCTGCGATTGTAGGCGCGCTGCTGGCCTTAGAGTTGCGTTCCTCATGGCTTGAGGCTCACGTGCTGGCCGCGACCGCTCGTTCAATGAAGTTCTCCGTCGCGCCTGGTCCAAGCGTAGCCATCCACTATCCCAGCGAGGGTCCATACGATCACCGGCTCGGCTATGCTGACCTGCCTGAATTTGTTCGTCGCCTGCAGGATTCTGGCTACCGGGTTACAGCACAGGCCCGTGATTCCGCGCTTTACCTTTTGCTAACGCGCCTGGGAGTCTATCCCGTGTATCACGAAAAGAACCAAGCGGGACTGCAGATTCTAGATCGCGATGGTAGTTCCCTTTTTGCTGTTCGTTATCCTGCCCGGACCTATTCGGATGTTTCTAAAATTCCTCCCTTGTTGGTGAATACCGCACTGTTCATCGAGAACCGCGACATCCTGGACCCGCAACGTCCATATCGCAATCCCGCTGTGCAATGGAGCCGGCTGAGCCGCGCGCTCGCGGTCTATGGCATTCACGAAATGGATCACAGCATTCCGGTGATCGGAGGTAGTACGCTAGCCACTCAGTTGGAGAAGATCCGGCACTCCCCGGAAGGCAAGACTCATTCTCCAGAGGAAAAACTCTGGCAGATGGCCTCTGCCTCGCTGCGAGCATACGCAGACGGTCCCGAGAGCGTCGCAGCCCGACGTGATATTGTCTGCGATTACATCAATTCTGTTCCACTCGCGGCTTTTTCTACCCAGGGTGAGGTCACGGGTTTGGGGGATGGCATGTGGGTATGGTACGGCGCAGACTTTGCCTCGTTCAATCGGCTGCTTGCGGCTTCCGAACGTCGCCTGACTCCCACGGAACAGAAAGAGCGAGCCCGAGCGTATCGCGAAGCGCTTTCCCTGCTTCTGGCGATACGCGCCCCATATTACTACTTGGTGGAGAATCCAGAGCGCTTAACCCGCCAAACGGACCGCTACCTCCGGGCGCTTCATAAAGCGGGAATTGTTTCTACCTCGCTGTGCAATCGAGCACTGCGCGAGCACGTTTCGCTGCAGCCCGGAGCAAGGCGCGTGCAAGCAGCAAACTTCGTCGCGAATAAAGCCTCTGACCTAGTGCGTTCGCGGGCGCTTCAGCTGCTCGATCTGAACAGCATCTATGCCTTGGACCACTTGGACCTCTCCATCTACACGGCCATCGACAGAAAGGTTCAGCGACAGGTAACCCAGTTCCTCGAGCAGTTAGCCGATCCGACCGAAGTAGCAAAGGCAAATCTTAGCCAGTATCAGCTGCTGGCTCAAGGCGACCCCAGCTCCGTGATCTACAGCTTTACACTCTATGAGCGAGAGCGGGATGCGAACGTCCTTCGCGTGCAAACCGACAACTACAATGAACCGCTTAGCATCAATCAAGGAACCAGGCTGCAGCTGGGTTCAACGGCGAAGCTGCGAACGCTGATCGAATACTTGCAGATCGTGGAGCGGCTGCACGACAAATATGGCACAGTGCCCGCGCCACAGCTAAAATCGGCGCCTGTTCAGCCCAATGACAAGTTGACCCAATGGGCCATTCAATATCTTTCAAGCGCGCCGGACAAGAGCTTGTCGGCCATGCTATCGGCGGCTCTGGCTCGTACATACTCCGCCAGCCCGGATGAAGGATTCTTCACCGCTGGCGGTCTCCACTACTTCGCCAATTTTGAACCGTCGGACAATGCTCGCGTTTTGACCGTCAGCGACGCCTTTCAGCAGTCAGTGAACCTGGTATTCATTCGTCTCATGCGGGACATCGAGAGGTACTACCTGTATCACACCGCGGATGCGACGCCGAAGGCAGGTGCGGCTTTGCCTGACCAGGCGCGCCAGCGTTACCTGGCTCGCTTTGCCGACAATGAAGGCAAGGTCTTTCTTGCCCGCTTCTATGCGAAGTATCGGAAGCAATCTCCTGACCAAGCGCTGGAGACTCTACTGCGCGGCATCCATGTGACGCCGCGCAGCGTGGCCGTCGTCTATCGTTCCGTGCATCCTGAAGCCAGTGTGGAGGAGTTCTCTAAGTTCATGCGGTCGCACTTCCAGCCCGGAAGCTTCGTCAGCGTGGATATACAGAAGCTTTACTCAAAGTATGGTCCCGACAGCTTCGATCTCGCGGATCGCGGCTACTTGGCGCGCATTCATCCGTTGGAGTTGTGGCTACTGAACTATCTTCAACAGCACCCAGGAGCAACGCTTTCGGAGGTCTTTGCCAAGAGTGCGCCGCAGCGGCAGGAAGTCTACGGGTGGCTCTTCCGTACAAAGTACTGGAATGCGCAGGACGTGCGCATCAGGACGATTCTGGAAGAAGATGCCTTTCACAATATTTGGCGCGACTGGAAAGAACTGGGCTACCCGTTTGATTCACTGGTTCCTTCCTATGCGACCGCGATCGGGGTCTCCGGCGACACGCCGGCGTCGCTGGCAGAGTTGATGGGGATCATCCTGAACGACGGTGTGCGCAATCCAACCATTACGATTCGCACGCTGCATTTTGCCCAGGACACTCCAGTGGACACCGTGCTAACACGCGAGCCTAAACCGGGTGAACCGGTCCTATCGCCGCAAATCGCGCAGCTCGTGCGTGCGCAACTGATAGGCGTAGTGGAGAACGGGACGGGGCGGCGCGCTCATGGGGGAGTGGTTCTTGCCGATGGAACGATTCTCCCTATTGGAGGAAAGACCGGTACAGGTGATAACCGGTTCAACGTCTCTGATGCGGCAGGTCATCACCTTAGCTCACGCCCGGTGAACCGAACCGCTACTTTTGTCTTCATGATTGGGGATCGGTTCTACGGAACCGTGACCGCCTTTGTTCCCGGCAAGGCTTCCGCCAACTACAATTTCACTAGCGCTCTCACAGTTCAGGTGCTTAAGGATCTCGAACCGCAGCTCCGCCCGCTGATCGAGACGCCGGAGAAAAAAAGGCCTTTACATCAGACGTGATTTTTAGCTCGCAGAATGTTGTCTTACGCCACTGGGTGCACCAGTGAACCGGCGTCCTGTTACTGGGCGCCGGCGAGGAGGGTAGAGGGTTAAGAAGCATTGATCTGGACACTTTCGGCCAGATTGCCATCCGACTTTGGAACAAAATGAATGATGGCCTGTTTGTGACTTTCGCTGGACAACTCATTCATTCCGATCTTTTGGTTCGCGAGTTCAACCTGCGTGTTCTTGGTCAGCTCGAAGTCGTAAGGGACGCCGTTGGAACCGACCAATGTTATCTCTTTGTCGGAGGGTTCAACCATCGTGATGGTTCCGGTAAGGTCTTCGGCCGACGCCGGCGCATGACTCGTTTTCATTGCGGAATTCTCTGCCACGGTCATGCCTGCATCTGGTTTTACCTTTGTAACTTCCTTGGTAGTGATCTTCGTTGCGGAACTTTTCGCTTCGGGAGCTTGAGCCCCGAAAGATACTGCTAGGGCGAGCGTCAACACGAACACGAATAGAAGTGGAACGATACTCGTTACTTTGCGCATCTCACAACATCTCCTTTCTTCAGTTTGTGGCACCAATTGACAGATATCGCTCCTGTGGCCTGCAGGGGATTTCAGCGGTGAGGAGGATCGCCGCCCCCCCCACAGATGCCACGGAACACCACACATGCCGACGGAAGCTGCCACGCCACCGCATTCAGCTCACGCGCGACACGCACGGTCTCGAAGTGCGCCACGGGAGTCGCATGCTCTGTACATCGCTCATTTCTGGACGGTCAGCCACAGCGAGCTCGTAGGACACTGTTCGGCTTGGCGGAGGCGGGAGAGTTTGCATCAGTCTCCCAAGGGCCTACTTCCCTCTCTCGAACTCACGAGAACAAAGGCAATAACGATTGGAATTCTAACCGGCACAACCCGCCGGCTCCGCTTAAATCGACTTCAACGTTTAAATGAGATTCAACAAAGGGAGATTTTCGTTGTATTGCGAAATGACCCAGTCTGTCGCTTGGCAACTCGGCCAACCTATGAATCGCCTCAGACATCCAAGTTGGCTGGGCCCCTTTTTAGCAGGACACTTCAGATTGGGGACAGCTAAGCGATGATTCCCCGGCACTTGGGGTACAAATTCATCATCTTCGCGATAGTTTGCACCGTCGCCATATTCGTCTTTCCGGCAGCCACGGGCTCTTACTGTGCTGTTCATGGGCCAGTCACAGCGCTGCTCAGTCTCCGCGCGAGACTCAAGCTTTGGTTGGGAATGGCATTCTCCGCACTGCAGTTGGCGGAGCGCACGGTCCCCATCAACTTCGCCGCGCAGCAGACAGCCAGGCAAATGACCCTGCTGGCGCAGTCAGTTCCTCCCGAGCAGAGCACCATCCTTCGCTGCTAACGGCATGCCCGCCAGGGGTGCCAGACCGATTTCCCGACATGCGCTTTTTTGTTCGTTGCTGCAAGCACTAAGAGCAGCGTTGGCGATTTTGTTTCATTTCGACCGGGCTGACCCCGGTTGGACGTCAGTTCATCTATGGAGGACAACATGATGCGCGGAAAGTTTAAGATGCTTTCTTTGATTGCCGCTCTCTCCAGCACGTTTTTTTTGGCTGCATGCAACAAGCATGTGGCAAAGGTAACTCCACCACCACCGCCGCCACCCGCGACCCCGACCGCAATTCTGGCCGCTAATCCGAATGTGATTCAGTATGGTCAATCCACAACCTTGACCTGGAAAACCGCGAACGCGAACGACATTACCATTCAAGGTCTGGGAACCGTGCCAGCTTCGGGGTCGCGCAGTGTCGTCCCGTATATGTCCACAACGTACACGCTCGTAGCCAAGGGTCCAGGCGGCACGGATGATGCAAGCGCACGTGTCACCGTCAATCCAGTCCCGGCAGCTAAGGTTGTAGCGCCACAGCCCAGCGAGGCGGATTTATTTGCCAACAATGTCAAGGATCTATTCTTCGACTTTAACAAAGCCACGGTGCGCCCGGATGAAGTGCCTGTGACCTTCGACGATGCGCAGTTTCTCGACCAGCATCCCGACATCAAGATCATGGTGGAAGGCCATTGTGACGACCGGGGTTCCGAAGAGTACAACATCGCGCTCGGCGTCAACCGCGCCAATACTCTGAAGCAATCATTGGAGCAAGCAGGCGTGAGCGCCGACCGGATCAACACCGTCAGCTACGGCAAAGAGAAGCCCTTCTGCACCGCCGATAACGAGCAATGCTGGCAGCAGAACCGGCGTGATCACGTCGTATTTGATCGGTAAGAGCGCTGACTGCAACGGGGCGGTCGTCGTCGTCGTGGGACCGCCCCGGCGGCGCGTGACTCGTGCAGAGAGGAAAAACTGGACAGAGGTCTTCGTCAATTCAAACTTCAAGGAGGATAGGAAAATGTTGAAACGTCTTGTGATCGTCACCACGTTAGTTCTGTTTGCGTCTCTTACTGCTGTCGCCTCGGACCACGAGGATGATGTGCATCGCACCCACAAAGCCGCTGAGGTCTTCAAGGAGATCATGAATACACCAGACCATGGCATTCCTCACGATCTTCTGGAATCGGCGAAATGTATCGCCATTATCCCAGGCGATGTGAGGTTCGCTTTTATATTCGGCGGTAACTACGGCAGAGGAGTGGCCACCTGCCGTACTCCGCATGGCTGGAGTGCCCCCATATTTGTGGCGATTGACGGCGGCAGCGTGGGTTATCAGATCGGTGGTTCTTCTACCGACCTGGTGATGCTCTTTATGAACGATCACGCCTTGCAGAGCCTGCTGAGCGACAAATTCAAGCTCGGTGCCGATGCCTCAGTAGCCGCCGGGCCGGTGGGCCGGAACGCTACTGCTGCCACCGACCTTAAATTGAACACGGAGATTCTGTCCTATTCGCGTTCCAAAGGCGTCTTCGTTGGCGTGAGTCTGAACGGCGCCGTGGTGCAAGCCGACAAGAGTGGAGACAAAGCCATGTATGGCGACAGCGTAAATCGCCATGAAATCCTTCACGGCAGAGTAGCTGTGCCTGCGTCCGCAAGACCGCTGCTGCGCGAAATTCGCGAATATGCCAAAGCTTAGTGGTGAACTCCATGGCTGGGAGACTCTAAGTAAGTTGCTTATGGGCGAATTGAAATCGGCAAAAAGGTAGGAGGAAACGTGGAGGGGGAAGCACTCGAAATTAGACGTCCAATCGCGGCCTTATTGACCGCCGTGGTGCTGGCAGTGGGAGTGGTCTTCGGTATAGGAGTGACAGAGTTGGCTGGGCATCCAGCATTTGGAGCGCAGAAGACTATTCCCATCTTTGGTGCGGTCGCGAATGGCCAACCCGCCGGCGAGGTTCCCGCCAGCGGGATTGGTTACGCTTCCATTCTCAAGCCGGCGTTGTCGGCCGTGGTCAACATCTCTTCATCGAGAATTGTTAAAACGCCTGGCGGTGGTGAGCCCTTTGGGCCGTTTTTCAACGATCCGTTTTTCCGCCAGTTCTTTGGTGACCAGTTCTTTCATGGAAACCAGATGCCGCGGGAACAGCGGGAACAGAGCCTGGGATCGGGTGTAATCGTCAGCCCCGATGGTTACATTCTCACGAACAACCACGTGATTGAGGGCGCGAACGAGATCAAAGTATTCCTGCCCGACAAGCGCGAGTTTAAGGGCAAGGTCGTGGGCTCCGATCCCAAGACAGACGTGGCGGTGGTCAGAATCGAAGCTAAGAATCTCCCCACTCTCACCATTGGAGACTCTTCAAAGATTCAGGTTGGCGACTTGGCCTTTGCGATCGGCGACCCGTTCGGAGTCGGCGAGACAGCCACCATGGGCATCATTAGCGCCACAGGGCGAAATGGCCTCGACATCGAAGACTACGAAGACTTTATTCAGACCGATGCGGCGATCAACCCCGGCAACTCCGGCGGCGCACTGGTGAATGCGCGTGGTGAACTTATTGGCATCAATACAGCCATCATCACTGGTGGAAGTGGCGGGAACCAGGGAGTCGGGTTTGCCATCCCCATCAACATGGCGCGCCAAGTCATGGACCAACTCATCAAGACGGGCAAGATAGTGCGTGGCCATTTAGGGGTCGCCATCCAGGAAGTGACACCGGAGCTGGCAAAGGGATTCAACGCACCGCCAGGCAAAGGTGCTCTGATTTCGGATGTAACGGCGGGTGGCCCCGCAGAGAAAGCCGGTTTGCAAAAAGGCGATGTGATCGAGGAAATAAATGGACAGCCCGTAACTGGCGTCAACGAGTTGCGACTGCAGATTGCAGCGATGGCGCCGGGCACCGTGGGTCATTTCAAAATTCTGCGCGATGGCAAGGAACGCGATGTCTCCGTAACCTTAGGCGAATTGCCAGGCAAACCGGGGCAGAACGGGCCGACCAGCCTCGGCGAAGACAGTCTGATGCACGGGGTTCAGGTTGACACCCTGACACCGAGCGTGGCGCAGGGTCTGGGTATAAAGCCGACAACGAAAGGCGTCGTGGTAACCGACGCTGCGTCGGGAACGCCAGCTTCCGATGCCGGGGTCCAGCGCAATGACGTTATTGAAGAGATCAATCGTCATCCGGTGGCCAACGTGACAGAGTACGAGCGCGCTTTACGCCAAGCGGGAAAGCAGACTTTGGTACTGCTGGTGAACCGAGGTGGGCAAACGTCTTTTGTGGTGGTGGAGCCGGAATAGGACAGAAAGAAATTCATCCGTCATCACCCAGGAGGTGAACTATAAATATGACTATTCGGTGAGGAGAGAGTATCCAAGGCCGGAGTTGCATTCATGATTGGGCTCTTCGAGATACTAGCGGATTGCGTACTAGGCCTCCATGCGCTGTTCATCCTGTGGCTCATTTTCGGAGCATTCGTAGCACGCTACCGCCCGGTGCTCTGCTGGTCACATATCACTTGTTTGGTTTGGGGGATACTCGTGGAGGTAACGCCCTGGCCGTGCCCCTTGACCGTACTCGAAAAGTGGCTGGAATTGAAAGCTGGAGTCGAGCCCTATCAAGCAGGCTTCGTGCTGCACTATCTGGACAAGGTTGTGTATCCGGATATCTCGCCGACGCTGCTTACGGTCGTGGGCGTCAGCATTTGTGTGTTCAATCTCGGACTTGATGGCCGCGCTTTGTTTGTGGGGCGTGGCAAATTGCGATAGCGGCAATAGTGATGCCGCCACGCTGGAAGGGCAGCGTCTCTAGCGTGTAACGATATTGTTCTTGCAACTGAAAAAGGTTCCCTCGCATCTTTCTTAGAAGAGAGCTTTCGCGTTACTTGAGAAAAACCTTTCACGGCCTGTGTGAGGCCGAAGCCACTTTCTGACTTCTATGGAGGAAATTACAATGAAATATGCAAAGTATTTGGTGCTTCTCTCCGCTTTGACCATGCTATTGCCCGTCTGTGCGTTAGCGCGGGACAAGAACCAACATTCAGTGAATATTCCTGATCCCGTGCAAGTCGGCGCTACGCAATTGAGACCTGGCACCTACAAGGTAGAGTGGCAGGATGCCGGTCCCGCGGTACATGTGAAGTTCATTCAGCGAGGGGAAACTGTGGCAACGGTGCCAGCGACGCTGAAAATGAATTCCCAAATCACTCAGGACGACATCGTGATTAGTACGACGACTGCCAGCAAGAAGGTGCTTGAAGAGATCGATTTCGATCATCAGAAGGAAGCACTAATTTTTGGCCAGCAACGAAGCGCCATGTAATCACCGAATCGGTGTGGCATCCACCCGTAGCCTACAAACGGCTTGATCGCTGCGTAAAGCGGTGGGCCGTTTGTACGCTTCGTCAACACGCTATGTGCGTAACCTTAGGAGGAATGGTCCGATGAATCGGTACGCAACCTCAACGATGAGATCAACGCTTCCCGCTCAACTCCCGCGAGTTGGAGAGCCCAACAGCTCGACGTTTTCTTGGGAACTGTCAAGACTATCGCCACCACTTGGTACCGCTATTTTCGCGCTTGCATTCTTTGCTATCCGACTCGGGTCGGACTGGCTTTTCCGTTGGTTCATTGCGGACGCTCCAATGCCGCCTCTTTGGACGGTTTTGATTACGACTGGGATTGGAACGTCCATTTCCTCCGTGCTCGTTTACTTGCTACTTGCTTCTGCGCAAAGACAGTTTCGCGCGGTCCGTCTACTAAACCATGAACTGAGAAATTCTTTGCAAGTACTCAGTGTAATTACTTCGAATCTCGAGCCACCGATAGCTGCGGCGGCCAGGACTTCAATTGATCGATTGTTGCGCGCGCTCCGCCAGGCTTCTGACCTTCTTGGAGAGGGTGCGACGTGGCACTAGTTTATGGGGATGGCCAGTCATCACAGCTTCTCCTGCCTTCATTGCAATGGTCGATTACTGCCGCCAGCGTAAAGGTTCCAAAACAAGAGTCAGGTGAAGAATGCTCGTGCCTTCAAAATGGTATCTGCGCGGTGATTTGAGAGACTGTTTCTCCGGATTCAGCGAACTTTTGCGGTTATGCGGTCTGCGTCTGTTTCCTAGCCTACTTCTGCTCGGAAGTTGGGCTTTTGCCGATAGCGCGGCATTTGATTTGCCAGGTCCGCGGATCCAAGTGAAAGTGACACGAGCAGGCAAAACGCTGCCCATTTCCGAGGTACCGAACCTTCAGACCGGCGACAAGTTATGGCTGCATCCCGAAATCCCTGCAAGACAATCGGTGCGCTACTTGCTGATCGCCGCGTTTCTGAGGGGATCGACAAACCCTCCGCCGGAACAGTGGTTCATCAAAGCGGAAACCTGGAACAAGCAGGTGCGGAAAGAGGGAATTGCAATCACGGTTCCCGACGAGGCGCAACAGGCTCTGCTGTTTCTGGCGCCGGAAACCGGAGGAGACTTCGGCACCTTACGTTCCGCTGTCCGCGGCAAGCCCGGAGCGTTCGTCCGCGCCTCTCAGGATTTGAACCAGGCGGCTCTGGATCGCTCCCGGCTGGACGCATATCTTGCCGGTATCAAGGAAACGTCCGACACCGATCCGAAGGCGCTCCAAGAACGTTCCCTCATCCTGGCGAGAAGCTTGATGATTAAGCTTGACGAGAAATGCTTCGACAAGCCTACGGAGGAACAAGCTCCTTGCCTTATGCGAAACACCGATCAGCTCGTGCTCGACGATGGGCACAGCCAGTCGATGGTCGCCGCCCTGACCTCCGGCCCCAGCTCGGATCTCGTCGGAGCGATCAGTTCTACCAGGATGGCTGGCGGAGGAGTCTACAGTCCTTACGTCGGAGCTATCGTGGACGTTGCGCGAATGTTGGAAAACTTTCACACGGCGGCCTACCAGTACATCCCGGCACTGGCGTTGCCGAAACACGATGAACTGAATCTCAAGCTGAACAATCCGCCCTCCTTTCATAAACCAATGTCAGTGCTGGCCGCCGCTTTGCCGTCGGTCGAAGCCGCTCAGTTTCCGCCGCTTCGCCCTGTCGAACCGAAGCAGATCTTCTGCCTGCAACAATCCGGATTGATGCTCCCGGTGGAAGGCGCACCTCTGGTGTTCTCGACCGACTACGCGCATGACGTCGTCCTTCATGTTCAGATTAAAGCGGGGCCCGCGATCGATTTGCCCGTTAAGGCGGATGCAGCACGCGGCGGCTTCGTAATTGACACCCATGCCCTGCATCCGGGTGACCTCGGTGTGGGGATCACGGGAACATTGCATGGATACTGGGGATTTCAGGCCTTCAACGGGCCAACGTTCCACCTGCAAAATGCGCGTCCGACCAAGTGGATTCTCACCTCGGAAGATGCCAATGCGCTGATCGTGGGCCGCCAGGATGCGTTCCATTTGCAATCGGAGAATGCACCGTGCGTGAACCAGGTGACCATGAAAGATCAGCGAGGCAAGCCGCTGAAAGCGACGTGGAAGCTGGTGAAGGCGGATCAACTGGAGGTCGAAGTGCCTCTGAAAGAGGAACCCGCAGGGCCGGCGGTGACGCTCGTCGCGCAATCCGGATTGAGCAAGCCCGATGAGGTTCCTATGCAGATGTATTCCGAAGCAGCGCACCTGGACCACTTCGCCTTGAGCGCCGGCGACAAACAAGGCGTTTTGACAGGCAGCCGATTAGACGAAGTGGCCGGTCTGGAATTGGATAGCATCCATTTTGCCCCCGTGGGTTTATCCCGCGCTGACGGGAAGGATCAACTTGAATTGTCGGCCTCCAATCCTGCTGCTGCGACCGCATTGCAACCAAACAAGAAATTGATAGCACACATTACGCTCAAAGACGGACGCATGCTCGATCTGGACACCGTAGTTGAACCGCCGCGTCCGAGAGTAACGGTCCTCAACAAGAGCGTACAATCTGGTCCAACTCCTTCGGTCATTCGTCTGGGCAACGCCGACGAGCTTCCGCAAGACGGGCAAATATCGTTCTTCTTGAAGACCGAGATACCAGCGACTTTCCCGCGCACCGAAAAGATCGAAGTGGGAACCGACGACGGTTCTGCAGACGTTTTTCTGAGCCTGGCGGATGGAGCCCTCGTGCTGGAAGACGCTCAGATTGTGATGGGCACTCTTCGGCCCCTGAAGAGCTTCGGTCCATCGGTGTTTGGGCCGCTACGCGTGCGCCCGGTGTCGGAAAACGGCGAGCGCGGAGATTGGCAGCCGCTGGCAAAGCTAGTGCGCATTCCGTCTTTGAAGGAGGTACGCTGCCCAGACAGTCCGGATAAACCGTGCAGCTTGATCGGGCAAAATCTCTTCCTGATCGATTCCGTGGCTTCGGACTCGCAGTTTTCTCACAACATCTCGGTTCCGGTCGGTTTTGCGGACTCTACGTTGAGCGTCCCCCGTCCCAATGGCACGCTGCTATACATCAAACTGCGGGACGACCCGTCAGCCGTGAACAGTGCAGCGCTCCCGGTACTACCGGAGCCATAAGACTTGGCCGCTCGCTACGGGGAGTGCGGTGATTCCGAACGGGAAGTCACCGCCAAAGCGTGAGCAATCAGGTTATGTACGCTCTTCGCGAGTTCGATAACCTCGCCTTCACCCCCGAGTTCGAAATCAATCTGGTAGTTTCCCGACGCAGCGTGATCCACGGCTTCTTTGAGATCGAGAAGGGGTTTCACGACTTGACGAGGCAACACGAAGCTGATCCAGATGCTCAGCAGAAGCGTGAACCCAGACACTATGCTCAGTACCCATTCCGCACGATGCAGTAGATCTCGTGCATCCTCGTGATCCTGCTGAACACGAGCCCAGCTCCGACCTTCCAATTCGGCCGCGCGCTGCAGAACCTGCTGGCTCGAGGCCTGGAGCTCTGGAGTAAATCGGCGCAAAACTGGATCTCCCGCCTCCAGTGTCTTGACGATTTGAGAGTCGAACGAATCAACCTGATTGCGAAGGTCCTCGATCAGTTGCGTGCGAGTCCTGTGCTTGGCCTGTGTCAAGAGTTCGTTCAAATCCTTCTCATAAGCCGCCACTACCTCGCGCGCTCTCCCTACGGGTGTGCCTTCTGGTTTTTCTGTCAGCGATACGGCATCCGCAAACTGTTGGCCATACAGAGTCATGTTCTCCAGCGCCTGCTGGCTGGCAGACTGCTCTCCGGGGGCAAGATCGCGAATCTTTTCCAGGGCTTGTTTCACTCGGGCGAGTGACTCTCGGTTTACCTTAAGGTATTCCGGATCGCGAAGCAGGAAATAGTTTCGCTCTGCGCGGCGGGCATCAAGCATATCAACGGATGCCTGCTCTGCCAGCCTTGCGACTGGAGCGTCTACACCGACTATTCGGTCCACAATCAGGCCCATCCTGAAGAGGTAATAGACCCCTAGAAATATAACTGGGACCAGAACGAGCCTCACGATGGCCAGGCTATAAGCGACTCTTCGCCGCAGGGAGCTGCCGGGAGCAAGTATCTTGAAAGATTTACGCAGTTCCACGACGCCCTCCACTCGACGATCGTCCGATTGTCCCACGAAAATTCGCTAGTATGTAAATGGTGAAATCGCCGGACTCTAACTATTCCAGAGGCCAATCGCGGAGGCGGGCTTGAGAGATCATTTGGGGAAACAGCCAACGGAGGCGGTCTAGGGATTGCAATGGCTAGACGAATTTCAACCTTGCAGAAACGACACGCATGATTGAAATCGCCAAGGGAGTCCGTAACCACGATACCGCGAGCAAGACGTTTGAAATCCAATTCATCTCCGATGGGGGCGACTTCGAGCGTTTGATTGAAGAAGAAGGTTTTCTCCTTCAAAGAATGAGCCCTCGCTTAACCGAGGAGAAAATTGAACACATAGCGCGTGTGGACCGTGGCGAACGATTTGCGCCGGCGTTTTCCAGCAGCGAACTCGTTCAGCGGATCGAAAATGAAGTCGCCCATTTGAAGCAGGTGGGACCCGCGGTTGTCATCACCGGATCATATCTGACGATTCCAGTGTCTTGTCGAATACTTAACATCCCGCTTGCTTGGGTGATTCAGTCGACGTGGTTAAAGCCATTCTTCGCAACCGGCGCTGGAATGACCGATAACATAAAACCCAAGCTGCTCAAGCGTCTAGCGGACTTGCTTGTCTTGGCCTTCATCAATTTCTGGATACGTTACGGCTTCCTGAACGCGATCAACAAGGCTGCCAGGCATTTTGGTGTTTCAGGGTACGAATCCATCTTTGATTTTTGGCGAGGAGACATCACTCTGGTTGCGGAACCAGAGGAGTTTACCGGCATCAAGCTTCCACCCGACCACTACTACACCGGACCTCTCATTGCGAGACAAGATTTTCCGATTCCGGACGAGATAAGAAACGTTCCAAAGGACAAACCACTGATCTACTTTGCCATGGGAAGCTCTGGAACGCCTGAGATCGTCGCCAAAATTCTCGAAAGCTTTGACGGAACGCCCTGTCGTGTGATTGCACCAATCAAGTTTCAACTTGATCAGCTTTCCAACGTCAAAATTCCATCGAATGTAATCGTCACGACCTGGCTGCCTGCACTGACGGTGAACAAACTGGCGGATCTATCCTTGATTCACGGAGGGGATCGGCACCGTGTTGACTGCGGCGTATGCTGGCAAACCTGTGGTCGGTGTAGGCATGCAGCCAGAACAGGTTGCAAATCTTGCATGTCTGGTGCGAAAAGGTTTTGCTATTAGGGTCCGGAAATCAACTAACCCCAACAAGGTGCAGGAGGCTATTCAGGTTCTCCTAAAGGATAATGAGGCGAAGAGGAAAGCTGAGGATTTCGCTAAGGTCATGGAGAATTGGGATGGTCCGAGAATGGCGGCGGAACTGCTAGTAGAAAAATTCGGGCACTGACTACGCACCGCGACGGGCAGGCGTTCTAATCAAACGAAAGGCCCGGCGCGGTGATTCGTTGTGACCTCACGAAGACATGATCAGTCCTCTCCTTTTGAGTGGAACAACCGTAAGCGTGCGGCCTGAACCGTGTTGACACGGGTTGGGATCCTAGGATCTAAACGGTCGAATGAATCGGGTCTGAGGTTCAACATGAACTGCCCGTGTCCGCTCGCTGGGGGTACGGTCACTCACGAACGTCGGCGTCCCAGCGATAGAATTACCCATGCTGACTGTCTAGCCACGACCGCAACATTCTAGGCGTTGTCGAAATCGTGCTTCTGAAAAGAGTGAAGAAAAGCGATGATTAAGATATTTATCGGGGTGTTTGTCGTAGCGAGTATTGTCGCCAATCTTTCGTGGACAAGCGTATCGGCGCAGGATAGGCCGTTCTACGGCGCGTGGGGCTTCGATGTTGAGGGACAGGACGAGACTACGAAGGCTGGCGACAATTTTTTTCGGTTTGCCAATGGCTCCTGGCTCGATAAGACGACGATCCCGGCGGACAAGCCTTCCGTATCGCTGCGTTCGCAAGCGGCTGCACGCACCGAAGTGCAGCTCCACGAACTACTCGAAGCCGCTGCGGCGAACGCCAACCACGAGCCGAAGACGGTGGAAGGCAAGGTTGGCGCGTACTTCAAGGCATTCATGGATGAGGCGCGTATAGAACAGTTAGGGGCGTCACCCATCACGCCTGCTCTTGATGCCGTACGAGCGGCCACGACTCATGAGGCGCTCGCAGGTTTAATGGGGCGCGCAACC
>Ga0181530_10001462_pt1 | contig 29726 bp, 28 predicted proteins | sample PEATcosm2014_Bin_42_FD_119769 | JGI IMG/M metagenome (GOLD analysis project Ga0181530, IMG submission 119769) | Peatland microbial communities from MTU Mesocosm Facility, Houghton, MI, USA - PEATcosm2014_Bin10_60_metaG | ecosystem: Environmental > Terrestrial > Soil > Wetlands > Peat | place...
CGCTCGCCAAGGAACTGGGCAAGTTCGGGATCACCGCGAACGCGATCGGACCGCACTTCATCGCCACCGACATGACCGCGAACATGGCCACCAGCCTGAAGATGTCGTTCGAGGACCTCGTGGAGACCTACAAGAAGCAGATACCGGTAAACCGGGTCGGCCAGCCGGCTGACGTGGCGGCCGCTGTCTCCTTCCTCGTCGGCGAGGACGCGGGCTTCGTCTCCGGTCAGGTGATCTACGTGGCCGGCGGCCCCTTGTGCTAACCGGGCCGTTGTGCTAGTCGGCATTGGTGCTGACCGGCCATGAGCTGCACGTTGTGCGTGGCCTGGGATGACCGGCTCGCTGGCTATGACTTCGGGGCCGGTCATCCAATGGCGCCTGCGCGGGTGAAACTGACGATCGAGCTGGCCCGAGCGCTCGGCGTGTTCTCGGCGCCCGGGGTGTCGGTCGAGCGCTCGGGGCCGGCCACGCAAGTGGACCTGGAGACGGCGCACCACCAGGGCTACATTGCCGCGGTGCGGCAGGCGGGCGGCCCGGAACCGGGCGGCCCGGAGCCGGATGTCCCGGTGGCCCTGTACGGCCTGGGCAACGAGGACAATCCCGTGTTCGCCGGCATGCACGACGCGTCGGCGATGGTCGCCGGGGCCACCCTGGCGGCGGCCCGGGCCATGTGGTCGGGCGCGGCGCAGCACGGCGCGAGCATTGCCGGCGGCCTGCACCACGCGATGCGCGACCAGGCGAGCGGGTTCTGCGTCTACAACGACCTGGTGATCGCGATCAGCTGGCTGCTCCAGGCGGGCGCTCGGCGGGTCGCCTACGTCGACATGGACGTGCACCACGGTGACGGGGTGCAGGCCGCCTTCTACGACAACCCGAACGTGCTGACGATCAGCCTGCACGAGCACCCGGCGGCACTGTGGCCGGGCACCGGGTGGCCATCGGAAACGGGCGGCCCCGGCGCGGCGGGATCCGCTGTCAACGTGGCGCTTCCGGCCGACACGGGGGACGCCGGGTGGCTGCGGGCCTTCGACGCCGTGGTGCCCCCGCTGCTGCGGGCGTTCCGCCCGGATGTGCTGGTCACCCAGCACGGCTGTGATACGCACTGGCTTGATCCGCTGGCCGACCTGCGGCTGTCGATCGACGCGCAGCGCGTGGCCAACGCCGCGATCCACCGGCTGGCCCACGAGGTGGCGGGCGGTCACTGGCTGCTGACCGGCGGTGGCGGTTATGAGCTGCTTCAGGTCGTGCCCCGGACCTGGACGCTCCTGCTGGCCGAGGCGGCGGGCTACCCGATTGACCCCGGCGTGCGTATCCCGGCGCCCTGGCGCGAGGACGCCTCCCGCCGTACCGGCCGGGAAGCACCGGAGACCATGACGGACGGCACCGAGCCAGAGTTCGCCCGGTTTGACTCCGGATACAACCCGTCCGATCCCATCGACCGGGCCATCCTCGCCACTCGGTCGGCCGTCTTCCCCGAGCACGGCCTGATGCCCGATCTGTAGCGGCGGAACCAGACCGAAAGCGCCCCCGCGGCCTCGGCCGCGGGGGCGCTCCCGTCAGTGCCTGCTTACCGCTCCCTATTAGCCTGTTACAGGCGCTCGAAGATCGCGGCGATGCCCTGCCCGCCGCCGATGCACATCGTCACCAGTCCGTACCGGCCCCCGGTGCGCTTCAGCTCGTACAGTGTCTTGATGGTCAAGATGGCGCCCGTCGCGGCGACCGGGTGCCCCAGCGAGATGCCGCTGCCGTTGGGGTTGGTGCGGTCCTCGGGCAGGCCGAGTTCGCGGACGACGGCAAGGGCCTGGGCCGCGAAGGCCTCGTTCACCTCGAACACGTCGATCTCGTCGAGTTTCAGGCCGGTCTTCTCCAGCACCATCTTGACGGCCGGCACCGGGCCGATGCCCATGATCCTGGGCTCGACGCCCGCGACGCTGTAGCCGACCAGGCGGGCCAGTGGCTGCAGGCCGTGGCTGCTGGCGTACGCGCTGCTGGCCAGCACGACGGCGGCGGCCGCGTCGTTCATGCCCGAGGCGTTCCCGGCAGTCACCGTGCCCTCCTTGGCGAACGCCGGGCGCAGCCGGGCCATCGACTCCAGGCTGACGTCCTCCCGGAAGTGCTCGTCGGTCGCGAAGTCGACGGTGTTCTTCTTGACCTTGATCTGGATCGGCGTGATCTGCTCGTCGAAGTAGTGCGCCGCCGTCGCGGCCGCGGCCCGGCGGTGGCTCTCGACCGCCAGCGCGTCCTGATCCTCGCGGGAGATGCCGAAGTCCTCGGCCACGTTCTCCGCCGTCACGCCCATGTGGCAGGAAGCGAACGGGTCGGACAGCCCGCCGACCACCGCGTCGATAACCTTGCCGTCGCCCATCCGCTGGCCCCAGCGCAAGCCCGGCAGCCAGTACTGGCCACGGCTCATCGACTCGGCCCCGCCGGCCACCGCGACCTGGGCGTCACCCAGCGTGATGATCTGGGAGGCCGAGAGGATGGCCTGCAGCCCGCTGCCGCAGAGCCGGTTGACGGTCAAGGCCGGCGTGGTCACCGGCAGGCCGCCGTTGACGGCCGCGACTCGGCTCAGGTACATGTCCCTGACCTCGGTGTGAATCACGTTGCCGAAGACCGCGTGGCCGACGTCCTCCGGATCGACCGTGGACCGGCTTACCGCCTCGCGGACCATCGTCGCCGCCAGGTCGCACGGCGGGATGTCCTTGAGGCTGCCGCCATACCGGCCGATGGCCGTCCGGGTGCCGGACAGCACCACCACATCGTTCTGTTCGGTCATAACGTTCCCCTTACCTGTTCAGGCCACCGTGGCCTGCCCAGATCTGCCCGGTTAGGTCCGGCAGACTGGCTCGCAGCCAGGAAGCTCTTCACGCAGATGCTGTCCTGAGCCTCGTTCAGCGGCTGCCCCGCGGCAAGAGGACGAACGTCCCGCGCTGTAAGTCCCTCGGCCTGCGGCATCTAGTGGCCGGCTGGCCGGCATGATCGGGACCTTCGGCCCTACGTGACCGGCGGCCGGCCGAATTAATTTAGGCTCTATTGTTGGTGCCAGGTATGCGGGGAATTAATTCTCCCGGTGTCGGGTATTATTAATTCTGAATTTTTAAATCAGGCCGGTATAGCCGGCAATTCTGGGAGGTGCCCGTTACATGGACTTCGAGCTGACCGACGAGCAAGAGCTGGTGCGCGAGACGGTAAGGGAGTTCGCCGAAGCCGAACTGGCGCCGGTAGCAGGAGAGATCGACCGTGACCACCGCTTCCCCGAGGAAGTTCTCCCGAAAATGGCGGGCATGAACCTCATGGGAATGCCTTACCCCGAGGAATACGGCGGGGCCGGGACGGACTACGTGAGCTACATGATTGCGCTGGAGGAAGTGGCGCGGGCGTGTGCGACCACGAGTGTCATCATGACCGCGCACACCACGCTGGCCACGTTCCCCATTTACAAATTCGGGACCCAGGCCCAGAAGGACAAGTACCTCCCCGACATGGCCTCCGGCCGCCGCCTGGGCGCGTTCGCCCTGACCGAGCCCGCCGCCGGGACCGACGCCGCGGCCGGTACGTGTACGGCGGTGCTCAAGGACGACTCCTACGTCCTGAACGGGTCGAAGATCTTCATCTCCAACGCCCCCTTCGCCGAGGTGTACATCGTCTTCGCCAAGTCCGACCCCGACGCGAAGGGCACCCGCGGGATGAGTGCCTTCATCGTCGAACGGGACACGCCCGGGTTCTCCGTCGGCGAGGCCGAGCACAAGCTCGGGATCCGCGGATCCAGCACGCCGCCGCTGTATTTCACCAACTGCCTGGTGCCGAGGGACGCGCTGCTGGGGAAGGAAGGCGACGGCTTCAAGATCGCCATGCAGACGCTCGACGGCGGGCGGATCGGGATCGGCGCGCAGGCGCTGGGCATCGCCCAGGCGGCCCTCGACGCGGCCGTCGCGTACGCGAAGGAGCGCATCCAGTTCGGTAAGCCGATCGCGACCCTGCAGGCCATTCAGTGGATGCTCGCCGACATGGCCACGGAGATCGACGCCGCCCGGCTGCTGGTCTACCGGGCCGCCTCCAACATCGACCGCGGCCTGCCCTACTCCACCGAGGGCGCCATGGCCAAGCTGTTCGCCTCCGAGACGGCCACCCGGGTCGCCGGCAAGGCCATCCAGATCCACGGCGGATACGGCTACACCGAAAGCTATCCGGTCGAACGACACTACCGCGACGCCAAGATTACCGAGATTTACGAGGGCACCTCTGAGGTCCAGCGTATGGTGATCGCGCGCGCCGCCCTCCGGTGATGATGGTCGGCCCAGGGCCGGCGCGACAGTAAAGTCCAGGAAAGTAGCGTCATCGCGCCCACGTGCCGCGGTGGCCGCCGCCAGGAGGAGCGCTATGAAGATTGTGGTCGCCTACAAGTGGACCAGCGATCCGGAGGAAGCCACCGTCGGCGCCGACGGCACCGTGGACTGGAGCCGGGCGCGGCCCGGGATCAGCACCTACGACCCGGTGGCCATCGAGCTGGCGCGTGGTCTCGCCGAGGCCGCCGGGGCCGAGCTGATCGGTGTGACGGCCGGGGCCAAGGGCGTTGGCTCGCCCCTCGCGTGCAAGGCCGCTCTCGCTCGCGGCCTGAACCGGGTCGTCATCATCGAGGATGACTCGCTCAAGGGCGCCGGGCAGGCCGAGCTGGCCGCGGTGGTCGCCGGGGCGGTCCGTCACATCGGCGACGTGGACCTGGTCGTCACCGGTGACTCGTCGGTCGACGTGGCGGCCAAGATGGTGCCGACCGTGCTGGCCGGCGAGCTCGGCTGGCCGGCGGTCGCTGAGGTCACCGATGTGACTGGCCAGGCCGGCGCGCTGCGCGTGACGCGGGCGATCCCGGGCGGCACGCAGGTGCTGGAGATTTCCGGTCCCGCCGTGCTGGCCACCTCCGCGGATGCCACGGTGCCGCGCGTGCCCGGAATGAAGGACCTGCTGGCGGCGGGCAAGAAGCCGGTGGACCATGCGGACCTCGCGGCGCTGGACGTGCCCGCGCAGAGCGCGGTCATGACGGTCACCGGCACGTCCCGCCCGGCCCGCAAGCAGCGCAAGAACCAGATCCTGGACACGACCGACCCCGCCGCGGCCGCCGCCGAGCTCGTCAAGGCACTGCGCGAAGTGGGCGCGCTGTGACGGCTCGCGGGGCCCGCCGGGCCCGCAGGATGAGAGAGAGGACTCCACAGTGAGCGTCAATGCCTGGATCGTCGTCGCGGAGCAGCCGGCGATCGGCAACCTCATCACGGTCGCACGCAATTTGGGCGGGCCCGCCGGGCAGGTCGCGGCGGTCGTCGCCGGGCCCCGGCCGGTGGCCGAGGTGGTGGCGGCGAGCGGCGTCGACCGGGTGGTCTGGTGCGGCGCGCCGGAGGGATCCCCCGCCGAAGCCAGCGCCCAGGCGGTCGCCGAGGTCGTCGCGGCCGACCCGCCCCGTGTCGTGCTCAGCGGCCGCAACCCCGCCGACCGGGTGCTGCTCGGCGCCGCCGCCGCCCGTCTGCGGGCCGCGGTGCTGACGGGGGCCCGTTCGGTCGCTCTAGACGCGGACAAGACCACCGTCCTGAACGCCGTGTACGGCGACATCTCCGAGGAGACCGTCGAGATTTCCGGGCCGGTCGCCCTGCTGCTGGACGGCGGTTCCGTCCCCGCGGCCAGCGGTGACAGCGTGCCCATCGAGGAGATCTCCAGCACGCCGTACGGCCTGACCGTGCTCGAGACCAACATGTCCGATTTCGAGCAGGTCGACCTCAACGCGGCGCGGCGCGTGATCGGCGTCGGCCGCGGCCTCAAGGCCAGGGAAGACCTTGAGCTGATCGACACGCTCGCCGGGGCCGTCCAGGCCGAGATCGCCTGTTCACGCCCGGTCGCCGAGGGCCTCAACTGGATGGGCAAGGACCGCTACATCGGCAGCTCGGGGGCCCGTATCAGCCCGCAGCTCTACCTCGCGGTCGGGATCTCCGGCCAGCTGCAGCACATGGTCGGCGTGGTGGGGGCGGAGACGATCGTGGCGATCAATTCCGACCCGAACGCCGCGGTGTTCACCCAGGCCGACTACGGTCTCGTCGGCGACCTCTACGACCTGGTGCCGGCGATCACCAGCGCCCTCAAATAGCCCACGGATAACGGTGCGACTAGCCCACGGATAACGGTGCGACATGACAGAAACAGCTGAGCCCGACTTCGACGTCATCGTCGTCGGCGCCGGGATCGCCGGCTGCGTCGCCGCCTACCAGCTCGCCCAGCAGGGACGTGAGGTCCTGCTGATCGAGCGGGGGGAGGCGGCCGGCGCGAAGAACCTGTCCGGCGGCGTGCTCTACTCCCGGGGCATCCAGGAGGTCTTTCCCGGCTTCCTGGACGAGGCCCCGGTCGAGCGGCGGATCACCCGTAACTGCGTCACGTTCCTCAACGCCACCAGCTCCGTCGGTATCGACTACCAGGACACGCGCCTGGCGGACCCGGTCAACGCGGTCACCGTGCTGCGGGCCAAGCTGGATCCCTGGCTGGCCGAAAAATGCGAGGAGGCCGGCGTTACCGTCATGCCGGGCGTGCGCGTGGACCGGGTGCTGACCGAGGACGCCCGGGCCAGTAGTGCCAACGGCGCGGTCAACGGCGCGGGCAAGGACGCGGGCGGGCGCCGGGTCGTCGGCGTCCAGGCCGGCGACGACGAACTGCGGTCCCGGGTGGTCGTCGCCGCCGACGGCGTGAACTCCTTCATCGCCCAGGACGTGGGGCTCCGGCAGAAGCAGCCGCTGAACCACCTTGCGGTCGGGGTGAAGTCGGTGGTCTCGCTGCCCCAGGAGACCATCGAGGCCCGGTTCAACCTGACCGGTGACGAGGGCGCGGCCCTCGCCGTGGTCGGCGACTGCACCGAGGGTGTGGGGGGCGGCGGTTTCCTCTACACCAACACCGATTCGGTGTCCGTCGGCGTGGTCGTGCGCCTGGACGACCTGACCGCCCAGGGGAAGGTCGTCACCGACGTCTTCGATCACTTCCTCGAGCACCGGTACATCGCCCCGTACCTCGAAGGCGGCGAGCTGGCCGAGTACGGCTGCCACCTGGTCGCCGAAGGCGGCATGAAGATGGTCGGCGAGATAGCCATGGACGGCATGGTCGTCGTGGGGGACGCGGCCGGCCTGACCCTCAACACGGGCCTGACCGTGCGCGGGATGGACCTCGCGGTCGCCTCGGCCGTCGCCGCGGCCGAGGGCATCGGCGCCGCCCTGGACAGCAAGGACACCTCCAAGGCAGGCCTGGCCGGCTACCGGGAAAAGTTCTTCGCCTCCTACGCCGGCCAGGACATGAAGACCTACGCGAAGGCACCCGCCTTCCTCGAACGCGAGCGCATGTACAAGCAGTACGGCGAGCTGGTCGCCGACGTGCTGTACGGCGCCTTCAGCCTCGACACCCAGCCCCGCCGGCACCTGCTGAGCGTCGCCCGGCGGGCGCTGGCGCATTCCCCCCTGAAGATGAGGCAACTGGTCAGCGACGGCATCGCAGGAGGGCGCGCGCTATGAAACCACTGTCGGTCCCCGAGCGGCTGGCCAAGAACCGGTTCAACCTCGACGAGGAAGAGTCCCACATCGAGGTCAACCAGGAGATCGCCAAGGCCACCGGAACCGGCCGGGCCATCGTCGCGTGCTGCCCGGCCCACGTCTACGCCGAGGAACCCGACGGGACGATCTCGGTGGAGTACGCCGCCTGCCTGGAGTGCGGTACCTGCCTGGCCGTCGCCGCTCCGGGCGCCCTGAAGTGGCACTACCCGCGCGGCGGGTTCGGCGTCCAGTTCCGCGAGGGATAACGCCGCAGGATGGCGCCCCCTGGCGGGCCCATCTTTTCTGACCCGAACGGGCCCTGCTGGGAGTCGCCCCCCGGCGGGGCCCGTTCGGCGGAAAAGCCACGGCCGGCGGATAACCCGCGGCATGTCCGTTCGGGGCGAATCGCACTCCCGGCACGACGGGGCCCGGCACCGGGGCCTCGCCGGTGCCGGGCCACATCCGTTGCCTACCGCTCCAGGACGTAGGTCCCGGGCGCGTCGGCCAGCGGCGGGAACTTCGCGTCGCCCAGCTTCTTGGGGGCATCCTTCACGTCGCCGCTTCGGGTTTCCAGCCAGGTGGTGTAGTCGGGCCACCAGCTGCCCTGGACCGTCTCGGCCTGCGCCAGCCATTCCTTGTGGTCGGGCGGGGTGCTGGTCCCGACCCGGAAGGTGGCCTTCGGGTTCGACGGCGGGTTGACCATGGCGGCGATGTGGCCGCTGTTGGAGAGCACGAACCGCTTTTCGCCGCCCAGCATCTGGGTGGCGCGATAGGCCGAGGGCCAGGGCGAGATGTGGTCGTCGATGCCGGCCACGACGTAGGTGTCGAGGTCGATCTTGGAGAGATCAACCGGGGTGGTGAGCATGGTGGTGGCACCGGACTTGGTCAGCGCGTTGGCCATCGCGATCTCGATGAAATTGCGGTGCAGGGCGGCGGGCATCCTGGTCGTGTCGGCGTTCCAGTAGAGGATGTCGAACGGGGGCGGTGTTTTCCCCTGCAGGTAGTTGTTGACCCAGTAGCTCCAGATCAGGTCATTGGGCCGGAGCCAGGCGAAAATCTCCGCGAGCGAGGCCCCGGACATGTAGCCGCGGACGCGGGAGGCGAGGATCGACGCCGTGGCCGCGTTCTCGTCCATCAGCGAGACGGTCGTGCCCGCTTGCGTCATGTCCAGCAGTGTCACGCCCAGGCACAGGGCGGAGATCTCGTCGAGCCGCCCGGTGGCGCTCAGGTGCGAGGCGACCATGGAGGTCATGATGCCGCCGGCGCACAGGCCGATGACGTTGATCTTGGGGGACTTGGTGATTTCCCGGGCTATGCCCATCCCGTCCACGATGGCCTCACCGTAGGTATCCACACCCCAGTCCCTCGCCTCCCGGCCGGGGTTCCGCCAGGAGAGCACGAACACCTGATACCCCTGCGCGACGAAGAACTCGAGCATGCTCCGGCCGGGCGTCAGATCGGTGATGTAGTACTTGTTGATCATCGGCGGGACCATGAGCAGCGGGAACTCGTGCACGGTCGGCGTGCTCGGCTTGTACTGGATGAGTTCGTAGACGTCCGTCCGGGCCACCACCGAGCCCGGCGTCACCCCGATGTCCTTGCCGACGGTGAACGCGTCCGGCTGCACCATGGTCGGGATGTGCGGGGTGGAGGACATGTCGGTGACAAAGGCGCGCAGCCCGCGGACGAGGCTCATGCCGCCCGTGTCGATGGCCGCCTTCCACGCGTCCGGGCTGAGGAATGGGTTGTTGCTGGGCGCGGACGCGGCGATGAGGTTCGTCAGCACGAACTTCAGCCGGGTATTGTCCCGCCAGTCCAGCGCGGCGTCGGCGAGCAGGGTCTCGGCGGTCCCGCCGAGGGCCAGGTACGTCTGCACCGTGCGCTTGAGCAGCGGGTTCGACTTCCACGCCGGATCCGCGAACCGGCGGTCCCGGCGGTCCGGGGCGATCTCCGAGCCGCCCGCCGCGATGTTGGCGAGGTCGGCGGACAGCTTGGCGGCCTGGCCCGCGACGACCGCCGGCTGGCTGGCCAGTTTGACCGCCCAGCGCGCCAGGGTGACGTCGGGCCAGAACCGGCGCATGATGCCCACCGTGGCGTCGGGCAGGAGGAAGTCCAGCGCGCCGACTGCCTCATCCACCGCGCCGACGTCCTCAGCGACGTTCTTGTTTGCTGATCCACTTTTCGCGTGTGTCTTGTTCGTGCTCTGGTCGTCAGGTGTTGCAGCAGCCACCGGTGATCACGTCCTTCTCGTCCGCAGATTCCAAATGGCTATACCTCGTTCAGGGCGGGATGCCGCCGGAGCCAGCCATTACTGCTTACCTCACCCGATCACGGTGACATGAACATCCGAAGAGTCAACGGGCCTGACAACCGCGGGACGTTTGTCCTCTTAACTGAGCTGGCGCCTTGACTGGACCGGCGCCGTCATGGCCGCATGTCCGCGCAGTTGGCTGCAGCTGGCCGGGCAGTTGGCTGCAGCTGGCCAGAACGTATGAGTCAATCGGTGACGCTGTGAGCTGAGTGAACGCTGCGGCGCTTCGCACGGCACGAGCCACCGACCCGACTCCGTGGTGCCCCGGACGCCCAGGTCGCCGGTTCGTGACCGGCTGGCTGAGCCGCGAAGCGGCAGCGATTTACGTAACTTGAAAGGCACCTGCAATTCACAAACAATACGAGCTCGCTACGTTGGCAATACGGGTTCGTTGCGTCAAAGTTAACAATACGGGCTCGTTGCGTCAAAGTTAACAACGCGGGCTCGTTGCGTTAAAGCAGTTTGAGTGACCGGTGAGACTGGAGGAAAATTGCAGAGTTTGCCGATCCGAGATACGTTGGGAATGAGGGGAATCTTAGACCAGGGAAAGCCTGGCTGACCGGTCAGAAATCTTGCAGGTCCGGCTGCGTGACCTGGAGAGATGGGTACCCAATACCAGGCCCCGTCACCAAGGAAGGAAGATCAATTATGACCAAGATATTGGCTGAGGCCGGTCGGATAACCGAGCTCGGCCCGGAGCTGGACGGCGAGATAATCTTCGGGCTGCAGCCTAATTACGCCAAATACGCTGGCCAGCAGCCGATGAGGTTTATCGCGCCGGCCAGTCAGCTGGCAGAACTGGGCGATGACGATCTGATTATCGTTCGGTTCAGCGGTGCCGATCACCTCACCATGGCCGAGCCGCTGCCGGTTGTCTCGCTTTCCCTGGCGTAGCGGCTGGTAAATGGACCCGGCGATGCCCCCGGTCACGGCTGGGCGCCGGTCTGGCTCGCGGAGCGCGATGCACGCCTCGGCGACCAGACCGGCGGGGTCCACCCTCGCCGAGCCGGCTCCCCCCGTGGCGGCGAGGATGGCCACGCGGCTGCACGGGAAGATCGCGATCCTCGACCGGACGAGATCGGGACCCACCGGATTTCATACCAATCGTCTGATGTGCCTCCGGACCAACCGGCGTTTCGTGATGGTCAGGGCGAGTTAGCCCTGCCGCAGGGGCGGGGTGTAGTGGCCTCGGCCCGCACCGCGAAGGTGATCACGAATGGTGAGCGACCGTCAACTCGCTGGCCGGGAACGGGGGTTCTCGATGGCGACCAGTGTGGCTGACCGGGCGGAGACCCGCTGCACCGGTCGGCAGGTTGTCGCCGTCAGCCATCTTGTCCTGGCAGCTAAGATCACCGTGCCGCGCGTACCGGGCTGGGCCGTTCCGCGCCCACGGATCAACGAGCTGATGGCCCGGGATGGGCGGTGGAGCCCGCTGACCGTTCTCACCGGCCCTCCTGGTGCGGGCAAGACGATGGCCCTGGCGTTGTGGGCCGCCGCGGACCACGGCGCGGTTGCGTGGGTCACTCTGGATGACTACGACAACCAGCCGACGGTCTTCTGGTCGTATGTCGTCGCGGCACTGCACCGGGCCGGCGTTGCCGTTCCGGGAGTCTTGCCGGCTGCCGTACCGGAGGAGGCGGTGGGCCACCTGTTCCTGCGGCGGCTTGTGTCGGCGCTGGCCGACCAGGACCCGCCGGTGACGCTGATCATCGATGACCTCCATCTCCTGACGGAGTCCAGGGTGCTGGACAGCCTCGACTACGTGCTGCGGAACGCGGGGTCTGGCCTGCGCCTGGTGGTCACCTCGCGAATGGACCCGCTGCTACCACTGCACCGATACCGGCTCGCCGGCCGGCTGACCGAGATCCGGTTCGGTGACCTGGCCCTCAGCGTCCCCGAAACCGGCCTGCTGATGGCTCAGCATGGCATCGAGCTGTCCGCGGACTCGCTGGAGTGCCTTACCCAGCGGACGGAGGGCTGGGCGGCCGGCATCCGCCTCGCCGCGATCTCGATGACCACCCATCCCGATCCTGACCAATTCGTCAAGGAGCTGATCGCCGAGGACAGCGCCGTGACCGGGTATCTGGTGGATGAGGCGCTCAATACCCAGCCGCCCGAGGTCCGGGACCTGCTGTTGAGAACAAGCGTCCTGGAACGTGTCGGCGGCGATATCGCCGCCGAAATGGCCGGCCAGGAACATGCGGCGGGGATCTTGCGGGCGGTGGCTCACACGAACGCGTTCGTCCAGCCGGTCGGGCACGGGTGGTACCGGTACCACCCGCTGTTCGCGGAGGTACTGCGTCTCAAGCTGAGGCGCGAGTACCCGGAGGGCATAGCCACCTTGCATTACCGGGCGGCCCGGTGGTTCGAGCGGAACGGCCCGCTCACTGATGCGGTACGGCACGCCGCCGAGGCCGGCGACTGGAAGCTGGCCGCCGGCATGGTCATCGACGGGCTGGCCATCGGGGAAATCATCGAGCCCCGGGGCAGCCGGTCCCTGGCCGGCGAGTTCCGGGGCATGCCGGACAGTGCGGCCTCGAGTGAGCTTCAGCCGCTGCTGGTCTCCGCCGCCATCGCCGTGTCCGCTGGCCGCTATGACCTGAGCACGGCCTCGTTGGGAGTCGCGCAGGGCATCCTCGATGGCCTTCCCGGCCATCAGGAAGCCGCGTCCCGGCTGGCTGCCGCGATGATCCGCCTCGCCGCTTCTCGTCGCACCGGAGACCTGACGGGCGCGGCCGCCGCCGCTGCCGCCGCGGAGGTGCTGGTCGACCGGGTCACGGACCAGAAGCTGGCCCGGCATCCTGAAATCCGCACCCGCGTGCTGTCCTGTCGCGGAGCCGTCGAGCTATGGTCGGGCCGTCTCGGTGCGGCGGCCCGCGTCCTCGATTCGGGTGCGGCCGCCGCTACCGATTCCGGCGCCGAGTACGAACGAGCCGATTGCCTCGGATATCTCGCGCTGGTAGAGGCCTTGCGCGGCGGGCTGGGCCGTGCCGTCAAGCTGGCCGCTCAGGCCGAAGAGGCCCTCGCGGCCGACGGGCCGCTGGGACCTGTCCAGCACCCGAATTCCGCGGCGTTGGTCGCATTCGCATGGGTGCACCTAGAACGCAATGAGCTGCGCGCGGCGCGCCGTCGGCTCAAGGACGCGGACGCCGCCCTTGGCGTCCGCCCGGACAAGCTGGTGGGCGCGATAGCGCGCCTGGCAGCGGCGCGCGCTGGCGTTGCTGAAGGGCGGCCCGGGGTGGCCACCCGGATGGTAGCCATGGCCCGGTGCGGGTGGCTGGTTCCGCCGTGGCTCGAACAAAGGCTGAGCCAGGTCGAGTCGCAGGCATACGCGGCGGTCGGCGGCAATCGGGCCGCATTCGCGGCGGTGCCGGCGGCGCCCCTGATCGTTGAGCACCTCAGCGATCGTGAGCGCGAGGTGCTCCGCTCCGTGTCGGAGATGCTGAGTGTCACCGAGGTCGCCACCGAGTTGTACATCTCGGTGAATACCGTCAAGTCCCACCTCAAGAACATCTATCGCAAGCTGGCCGCGACTCGTCGTAGCGAGGCAGTCCGCCGTGCCCGACAGCTCGAGCTGATCTGATGCCCAGGCTTACGCCATCGGCCCAGGCACTCCTTGCGTCCCGGCGCTCGATTCCGGGCGCACTGACGGCTCCGGGCGCACTGATGGCTCCGGGCGCACTGACGGCTCCGGGTGAGCTTGATCGCCGCGATGGTATGAAAGAGAGGTCGTCACCCGTCCAGGAGCGCCAGCTCACGGGACTGGGCGACCGCCTGGTTGCGGGAGGAGGCTCCGAGCTTCCGGTAGATGGAGTACGCCTGCGACTTGACGGTGTGCGGCGAGAGGGACATCTGCGCGGCGATCTCGGGGAACGACAGGTGCGTGGAGAGCAGCGGCAGGAGGCGGAGCTCGGCACCCGTCAGTGCCGACGCTCCGGGGGCGCTTGAACCGCGCTCCTTCGCGAGCCGGGCCCGGAGCACCTGGGCCTCGCCCACCAGGTTCCCGAGGCCGGGGCGGCGCCTCAGCAGCTCATCGACCTCCCGCATGAGCGTCCGGGCGCCTGCTAGGTCGGCGAGGGCGAGGTGGACGCGGATGAGCTCGATCCGGGCCTGAACGGCGAGGTAGGGAAGTGCGTAGGTCAGCAAATGCCGCAGACGCTGGGCGCTGACGAGCTGCTGGCGCGCTGCCGGGACGTCTCCGCGGTGCATGGCTGCGCGGGCCTGCACCGCGCTGACCAGGGGCGTGGCGTAGCTCTCCGCAATCCCGGCCCGGCGCAAAACGGCGCTTGCCTGGCCGGCCAGGGCTTCGGCCTGGTCCCATTTGCTGCCTGTCATCGCCACCAGCGATCGTTCACACAGCGCAAGCGCGACATCCTCGTGCGCGCCGACTTCTTCCCCGACGCTGATCCCACTCTCCAGGGACGTGTCGCCATCACCGAGGTCACCGCAAAGGACACGCGCGATCCCTTGCAGGAATACGGGCGCCGGCGTCACGAAGCTCTGCGCCGCGAACCTCCGCACGGCCTCGTCTGCGTCGGTGCGCATCTGTTCGACCCCGCGCCGACATAGGAAGGCCCGCAGGACGGCGGCCCACGCCTCGGTAGAAGGATCACCGGGCCGCGCCGCATCACCGTACTGCCAGCGATCGACCACGTCCGCCCACCGCTCGGCCTCGACCGGCCGCCCCATCAACGCCCAGAAGAGCGCGGCCAGCACAGCGACCATCGGGTGTCCCCCGATCCCGCCCCGACCTTCCAGCCACCGGAGCCACCGCTCAACGGTCGCGACCCGTCCTTGCCGGTGGGTCGGCACCACGAGTACCGCCACCAAGCCAGCCACTGTGTCGACGTCCCCAGCTGCCATGGAGTACTCCAGCGCCTCCTCGGGCCAGCCGTTCCGCAAGTACCAGCCAGCGGCGCGGCGCCGCAGGACAGCGATCAGGTCGGGCGCATCGCGTTCCAGCTCCGCCAGGAGCATGTCACGGAACATGTGGTGGTAGCGGTACCACTGCCCCCGCCGGTCCAGCGGCACCAGCAGCAGGTTCGACCGGGCCAGCTCGGCCAGGGTCGCGGCTGACCCGGGCAGGTCGAGCACCGCCTCGCACAGTGGGCCGGACATGCGATCCAGTACCGCGGCCCGGGTCAGGAACGCCCGCTCGTGCCGGGAGATCCGCGCCAGGAACTCCGACTCCATGTACTCGCTCACCAGCCGGTCGTCGCCGCCGAAGGAGACCGCCGCTCCGGGCAGGAAACCTCCTTCCCTCAGGTAGAGCGCCGCGAGATACAGCCCGGTCGGCCATCCCTCGGTACGCCGATGCAGCTCTGCCAGGTCATCCTCACCCAGTGTGATGCCTGCGTCGCGCAATAGCGATGCCGCCTCGTCGCGGGTGAGCGACAGGTCGCCAGGCCCGATCTCCAGAATCCGGCCTTCGGCCCGCAGCCGCGCGACCCGCAGCGGCGGCTTGACCCGGCCCGCCAGCGCCAGCCGTGAGCCGTCCGGCACATGATCGGCCAGCACCGACAGCGCAGCCCGGCACTCCCGATTGTGCAGCACGTGCACGTCATCCAGGACCAGCACCACCGGCGACGTCATCGACGAGAACGCCAAGCCCATCCGCGGGACGACCGTGCCAGGCACCGAGCTGACGGGGGAGGCAAGCGCGTCGAACACCCGGCCGCCGATCGGCTGCACCGCATCGAGCGCTTCCGCGACGTAGGTGAGCAGGGTCTTCGGATCGTTGTCGGCTTCGTCGACGGACACCCACGCGAAGGCCTGGCCGTTGCGCTCAGCCCACTGCGACAACAGCGTCGTCTTCCCGTAGCCTGGCGGCGCGACTACCGAGACGATCCGCTGAGGGCCTCCCGCCGCCAGCCGTTCCACCAGGGCGGAACGGCGTACGGTCCCTGGCCGCACCAGCGGACGCAGAAGCTTGGACGCGAGAAGATCCAGGGCCTCCCCATCCGTGCGGAGCGTCCCGCCGGATCGCTCACGCACGTCGCCATCCTTCATCCTCGACGGCGCCCTCCGGAATGGTCTTCCACCTCATGCTCTTCCGGCGCCCGGATCAGGCCCAAGCGTGACAAAGAGCCCCATCAGGCTAGCCGCCCCGGACGCGGTCGCCAACCAGGGTGCCCATTATGCGACCAAAGCGCATGACGCCGTTACGCCGCGTCAGCCTCCGCCCGAATCAAACTGCCCACCGCACCGACCTGCGGTCGCCCGAAACCCGCCAGCGGTGGCGCCCGGTCACCGCCGACCTCCGCAATCAGCCCTGATGACGACAAACGGCCGGTTTCTCAGGATGCCGCGGAAACCCGCCTCAGATCGCTTCGCCAGGAAGCACGGTTTCAGTTTTGCTGACCGGAATAGCTAGGACGATTGTGCCTGATGCTTGTGGGAATGGCTAACACGATTGTGCCTGCAACCGTATCCCAGAGGAGAAGCATTGCAATGGACGGAACCTTGTACCCCGTTAGCTTCTCGGTCGACTATCCCGACCGGGAACTCGACCGGTTGACCAGCTTTTTCCGTATTTTCACGATTATCCCCATCGCGATAGTCCTGGGTGCGGTAGCTGGCGAGACCTGGGAGTGGAGCTACCGCAACGGGACCACCGGGGCGGTCGCGGGCGCGGGTGGCCTGCTATTCTTCGGCCCGCTGCTCATGATCTTGTTCCGGCAGAAGTACCCGCGCTGGTGGTTCGACTGGAATCTCGAGCTGCAGCGGTTCAGCAACCGGGTCCTGATCTACCTGGCCCTGATGGACGACAAGTACCCCTCCACCGACGACCACCAGGCGGTCCGTCTGGACTACCCATACCCGGACGCAGCTCGTGACCTGAACCGGTGGCTGCCCTTGGTCAAGTGGCTGCTGGCCATCCCGCACTATATTGTGCTGTTCTTCCTGGATATCGCGGCGCTGGTGGCCGTAATCGTGGCCTGGTTCGCGATCCTGTTCACCGGCCGGTACCCCCGCGGCGTGTTCGACTTCATGGCGGGGGTGGTGCGGTGGCATAACCGGGTAATCGGCTACGCCCTGACCCTGGTCACCGACTCTTATCCGCCGTTCCGGCTCGCGCCCTGAACTCGCGACCGGATGCGGTGGATCCTGCGGGTCGCACGCGCGGCGCCGGCCCGCCCCGCCCAGCCAGCCGCTGGGAATGCCCGCCAGGCCGCCTGACCAACGGGCCCGGTGGCCGCCGAGCGCTCGTGGCCGCCGAGCGCTAGTGGCCGCCGAGCGCTAGGCGGGCGGCGCTGACATCTTCCCGGCCGTGGCCGGCGTCAACGGCTGCGTGCCACTGGCGGGACAGCGCGGTTAGCAGCGGCAGTTCGTCATCGCCCGCGGCCCCGATCGCCAGGTCCACGTCCTTGAGCGCCCATTCCAGCGGGAACTCGGGCGCGAAATCGCCCCGCTCCATTTTGTGCAGCTTCGCGTCCGCGATCGGTGCGTCCAGCGGGCCGCCCTCGATAGCCTCGGCCAGCTCGGAGTCATCGATGCCGAGGCGGCCAGCCAGTTCCAGGGCCTCCGCCACGCCCTCGATCAAGATGGACATGTAGGCGTTGACGGCCAGCTTCATCCGGCTGCCCTGGCCGGCCTCGCCCAGCCATATGGTCTTGCGGCCGATCGCTGAGAACACCGGGCCCGCGGCTGTCTTTGCTGCGGGCGGGCCGGACGCCAGGATGAGCAGCTGGCCGGCTTCGGCGGGGCCCTTGCTGCCTGATACCGGCGCGTCCACCAAGATGACATCGGGCCGCAGCTGGGCGAGCTGGGTGGCGATCTCGGTCGTTTCCGCAAGGCCAATCGTGCCCATCTGCGCCCACACCGCGCTCTCAGCCAGCGCCTCCACTACGCCGCCAGCGAAGATCACAGAGTTAACCACGTCGGCGGTCGGCAGCATGGTGATCATGACGTCCGCATCCTGGACCGCTTCCGCCGGCGACGCCGTCACCAGCGCCCCGGCATCGGCCAGCGACGTGGTCGCCGCCGGCGACCGATCCCAGACCGTGGTGCGCAGCCCGGCGGAGACCAGATTGCGGGCCATCGCCGAGCCCATGATGCCGGTCCCGAGCACCGCTACCCGCACACTCTCGCCACGGCCGTCCTTAGCAGCCATCTGGTTCTCCTTCCGCGCAGCCCGGCGCCGCGGCGCTGCGCTGAGCTGGACTCCAAGACCAGCACCCGAGCGGTTGGCCCGGGAGCCTCAACGGGGCGCAGCGCGTGGGTGCTGCGCCCCGCAACCGGACAGCCCGATAACCACGCAGCAGGCCGCGGCCAGCACCGCCAACCCCCGGACCTGCCGACGGGCACAACGTATGGCGCGGTTCCTTAGCCCTACCCGGGCCGGAGTATGTCCGTGCCTCCCTGCTCGGGGCCGATTTCATCGGTGCCTCCTGGCTCGGGGCCGATTTCATCGGTGCCTCCTGGCTCGGGCCCGATTTCATCGGTGCCTCCTGGCTCGGGGCCGATTTCATCGGTGCCGCCCGGCTCGCGGCCCAGTATGTCGTCGCTGCTCTGCCCGGGGTCACCCGTGGGCGTGGGATGTTTTGCCATTACGACCTCCTTCGGAGATAGGCACGTCCAGTCTTAATCATCTGCCGCGGCCGCGCCACTGCCGCTTCGGTGCCCGTGCGGCGGCACCGATCCCCGTGTCCTTCTGGGACGCTGATCTGGCCGATCGCCGCCCCGGCTCAGCGTGCACGACGGCACCTTCCATGGGCATCGTATGGAGGTGCCCGAGGTCTTGTCACATCCGGCCCTTAGGCCACTGTGGCGGGTGTACGCCCCGGTCTAGTGGGCGCAGCGGGCGGGCCGGCCGAGCGCTGAGGCAGTGCCGAGCTCAGGCGCCGGGCGCCTCGCGGTCCGGGTCATCGGAATCGCGGCGTGGAGGCCCCCCTGGTGCCCCTGCAACGAGCGATACGCCGTCGCCGTCCGCGAGGCGTTCCTCACCGGCTCCAGCCCCCGCGGCTTCCCCGACGAGAACTACGAACGCGACTGGCCCAACCGCTTCGGTCCGGGCGACCTCAACGAGACCGGCCGGCGCGGCCTCGGCCTCGCCTGACCCAGCGCGCCACCCGTACTAGCCGGTGTCTCCACCTGGACCGGCTCGGCAGCTGGTCGGCCACTTATTCCGGCTCGCGCAGCGCCTGGAGAGCCGCTTCGAAGTTCCGCAGACGAGCCTCGAGATTGCCAGCGTTGAGGCCGCCGGACGGCGAGATATTCCCGGTCTGGGTCGTAGACCGTAGCGCAAAAAGGGAGGCGAGCACATCGTCGATCCGGCCCCGTTCGTCCGCACCGGGGGCCGCCTCGCGCAGCCGGTACAGAGTCTGGGTCAGATCGTCGGCGCGGCGCTGGATATCGGCCCAGCGGGCGCCGGCGTTCCCGCCGCCATATGGGCCGGGCAGCCCGGCGGCACTTACCGCATCGTGCAGAGCTGCTCCCTTCGCAAAGGCATCCGCCGCCATCGCACGCCAGTTCCGGCTTCTCGCGGCACGGCGGCGGCCCGCCTGACTGACCAGGGTAATCAACCCCACTACGGCGATCACGCCGATGAGTACCCAGAGCCATAGCAGGGACGCGGAGCCGTTGGCGGGAGCCGGGGAACCGCTGACCGTCGGTGCCGGCGCTGGCCTGGTCGGCGTCGCTGTCGCCGAAGGAGCCGGGGCAGAGGTGTTTGCGCTGACCGATGGCTGAACGGATGGAGTGGTGGTCGCTGTCGGGCTGATCGGCGCGAGGCTGGCGCTGCTCAGCGAGGGCGTGCCGGTCCCGCCGGACGGTGCAAGCTTGGCCCGGATGTTGCTGGCCTGCGCACATCCCGCCGCGAAACCGACCGCAGCCAGGAGCACAATGATCAGGAGCAGCGCTTCCCGTAGCCGTCTAAATGTGTTGATCATTGGCTGCCCCCATCGGAAGCGTGCGCGCGCGCTGGTGCACATCCATTGACATCCTGGCGACGACCATCCGGCCCGGCGCCGAGGTGCTCCGGCGGCCTTCCGCTGAGACGGGAAAGGCGATCCCGGCTGGCGCGTCGCCGGTCATCGAATTCGCGGCGTGGAGACCCCGGATTTCAGGCCGGGGCGGAAACGCCGCTCCTCCCTTCCGCGTGTCGCGCTTATCCGAAATGGTGCGGTCGGAGAAGCTTGGTTGTTGTGAGGACCGCGTATAAGTGCCGGGCGTACCCGGAGCCGGGGCAGGCCGGCGTGCTGAACCGCACGTTCGGCTGTCCGCGTGGGGTGGAACCGGACGCTGGCGTGGCGGCGCGCCCGGTATGACGGCGAGCAGGTGAAGACGGGCTTCACGCAGGCCAATGCGTATCTGACCGCGATGAAGGCCACCGGGGACCTGGCGTGGCTGAACGAGGTGTCCTCGGTCCCGTTGCAGCAGGCGATCCGGCACCAGCAGGTCGCCTACACCAATTTCTTCGCCAACCGGGCCCGCCGCCCGAGGTTCAAGTCCCGCACCGGCCGCCAGTCCGCGGAATACACCCGGTCCGGGTTCCGGTACCGCGACGGCGCGCTGTTCCTGGCCAAGATGGGCACGCCACTGGAGTTTGTGTGGTCGTGGCCGGGCATTGACCCGGCGGCGATCAACCCGACTACGGTGACGGTCTCCCGGGACCCGTGCGGGCGCTGGTACGTGTCCTTCGCCGTGGACGTACCCGAACCGGAGCAGTTTCCCGCGGCGGGCGCGGTCGTGGGGATCGACCTGGGTATCAAGGATTTCGCGGTCACCTCCGGCGGAGTGAAGATCGCGAACCCGCGGAAGCTGGCCCGCCGGGAACAGGCCCTGGCCCGGTATCAGCGCAGGCTGGCCCGCTGCCAGCGCGGCTCCGCGAACCGGGCCAAAGCCAGGGCGAAGGTCGCCCGCGCGCACCGGAAGGTCCGCGGGTCCCGCACCGATTTCCTGCACCGCACCTCCACCGCCCTGGTCCGCGACCATGACGTGATCGTGATCGAGGACCTGGTCGTCAAGAACATGATCCGTAACCGGTCCCTGGCCAAGGCCATCAGCGACTGCGGGTGGGGCACCTTCCGCCAGATGCTGGAATACAAGGCGGCCAAGGCGGGACGGCACCTGATCGTGACCGGCCGCTGGTACCCCAGCTCCAAGACCTGCTCGGCGTGCGGGCACCTGCTCGCGGCCCTCAGCCTGAACACCCGGACGTGGCAGTGCCCGTCCTGCCGCACCTCAGCCTCATGCCGACACCACGACCACGGTGGTGCGTCCGATCTTGACCTTGTCGCCTTTTTTCAGCCGCTGGGATTGGTAGATGCGGCGCCCGTTGAGCCAGGTGCCGTTGGTCGAATCGAGGTCCTGGACGTACCAGAGGCCATGAGCGAACTGGAAGAGGGCATGGTGGCTTGAGGCCCGCTCGTCGCTGAGGCTCAATGAGCCCTGGCGGCCGACGGTGAAGTCGTTTTGGAAGATGCGGGTCTGATCCCCGGTCTGGACGACCAGCGACTGGGCGGGAGGCCCCTCGGTGAGGGTGACATCGCCCTGGCCGGTGACCGCGGCCACGGCGGCCCTCCAGGCTTGCTGCTCCTGCTGGGTGGTCTCTTCCCACGACGGAAGAGGCCCGGAGCGGGCGCCGCGGTGGGCTTCGTAAGCGGTTTGTGCGAGGCGTTGGAGGTCGAGGCCGGTCACGCTTCGATCATGCCAGAGAAGTGAAGTCTGATGCCCCCCCAGAAAGCCTCCAGGAAGGCTCCCCACCACCGAGCGCCCCCTCTGATCTAATAAACGATCACTAGGTGGAGTCCGAAGCATCACAAACGTGCCCGGGGCTGGTGACGGTGGCAGACATATTCGAGTTCCCCCTCACGGTCCGGTACATGGAAGTTGACGCGCAGGGTGTCGTCTTCAACGCCTGGTACCTGACCTACTTCGACGAAGCGTTCGCCGCTTTTCTGGACTCGCGCGGGCTGACCTACCAGAAGCTGCTTGATGCCGGCTTCGACACGCAACTGGTCCATTCGGAGATCGATTGGAAGGCCGGCCTTCATTGGCAGGACGAGGTGCTCGTCGCCGTGTCCACCGCGCGCCTCGGACGCACCAGCTTTGCGGTGGACTTCGAGGCTCGCCGGAGCGGCGGCGAGGTGGCATGCAGCGCGCGCACCGTATACGTCGTCATCTCGACCGATGGGTCAGGCACGGGTGAGATTCCGCCGCTGCTGGCCGGTGCACTGGGGCGGCTGGCGCCGCTCCGGCCCGGGTAAGCAAGCAACAGCCTCTGATCAGCACGCATCCGCGAGCACCCGGCATACGCCCAGCTCCAGGAGCGGGTGCACAAGATCGCCAGGTGGCCGATGCACCGCATTACCGGATCTGGCCTCCTGTTGCGCTCGGTCTGCCGCTGGTCACCGGCGTGGTCGTCACCTCCGTGGTCGGCTTGTTAGTTCGATCAGGACGAGCCGATCGCGCTGCAACCTCGGCCAGGGTGTCCGGCGGCGGGTGCAGTCGTCGGCAATGGCTCGTAACAGTTGGTGTCTGGTCCCGTTGTCGTCAGGGTAGCCGTCGGGCCCCTGGTCGGAGGCCGCGGCTTCGGCCGGCTCCGGGGCGGTCGCCTGCCAGATCTCGCGGATCGTTACCTGCAGCGCGCCGGCGGCGGGGATGGCCAGCAGGGCCGCCACGAATCCGCCGAACGTCCCGCCGATCCAGCTGCCGATGGATGCTCCGACCAGGATCGATACCAGCACCAGCAGCGGCTTGACCTTCACTGTCCGGCTCATCACAACCGGATTCAGCACGTGATTCTCGATCTGGGTGTAAATCAGGAATACCGCCAGCGTGATGATGCCGGCCGTCAGTGAATGGCCGGCCGCGAACAGCACGGTGGGTATCCCGGCCAGCGCGCCGCCGATCATCGGCAGGAAGTCGACCAGCCCAACCCACAGCGCCCACAGCAAGGGGTACGGAACCCCCAAGACCAGGAGGGTGACGAACACGACCACCCCGGCGATGAGCGAGGTCGCAAAGTTGCCGAGCATGTAGCCGGTGACGGAGCCGTTGATCTCGCGGCCAACCCGTGAGTATCGTTCCGCGTGCGCTGGTGACATCATCCCGAGCAGGCCGGCGCGCATCTTGGGCCCTTCGAGCAGCAGCAGCAGCACGAGCACGAAAATTATCAGCAGGGTGATGATCAGCGTCGCGGCGCCCTTGCCCAGGCTCAAGGCCGGCTTTGCGAGGCCCTGCCCGAAGCTCACCAGCTTGGGCGTGTTCTTGGCCACCCACGCCTGAACGTGATATTTAACCGCGAGGTGGCCGATCCACCCCTTACCGTGCTCGGCCTGCGACACGTACGTCGGCAGTTGCTGGGCTAGGTGGCTGATGCCGTTGACGAGCGGGTATCCGAACGCCACCGCCAGTCCGATGAAGACCAGCACACCCCAGAGCGTCACGATGGTCACGGCGAATCCGCGTCGCCGGATCTTCCATCGCTGAAGGGCCACGACAAGCGGGTTCAGGAGCAGGGCGATGAATCCCGCGACGATCATGATCAGGAGGACGTCGCGCAGCCGGTAAAGCAGCTTGCCGACCAGGTAGGCGGCGACCACGACCCCGACTGTGGTCAAAATGGCGCGTAGCGGAATGCCCCTGGACGCCGCGGCCCGCCAGAGGCGCTCACGCCGGGTCTGCGGCGGCGACAAGTAGTCTTGCACCAGGCCATCATCTCAGCCGAGGGTAAGCCGTCCAATTCGCCTAGGAATTCACGCATATTTTCGATCGGCTTGCCTGGCGGCCGGCCGCGGGCCGGTTGAACATTCTCTGGGGTCCGGCCGAGCGCAGACAGCAGGGGAAGCCCATGACGGCGTCGATGGACGAGGAGCGGGCAGGCGCCCGCTCATCTCCAGCCGCCGAGCATGAGGAAGCCGGCGACCCGGCCTGCTGGGTGCACCGTGTCTGCCCGGATTGCGGTCGGCTCAACCAGGCGGAGCACCCGGACGCGTGCGAGGTCTGCGGGCTGGGCTTCCCCGCTTACTAGGCGCCAGATGCCCGCCTTCGAAAAGAGATAGCCGGAGTGGGTGCGAGTCAGCCACGAAACCGATTCCGCCGGCACAGTACTGAAGACGAATGCCGACCCCTGCTACTACCTGACCACGTCGATCGGGTGAGGCCGAGGCGTGCCACCCATGCACTGGTTATGCCGCTCCTGGTGTGGCTTGGGCAGGAGCGTAAGCGAGCAGCCCGCCGATGCGGATCATGTGGTCGCCGCCGGGATGCGCGCCGCAGCCCGTTTACCACAGATCACCCCCGGTGAGTACGTACAGGAAGGGCACCAGCGGGATAAGACCGAAGATCCCCCACACCAGTTTTCCGCCCCGCCTCAAGTCCGGACGGTCGGCGGCCAGGTCAATCCACATGAGGACTACGGCCACGGGATGCAGAAAACAAACCAGGATCTCAAAAAGCTTCTTCATGATCTGAACCTACCTCGCCGCGCCCGCCCGGCCGGCCGACCAGGCCGCCCAGGACACCGTCCGGGGCCGCCGACTAGCCAGGACTATCTCCTGCTCGTTCAACAGGAACGGTAACGGATGAGTGAACCGGCAGCGAATCCCTGGCGCACCTTGAGCAGCAGGGTGGTGTATCGCAGCCCGTGGCTCGTCCTCCGGGAGGACAGAGTCATCCGGCCGGACGGCGCGGAGGGAATTTACGGCGTTGTCGAGATACCGTTCTCATGTGGCGTGGTGGCCATTGACGGCGATGATCAGATCGCACTCGTCAGCCAATGGCGCTACGTGCACGGCAAATTGTCCCTTGAGATTCCGACGGGCGGCTCAGCCGAGGGCGAAACTCCGCTGGCGGCGGCGAAGCGCGAGCTCGTAGAGGAGACTGGTCTCACGGCGGCCAGCTGGACACCCCTGGGGACGGTCGACAACAGTAACGGCGTCACCACGGACGTTGCCCACATGTTTGTGGCCCGCGACCTTAAAAGTGGTGCACCGGTCCCGCAGGGAGATGAGCGCGTCGAGCTGCGCTGGATGCCTTTCGCCGACGCCGTGCGGTCGGTCCTGACGGGCGGGATTACCGAATCGGTCAGCGTCGCGGCGATTCTCAAGGCAGAACTCCTGGGCACCGCACGGCTCCCCTGCCCTCCCGCGACATGAGCCGGGGCGGTCTTAATCGGGTGCCGTGGTGGTTGAAGCGGGCGTCCATGGTGACCTCCTTGCCGGTTGTCGTGGCTATGCCCCGCTGACGCAACCGCCCGGCACAATGTGACAGCCAGCCGGTGTGGATACCGGGCCCGGGCCTTGCCGGTGAGAAGCCGGGCGCGGGCCGGGTCAGCCGTGCACCGGGGTGCGCGTCTGGTTGGCGATGTAATCGGCGATGGCCAGTGACGATGTCGCCGCGGGTGAGGGGGCGTTGCGGACGCTGAGCACGGCGCCGGTGACGCTGATCCGGAAGTCGTCCACCAGTGACCCGTCCCGGTCGACCGCCTGGGCGCGGACCCCGGCCGGTGCCGGGACGACGTCGGCTGCCGATAGGGCGGGCAGGTACTCCCGGGCCCCCGCGACGAACCGCCGCTTCGACACCGACGTCCGCGCCTCGGCCAGGCCGGCCCGCCAGTGCACCCGGGCCAGCCGCCGGAAACCCGGCCAGCCGAGCACGTCCCGCAGGTCGGCCAGGTTCACGTCGCGGCGCCGGTACCCCTCCCGCGCGGTGGCCAGCACCGCGTTGGGGCCGATGTCCACGGTGCCGTCCACCCGGGGCGTGAAGTGCACGCCGAGGAACGGGTACGCCGGGTCCGGCACCGGGTAGACCAGCCCGCTGATCAGATGGGCGCGCTCCGGCACCAGCCGGTAGTACTCGCCGCGGAACGGCACGATGGCGGGCGCCGGGCCGTCGCCGGCCAGCGCGGCGACCCGGTCGGACTGCAGCCCGGCGCAGATGACCAGCCGGTCGACGGTGACCGCGTCCGCCGCGGTCCGTACGACGGCACGGTCACCCTGGCGGCCGATGCCCGTGACCCGCTGGCCGAGCCGCAGCCGGCCCCCGGCCGCCTCCAGGTCACCGGCCATGGCCCGGGCGACGGCCCGGTAGTCGGTGATAGCGGTGCTCGGTGAGTGCAGCGCGGCGGCTCCCCGGACGTGCGGCTCGATCCCGGCCAGCTCGGCCGGGCCCAGCCAGCGCAGCCCGGGGACCCCGTTGGCGGTGGCCCGGGCCTCGATGTCCCGCAGCCGCGGCACCTCGGCCGCCGACCGGGCAACGACCACCTTGCCGATCTCCCGGTAGGGCAGGTCCCGGGAGGCGCAGAACTCCTTCAGCCGGCCTGCCCCCTCCCGGCACAGCCGGGCTTTCAGCGAACCGGGCGGGTAGTAGACGCCGGCGTGCACGACGCCGGAGTTGTGCCCGGTCTGGTGCACCGCGACGTCGGACTCCCGCTCGAAGACGGTGACGTCGTAGCCTTCCTGCCGGGCCAGCCGGCGGGCCACCGCCAGACCGATGATTCCGGCGCCGATGACGCCGACACGATAGGTCATGCTGTTCCTGCCTCAGGCTTCGTGTAAGCAACACTATGAGTTTCATTGCCGGCGAGGGCGTCGATGCAACTCCCGCCGGATTGGCCGCGGCGAGTGTACACGGCTGGGAGGTCCAGCACGCCTGCGGCGCCCCGCGGCTGGCCTTGCGCGTCGAACTCGGCGGCGTAAGCTTTGCCTACTCCGGGAACACTCAGTGGACGCCAGCGCTGGCCGAGGTGGCGCGCGGAGCGGACCTGCTCGCCGTCGAGGCGTACACCTTCCCCCGACCGGGCCAGCCCGCACGGGATCCGACGAAACAGCGCACGCGGCTGCGGGCGGCCGACCGCGGCAGTGCCGCTGGGGAGTGAGATCGGGCGTGAAGCTGATCAGGCCGGCCGCGTATGGCGGCGTGGCAGGTCCGGTGCTTTTCACGGCGGCGTGGGTGGTCAGCTCGCTGCGCCAGACCGGTCATCCGGTGACCGGTGTGCAGCTCAGCGGCCTGGCCGCCGGGGATGCCCGGGACCCGCAGCTTATGATGGCCGCTTTGGTGGTGCTGGGCTGCTGCTCGATCGGGCTGGGTGCCGCCCTGAGCGGAGTGGCCGCGGCCAAGTCAGCGGGACCGTGGCTGATCATGGCGGCGGGGGCCGCGACGGCTGCCGCGGGAGTGTTCCGGCGTGACCACATGCTGCTGACGGGCCCGGGTTTCGCCGGTGAGTCGTGGCACAACCAGGTTCATGACGTGGTCAGCGGCGTCGCGTACGGGGCGATGCTCGCGGCGCCGCTGCTGCTGGGTCGGCGCTTTCGCGCTGACCCGGATTGGGCCGTTCTCAGCCGCCCGGTTGAGGTCCTTGCGCTAGCCAGCGCGGCGGCCATGGCGGTCTTCGCATCCCGCACGGTTGAGCCGTGGAACGGCGCCGTGCAGCGAGTGGCGGTCACGCTTGCTCTGACTGCCGAGATCCTCGTTGCCGCACGGCTGCTGACACTGCCGTTGACTGGCTCACGCGCACGGCCCGCCGCTACACCCCCCACTGCACCCAGCCCGCGGCGCCGTTCTTCCATCAGCTGGTAACGCGGATGACGCCACAATCACCACCGAAGTCCCGTGTGCAGTTCACTCATCTGCGGCTATCACGCATCAGCCCGCCAGCGTTACTCTGAAGGCGAATCCACCTTCTTCTCGGCTTTCGCAGTGGTGACGGTGCGGGACAGGAGCGGGCCGATGGGTGACCAGCACGAGGCGATCTGGGCTGATACCACACCGCGGCGGCCCGCGCTCGATCCCAGCATTCCGCGTCCGGACCGCGACTTGCTGGCCGCCCGCGGCGCGCTTGTCACCCCGGTGGGCCAGGACCGGCTCGCCCGGCGCCGTTACTATCTGCCCACCGAGCCCGCCCAGCGGCTGGCCACCATCGACGGAACTGTCACGGGCCTGACCGCCGCTGGATTGACCGTTCTGTTCGGCACGACCCCGCTGGCTATCGGGGTGCTCATCTTCGGCGTTCCAGCCGGCTGGGAAACTGTATCGAACCGCTTCGCGCTGCTGCTCGCGGGCCTCATCACGGTGATTACCACCGTGATCCTCGGCATCCGCATCGTCCGCTTCGGGCAGCCCAGCGGCCGCGCGCCCGCCGAAACGGCTGCGCGCTACTACCACGGCCGCTACATTACGAGCGCCGATCTCGACGGCCAGTCCGGGGTGCTCCTTCGCCGGGCCCAGGATGCAATCGATGCCGTCACCCCGTCGCTCATGTGCCGCGACGATCTGCTCGACCAGCACGCCACCTGCACCGCCCTGGCCAGCCAGGAGTGGGACATCGCCGTAGCGCTGCGCGAACAGGCCCAGCTCCGCGCCAGGCGGGCCGAACTATCGGCCAGCGGCGCAGGCCCGCAGACCGCCGCGGTGCTGAACCGGCAGGGCCACGTCGCGCAGCTCGCCGAGGCCAGCATCACCCGCCGCGTCGAGGCGCTGGAGCGTTACGCCGCCGAGGTCGGTGCGGCGGACAGCGCCTACCGGGACGCGCGGCATGCCGTGGCCCTGGCCCACCTGCACGACCAGCACCTGGACATGCTGGCCCGGACAGCCGCCGATGAGCATGGCATCGCTGAGATCGGCCGCCTGTCGGAGCAGGCCCGCACGGTCCGGCGCGCGCTCCGCCAGCCGCCCGGTTAGCAGTGCTGTCCGAGCGGAGGGCCGCACGACCGTTGCTACATTCCGCAAGCATTTATGACGCTGAGTGCGTTGCAACTGGCCCCGCGGTGGACGCGTCGCTGGAAAGGCCTGCTGGACGGCGACGGCGGTAAATGTTGTCCGGTGCTCCTAGCCTGATGCAGACGCTGGCATTCCTGCACCGTCATTCCGGGTAACCGTGCAGTACGGGGCACGCGTTGAGCGTGCCGATCCACGTGCGCTCGCCGCGGTCCGCGCGGCAGCCACTCCGGCAATTTATGGCGGTACCTATATCCGGACCCTGGCGGCTTGGCGCCGCTGCGGATCGAGCGACATGATGGGCAGGGCCGGACCGTCATGACGCTGCCCGGCACGGGAAAACCTGGCTACGGCGGTGCCGATGAAGGTTGCCTCCACGATGTGGTCGCGGCGGCCAGCCGTTACCGGGCAGTCCCGCTCACGCACCCGCATCTGCATCGTGGCGATCACCACGCCCTCGGCGCCGAGCCGCTTGACGTCACTTTCCAGCTGGCGCCTGGCGTCGTGCCGCGACTGGCTGACCAGTTCGGTCCAGCCGGCGACCTCGGCGTTACCCGAGACCCAGCGCGCCTGGCGGGCGGTCTTGCGGTCATCGTGCCGCGACCCGATCGAGATGCCGAGCACGAGCCCCACAGGCACCCAGCCCGTCATAATCAGCTTGGCGAAATCCTGCCCTGACACCTCACAGGTGAAGGGCACCGGTGGCCCGTGCGTGGCACCCGGCGCGCGGACCGCGGTGCCGATGGCCGTGAATTGCGGCCCGCCGAGGGGGAACGACCCCCGGGACAGCCGGACGCCTACCACCCCGTGCCCGCCAAGCTCGGCGCACTCGGTGACCATCCGGCCGACGGCCGTGCGCCGCGCCCGGTCCATGGTCTGCACGAGCGGGCCGAACGACCCCACGCCGTCTTGCCCGGAGACCTGGGTCGCTGACCGGGGCGGCAACCCGCCGCCGGACGATCCCGGCGCCCCGGGGCAGCTATACCCGCTGGCGGACCCGGCGCTGTAGACGGCCGCGCCGAACACCTGGCCGACGGGTTCGAAGCCCACGCTGCGGATGGCGGCGAACTCCTCCACGGTCAGCGCGGACCCCCACGTGCCGCTGGACCGCAGCTCCGCCAGCCGGGCCCCGGCCACCGCGGGCAGCATTTCGCTCACGCCCCCAGCCTAGGCCGCCACCCTGCGGTGACGCGGGGCCTAAACAGCAC
>Ga0181530_10001465_pt1 | contig 29686 bp, 25 predicted proteins | sample PEATcosm2014_Bin_42_FD_119769 | JGI IMG/M metagenome (GOLD analysis project Ga0181530, IMG submission 119769) | Peatland microbial communities from MTU Mesocosm Facility, Houghton, MI, USA - PEATcosm2014_Bin10_60_metaG | ecosystem: Environmental > Terrestrial > Soil > Wetlands > Peat | place...
CAGTGGCATCGAAGCCCTGAGAATCCTTCGCGAAGACCCGGCAACGGCGCACATTCCCGTGGTTGCCCTCAGTGCGAACGCCATGCCGCGCGATATCGAGAAGGGTTTGCAGGCGGGATTCTTCCGCTATCTCACCAAACCGATCAAGGTCCATGAGTTTATGCAAACGCTGGATTTAGCATTGGAATTCGCTCGGCATGGAGCCGGCCGTTGATGATCGGCCCAGCCGACATTCTGAACGCCAGGATCCTGGTGGTTGACGATCGCGAAGCCAATGTCCGCCTGCTGGAGGGCATGCTGCGCATTGCCGGCTATACTTCGGTCGAATCTACGACGGTGCCGAACCAGGTCTGCGAACTTCACCGTAAGAACCGCTATTCCCTGATCCTGCTGGATCTCCAAATGCCCGGCATGGACGGATTCCAGGTGATGGAAGGCCTGCGGGAAATCGAAAAGGAAGGCTACCTGCCGGTCCTGGTGATCACCGCCCAGCCGGATCACAAGCTGCGCGCCCTCCAAGCCGGCGCCAAGGACTTCGTCAGCAAACCGTTTGATCTGGCCGAGCTGCGCGCGCGCGTTCACAACATTCTGGAGGTCCGTTTATTACACCAGGAAACGAAGAACTACAGCCAGGCCCTGGAGGAGACGGTCCGCGAACTTGAGACCAGCCGCGAGGTGATCCGTCTGAAAACCCTGGAGGAGCGCAAGGCCGGCGAGCGGGAACTGGCCTTGGCGCAGGAAACCCAGGAAAGCCTGCTGCCCCGTTGCATGCCCCAGTTCGAGAATTTTCGCATCCACGCATTTAACAGCCCCACGCGCTATGTGGGAGGGGACTTCTACGATTTCCAGCAACTCAGCTCGGGGGAATGGATGGGAGTGTTGGCGGATGTCTCCGGCAAGGGGATGTGCGCGGCCCTATTAAGTTCAATGGTGCTGGGCGCTCTCAGCATGGAGTTTCACGCCGGAATGCAACCGCAAATGGTCTTACAGCGCGTCAACCGGCTGCTTTGCGAAAAGTCGCTTCCACACCAGTTCGTCACCCTCTTTCTCTTCCTCCTCAGCCCCGATGGCCGGGGACAATTCCTCAGTGCCGGACATAATCCGGCCTATCTGTATCGCGCCGCCACCGGAAAAATCGAGGAGTTGGCCTCTAACGCTTCTTTTCTGGGGATGTTCGAGTGCGCCGATTATCCGTCTGAAACCTTCCGTCTCGATAACGGTGACATTCTGGTGGTGTATTCCGACGGACTTACAGACGCGGAAAACCAACGGCAGGAAATGTTCGGAGAGGAAAGGCTGCTAAACCTCATTCGGCAGGAGGCCCATTCCGGAAGTAAGGCGATCGACCACGCCTTCTTGAAAGCCATTGAGGAATTCACTCAGGGCACGCCGCAAACCGATGACATCACCTTCGTCGTCGTCCAAAAATGTCAGTGAAACTCCGCGCGGCGCTCAACCGCTTATAACAGCTCCGAAGACCGCTCCTACGCCCGCCGTCACAGCCATCGCCAGAGCGCCCCAAAACGTGACGCGCATGGCTCCCGGAATTATGCCTGCGCCCCCGGCCCACGCCGCCAACCCTCTTAGAACCGCCAAAAACAACAGGGAAGTTCCGGAAACAAGAGGGATCAGATCAGACTCCGAAGCTAGGGCCGCGACCACCAGAGGCAGGGCCGCTCCCACGGCGAAGCTGGCGGCCGATGCCAACGCAGCCTGAATGGGACGCGCACTGTGACCCGGGGAGATGCCGAGTTCGTCGCGGGCATGCGCGCCTAAGGCGTCATGCGCCATCAGTTGCGCGGCAACCTCTTTGGCGAGCGCGGGTTCGAGCCCCCGGCCGACGTAGATCACCATCAGTTCCCGGCGCTCGCCCTCGTCGTCCGTCTTCAGTTCGCTACGTTCCAGCTTGAGATCGGCCTGCTCGGTGTCTGCCTGCGAGTGAACCGATACGTATTCACCGGCCGCCATCGACATCGCGCCGGCGACCAGGCCCGCGGCCCCCGCCACGACTACGTTTCCGTGACTCGCATGCGAAGCCGCCACACCGAGCACCAGACTTGCCGTGGATAGGATGCCGTCATTCGCGCCCAATACTGCCGCGCGCAGCCAGCCGACGCGTCCCGTGCGGTGTCGTTCCCTCTGGCTTACCGGCATTCTGCGCTACAGCGCTACAGTGATCGCCAGTCCGACGCCGGGATAGCGGCGGTCGTAAAGGTAGTACCCGTTGTCATACGCAATGTACACGTCATCGGTCTCATACCAGTTGTCCGCCCAGTATTCCGGCCAGGGATCGACGAGCATGAACGAATAGCCGCCATACGCGAAACGCGGATACCCCTCGTAAATGGTGGGGTACGGCATGCGAAACCAGTGTTGACTACCGAAAGAGAGATTGAAGCTGGCCTGGGGAATGTAGTAGCCGCCATAGCCGCCACGCTGCGCCCAGGTGCGATGGTCGCTGGCCCAGTGTTGAGCGCGATCCTGCTGAAATGTGCTATGCCCCTGCCAGGCGCCGTTCCGTGCCCAGCCCCGCTGCTGCTGCCAGGCGACTGCCTGCACTCGCGTACGCTGCGGTTGCTGTTGCTGTTGACGCGGGGCCGGCTGGGAACGTTGTGCCGGCTGCTGTTGCCGAGCCTGTTGGGGCCGCTGTTGCTGAGCCGGTTGCGCGCGTTGCTGTGGCTGCGCCTGCCGGGCCTGTTGTGGAGCGGGCTGCGCGCGTTGCTGTGGCTGAGCCTGCCGGGCCTGTTGTTGCCGGGCGGGTTGCGTACGCTGCTGTGGCTGAGCCTGCCGGGCCTGTTGTTGCCGGGCGGGTTGCGTACGCTGCTGTGGCTGAGCCTGCCGGGCCTGTTGTTGAGCGGGCTGCGCGCGCTGCTGTGGCTGAGCCTGCCGGGCCTGTTGCTGAGCGGGTTGCGCGCGCTGCTGTTGCTGAGGCTGTTGCGCCCGCTGTTGCTGAGCGGGCTGCGCGCCCTGCTGTGGCTGAGGTTGCGCCCGCTGTTGCTGAGCGGGTTGCGCGTGCTGCTGCTCCGGCTTACCCTGTTGCTGCTCGTGTTGCGCGTATGCGGGAACAATCGTTCCGAAAAGCAGAAGCAGGGCGGTACTCGTAATTCGAACGCATTGCATATTAGTTATCTCCGTTAAAGGTCATTGTCAGGTGTGCACGTGGACCGCCAGTCCACCTTGAATGTGGCAGTTGCCCCTATTTCTTGGTCTCGTGAGTAACGCATTCGGCCGTCTGTTGGGCAGGCCCCTCGACACGATCTCTGACGGCCACCGGCGCCCGCTCTGTGGGTTTATCCGTCGTCCCGAAGTCGGCGGAAGCCTCGGAGGCCGAGGAGATATTCCGGGCGCCGCTGTCTTTCAGCGTTTTCTTCGCCCGATCGCACCACTCCGGACTGTCGCAGTGCACGGATAGGAGAATCCCTCCACGCCTGATTCTGCCCACATACCGCTTGGCGACATATTCCGGCAGACGCAGGCCGGCCAGCAATCCCACGATCCAACCGGCCGTTCCGCCAGCGCCGGCGCCAATCAAGGCAGCCAGCACCGGCCCAGCAACGACGAGCGGCGCTAAAACGGGCATAGTCGCCGCCTCAATGGAAACGAACCAGGTCGCCGCGGCGCCAACCACCGCGCCCACTGCCGCGCCGGTCGCCGCGCCTTCCAAAGCCTTGGTGCGTGATTTAATTACGAAATCCTTTGAACCTGGGTTGTCAGACGACAGGACCGAAATGTCCGCCGGCCGATATCCCGCCTTCTGCAGAACCTTGATGGCATCTGAAACGGTCGTGCGATCCGCATAGATTCCCATCACCGATGTATTCCTTGCCATTTTCATATCCTTCCTTTGCATGTGCCGTCTTGGTATCTGTGCACGAGCCGGGCCAATCCCCACCGGTCGCCATATTTCGGAGCCGGCGCGGCGTGGAACGGCATGCGCAGTGCAGAATCTGCTTTTGAAAATGCAGATTTCGCGGCAGCAGCCACATGCGGATCGCCGCCTCGTCCCATGACCTTTCGAGTGGGAACGGGGGCAAACGTGCCACAGCTAAATTGGCCCGTGAACCCGGAAGGAGGGGATCGCCGGGAACGAGGATCGGAGGGGATCGAATATGAAATCGTCCCAAGCGCGAATCGGAAATCTCTGGTGCAGGTTGATGCACACGGCTCCAATGTGGCCTTCACACGGTCAGTACGAGTGCCGGACGTGCGGCCGGCGGAAACCGGTGTGCTGGGAAGGCGCCCGGACAGGGAATCATCGAAAGGATCAGGGTCAGCAATACAAGAACGCACAGGGCTGTAGGGCCGTTGCCCACAACGGCGCGCGCGAGGGCATCGGCGCGCGAACCGCCGCCGCGCGGCGATGATCGTAGAGACGGTCGCACCCTCTGGCTATCCGTTTGCTATGCATTCGTTGAATTGACGAAGCGACCTTTCAAGCTGCCCTCTGCTGCAATTGGCGGGCGGACGAAGAGTGGGCATGCCGCTCACCTGACTTTCGCTTGTTGTCGGCCGCAGAGGGTTTTTTGTCGGATGTTTTCATAATGGCCTACTAGGGGTCACGATTGCGGTAGCCGTCTGGCGATCCTAGTAAAGGAACCAACGGACGCGGCCCTCGCCTGGATCGACTGAATGCAAGACCCAGACGGCCCGACGCCGGACCCCAGCCCGAACTCGGGCGAACCGCATCGGTAGAAGCTCTCGCTGGTCTTGGAGCTGCTCCGATGCGGTTTTTCATTTTCTTGCGCTGCTTTCCCGATTAGTGGTGGATTTCCGGTAGCGTCATCCGCGGTAGATCCTGCATTCGGTGCGGCAATAATTGCATGCGCCGATAGCGCAGGCGGCAAGACCGGCTTTGAGAGATTGCCGGCTGCGGAGCGTGTCTGCCAGGGTACGGGACGTACGCCCATGAATGGGACGCCAGCTCGCTCTTCGCAGCAGTTTCCGATGGACCTCGGAGTGCTTCTCAACCCTTCCGTGTAACCAGCCAGCCGAGGCCGTGCAGGCAGGGTGCCCCACAGCGCGAAGAGCCGGTCGCACAAATTTCAAAAGGAGAATAAGCAGATGAGTGTTTTGCGAGCAGTAACAACATCGGTGTTTGGCCTCGCGCTAATGGGAGCGGTATTTTCGCCCGTCGCCAAGGCGGACGAATGGAACAGGAAAACCGTGATGACATTCAGCGCGCCTGTGGAGATTCCGGGAGTTCACCTCAAGGGGTGGGGAGTGTTGCCGGCAGGCACCTACGTGTTCAAAATCCTGGATTCGCAGTCCGACCGCCACATTGTCCAGATTTTCAACAAGGATGAAAGTCAGTGCATCGCCACCATCCTGGCCATCCCGAACTATCGCCTCAAGGCGACTGGCAAGACCGTAGTTACCTTCCGGGAGCGGCCGGCAGGTGAGCCCGAGGCGCTTCGGGCATGGTTTTATCCCGGCAGAAACTGGGGTGAGGAATTCGTCTATCCGAAGGCGCGAGCGGTGGAGTTGGCCAAAACGACCAACACGCCCGTTCTCTTCACGGCGGCCGAGATCCCGGCAGAAGTCGTGGAGCCGATCCAGACGGCAGACCACCCGGTGGTCGTGCAAATGAAGCAGGCGCCCGTCATGGCGATCCAGCCGAGCGGACAAGAGGTGCAGCTCGCCGAGGTGGTCACCCCGCCGCCTGCTCCGGCAACAACAGAAGTAGCGGCGGCGACGCTACCGCACACGGCGAGTTGGCTGCCGCTGATCGGCCTGTTCGGCCTGCTGGCATTGGGCGGAGCCTTTGTCCTGCGGCTGGCGCAAAAGCGCCTTTCCTAACGCAGGGACTTGCTCCACATGCGGCGCGTCTGACTCTTGGGCGCGCCTGTGGCCGCGGTGGTGCGGTGACGATTTTGGCTTCCGTTCGCGGTGCGGGCTAGCCGGAAAGAGAAGCATGAGGGGATGTCGCGGGCCGGAGAGAGTAGCTTCGCGGGAGCCAGCGCTCTCCCGGCCCCGGCGGCGGAGCCTCACCGCAAACGCGGGCGCCATCAACTGTGGAATGATAAAGTGCGGCCGGTGGTGCCTGGCCGCTGGGAGGATTCTTGAAACACGCTTCGGTTGTCCGTGCTGCCCGAATCCTTGTCGTTGAAGACAACGACTCAGACGTCTTCCTGCTTGAGCGGGCCCTGAAGAAGCAGGATCTCCCATTTGAACTGGTCCACTTGCTGAGCGGAGCCGCAGCCCTGGCGTTCATCCGCCGCCAGGGAACCTATGCGGACGCCGCGGTTCCGGACCTGATCCTGGTGGACCTGAACCTGTCCAAGTACAGCGGCGAAGACATCCTGCGCGAGATCCGCGGGACCACACTCTTGGCCGGCGTTCCAGTGTGCGCGTGGAGTTCTTCGCAGTCCCGGCGAGACGAGGCTCTGCTTAGGGACCTTGGGGTTTCTCTGTTCATTACCAAGCCTGCCGGTCTGGATCAGTTCATGGAGATCGGCAAAACCCTCAAGGACCTGCTCGCCGGTTCCACCACCGGCTGACGGAGCTACAATTCAGTCAGTTGGCGGGGCCGCCAGCCGCTCGGACCAGGTACGCTGCAAGCGTGGCACTTCGCGTGCTCAGTGGTGGAATTTGTTCGAGTGAGAAAGGTCAGGGTGGCGTGTGGCAAGAAGGACCGGCAGTCGACGGCCAAGCGAGGTCGCGCGCTCGCCGCGCCTGCCTGATCCTCGCCCAAAGCGGCATACGACCCCCTCGCAGAGGAAACCGAAAGCGGCCGTTAAGCCCGCCTCCGCTGCGGCCATCCTGCCATCGGCCGCCGAAGCCAGTTGCCCTTCAATTGTTGGCGTAGGAGCTTCCGCCGGCGGACTGGAGGCATTCACGGAGTTGCTCAGCCATCTGCCGGACGATACCGGCATGGCCTTCGTGCTGATTCAGCACCTCGATCCGAAGCACGAGAGCCATCTGACGGAATTGCTTTCCAGGGAAAGCAGAATGCCTGTCGCGGAAGTGAAAGGTGAAACTCGCGCCGAGGCCAATCATGTTTACGTGATTCCGCCGCACTGCAATTTGGGCATTTCGGGTGGCGTCCTTCAGACCCCGCCCCGGCCAGACAGTGGCCGCAACATGCCGATCGACTTTTTTCTCCGCGCCCTGGCGGCAGACCGCGGCAGCAAGGCCCTCGGCGTCGTTCTGTCGGGAACCGCATCGGATGGAACCTTGGGCCTCCAGGCGATCAAGGCCGCCGGCGGCATCACCTTCGCTCAGGAAATGCAAACCGCGAAGTACGACGGCATGCCGCGCAGCGCCATCGCCGCGGGTGTGGCGGATTTTGTGCTGCCGCCGGCCGGAATCGCGCGCCAACTGGTTGCCATCGCGCGGGATTCTCAGGTCACGATCGAATCTCGGGAGGCGATTGAGCCGCCAGGGGATTCAGAACTGGCCAGGATACTCCGTCTGGTGCGGAGCGCTACCGGAGTGGACTTCACGAACTACAAGCACGGCACCCTCGCGCGCCGCATCAAGCGCCGCATGACCCTCCGCGGATTCGAAAAGCTGGAAGACTACAGCCGGGAGCTCGAGCAGAACCGCGAGGAAGCAAACGCGTTGTGCGAGAACTGTTTCATCACAGTCACCGCATTCTTTCGCGAAGCCTCGGTCTTCGACGAACTGAAAAGGAGCGTATTCCCCGCGTTGGTGGAGAATAGAGGGCCCGAGGATTCGATCCGGATTTGGGTGCCCGGGTGCGCCACCGGCGAGGAGGCTTATTCGATCGCCATCTGCTTGATGGAATTCCTGGACGACACGAAATCGAGCCTTCCGTTCGAGATTTTCGCCACCGATATCAGCGAAGCGGCGATCGAAAAAGCTCGCGTCGGCACATACACGGGCGCCGCGTTGGCCCATGTCTCGCCGCTGCGCCTGGCGCGCTTCTTCACCTGGACGGAACGCGGGTACCAGGTTGCGAAGACCGTCCGTGATGCATGTGTTTTTGCCAGGCACAACCTGGCACAGGACCCGCCTTTCTCCAAGCTGGATCTCATCAGTTGCTGTAACGTGCTGATCTACCTGGGAGACGTATTACAACGCAAGGTGTGGTCGATTTTGCATTATGCCCTCAAACCCACTGGCTTCCTCGTCCTGGGTCCATCGGAAAGCGTCGGCAAGTATTCCGAGTCATTTCACCAAGTGGACAAGACCCACAAGATCTATTGCATGCGGCCGGCGGCGAATGCGCCGGCGCTACCCCTGAGCCAGGGCCGCCGCGCCGAAGGCCGGGTGGACCAGCGGGTGAGAATTGCCGAGGGGCGAACCGGGCCGGACGTGCTGAGAGAAGCCGACCGGTTGGTGCTGGCCGAGCATGGTCCCCCCGGCGCCATCGTTGACGACGCTCTGAACATTGTTCAGGTCCGGGGACGCACGGCTCCGTACTTCGAGCTTGCGTCTGGCGAGCCGACCCAGAATCTTCTCAAACTGGCGCGCGAAGGCTTGATCGCGGGTCTGGGAAAGGCGATCCGGACTGCCAGACTAAGGAACGCCGTAGCCAAAGAAGAGGGCTTCCGGATCGAAGACCGTGGCCAGTTAAAGGACGTCACAATCCAGGTGACCCCGTTCAGAGGCCCGTCCTCTTCCAAGGAACGCTATTTCCTGGTCCTGTTCGAGGACGCCGAGCCGAACGCTGACCCGAGGGCGGTGCACAAGCCCGCCATACAGGACAGCGGCGCAAGCGCCCGGCTGCGCCGCGAGCTTTTAGCAACCAAAGAGTATCTGCAATCGATCGTCGAAGATAATGCAAGCACCCTGGAAGAGCTCAGGGCAGCCAATGAAGAGGCGCAGGCGGGCAACGAAGAGCTCGAAACCGCGCAGGAAGAACTGGAATCGGCCAACGAAGAATTGAACACGCTGAACGAAGAGCTGAAGATCAGCAACGTGGAATTCAGCAAAGTCAACCGGGATCTGGCCAATCTTCTCGAGAGCATCAGCATACCGCTGGTCATGGTTGGGCGAGATCTGCGCATTCGCCGCTTTACCCGCGCCATGGAACCAATGCTCAATCTGATCCCCTCCGATGTTGGGCGGTCGATAACCGATCTTCGGCCTCAAATGGAACTGCCAGACCTGCGGCGGTTGCTGTTGGATGCGATGGAGGACGGCAATCGGCAACCGCGTGATATCCGCGACTCACACGGCCGCTGGTATTCGGTGCGCATCCTCCCGTCCGTGGGAGTGGATGGCAAAACCGACGGCGCCGTGCTGATGTTCATCGATATCGATGCCGCCAAGCGCGGCCTTGACTTCGCTGAGGCGATTGTAGAAACGGTGCGGGAGCCTCTGGTGATCCTGAACCAGAACCTGCAAGTCCTGAAAGCGAACAAGACGTTTTACGAAACGTTCCACGCCGCGCGGGAAGAGACGGAGAATCGTCTGATCTACGACCTCGGGAACGGACAATGGAATATTCCGAAACTGCGCGAGCTGCTGGAGAACATTCTCCCCGCGCACTCCACGTTTCGCGACTTTGAGGTGACCCACGAATTTGAACGTGTCGGACGGAAAGTGATGCTGCTCAACGCCAGCGAGATCTACAATCCGAATGCGCAAGCGCGGACCATCCTTCTGGCAATTGAGGACGCCACCAACCGCAAGCAGGCTGAGGAAGCGCTCCGCACAACCAATGCCGAACTGCAGCATTTTGCTTATGCGCTCACCCACGACTTGCAGGAACCTATTCGGATGGTAGTGAATTTCAGCCAGCTCCTGGCTCAGGAGTGCGCAGGCAAGCTGGGCGAAGAAGCGGACAAATTCATTGGCTATTCCGTGGATGGCGCCTTGAGAATCGAGGCCCTGCTGAAGGCCCTGCTGGCGTATTGGGAGGTCACTGAGCGGGAACAGGTCAACTTCTCGCCGATCGATTGCAGCGCTGTTCTCACTAAGGCGCTGTTGAACCTCCAGGCAGCCATTGCGGAGAGCGGCGCCATCGTAACTTCCGATCCGTTGCCAATTGTGGTAGTCGAAGAGATCATGCTGACGCAGCTTTTTCAGAACCTGATTTCCAATTCGATCAAATTCAGAGGCCAGGCATCGCCCAGAATCCACGTCTCGGCGGAAAGAGACGGGGAAGGGTGGCGGTTTGCCGTGCGGGACAACGGAATCGGTATCGATCCGCAATACATGGATCGGGTGTTCGGTATGTTCAAACGCTTGCATGGCAGAGAAATTCCCGGCACCGGCATCGGCTTGGCGCTCTGTAAGAAGATTGTGGAGCGCAAGGGCGGACGAATCTGGGTGGAATCGGAAGCAGGGAAGGGCGCTACCTTCAAGTTCACAATCCCCCTCCGAGAATCTGGACCACGACGCGCCGACTGAAAATGGGCAACTCTGACCAAAACCGCGCGGTCGATGGAATCGAGAGCCTCCGCAAAGCGCTCGAAGCGGAGGCGCGAGCGTGCCTCGAACTCCAGCGGCAGTTGGACCGGGCGGACGCGGATTTTGAAGAGTTCGTCTCCATCGCCGCTCACAACCTGCGCGAGTCTCTCCGCGACGTGGCCTCATTCAGTCAACTGATGGCCGAGACCTGTGCCGGCCGCCTCGATTCCCAAGCCGCAGTATTCCTCGAGCGCATCCAGGATGGCGCGGCTCGCATGCAGTCCCTGCTCGCCGATGTGGTGGATTACTGGGCATTGCGTGCCGGCGAGGAGCACTCCCCCACGGACATGGAAGCGGTGCTTCGCCAGGCGCTCCTCTGCGCCGACCAGCAGATAACCGAACGGAGCGCAGTGGTTACCCATGACCCTTTGCCGCGGGTGTGGGGAGACTTTGAAATACTCACCAAAATCCTGCGCCATTTGATCCGCAATGCCATCGAATATTGCGACACGCCTTCTCCGCGCGTTCACGTCTCATCTCGAAGACTGGATCTCGATTGGGTGTTTTCGGTGCAGGACAATGGTCCCGGCATAGACCCCGCATTTCACGGACGCATATTCGAAGTGTTTAAGCGCCTGCATGGGAAGGATTACCCCGGGAACGGGCTGGGACTCGCATTCTGCAAGAAGGCCATCGAAAGGCACGGCGGTAGAATGCGGGTGGAGTCGAACCCCGGGGCGGGAACAACTTTCTATTTCAGTCTTCTGGCGGCTGATTAAAACTCGGATTTCCCCGCCGGCGGCAATTCCTGCGTTCTGGACGGAAAGCGTTGTGCGTGCCCGCGGGCGTTTTCGATCTCACGGCTGGCAAGCCTGCATGACTCCCGCCGGCAGTAGCTGGTAACGTCGGTCTTACACCTGGCAGGGGCAAGGAGGACTGACGATGGCCGTCAAAGCGCAAGGTGACGTGCTGGAGGGCATGCAGAGAGTTTATCGGCGCTTCGAGCGCTGGCGCAGTTCCCATCGGGGGCGATTGCCGATTCCAGCAAGGTTGTGGGCTTCCGCCGCGGCGGTAGCTCGGGAGCATGGTGTGCTGCAAACCGCCAAGGTTTTGCGCCTGGAGTACGCCAAGCTCAAGCGGATGGTGGAATCCGCGCCTGGCAGCGGGGCCTCCCGGTTGCGTACTCTGCATGCGCAACGGCAGATTCTGCATCTTCTCGGCATTGCGGTCCGGCAACAAGGGCACAAACCCCGGTACCCTATTGTGGGTATCGGGGCGTCGGCGGGAGGCTTCGAGGCGTTCGTCAAGGCTTCGCCTTCGGACAAGGGCCTGGCGTTAGTCCTCGTGCAGCATCTCGATCCCGGACATCAGAGCTCGCTTCCCAAGTTGCTCTCCAAGTCCACCACGATCCCCGTTTGCGGAAGTGGAAGGAGGGCATGGCGGTTGGAATCCATTCATGTCAACTGGCGGCTGTGCGGGACGCCATCCGACTGGATCGTTCACACCCTGCGGATGAGCCAAACGATTAACACAACCACAATGATGGTTCCGACTAATCCCAAGCCGAGCATTTCACTTCTCCTTCGAAAAAAACGTCTCCACTGACCTTCACCCGTCCATGGCAGCTTGGATGCCATTCGCCTGAACTCCATAGTGGTCGCGGTCGACATGCGCAGCGCTTGGTGCGCCAAACATCCTTCACCAAAGAAGTGGCCTGCGCCGAAGATGGCGACCACGGCTCTTTGCCGTTGTGGGACACAACTGTGAGCTTAACCTTACCCTTCCGGACATAAAAAGTGGCGTTCGCGGGATCCCCTCGCGCAAACACGACCTGATTCTTGTCGTAGGCTAGATGGCAGCATGCCTTTGCCAGACACAGGACCGACGCCGTCCGCGCCGGCGAAACCAACCGAGTCGCGCCGCTGGCTGAAACCACAAGTCCCGAGCGAACAACTCTATCGCCTGGCGCCCGCGCGGCGCCCGCAGACCCGTTTAGGGATGCTTACTGCCGGGGATCGTGTGCGCAACGTGATCCGTGCATGGTGGGCTTGGCTGGGAGTCGCGTTGGTTCTGGAAGGGTTCGGGCGGCACATCTCCGCGTTGATTGCGGGCGCGTTGTCCTTTCTGCTCTATCACACTTCAGCCGGGTCGCATCCCGCCGTGTATGCGCTTGAACCGACTTTTGACACGGAATCGGCGGAGTTCACAACCACCATGGCGGGAGCCACCGGAATGCCGGTCGTGGACGGGAATCGGGTAACGCTTTACGACAACGGCGATCAGTTCTATCCGGCCATGCTGCAGGAGATCGAATCGGCCCGCATGTCCATCACCATGGAGCAATACATTTTCTGGGACGGTCGGGTGGGGCGGCGATTCGCGGAAGCATTCGCGCAGAAGGCGCGCAGCGGAATCCCCGTGAAACTCCTGCTGGACGCCATCGGGTCGTCGACCCTCGGCTCGGACATTTTCAAAATCCTGGAGGCGGGCGGCTGCCAACTGGCCTGGTTCCGGCCCATTAAGTGGTACACGCTGCACCGCGCCAATCGCCGGAACCACCGGAAATCTCTGATCGTCGATGGCCGGGTGGCTTTCACCGGCGGCGCCGGCATCGCGGATCACTGGCTGGGGGCCGCCGAAAATCCGGACCAGTGGCGGGACAGCGAGATTCGCGTCGAAGGGCCTGCCGCTGCATGGCAACAAGGCGGTTTCGCGCAGAACTGGCTGATCACCACGGGAGAAATTCTGCATGGCCACGAATTCTTCCCCGAACCCTGCCCGGCCGGAGACGTCGCGGTGCAAACCATCCTCAGTTCACCGTCGCTCGGCGCGGGCGCGGCCGGCACCATGTACCTGATCGCGCTGCCCTGCGCCAAACGCTACATCTACATCGCCAATCCCTACTTCATTCCGGATTCCCGCGTGGTCGATGTGCTCGCCCGGGCATGCCTGCGGGGAGTTACCGTAAGGCTGATGCTGGCGGGCAAACACAACGACACCTAGCGGGCGCGCCAAAACAGCCTGCGGCACTATGGAAAACTGCTGGCCGCCGGCGTCGAGATATACGAATACCAGCCCACCATGCTCCATCAGAAGACCATGATCGTGGACGGCGTATGGGCCACCGTAGGCACGGCGAATTTCGACAATCGCTCGTTCGCTTTAAACGAAGAAGCCAATATTTGTTTTCACGATGCAGCGCTGATAGAGCAGCTCCGGGCGGTCTTTTTCGCCGACCTCGCGCGCCGCGAACGGATCCAGCTCTCGCAGTGGAAAAAGCGCGGCGCAGGGCAGCGGGCCATGGAAATGCTGGCGTCGCTGATCGAGGATCAGGTGTAGCCGTGGACCGCTTCCGGGTTGCCACCTACAATATTCACAAGGGCCTCGGCCTGGATGGCCGGGTTCGCATCGAACGCATCGCCGGCGTCCTCGAAGAAATCGGCGCCGATATTGTCGCGCTGCAGGAGGTGGTCAGCCACGAGGGCCTGTCCATTGAGGAGCACCAGGCCAGCTACCTGGCGGACCGTTTCGGATACTTTTACGCCATTGGAGAAACCCGCAAACATCGCGGCGGCGTGTATGGCAATGTCACGCTCAGCCGCTGGCCATTCGAACGCGTCCGCCGCGTGGATCTTACGGTTCCCGGCCGGGAAGAACGCGAGGCTCTGCGCACCGACATCCGCGTAGGCCCGCATCTGGTGCACGTTTTTAACGTGCATCTCGGAACGGCGCACGGCGAGCGGCGGGCCCAGGCGGTCCTCCTGATGGATGAACGCCTCCTCAAGGCGGCGGACATATCCGGTCCGCGCATCATCCTGGGCGACTTCAACGAATGGACCCACGGCCTCGTCACGCGCACGCTCTCCGCGGAGTTCCATCTCAACGATTTGCGGGCGCATGTGCGGCGGACTCGCGCGTATCCGGCAATCGCGCCCTTCCTCAATCTGGATCACATCTATTTCGACCCTCAGGTTAAGGTCTGCCAGGCGCTCTTTCAGAGAAACCGGCGCGCCCTCATGGCTTCCGATCACCTGCCCTTGATCGCGGACCTGGCGATCGAAGAACCTTGAATGAAAGCGCACGAATCAACCTCTTCCTTCGATCTTACTGCTGTCGGTTTCAGAGCGCCGCCAGGTGCCTTGATACGAAGCAACACTTGCCGGTGGACACCATAGCGGGGAACCTTCTTTAGATAGTCTTGAATCGCGGAGCCGACGTCATTGGCCAATGGTCCGCATTCCGGAAGAAAGCGCGCGAGCACAAGAACGCTACCAGCTTCCTCGGGAAATCTCCGGCGAAAACGGTGATGGCAAGCGTCCAGGTGTCGCTGCGCGAGTTCGTCAATCCGGCGAACTCCTCGCCGCTTCAGGTACTCGGCAACCTGGGCGGCCATCCTCAACTCGTATCGGGTAGAACGCCACGTATACTGCTGTCGGCGCAGCCAGTCGACATAACCATCCATCAACGGGCCCAAAACCGGCAGCGTTGCGTACCGTTGGAGCCCCTGGGGAAAAATCTCGGCAATCATCTAAGACTCCTATGAGAAATGGGCGCCGGCATTCCCGCCAGCGCTGGCTTTGATGCTACCGATTAATGTGAAGTGTTTTTTGCCGAACCCTCGCTTTGCCACTCCCCAGACGAGCGACTGCACATTACTGGAATCTCAACATAAGTCATAGACTAAGATGCGGATCGAAGTTCCCCGCCGGCTACGAAATACGAACAGGCTGCCCGAGAAGGGGTCGGCCGCCGACTCCCACAACGTGCGGCTCGGTGCGGCCAGGTCAGGCGCCGTGGCGCCCTTCCACTGGATACGGATCTTGCCCCGTGGTCCTTCTAACTCGATCAAGCACTGCGACAGAGCGACCGCCGTAGATGGCATCAGTTCCAAGAATGTTGCCGGTGTCGCCGCCGGGCGCGCGCTGCCAGGCGCGGATTCCACCATCCGCTTGAGCTTGGCGTACTCCAGGCGCAAAACCTTGGCGGTTTGCAACACACCATGCTCCCGAGCTACCGCCCACAACCTTGCTGGAATCGGCAATCGCCCCCGATGGGAACTGCGCCGGCGCTCGAAGCGCCGATAAACTCTCTGCATGCCCTCCGGCACGTCACCTTGCGCTTTGACGGCCATCGTCGGTCCTCCTTGCCCCTGCCGGGTGTAAGACCGGCGTTACCAGCTACTGCCGGCGGGAGTCATGCAGGCTTGCAGAAAACTCACCTCCACAGCGCGCACTGAAGTCGTAAGCCAATTTTGTCTGCGATGAAGGGGAGTTTAAGAATAAGAGTCTCGGCTATCTGGCAAATGGCTGGACCATCGGCGGCCAGATCGTGGCGCAAAGCGGCCAACCGTACAGCGTGTACGATTACAGCGGTTCGGTGGGAAGCCTGTATTTCGGCACCGACGACGAGCTCACGAATCCCATCATCCCGTTGAAAGCCGGGGTCACGGCGCAACAAGCCCAGTTACAGGGAACCCTGGGGGTGAACGCGGGCAAACCCGTGCTGACTCGACCGATTTCGCGCCCCAGTTTGTGGCTCCGGGAACCAGCGGCGTGCCTCCTTGTGATGCCCCCGGTTGCGATCCCTATGAATCGCTTGAACTTCGACGCGTTCAACGTCTTCAATCACCCGGATTTCGACGCGCCCAACAACGACGTGGTGTTCTTTGCCGGCTACGAACCCCCGCCCGTGTATCCACCCGAGGGCAGCCTGGGATACATTCAGCACACCGTGGGAAGCCCGCGGTTCCTTGCAGGCGCAGTTGCACTTCTCGTTCTGAGGTTGTAGGGCGGACCGGGGTGCCCCGGGGCCATCCGCGGGCCGACGCCCTCGTCGGCCTGCTCGCCTTTGGAAGATGCTGGTATCGTTGCCCCGGTAGCGGGACGAGGGCGGCCCGCGCGGACCGGGGGTCCGCCCTACAATTCGCGGCACGTTGCGAACGTGCGCTATAGCCCGGAAGCGGGAGACTAAAGTCCCCGGAAGGAACCGCCGATCTTCCTGCTGTATGCGAATTTGGCGGATGCGGGCCAGCGCGAAGTTGACGGCGGGCTTTGGCGTGTTGCTGCTGGTGGCTCTCGGCATGGGATACTACTGCGTAGTCGCCATTGGCAGCCTGGGCCAGTCTCTGGTGGCAGCCACGGATTTTACCGCGAAAAAGATGCAAATCGCCGGCGAGATGCGCGCCGGTTTCCAGCAGATGCGCGCCGAGGCTGCCAAGACCGACGTGTCGCTGACTGCCGCACTGGCGAAAAACCTCGATTCCAAAGCGGGGACGGAGTGCGCCGCCTGTCACTCCGCGGACAGCATTGCCGGCCAGATGTCCCGATTTGACGCGGCTGGCGCCGCGGTTGCGCAATCCGTGGGAACCATGCGGCCGCTGGTTTTTACGGGAGAGGAACGCGCGCGCCTGGACGTGGTGGATGCGGGCGCCAGCCAGTGGCGCCGCCTGTACAACCAGTATTTCGCTCTCGCCAGGCGCGGCAGTTTCTCGCAGGCGCATGGATCATGCTGGGCAAGATCGATCCCCTGATCGAGGAATTGAACCAGGCGGCCGATGCCATCGCCGCCGCCCAGCGCTCGGTTCTCGCGGCGGCGGCCCAACAGGCGCGCGTCACCGTCGCCCGCAGCCGCGCGGTGGCGTTCGGCTTAATCGCGTTCTGTCTCCTGGCGGGCGCCAGATTGTTCGCCATGGTCCGGGGCATCTGCCGGGTGCTGCGGCAATTGGCGGGCGAGATGACTGCCGCAACGGAGCATGTCGCGGGAGCCGTGCGGCAGATTGCCTCGTCCAGCCAAACCCTGGCCGCCGGCGCCTCCCAGCAGGCGGCGTCTCTCGAACAGACCTCTGGCTCGAGCGAGGGAATTCGAGCCATGGCGCACGGCAATGCGGCAAACGCTCAAGCCGCCAACCGGATCACCGCCGACGCCGATGCCGGGATGTCCGCCGCCACGCGGAAAATGCAGGAACTGGCCGCTTCCATGGAGGCCATCCACGCCGCCGGCGCCCAGATCGGAAGAATTCTCAAAACCATCGATGCCATTGCATTCCAGACCAACATTCTGGCCCTGAATGCGGCCGTCGAGGCCGCCAGAGCCGGCGACGCCGGCAGCGGATTCGCGGTGGTGGCCGGAGAGGTTCGCGACCTGGCCCAACGCAGCGCCCAGGCTGCGCGCGAAACCGCCGAGCTCATCGACGGTTCCCTGGCCGCCGCCGACCTGGGACGCCAAAAGGTTGCGGACGCCGCCGCCGCGATGCGCGCCGTGGCCGGCCAGGTGGCGGAGTTGCGGGGGATCGTCGCGCAGGTGGACGGCGCCAGCGAAAAGCAGGCTGCGGGCCTCGCACAGATGGCCGAAGCGCTCACCCAAATCAGCCGCGTAACGGATGCCTCCGCCGCCAGCGCCGAGCAGAACGCGGCCTCTGGAATGGAATTGGATTCTCAAACCATAACCCTGAAAAGTGTGGCTGGCCGCCTCACCGCGCTGGTGTGAAGGTGCCGCCGGGCCCGCGCATGCTAAACTGGTTTCGTCGCGGAGAGGTGGCAGAGTGGTCGATTGCGGCGGTCTCGAAAACCGTTGAACCTTTACGGGTTCCGGGAGTTCGAATCTCCCCCTCTCCGCCAGCTATCAAAATTCGGGCCGGTGAGATCGAAGTCCGTGGAATTTCTATCGCTTCCGGAGTTCGAAAGTCTTAATTCTTCAAATGGCTCCCGGAGCGACATCCGCAACTCGCCCTCTTTCCAGGACGCATCCTTCAGCACGAGGTGCAACAGTTTGCGCTGTTCCGCCCCGACTTGCTCCACGAACAGATCGGCTGCCCTGCCCGTCACTGCCGTCGGATCGACCGTTTCGCTCGCGGCGGGAAGCAGCATCGCCTCGGCGGTCCGGATCTTCTGCCGGGCCTGGTCCTGTTGTTCGCAAATTGCGCCAGCCTTCTGATCATAGGTAGCCGTGTCAATTCGCCCGTCGAGTCGATCGTCGTATCGCACGTCCATGCGGGCCTGAAGACGTTCCAACTCCATCTGGTGACGCCGCACTGCTTGCGCCCGCACAGCCTGCGCGGTTTGATCGCATGCGACCAATTTCGACTGCAACCATCTCAGAACCGCAGGGGGGACCACCAAGCCGCGCAAAACAGCCGCAAACTGTTGCTCCATGATTTCTTCCCGCGTATAAGGCTTTGGACACTTCCCACGGTATCCCGTGCCGTGGTAGTACACGTACCGGCCCTTCTTGACTTCGGCCACCAGGGAACACCCGCAGTGTCCACAGCGGACCATGCCCGAGTAGACGAAATCATGCGTCACCTTGCGGTGCTTCTTCACATGTCGCCCGTCCAGGATTTCTTGCGCGGCGGATATACACTCTCGACCAAGTGTCGCCGTAGAACTTCGTGGGGGCAGGCTTTGTTTCCTGAACGGGAGCTTCCGAGATTGATGTACCACGCGACGAAATCGCCGAAAACGGTCCACAGCGCGCAGGAAGAAGCCGATCTGGGGCCGGAGCCACCCGACGGCATTCTATCTCGGCGGTGAGCATGAGACAGCAGCCCTGTCACCAAACGCAGGTTGACAAGATCGCGGGAGGCACTTACTTCGACCTGGGCCGAAGCGCGGTTGCGCGTCCCGGCTCACAGTGGCCTCTGGTGCTGGCGTGCCTTTGGGCAGCGCCGTTTGGAAGGCCGGTTTGATACAATCGGCAACCATGGCAAGGCAAAAATCGTTTTCGCCGTTCTCAGTTCTGGCGTTCCTGCTGGCTGTTGCCGCCCCCCAACTCTGGCCGCAATCCACGCCACTTCCCACCACCTACACTGTCACGCAAGTCAGTTCGATGATGGGCCCCGCGGTCACCGAGACCGTTTATCGCAGCGGGTCGAAAGCTCTGGTCGACATGACCATGCCTCCCAGCCACGACATACCCAAGGGTTATCACACTCGCGCCCTATACGATCTGCAGGCTAACACCAGCTTTGACTGGGACCTTAACCAAACACCGATGCCCTGCATAGCCGGCACCTTTTCCGGAGCCTGGGGCGACCCCTTCGCCGACTCCATCGCGGAGATGGCGGACTTGGTGAAGCAAAATCCCAAGCAAGTGGGCACGGAGACCGTCAACGGAATTGCCACGAACATTTTCGAAATCGAGCAGCCCACGAAGGCCAGGATTTGGTTGGACACCAAATACGGCGAGGCCGTCAAAATGCAGATCGCTCAACCCGGCGAGCAGCCTGAAATCACTTCTGAAATCAAGCAGATCAGCTTCGCCGCGCCTCCCGCTTCCCTCTTCGTTTTACCGGCGGATTGCGCCGCCGCGGCAGCCGCCCCGAGAGTACCCACGGAATCGGAACGTATCGCGGCGGAGACTGGCGGCAATGCGGCCGACTTCGCCAACGCCCTTTACCCTCCAGGTTCGGACAACTCGTGTACCGTTCTGTACCGCGTCGGCCGCGCCGGATCGATGGAGCCCATCGCCAGTGGTTTCCAGGTCGCCGTGGACACCACGTTTGACCCCCAACACCCGCCCAGTTACACGACGGGAGCTGGCGCCCACGCCACCTTTTCGGGCGGAGGAATTCACGATGTAACCGCGCAAATGCAAAATGGCGTTTTGCGCATCGACAACGCGCCGAAAGTGTTCTATTTGGATACCTACTTCGGAACTGCCGGCGACAGTTCGGCGCTGATTTACCGGCATTGCTTTGCGCCACAGACGGTACTGCTGAAAGTCGTAGAAAATCCCGCTAAGACCTCCGACGGCGGCGACTGGCTCTATGTCAAGTCGGGCAAGTACGCCACGGTCAACCCGCCGCGCTGACGACGCCGCGTTCCCCGCACGGATAAGGCGGCTGGCCCAAGAAATCGCGTAACACGGGGTCCCGCAGCTCGTACCGGCCGCACGGAAATTGACCGTGGTTCCCGCCGCAACCGCCTTGACCGAAGCTCACTTCACTGGTGACTTCGACCGCGTGAACTCGTACTCCAGGTACAGGAACGGGTAATTGAAATCCTTGCCGGGAGTCGCACGGTTCAGAAATGCGCCGGGGAGAAACCGTGCGTACCCGAAACCGAGCTTGATCGCTTCCCTCCAATCCCATTCGGCCCACGCATCCACTTCCTGGCCGACGTGACGCCCGTCGGAACCGGTGGCCGATTGAGCCACCAAAGCCCCGCTCGAAGCGTAGAGCGCATCGCGGGCGCTGGCCAGCCAGAAATTCTCGTAGGTTTCCGTGAACTTCCACTGCCATCTCACGCTCTCAGAGATTCCCGCGCGCACCTGTTCAATGTTGCGCCAGCCCACCTGATCGGCGAAACCCAGCTTGTCGTGGCTCGAAGGATAGAGCTGGTCGAAAGTGCTCCACGTTTTGCCCGTCGGATCCTTGGTGCCGGAGGCGTAATTGGCTTCCACAAATGGTCGGGGCTTGAGTCGCGCTTCCAGCGGCCTGGCCACGTTCCAGTGGCCCGCCCAGGAATCGATGGAATCCGGCCCGAGCGTGCCGGCTTGCCGGTCCATCTCCACGTCGTACTCCAGCGCGCCGGGCAGCTTGCCCACCACACGCGCGCCCACCGTCACTTCGTTCAGCGCGCCGCGGCCGGCATTTTCGTTCAACCGGATGTTGCCGGGCGCCACGCGCCAGAATACGTATGGTTCCAAGGTGGCGCGCGGAATCACGCGGCTCAGACTGGCATAGGCCCCGTGCAGATCGTTCCCCTCAATGTGATGACTGATCACGCCGTCGCGCGCCACGATTACCGATGACGCAAACAGGCTCAGCCGAAACCAGGAGTGGTGCAGGTTGAGCCGGACCAGGTCGAACGTCCGGCCCATGTTGAGCCAGTTTGAGGGGCCAATCAGCCGCTCTTCTCCCAACGAGAGCACTTCCCGCCCGCCCACGATATCGAACCAGCCGTCTGAAGCCCTACCCAACTGCACGTACGCTTGCCGGATGTCCCAGGTGTCCTGGTACGGCGGCGTCGAGGGCACGTTCTGATTGAAAAAGACCCGCGAGTCTTGCGTTTCGCCTACGAACTGTAGCCAATGTGTGGGTTGAATGACGAGCATCACCCGTAACTGGCTGAGATCGTGGTTATCATTTTTGGGTTTGAAACTGATGCCGCCATCCCGTTCGGCGCGGTTGCGATACGCGCCGTCAAAGCGCAGCCACGCGGGCAGTTCCTGGTCCAAGTCGGCGGTGGGAACCACCCAGGCGGGTTGCGCTGCGCCGGTAGTTTGCGCATTCAGGCACACCGCGATGCCCGTAAGAAGCATCACCCCGATCGCGAGGCGGAGCATATGCTGCGCAGTTTAACATCGGGTGGACGAGCGCGCGGCTGAAAGAGGCTGACTGCGCAGATCATCGCATAAGGCGGCGCCGGGAGGCCTGCTCCGAAGCGCTGTCCCGCGGTTCACTGGCCTGTGTCGGCTGCGCGTGGAGACTGCCGTCTCCGGCAACGGCTACCACTGAGGCGCGGTGACTGCCACCGGCTGGACGGAGGGGTAGACTTGAAAAGGAAACCGGCGCGGCGCGATCGCTCTTGCCACGCCGGTGCAGCGCTCGAAAGGAAGCCATGAGAATTCCGATTCTGCCATCGCTCGTCAACTTGCCGGTCCTATGCGTGTTATGCCTCGCGGGGGGCGGTGCTGCCTTGTGGGCGGCGGACACGCCTGCCAGCGCCTTGCTGGTGCTTGAAAAAGCCCAAAACACACTGGTAATCGTCGATCCGGCTAGCCTGACGATCGTGGCGCGCGTGCCGGTGGGCAATGATCCCCACGAAGTGGCCGTATCGGATGACGGAAGAACCGCCTACGTTTCGAATTATGGCGGCCCAGGAGGTTACAACACCATCGCGGTGGTCGATCTTGTCGCGCAGAAAGCGCTGGCCCCGATTGACCTGGGCGCGTTGCGCGCGCCGCACGGGTTGGCGTTCGTCGGCGGCAAACTGTACTTCACCGCGGAGGGAGCCAAAGTGGTTGGCCGTTACGACCCGTCCACACAGAAGGTCGACTGGGTGGTGGGCACAGGCCAGAACCGCACCCACATGGTGGCCGTTTCGAAGGACCTCAAAACCATCTTCACGTCCAACGTCAGCTCGTCGACTATCAGCATCATCGAGCAGGTCGCGGCGCAGGGACCGGGGCCCGGACGTGGCCGGGGCGGTCCTCCGCCGGGCGGACGGAGCCAGGGCGCGCCCCGTGGCGGAGGGGGACCTGGCGGGCCTCCACCAGGCGGCCGTGGCGGCCCGGATTGGAATGTCACTGATATTCCGGTTGGCCGGGGATCTGAGGGATTCGACGTCACTCCCGACGGTAAGGAGTTATGGGTGGCCAACGCGCAGGATGGCACCATCTCGGTCATCGATGTCGCCGGCAAGAAGGTGATCCAGACGATCCCGTCCACCGGAGCCGCCAACCGTCTGAAGATCACGCCTGACGGCAAGTACGCTTTCGTATCGGATATGGGCGGCAATGACTTGTTGGTGGTCGGCGTGGCCGCACGCAAGGAGTACAAAAGGATCACGCTGCCGGCCAGCTCGGAAGGCCTGCTGATGGAGCCCGATGGTCTGCGCGCCTACACCACGCTGAATACGCGCGATTCGGTTGCGGTGATCGACCTGAAGAGTATGACGATGATCGGCGAGGTCAAGACGGGCAGGGGGCCGGACGGCCTGGCGTGGGCCGCGCGGCAGTAAGCGGGCGCGGTGTTCTGCGACGTAGGAATTGCCAGCCGGGTCTACAGATACTGCCTCGGGGACATGCATTGATAGCGGGCCCGCGTCTTTCCCCGCCTCTGGAAATGGCGCGTTGTGCAGCCTCACCCGCGAGGAAAGTTCGCAACGCATACAGGGTGGCCCGCCATTTTTCCAGCCCTTACCCCTCGGGAATCGCGCGCCGGAATTGCTCCGGCTGGGCTCCCGCGGCCACTACTACGATTCGCTCGCCCCGGCGCGTGGCAAACTCGATGAGCGATCCTGCCAGCGTCTCCGCCGGTTTTCCGTCGCGATAGAGCGCCGCCCCTCCGCCGAATGGGTTGCGCATTTTGCAGTGCGCGCCGGCTTGCGATTCCAGTTCGATAAATTCCACCGCGCCGTTGCGCATCGAAGACGTCACCAGGAACCCGCCCCGCGCCAGCAGCGTGTACCGCGCGTTCCATTCCTTGGGCCAGGCCGGAAAAACGTGCAGGATGGGGTCCTCGCCGGGAGCCGGGGGGTTGCTCTGCACCAGCGCCAGGTGAAGGGCTTGGGCGGCGCGGCCCAGCCGCTCGGCGTCCAGCGCCTGCGGTCCTTCCCGCAGCATCATGCGATTGGCCAGCACGCCGCCGCTCTTGTAGGCCGCCGGCCGCTCCGCCACCAGCGCCCGCACCTGGTTCGGCAACAGCACCCGCACAGCGTCGGCGCGCCCCAGAGACGCCGCCGCAATCGCCATTTTGGAAAGCACCTGGACCGGGGTATCCGCCCGCAGCCCATTGCGCAGCATCTGGTCGAAGGTGGCGCCGGCAACCGCCAGCGTCTCGCGGTCGCGCGCTTCCACATTGCACAGATCGAAGAACCACATGGGCAGGCTGTTGGCATCCGGGGTGGTGCCGCCTCCCGGTTTCACGCACGGCTTCAATCCGCGCACGAAAACCCGCGGCCCGGCATAATTCGCCGCCACCAGCGCTTCGGGGTCGCTACTGGTGGGCAGGGGCGCCAGGCGATCCAGAAATTCGCGCCACACCGGCTGCATCTCCCCTTCGGCGTTCAGAATCGCCGCCGCGCGCAGCAGCGCGGCCGTGACGCCCCGCATGGCCGAAAGGTCTTCATCCGTGTCGCGCGCGCCGTAGACGCTTTCGTTGCTGTTGGCCCAGTGGATGTGATACTTCCCGTCGGCGCCCTTCTTCACATTGGGATGGTTGCGATAGAACTCCACCGCGCCGCGCAACATCGGGTACGCGCGCGCCCGCAGCCACTCCGCGTCCAGCGTGAACTCGTATCGCCGCCAGTAGAGATACGCCACCTTGGCGGTGGTTCCAAAATTATGATTCACCGCGCCGTACGGCCCGAAGCCGCGCTCGGTAATCGCGTAGCGCCCGTTCACCCAGTTGGCCGCCTGGATCCAGTTCCAGCGGCTGGAGTGCGGATGCTTGGTCTGCGCGAATTCCATGAATTCCCGCGACCGCTGCTCCCACGGCTTGCGCAGCAGATACAGGTCGCGCATCTCGGCCGCAATCGGGTCCGGCAATTTTTCCAGGCCGTCGAAATACACGGTCTCGGGAATGTACATGCCCTGGCTGCCCCACTCCTGGCGCGCGGCCGTCGAGCAGGCGTCCAGCATCCCCGAATACATGGCGAACATGGGGTCCATGAGCTCGAAGCGGTTGGCCTCCGGCAGCCCTTCGTAGTAACAGCTCAGGTTGGCGAACCAATGCTGCGCGCCCCAGGAGCGCAAATCGCCGCCCGTGTTCCACAGCATGCCGTTGAACTTGGCGGGAAACCTGCCGCGCGACGACGCGCCCATCAAATACAAAAAGTAATGGTAATTCCGCTGCACGTAATCGGCCGCGCCGTCTTCGCTGTGCAGCGCAACGTAACTGCGCGCCCAGAAGTTGTGCCACCAGCCGCGCGTCTCGCGCTCCACGGCATCCAACCCGCTGGCCAGCGCGGCATCGAGTTGCCGGAAAGCCGCCGCGGCCACATCCTCGTTGGCGTCGAACGTGGCGGCCGAAGCGATCAGAATCGTAAACGGCCCGGCGCCATTCGCCGCCAGGCTGACGTCCGTTTCGTTGACGATGCGCGCCTCGCCGCGCCGTCCCTGAATGGCCACCGCGACCGCCGACTTCGAGCAGTAGGTTCCTTCGCGGAATTCCTGCGTCAGCGCGATGCGGTCCTCGCGCGCGATCAGGCGCGATGCCGCCGTGTGGCTGCGCTGCGGCACGGTCGCAATGTGATCGCGCGCCATAGTCTCCAGTTGCGCGCCGAAGTACTTGGTCTCGTAACGCAGCATGCGCAGCACCGCCGTGACCGGCAGATCCCCCTGGCTGGGCCGCCAGTCGCGCACCGCGATCGCCATCACATCCTGCGCCGGCCACGCCAATACGCGCGCCGCCAGACCGGCCGTTTCCACGCTCAGGACGCCATCGTAAACCGCCAGCCGCTGGGTGAATTTCGGCCCCGCAAATGGCTGCCCGCCAAACTCGATGTCCAGGTATGCGCAGCCGCCGCAATAATCGTCGTGCCGCTCGAAGAAGCTGTTGGTGGCGCAATTGTTGGCGTACACGTCCACCCGGTTGATTTGCATGCGGAGCTGCCCGGGCGTGGTCCACACCAGCGTTCCCATCCGCCCGTTGCCTACCGGGATGCCTTCTTCGCTGCGCGGCGCGGGCGCTGCATAAATCAGGTCGGAAGGCGAAATCAGCTTGCGGAAATCGATCGCGGTCAATTGCGATGGCGACTCCGGCAACTGTTCCGAAGCCGCTTGCGGCCCGGCCGCCAGCGCGCTCGACGCCACGCTTGCCGCGGCCAGAAACGCGCGCCAGGAACAACCCGCATCGTCTGTCATACTCACCTCGCCAGGCCGCCGTTTTCCGGCACGCCCTTTTCGTCCAGTAACTGGGTCGAGCTGGCCGGCCCCAAAGTCTTCCAGTCCCGCAGCGCCCATACCACTTGTTTGCCGGGAGTCACTTCGATCAACTGCACCGTCTTCGGCCACTCCTCGATCGGCAGGCTGCCCGCCCAGTTATTGATCAGCGTGTTGCCGTTGGCCAGGCGCGAAACTTCCTGCACCGTGTAAAGCGGTATCCCCGGCAGGTCGCTTTTGTTCACTTCCCACACCGTTTCCCCTTTGGGGTTCACCTCGCGCACATAGCCGTTCTGGTTGCCGCTGATCAGCGTGTTCCCGTTGGGCAATCGCACCGCCGCCCAGGCCGAGGGCGCGGCCACGCTCCAGATGGCTTTCCCGTCCGGCGCGTATTCCACCACCTTGTTCAGATCCATGTGCGCCACCAGAAACGTTCCCGCTTGGGTCATGCGCACATGGCGGAACTGGCCGTGGGGACTCGTGGGCACGCGCGTTTCCAGCGTCAGCTCCTTTTCGACTTCGCCGGTCGCCTTCACCATGATCATGAGCTTGGCCGGGTCGCCGTTGCGCATCATCAGCACGCGGTCGCTGCCGATTGGGTACGCCGTGTGGATCTCCGTTTTGGGAGGCGCATCGTAGTTCCAGACAATCTTCTTATCGGGCGTCACTTCGCTCGCGCCCAGGCGCCGCGAAAACACGATGTTGCCATTGGAAAGCATGGTGCAATCGCCAAACTCCTGGCTGGCCGGAATCGCATACGACCAGGTAACTTTGCCCTCGCGGACGATAAACATCGTCTGCTCGGTATGTCCCCGCTCCTGCCATTCGCCGCAATAAAGGAAGGGGTGTTGCGCCAGGCCGCGCCCCGGCAGCGCGGGCTGCGCGCACAGCGGCAGCGCCAGCGCCAACCCGCTCACCAACTTCAACGGATTCCGTCCAGCCATGCTTCCACCTTCTCCGCCCACAGTTTCCCGTGCGCCTGCAAACCCTGTGCGCTCATGTGGACTCCGGTCCCGTGATCTTGCCGGGCCTCGCCCGTGAGCGCTTCCGTGTCCGGCCCCTCCAGCGCCACTCCCTCCTTCCACAACGCCGCCTGCGCCGCCCGAATTTTGACGTTCCAGGCGGGACAAGCATCACTTCTCAACCGCCCCAACGGCGGCTTCCAGCCGGGCTGCGCGCGGCCGGCAAGCCGACGCCGGCCAAAGCCTCATCAGTTACTCTGCGTCTCCAGCACCAGCACGGTGGCGATCGGCGCCGGCGCCTGGTCGGGCAATGCCACCGTAACCTTCGCGCCATCCTGGGTCGTCTTCAGCGGCCGGTGCGAAGCGTCCGCCAGCATGTACGCCTTGGTTACCTTGGCGCTTACTTTGTTCAGTTCGAAACTACCGCTCGGCCATTTGAAGAAGGTGATATACAACTTACCCGGCTTGGTCGTGCAGCGCCAGTCGGTCGCGATCTTGAAGCCGGGGCGCCCATTCTTGTCGTGCGTGGTGGGGTCCGGGGTGCCCAGTTCGTCGCCGAACGGCGTGGGGCCCGCGCCGTAAACCGCGTCTCCATTCACCTTCAACCAGCGCCCCACGGCCCGCAAATTGTCCTGGCTGGCCTGCGGAATCACCCCTTCGGCCGTCGGGCCGACGTTCAACAGATAGTTTCCGCCCTTGCTGGCAATGTCCACCAGCTTGAAGGTAATCTCTTCTGGGCTCTTCCAATCCGTATCGTCTTTCTTGAATCCCCAGGTGTGATTGATGGTCGCGGGTACTTCCCAATCGCCTTCCACCACGCTATTGGGAATCGAATTATCGCCCATTGACCGGTAATCGCCGGGAACGCCCAGGCGCCCGTCGATCAGCGTCCACGGCTGCAGCGTGTGCACGATCTCCACAAAGCGCGGGCCGCGGTCGCCCGTCATCATGCGCGCCGTATCGAACCAGATCAGGCACACCGGACCGTAGTTGGTCAGCAGTTCCCTCACCTGCGGTTCGGCTTTGCCGCGCAGGTACTGGTCGTAGTCTTTCTTATCGTCCGGCCCGAAATCCCAGGTATTGCCCGCGCCGTTGGGTTCGTGCCAGTCCTGCGACTGCGAATAGTAAAACCCGAACCTGATGTTATGCCGCGCGCACGCCGCCGCCAGTTCCTTCAACGGGTCGCGATGGAACGGGGTCGCGTCGTACACGTTGTACTTGCTCACCGCCGAGTGAAACATGGCGAACCCATCGTGATGTTTGCTGGTAATCACGATGTACTTCATTCCGGCGTCCTGCGCCATTTGCACCCACTCTTCGGCGTTGAACTTCACGGGGTTGAACTGCTCCGCCAGTTTCTCGTACTCGGTCACGGGAATCTTGGCGCGGTTCATGATCCATTCCCCGATGCCGGGGATCGGCTGGCCTTTCCATTCCCCGGCGGGAATCGCATACAGCCCCCAATGGATGAACAGACCGAATTTGGCCTGCCGGAACCATTGCATCTTTTCGTCTTGCGTCGCGGGCGCCTTCTGGGCCGGCTGCGCGGACGCGGCCGCCGCCAGAACCAGGGCGGCCGCGGTCATTTTCGATAACGTTAAACACTGGCGAAAACAGCCGTTCATGGAAATCTCCGATCCCATCCATTGGAGCACAAATTCGCTCCGCCGGTTGAAACCCCCGCCGCTCCCTGGAAAAAAGCGGAAATGTTGGGCCCTTCGGTCCGCTTGCCGTCGTCGGGCGAACCCGGGCGCCGCAGCGCCAGGTGGCGCACGCACTCCTGCGGCGCACTCCTGCGTGCCCCTTCGCCACTCCTGGCGATGCGCTCCGCCGCGCCGCCACGGCGCCGGTGCCTGTGAAAATAAAAAAGGCCGGGCGCCCGCGACGGCAACCCGGCCTCCGAAGTTACTTCAGTCAAACTTACTTGGTTTGCACCGTGACGCCGGTTTGCGTCGCATTGCTGCCGACGTTGATGACCACCGGCTGCGCAGCGGGTGTCAGGCCGGCCGGAATTTCCAGGTTCACCTGCATCACGCCGCTGACGTCGCCGGGAGCTTCGCCCGCGAAATCGATCTTGGCCGCCACTCCCCCCACCGTCGCCGTCACCTGCAGCAACGGAATGGGCAGTTGCGCGGGGTTGCAGGCCTGGCCGGCGGGGCAGTTCACGCTGCCGGTGATACCCGCGGGGCTGGTCTCTCCTTCGCCGGTCATGTAGATGGATACCACCGTACCGGCGGCAGCCCCGTTATTGGGGCCATTTACCGAGTAGTCCTGGTTGAGAATCGCGCCCGGACCGGAGCCCTGTTGGTTGAGCGTGAAGATGCCGGGCACGGCCGCGGTGACGGTGTAAGTGAGGGCATTGGAAACCACCCCCTGGTACTTCACCGTAATCGCGGTGGATGGGCGCCCCGCCACTTCGTACGGCACGAAAACGGCCGTCTGCGTGGAAGTGGCGTAGTAAATCGGCGCCGCGGTGTTATCGAAGAACACCTGCGTGCCGCCCACCGTGGTGGACAGCGAATTGCCGCTCACCGTGCCATACGCGGTGGCGGCCGGGCCGACACCCGTTCCGCCGATGATCACCAGCTCGCCGGGCGAGATGGCGTTCGAGATATAACTGGCCGCGTTGGCGACCTTGACGAACACCGGCGCGGGAATGGCCACCACCGAGAGGTTCACCGTGACGGTCAAGGGTTGCAGGAAGTTCGGCGAACTCACCGTGATGGTGCCGGTATAGTTGCCGGCCTCGCCGGCGGGGTTCAACGCGGCGAGATTCACCGCAACGTTGAGGGTGGTCGGGGTGGCGCTCGCGGTCCCACTGGCGGGAGTCACGCTCAGCCAACCGGCGCCATCCTTGGTGG
>Ga0181530_10001466_pt1 | contig 29681 bp, 21 predicted proteins | sample PEATcosm2014_Bin_42_FD_119769 | JGI IMG/M metagenome (GOLD analysis project Ga0181530, IMG submission 119769) | Peatland microbial communities from MTU Mesocosm Facility, Houghton, MI, USA - PEATcosm2014_Bin10_60_metaG | ecosystem: Environmental > Terrestrial > Soil > Wetlands > Peat | place...
CCGCAGATCCGGATGAAGATGAGATAGAGCAGACGGAGGGACACAGGCGATCATCATGGCCTGCTGCTGACCCGTGGCGCATCGCTGCAGGTCACAGGCCAGGCATACTTCTGGCACCCCACAGGTGTTATCGGCCTAATTATCTGGCCACGAATCGATGATCAACGGCAACGCTTATTCGTGACGGAGCGGCCAGGAGCTGCTTTCAGGGCCAGTCAGCTTGTCACGGAGCGTGATTGGCTCGGCTGGCCTGGCGGTAGGCTATTCCGCGCAGATCGCCGAGTATTTGTTCCGGCAGACAGAGTGACTGCGGCAGCGCTTGCGCGCTCAGATCTGCCAGTTATGGCTCTAGCGGCTTTCAAGGCCCGCCTCTGAACTCGCCTGACGTGCTTAGATGCCTTTTTCCAAGTACGCGCCTGCAGCCGCCCGGCGATAGTGGGCCAAGCCCAGGGCCAAGCCCGGTAGCTAGGACTGCCGGCAGAAGTGGCTGACCGACACCAACCCTGGAGCCTGCGTCGCGCGGCCGCGACTTTGGTTTGCGTGTTGGCTATGACCGGAATTCGGCGTTGCTCGCCGTGTCCTCCTGGGACTCGGATACCTCGATGACCTGGCCATCGCGGAGCCGGAATACGTTCACGCCGTGTTGGCCGGTCACATGTTATCGCGCTCGGCGTAAGCGTGATGCAGCGCGACCCTGTGCTCGTCCCCACCGATCACGTTGTCGAGGGTGACCTTCACGGTCCCGCCCCGAGCGCGCAAACAGCTCACCGAGGAAGGCCAAGATCGCATCTCCCCCCTGCTTCGTACCGGACAGGCTGCCGCTGCCCGGTACGTGCCAGACTTCGTCTTCGGCGAAGAACTCGGTGAGAGTCGCACTCCCCATCGCTCATGCATCCAAGTGCGATCAGTTGCCGGCAGCGCGGCGCGGACGGCGAGCCCGGTTGCGGCGAGAGCAGGTAGGTGGGTCCGCGAGCAAGTGGATACGGCCGAACGCATGCCCGGCCGTCTGGAAAAGGACATCGAGCGCCTTACGGCAGCCCGCGTTGAACCGGTGCGAAGGGAGCCCGGCAGCCCGGAGGCGTTCATCGTTCCTGGCCTGCCGCTGAATTTGATAGCCAGTTCACATTGGAAGACCCGTACAGGCACTGGCTCTGGAGATCGGTCTTGTCGCAGCTCATCCGCTTACACGGAAAATCTGTCTCAAAAATGGCGAGCCCTGAATCAGGCGCCAATCCGTGGCGGCATCGGTGGCCGAGGACCCGATTTTGACGCCCGCGAGGCGTCCTTTACGGGGAGATCGCCGTTCGTAAAGGCTGCGCGCTTCGCTGCTGATGCGGCCGCGTGATCGGCGGCTGGAGAATTATCTCCGCTGCCCTTGACGCTGCCTAGCAAGCGGTTAACGATGGACGCGACGGGATAGCGGGGTCGGTGTTTTCGTGCCGCGGTGAGTTGTGATGGGAACTCGTGCGCGACGACCGCATCTGGCTCCCGTCGGCGAGATAGCAGTGTGTTTCGCCAGCACGCAACGAGGAGGCCGTCGCCGTGCCCATACCCCTGACTTACCCTGGCGTCTACGTCCAGGAGCTGCTGAATCCTGTGCGCCCGATCGTGGGGGTGCCAACCTCCGTGGCCGCGTTCGTCGGGCTGGCCCCGCAGGGCAAAGTCGACTACCCGTTCCAGGTGAACTCCTGGGCGGACTACGAAAACGAGTTCGGGAGCTTAAGCAGCGCTTACCCGTTGAGTTACGCGGTCTACCTGTTCTTCCTCAACGGCGGCACCACGGCGCTGGTGGTGCGCAACAACAACCCCGCCGACACCACAGCTTCGGCCCAGCTGTCTGCTGACATCACGCTCGAGGCCAGCTCGCCCGGTACATGGGGCACTCAGCTCAGCGCGACGGTCGACACCGATGGACTGCTCGACCCAAGCGTCAACCAGTTCAACCTGACCATCAACCAGACAGTCGGAAAGACCGCGGTGGCGGCGGAGTCCTATCCGGGAGCCAACCTGATCAAGGGCACGCCGCAGTACCTGCCGACGATGCTCGCAGCATCGCAGCTCGTCACGCCCGCGACCACGAACGGATGGACCAAGCAGCCGGCCGCCGCGACGGTGGACTTTACGGCGCCCGCGGCGCCCGCGGCGCCCGCGGCGCCCGCCGCCGCCGCGCCGGCCGCCGGCGCCGGAGCGGAACCAGCGGCCGCGCCCGCCGCCCCGGCTGCTGCCCCGGCCGCACCGCTCCCGCTCGGCGACCCGAAGCTGAAAACTGGCATCTACGCGCTGACCAAGGCCGACATCTTCAACATCCTCTGTCTTCCGGTCGATCCCGCCAGCACGCTCGACCCGTCGGAGATCCTGGAGCCTGCGGCCGCGTTCTGCGTGCAGCAACGCGCCATGCTGATCGTCGACCCGCCAGACAACTGGACGACGATCCCGCTCGACTTCCCGACCATCAACGGGAACCCACCGCTGACACCCAGCGCGAACGCGGCGATCTACTACCCCAACCTGGTGGTCACCGACGACACGGGCGCCAACTTCAACGCTGGTCCGTGCGGCGCGGTGGCCGGCGTTTGGGCGTCGACCGACAGCAGCCGTGGCGTCTGGAAGGCGCCGGCCGGGACGGCGGCGACGATCACCGGCATCGCCGGCTTCACCGCCCAGGTCGACGATGGCGAGAGCGGGACGCTGAACCCGCTGGCCGTCAACGGTCTGCGCACGATGCCGGCGGTAGGTCCGGTCGTGTGGGGCGCGCGCACGACGGTCGGCGCCGATCAGGCCCAGAACCAGTGGAAGTACCTGCCGGTCCGCCGGATCGCGCTGTACATCGAGGAGTCGATGCGGCGCGGGACGCAGTGGGCCGTGTTCGAGCCCAACGACGAGCCGCTGTGGTCTTCGCTGCGGCTGAACGTGACCACGTTCATGCAGGGCCTGTTCCGGCAGGGTGCGTTCCAGGGCTCGACACCCGCCGACGCGTACCTGGTGCAGTGTGACGCCAACAACAACCCGCAAGATCAGATCGACCTCGGCATCGTCAACATCCTGGTCGGCTTCGCACCGCTCTATCCCGCTGAATTCGTGATCATCAACATCCAGCAGCAAGCCGGGCAGGCCTAGACCCAGGAGCGACGATGCCAGAGTTCACTGTCAACGCCACGCGCCTTGATCCCTACAAGAACTTCAAGTTCCGGGTCAAGTGGGACGGCGCGTACGTGGCCGGGATGTCGAAGGTCAGCGCGATGAAGCGCACCACCGAGGTCGTCAAGCACCGCGACGGCGGTGACCCCAGCACGAGTCACAAGTCACCCGGCCGGACCGAATACGAGGCGATCACGCTCGAGCGCGGCGTGACCCACGACGTCGCCTTCGAGCAGTGGGCCAACAAGGTGTGGGATTACCAGAACGCACAGGCCCAGAACGCCGACCAGGAAGTGTCTCTCGCCGACTTCCGCAAGGACGTAATCATCGACTTCTTCAACGAGGCGGGGCAGAAGGTGATCTCCTACCACGTGTACCGCTGCTGGGTGTCGGAGTATCAGGCGCTCCCCGACCTCGACGCGAACGCCAACGCGGTCGCGATCCAGCACATCAAGCTCGAGAACGAAGGATGGGACCGCGACTCGGCGGTGGTCGAGCCGAAGGAACCTTCTTTCCCTGGCTGATCGAAAGAACCTTCCCGGCTGATCGAAAGAGCCTTCCTGGCTGATCGAACGAGTAGACCGAGGCCCGCCGATGATCCCGACCGCCGCGATCCTGCTGCGAGCGTGGGAGTCCGGAGCCGCCGTGGCTCCGCCCGACCGCGCGCCGTCGCTGCTGCACTCACTCGGCGCTGTCCCGGCGGGCGTGCGGACCGGCGAGCTGACCATCGGCCAGTGTGACGCGAGGCTGTTCGAGCTGCGCCGGGAGCTGTTCGGGGAGATGCTCGAAGTGGTGGCCACCTGCCCCGCGTGCCAGACCGAGGTGGAGCTGGCCGTGGCGCTGGGCGAGCTGCAGCCGCCGGTACGGGAAGGCCCCGTGGCCCCGCTGACGGTGCAGGCAGATGGGTACACGCTGCTGTGCCGGATCCCCTGCAACGAGGACCTGCGGGTGCTCGCCAGCCGTGGCGGGGAAGCGACCCTCCGAGATCTGCTCGAACGGTGCGTGCTCGAGGCAAGCTCGCCCGAGGGGCCGCCGGTCACGCCGCGCGAGCTGCCGGAAGCCACCGTGGAGGCGATCGCCGAGGCGCTGGCCGAAACCGACGCCGGTACCCACACGGCGCTGCGCGTGCGCTGCCCGTGCGGCAGCGAATGGGCCGACGAGCTGGACATCCGCCACGTGGTGTGGAGCGACCTGACCGAATGGGTCGGCCGGACGCTGACCGAGGTCCACCACCTCGCGCAGTCCTACGGCTGGTCTGAAGCCGAGATCCTGGCGATGAGCGGGTGGCGGCGGCGCTGGTACCTGGAGGCCGCCGGATGGTGACGCCTTACCTCTCCAGGCTTCGCCCGGCCGAATCGGGGCCGCGGCTGCGCCCGCGCCCGCGTTCGCGTTTCGAGCCAGCGCCGGCGCTCCCGATCGACGGGCCGGCGATCGCGATCCCTGGCCTGAGCTTGCCGGCCCCGTTGGACCCCGGGCCCGCCGGCGCGGAGATCGAGTTCGAGCGCGCCGCGCCGCACCCCTCGCTCGCCGGTTCGGCGGTTCTGGCGGCAGCACCCGGCGAGCAGGAAGTACTGCCCGCCCGGGCGGCAGCGCCCGGGCCGGCCCCCCGGGACGCCGAAGGCGAACCCCCGCGCACCAGGAGAGCCGCAGTGCCGCCGCACGGCCCCTCTCCGGACATCACGCCTAGCGGTCAAAGCCCTCGGCCGGTGCCGGTCAGCAGCGAGGAGGACGTCCGGCCGCCCCCTGCCGAAGGTGCCGGCCGCGGCGAGCATACCCAGGCGCCCTGGAGCATCAGGCCGCGCTCTGCACCCCAGCCCCAGTCCGCGCCGCCAGATCAGGCACCGGTTTCCGGCGACCGGGCCGGCCGTGACGGGAGGCCCGGTGCGCAGCCCGCGCCCGCCGTTTCACTGCCTGCGCCGGAGCGCCCGCTGCCGGCGCCGCGCCGTCACCTGGACCGCACGGGACAGGAGGCGCAGGCACTGCAGAAGCCGGCGGGGCGGCCAGGTGATGCCGCGCTACCGGGGCAGCGGCCAGATGATGCGGTGGTGCGGGCGATGCGCCGGCCCGAGCCGCCGGGCGACGCCCCGGCCGAACGCGTCCAGGCGATGGCAGGACGGCTGCGCGAGGCTGACGCCGCTGCTGCGCGCACCGGGGCGGCGGCGAGGCCGCCGGCGGGCCCGCAGCTAGCGCCGGCGCCTCCGGCCCGCGTACCAGGCCGGCCCGGACAGGCGGAGGTGCACACGGAGATCACCGTGACGATCGGGCGGATCGAGGTCAAGACTCCCGCCGCGGTCCCCATGTCGGGGCGGCCGCAATCGAGCGGCTCGCGGCGACGGCCGCCCAGCCTTGACGACTACCTGGAGGCCAGGACGAGGGCGAGGAGCCGCCCGGGATGAGCAACAACGCTGCGATCGCGTCGGTGACCGCGACCCTGACGAACATGATCCAGGCGGCCGTCGCGGCGGACCCGACCGTGAGCAGCGGCACGGTCACCGCTCGCGCGCCCGACCGGGCGCGTCAGGGAGCGGCGGGCAACCAGGTCAACCTGTTTCTCTACCGGACCTCGATCGACGCCGCCTGGCGTAATCAGGATCCGCCGGTCATCCGGCCCGGCGAGTCCGGGCAGCCGCCGTTACCGCTGGTGCTCTCCTACCTGATCACGGCGTACGGGGAGAACGACGACGAGATCCTGGCGCACCGGCTGCTCGGGATCGCCATGGCGTTGCTGAACGACAGGCCGCTGCTGTCGCGATCGCAGATCGCCAGCGCGCTGCCCGCGCCAGGGTCCGATCTGCAGAACCAGGTCGAGCGCGTGCGGATTACTCCTTTTCCGATATCGCAGGACGAGATCTCCCGGATGTGGACGACGTTCGGCACCGGCTACCGGCTGTCCGTCAGCTATGACGCGGCCGTCGTCCTGATCGACAGCTCGCGGCCGGTCGCCGCGCCCGCGCCGGTGCTGATGCGGGGCCGGCAGGACACTGGCCCCGTCGCGGCGGGCTCGCCGTTTCCGCAGATCCAGCTCGCGGTTCCGCCGAACCGCCAGCCGGCGGCTCAGCCCGGCGACGTGCTGACGTTGATGGGGAGCTATCTCGGCGCGATCACTGCCGTGCAGATAAGTCACCCGCTAGCCGAGCAGCCGCTGGCGCTGGGACCGCTGAGCGTCACCGCGTCCCAGGTGACAGTGCAGCTGCCCGATCCTCCTGCGCTGCCCGCGGGCATCGCGACCGTCGCCGCGACGTTCGACGCGCTGATGGATCAGACGGTTACCGCCGGCGCCGGGCCGGTGACGGTCACGAGCAACGCCGCGCCGGTGGCGCTCGCGCCCAAGCTGGTCAGCAACGCCCAGCTCAAGGCCAAGCTGGCCAAGAGCGGCGCGACGGCACTGACCGTGAACTGCTCGCCCGCGGTCCAGCCGCAGCAGACGATCGCGCTGGTCGTGGGGTCGCAGCTGGTGTCCTGCGAACCGGTGCAGGCGGCGAGCAGCCGCCTGACCTTCGGCCTGCAGGGCTTCACCGCGGGCACGTACCTGCTGAGGCTGCGGATCGACTCGGTGGACAGCATCCCGGTCGCCAGCCCGCCGCCCGCGCCGGGGAACGCGAACCAGCCGGCGCCGATGCAGTTCGACCCCAGCCAGCAACTGGTCCTGTCGTGACCGCGCAGCCGGCTGATGCCGTCAGCGAGATGGACGCCTGGGAGGCGATGAACAGTGCCTACCTTGCGGCCGGGCTGGCCTGGACGCGCGAGCGGCTCGGCGCCGCCGGCGATCCGGGCGCCGCCGAGCGGTGGTGGGAAACCGGGCAGGAGGCGGAGCCGGCCGCAGCCCTCGAGCTGCTGGGCGACCGGCTCGGCCTGTCCCGGTTCGAGCGCCTCGTCCTGATGCTCGCGGCAGCGACGGAGCTGGACCCCACCATCGCCGCCCGCTGCGCGGAGGCGAACGGCAATCCGCTGGCGGTCTATCCGACGCTGGCGCTCGCGCTCGCGGTGCTCCCCGGAGCCACCTGGGACGTGGTGTCCCCGCAGCGGCCGCTCAGGTACTGGCGGCTGATCGAGCTCGACGAGCCCCGTGCCGGGGCGCTCACCGCCACCCGAATCCGGATCGACGAGCGCATCGTCAGCTTCCTGAAGGGGCTGAACGTGATGGACGAGCGGCTCGCTCCGTTCATCTCACCGGTGGCAGCAGAGCTTCCGGTTAACCTGCCGGCCACCCATGAGCGAGCCGTAGCCGAGATCGTCGTGGCGCTGACTGAGGAGCGAAATGGCGGCCGCCCGCCGGCGATCGAGCTCGTCGGCGTGGATCCCGCGATGCGCCGGGGCCTCGCGGCCAGCGCGGCTCAGCGCCTCGGCCGTGAGCTCTATGAGGTCACGCCCGAACGGGTGCCCCCGGGCTCGCTGGAACTCAGCGACCTGACCCGCCTGTGGGAGCGCGAGACGCTGCTGCTGCCGGTGCTCCTCTACGCCGACACGGCGGAAGTCCCGCGCGAGGGCACCGCCGGGATCGACGCGCTGCTAGAGCAGGTGCGCGGTCACGTGCTGATGGGCTGCCGTGAGCCGCGACCGCTGCGATCCCGGCGCCTGCGCGTCGTCGACACCCCGCGTCCCACCGCCGGGGAACAGCAGGCGCTATGGCAGGAGCTGCTGGCCGGGGACGCGCAGACAGCGTCGCGGCTCGCTTCCGAGTTCGACCTCGGCCAGCTCGTGATCGCGGACGTGGTGGGCCAGGTGCAGCACTCCGGCGCGGGCGTCGCCGGCTTGTGGGCGGCATGCCGCGCCCAGACACGGCCGCGTCTCGATACGCTCGCGCGCCGCATCGAGCCCGTAGCGCGCTGGGACGACCTCGTGCTCCCCGATGCCGAGCTCACGCTGCTCCACCACATCGTCGACCAGGTCCGCGGCCGCGCCACGGTGCTGCGCTCGTGGGGACTGGCCGAACGGGTCACCCGCGGCAGCGCGGTGACGGCGCTGTTCGCCGGCGGGTCAGGCACGGGCAAGACCCTCGCCGCCGAGGTGATCGCCCACGAACTGGAACTCGACATGTACCGGGTCGACCTCGCGGGCGTGGTCAGCAAGTACATCGGTGAGACCGAGCAGAACCTCCGGCGCGTGTTCGACGCGGCCGAGGAGGGCGGGACGCTGCTGATGTTCGACGAGGCCGACGCGCTGTTCGGCAAGCGCAGCGAGGTCAAGGACAGCCACGACCGCTACGCCAACATCGAGGTCAGCTACCTGCTGGCGCGGATGGAGGACTACCGCGGGGTGGCGATCCTGGCCACCAACCTGCGGCACGCGCTGGACGACGCGTTCCTGCGGCGCCTGCGCTTCATCGTCACCTTCCCGTTCCCCGCGCCCGCCGAGCGGGCGAGGCTGTGGGCGCGCGCGTTCCCCGCCCGGGCGCCGGTCGGCGACCTGGATATCGAGCGCCTGGCCAAGCTGGCCGCGAGCGGCGGGATGATCCGCAACATCGCGCTGAACGCCGCGTTCTGCGCGGCGGGGCAGGGCACGGAGGTCACCATGGAGCTGGTGCTCGAGATGGCCCGGATCGAGTTCCGCAAGCTCGAGCGCCACGTCAACGACGCCGATTTCAAGGTCGAGGCGGCGACGGCATGAGGACCGACGTCCGGATCGAGCGCATTGTCTTGGACGGGCTCGAGCTCTCTCGCCGGGAGCGCGATGCGCTGGGTCCGGCGATCGCCGACGAGCTGCGCCGGCTGGGCGGCGGGCCGGCCGGGCGGGACGCCGGGACCCGGCCCGGGCGGCCGGGCTCGTCCGTGGATGCGATCGCGCGCGAGATCGCCGCCGCAGTGCACCGGGCCACCAGCGCTGCGGCGCGGCCAGCGGCTGGCCCGGCGGCGCGCCCGGCCGCACGAAGGGGGCGCAGATGAGCGTGACCGGCTTCCCGGGAGCGCCCAAGATGCTGCGGGGCGGCCTGGTCCGGATCGACCCGAACGCGCGCAGCCTGCTCGACGTGGTCGTCTTCCAGTACAACCCGGACACGCTCACCCGGACGCTCCAGCCGCGGGCGATCGGAGGAGAGCCGGGAGACCGGCTCGAGGTGCTCCGCCTCACCGGCCCGCCGCACGAGACGATCAAGTTCGACGCGGAGATCGACGCTGCCGACCAGCTCGAGAACCCGGCTGACAGCGCCAATCAGCCCGTCGTCACGCAGGGGCTGCTGCCCGCCCTGGCGGTCCTCGAACGGCTGATCACGCCCACCTCCGCCGAGCTGATCGCAACCGACGCGCTGTTCGACAGCGGCATGCTCGAGGTCTCGCCGATGGAGGCCCCCCTGGTGGTACTCGTCTGGGGGGTCAAACGAGTCGTGCCCGTGCTCGTGAGCAGCCTGACGCTCACCGAGGAGGCCTTCGACCCCAGGCTGCAGCCGATCAGGGTGAAGGCGAGCATCGAGTGCAAGGTCCTGACCAGCAGCGATCTCCCGCTTCAGCACGTCGGCGGCACCCTGTACATCGCCTACCGGCAGGCCGTGGAACAGGTCGCCACGCTGGTCACCAGCTCGGACGTGCGACCGCTGGGACTGGAGCACCTGCCATGAGCGTCAGCCGGTACGCGAACGTCGGCCAGGCCGTCTGGACGGCGCCCGACGGCAGCCAGGTGCCGTACCTGCTGCGGCGTCTCCTGCCGGCCCCCGGGACCATGGCGACGGCCAGCCTGCACCAGGTCCAGCTGGGCGAGCGGATCGACACGATCGCCAACGCGGCGCTCGGCGATCCGACCCTGTCGTGGCTGCTGGGCGACGCCAACCTGGCGATGCGCCCGACCCAGCTCGCACAGCCCGGGCGGGTGCTCGTGATCCCGCTGCCCGCGGGCGTACCGGGAGCGGCATATGGCCAGTGAGCTGACACTCAGCCTGATGATGGGGCCCGGCGTCGATCCCGTCCCGCGAGCGGTGGTGGAGGCGCTGACCGAGGTCAGCGTCCACGCCGGCGTCGGCGGGCCTACCCCGAGCGGTTTCGAGCTCAAGTTCGCCACCAGCAAGCTCTCGCAGATCACCACCGAGCTGCTGCCGTCGGGATACTTCGATCCTCCCACCCGCGTCGTCATCGCGGCGACGCTGTCGGGGTCGATGACCGTCCTGATGGACGGCGTGATCACCCAGCAGGACGTGGTGCCGAGTGACGAATCGGGCAAGTCCGTGCTGTCACTCAAGGGCGAGGACCTGACCCGGATGATGGACGTGATCGATTTCGGCGCGCTGATCGCCTATCCGTCGATGCCGGCCGAGGTGCGCGTCCTCCTCATGCTGGCCAAGTACGCGCCGCTCTACGGGATCGTCCCCCTGGTCATCCCCAGCATCCTGGTCGACGTCCCGCTTCCCACCGAGAAGATCCCCCAGCAGAGCGGGACCGACCTGGCCTACATCAACACGCTGGCCGAGCGGGTCGGCTACACGTTCTACCTGCAGCCCGGGCCGCTGCCGGGGCTCAGCATGGCCTACTGGGGTCCCAAACTGCAGATGGCGATCCCGTTCCTGTCCGCCCCGGCACCGCTGGCCATCGACTGGGACGGGCGCAGCAATGTCGAGTCGCTGCAGTTCTCCTTCGACGGCTTCAAGAAGACGCAGTTCGTGGTCTTAATCAAAGTCGACGACGTTCCCGTCCCGCTCCCGATCCCGGTCCCCGACGTGACGCCGCTGAGCCCGCCGCTCGGCCAGAAGGATCCGGTGCCACTGAAGGTCACGCCGCTCGTCGGGCTCTCGGGCTACACCCCGATCGAGGCGGCGGTCATCGCCCTGGCCAAGACGGCCGATGCTGCCAATGTGATCACCGGCCAGGGCACGCTCGACGTGCTGCGCTATGGCTCGATCCTGCCTGCGCGGACGATCGTGCAGGTGCAGGGCGCCGGGATCACCTACGACGGCGAATACTTCGTATCGAGCGTCACCGACACGATCAAGCCGGGTTCTTACAAGCAGAGCTTCACGCTGCAGCGCAACCGGCTGATCGCCGGCGGCGCACCGGATCCGGCGAGCTATGGCCTCGGCCAGCAGCTGCCGGCGTTTTCGAGCGCGGCGGGACAGGCTGCGGGCGCGCCGCCGCTGCCCAGCCTGGGCCCTCCGCTCCCGGTCCCCGCCCCCGCCGGCCCGCCCGTTCCCGCCACCGCCGGCGCAAGCGCCACCTCCTCGCTGCCGGCGTCCCCGGCGAGCTGATCGAACCGCAACGGAGGCACCGTGCCCGAAACCAGCAAGGACAAGCACACGACGATGAAGTCGATCGGTTACACCGAGCAGTTCACCTGGGGCTCGGAGCAGGATCCCGAGCCGCCGGTGGCCAAGCGTCACTGGGGCAAGTACCGCGGGACCGTCATCGCGAACCAGGACGTCCTACTGAGCGGGCGCCTGCTGGTCAGCGTGCCCGGAATCGTGATCACCAACTGGGCGGTGCCGTGCGTGCCGCTCACCGACGCGCTCATGGGGACGTTCGTACGGCCGCGCGTCGGCGCCAACGTCTGGGTCGAGTTCGAGCGCGGCGATCCTGACAAGCCGATCTGGGTCGGCTGCTGGTGGGGCGAGGGCCAGATCCCCCCGATGGCCGAGGAATTCAGTGCGGTGCCGGCAATCACCGCGATGACGGTCGAGAGCGCTACCGCGGGCATCTCGGTCTGCGACACGCCGATCCTGGCCGGCGGTGACACGCCGGGCAACGTCAACATCATCGCCGGGGCGGGCGCGGTGACGATCGCCCTGACCCCAGGCAGCGTCAGCATCACCGCGCCGGCGGTGACGATCAACACCGCCAGCTTCAGTGTCATCACTCCCGCGGGGGAGGCGTTCACGGTCGAATGAGCACTATCGAGGCGGCGTTTCCCTACGGGCTTGACGACCGCGGCCGCACGGCCACCGCGACCTACGGCGACCACGTTCAGCAGATGCTCGAGCTGCTCCTGTTCACCCGGCCAGGCGAGCGTGTCAACCAGCCGACGTTCGGCTGCGGGCTGCTGGATCAGGTGTTCGCGCCGAACTCGCCGGAGATCGCCGCCGCGCTAAACGTGACGATCGCGGCCGCGATCAGCCTCTGGCTCCGCGACGTGCTCTCAGTGACCTCGGTCGACGTGACCGCGCAGCAGAGCCAGCTCATCGTCGACATCGGCTACGTCGTGCTGGCCACCGGCTCGCCGGCCAGCCTAACGCTGCCGATCGCGGGGGGGCTGTGAGCAACGAGATGCGATGGGGCGATCTGGTCGTCGCAGGCGATGAGCGGCGGCGCAGACTCCGTGAGCGACACGGCAACGGCCTCGACGGGGCGGAGGTGCGCGAAGGTGGCCGGCGGCTGCTCGTGTACTTCCTCGAGCACGCGCCACCGGGGCTGCACCCCGGGAACATCCGGATCGAGGCTCCGCGCGGCGGCCGCCCCGTCCGGGCGGTCGACGTGCGCCGCGCGGAGGATCTCGATCCCGAGATCGAGGATCGGCTGATCGTGGAGCTCGACCACCCCGGCTCGGCGGGTTCCTACCTGCTCCGGATCGTCGAGCGCAGGCCGGACGGCACGCCGGGCTGGAGACCGCATCGCGGCATAGACCCGCGTTATGCCCAGGTGCGCTTCGTGTTCGACGTCGACGCGCCGCGCCCGCCGATCCTGCAGGCCCCCGCTGGCGCGCCCGCCGATGCTGACCCGGTCTCCTACATCTACCGGGATTACGCCGGGCTGCGACAGCTGATGCTCGACCGGCTCGCGGTGACGATGCCCGACTGGACCGAGCAGCACGAGCCCGACATCTGGATCACCTTGGTCGAGCTGCTGGCCTACATCGGCGACGACCTGAGCTACTACGAGGACGCCGTCGCGACCGAGGCGTACCTGCAGACCGCGCGCAACAGGGTCTCGGTCCGCCGCCACGCCCGCCTCGTCGGCTACCGGCTGCACGAAGGCTGCAACGCCCGGGCCTGGGTGTGCGTGAACGTGACCTCGCCGGTCTCCCTGCCGCTCGGCGACTGCCGTTTCGCGGCAGCGGGTGCCCGGGTTGGCGAAGGACCGCCGGTGCTCGACGTGAGCACGTTCCCGGCTGACACGCTGGCCTCTTTCCAGCAGTACACCCCGCTGTCGGCCCAGCCAGGCACGCCCGCCCTGGAGCCGGCCGTGAAACTGCTGCCGGCCCACAACGCGATCGAGCTATGGAGCTGGGGAGAGCGCGACAGCCACCTCGCCGCGGGCGCGACCAGCGCCGTCCTGAAGGACGGCGCCCCACCGGGCGCCAAGAAGCCGGGCAGCAAGGACAAGACACCGCAGCGGGCGCTCGAGCTGCGCGCCGGGGACGTGATCATATTCGAGCAGACCGGCGACCCGCTGACGCTCGGCGTCGGGCCGGCGGACCCGGCGCTGCGTCAGGCCGTGCGCCTCACCGGCGTGCACCGCCTGATGGACAGCCTGTACGAGCAGCCGCTGCTGGAGGTGCAGTGGGCGCCCGAGGACGCGCTCGGCTTCGACCTGGCCGTCACCGCGGGCGGTCACCGATGCAGCCAGGCGTCGGGAAACGTGGTGCTAGTGGCCAACGGTGTCGCGGCGACGGACAGCATCGAGGTTTCCGCGCCGGCGCTCACGCGTGCCGGACTCGGGTACGCGACGCCGTTTCCGGACCCGCAGGCCGTCGCCCGCCATCAGGCGCGCACGCTGCGCTCGCTCTACCACGAGTGGCGAGAGGAGGTCTCGCAGTGGCGCTCGCAGGCGAGCGGCGGCACCCCGCTGTCCAGGGCCCAGCTCGGCATCCTTCGCCTCCAGGTTGGCATCCGGGAGCTCGATCGGCTGGGACTGACCGGCGAGCGCCGCGGGCTCGATCAGGCCGCACGGGCCCGTTTCGAGGCCGATGCGCTCGCGGAGCTGCTCGCGCGCGCCGATCGCCTGCTCGCTGACCGGCGCCGGCGGCTCGAGTTCCTGGCGAGGCTCACGGAGAACAGCGGCCCGCTCGATGATGTGCTGATCGGGGAGCTCGCCGAGGACTGGGGCCAGGAGCTGACGGCGGCGCTCGCGGCCGGGCAACCCGGCTCGTGGGGACCGGCGGCCGGCGCGATCACGCAGGACCCGCGCGCCGCGCTGCCGGTGCTCCGGCTTGCCGACGGCGCGGGCGGCACCTGGGCTCCGGCGCTGGACCTGATCGGCGCCGCGCCCACCGAACAGATCTTCGTCGCCGAAGTGAACAATCAGGGGATCGCAGGGCTGCGGATCAACAACCCGGCCGGCGCGGCGGCACTGTCCGCGTCCTACTGGGTCGGCAACGGCGCAGCCGGCAACGCCGAGATCGAAGCGATCAACGCGCTCGTGTGGACGCCCAGCGGGAGCACCGCCACCGCTTCCAGGGAAGGCGCCAGACCTTCGCCGCCGGGCGGCATGTCGCTGATCCGCAATCCGCTCGCGATCACCGGCGGGATCGATGCCGAGACCATCTCCGCGGCCAAGCTCGCGATCCCCGGCGCGTTCATGGCCGGCCAGCAGCGGGCACTCACCGCGACCGACTACGCGACGCTCGCCGCGGCCATCCCGGGGGTCCGCCGCGCCGCCGCGGAGCCGCGATTCACCGGCTCGCTGCCCGTGGTCGACGTGGCGATCCAGCCTGAGCTCGGCGAAGATCCCGGCGAGGAGCTGCTCGCCGAGGTGCGGCGCGCGCTGGCGGCGGTGCGCAAGATCGGCCAGCTGGTGCGCGCGCTGCCGCCGCGTTACCGGCCGCTCGTCGTGGCGCTCGACGTCACGCTCCGCCCCGCCACCATCCGCCGCGAGGTCGCGCACTATCTCGCGCGGCTGCTCTCGAACGGCTGGCTGCCGGACGGTACGCCGGCCCTGTTCCACCCGGCGAGCCTCGACTTCGCCACGCCGGTGTACTCCAGCCCGATCATCGCCGCCGTCCAGGCTGTCCCCGGCGTCGCCTCGGTGACGCTCACCCGGTTCGGCTTCCTCGAACAGCCCGCAGCCGGATCCGCGGCGGTCGCCCCGGAGGTGCGCTTCGCGACGCTCGAGATGGCGCGGCTCGACAATGACCCCACCCATCCCGAGAACGGCTACGCGCTGGTGTCACTGAAAGGCGGACGATGAGCAGCACGCCAGTCCCGCCGCACCGCTCGTCTCGCCGGGCGGCGCTGCTCGAGCAGCTGATCGTCGCACTGACCGCCACCGAGGCAGACGCGCTGCCGCTGCGGACCCGAGCCCCGGACGACCCCACGATCGCCCTGCTGGACGCGTGGGCGACCGTCGGCGACGTGCTCGGCTTCTACCTCGACCGGATCGCCGACGAGGGGTACCTGACGACCGCCGTCCAGCCTGGCTCAATCCTGGCGCTGGCCAGCCTCGTCGGCCAGCAGCCGGCACCCGGCCTGGCGGCGCAGGTCTATCTGGCCTACGCGCTGGCCCCCGACCCGGCCGACGGCGCGGTTGCGTTCAGCCCTGGGCTGCTGTTCCAGTCGGTGCCCGGCCCCGGGCAGCAGCCGCAGGCATTCGAGTCGGCCGGGGCGCTCGTCGCGCGGCCGAGCTGGAACCTGCTGGCGCCGAAGTCTGCGCAGCCGCTGCAGCCGAGCACTACCTCGCTCGTCATCGATGGCACCACCGCGAAGCTGGTGCCCAACGACGTGATGCTGCTCGAGCTGGCCGGCACTACGGGCGCCAAAGCCAGCAGCCAGCACCGCGTCGTCGTCGCGGCCGCGACCGTGGACTATTCCGCCAAGGTGACCAACGTGACGCTGCAGGCGCCAGCGGTGGCCCCCGCTGCGACCGCGGACGCGGGGCCGACGCGTACGCCGCCCCGGGACGCGACGACCGCGATCGACGATCTGCTGACCGGCGATCTCGGCAAGCCAGCGACGCCCGTGCCCGCGTCGGTCAACCAGCTGCCGCAGACCGCGAAGACGGTGTTCAGGCCGGGCTCGGACGCCGTGCCGCGGCTCATCTCGGCCATGCAGCCCGCCGTGGCCCCGACGCTGTACGCAGCGCTCGACACGACGGCGATCGGCGCACCGCCGGTGACGGGGGCTTCGGTGATGCAGGTCACGGCCGCCCCGTTCGGCGCCGCGGCTCCGCCGCAGCCGGTGTTCAGCGCCAGTGGCCAGCTGGCCGGTACCCGGGACTGGCCCATCGGGGACCTGTTCACGCTGCAGCTGAGCGTCACCGGGGCAGACTTCCTGCGCTTGCTGCCGATGGCAGTCGGCGACGTGCCGGCGAGGCTGATCCCGCAGTGGCTTCGTCGCTGGGACGACAGCCACCACGAGGCGACCACTGATCCGGTGATCGACGTGCAGTGCAGCGTCTCGACATTCACCAGCCAGGCGATGATCGCCTTCACCGGCCTGCCGGCCACCGCCTCGCTGGCGGCGCACGGCTTCGGCGACGTCCATCTCAGCAGCGGCGGGACCGGCACCGTGACGCTGTCCTACACCGGGTACCCCCCTGCCGCCCCGCCGCCCCCGCCGCCCGCGCCGCCGACGCCAGCCCCGCCGCCGACCCCTGCGCTGCAGGTGAACGCCAGTCTCAGCCCGGATACGGACGCGGTGACGCTCGAGTTCGTCAGCCCGCGAACTCAGACCAGCCTTGGCACCCTGACCTGGGATCCCAATGTCCGGACGCCGTTCAGCGGCCAGGTCGGCGACACTCAGGTGGCCATCGCATGGGCCACGTCTCCCGACGGCGATGCCGTGCTCACCCTCTCGATTGCGGTACCGCTGCCGCTGTCCGAGACGGAGCGGACGGTGCTGCGCCTCGACGGGAATTACCCCGGGATCATGCCCCGCAGCTACGTCGTGATCGACAGCGCCGACCCGGCCAGCTCCCCCTCGGTCAAGTACCCGGTCATCGCCAAGGTCGGCTCGGCCGCCACGGTCGCGGCGAGCAGCTTCGGGATCACGGGCAGGGTCACCCAGCTGACCCTGAGCGAGCCGTGGATCGACGCGGGCGCCGTTGCGCAGTCTGCGCTGCGGCCATTGACCGTTCACGCGCAGCCGGCCGCCCTCCCGCTGAAGCCCGCGCCCGTGACCGCCGACGTGGCCGGCTCCTCGATCGAGCTGGACGGGCTCGTCGCGGGCATGGAGCGGGGCCGCCTGATCGCGGTGACCGGCACGCGCGCCGGCCTGCCGGCCGGGGCGACCGTTCCGTCCGGCGAGATTGCGATGGTCGCCTCCGTCTCCGCTGGCGGAGAGCGCGGCGACACGGCCTACAGCACGCTGAACCTGGCGAGATCACTGGCCTACACGTATCAGCGGGCCACGGTGCAGATCTACGGCAACGTGGTCGCCGCCCACCAGGGCGCGACGATCAGCCAGGTGCTCGGCAGCGGCCAGCCGGCGCAGGCGCCGCAGAGCTTCACGCTCTCGAGCGGGCCGCTGCTGGCCGACCCGGTCCCGACGGGGCCAGGTTATGAGTCCACCCTGAGCGTGATGGTCGACGGCGTCGGCTACGCGCAGGCCGACCGCTTCGACAGCGCCACGCCTGAGCAGTCATTCCTCGCCGGCACCGACGCGTCCGGCCAGGCCACGATCGTGTTCCACGGGCCGCTTCCCGCGGGAACCGGGAACATTGTCGCCTCCTACCGCGCCGGGGATGGCAGCCAGGGGAACCTGCAGGCGGGCCAGATCACGCAGCTCCTCACTCGCCCGGCGAGCCTCAGCTCCGTTACCAACCCGCTGCCGGCCACCGGCGGCAGCGGCGGCGACGATCAGGAATCGGTCCGCGCTGCCATTCCGGCCGGCCTGAGCGGTCTCGGCAGGATCGTCACGGTGAGCGACTATGTCGCCCTGGCGAACTCGATCGCAGGAGTAGGCAAGGCCAGCGCAGCCCTGACCGCGGGCGCGGGCGTCGTGGTCACCATCGCCGGGACAGACCCGGTGCAGCTGAACCCCGGCGACAGCCTGTGCTCAGGGGTCGCCGCCGCCATCGCTGCGGTGGCCGACCCCGCGCTGCCCGTGCAGGTCCTGCCGGCCAGCCTGTACCTGATCGCGCTGACCGCGGACGTCGTGCGCAATCCGCTCGTGTCCTGGGATGCGACCGTCGCCGCGGTGCAGGCCGCGCTGCTCGCCAGCTTTGGCTACGAGCAGCGAGACCTCGGTCAGGACGTCGCGGTCAGCGATCTGCTCGCCGCCGCGCACGCGGCTGGCGGAGTGCTGTCCTGCACGGTCACCGGGCTGGCCCTGGTGCCGGTGACGGCATCGGCCGCCGCGCTCTCCACGAAGCTGCCAACCCTGCTCACCGGCCCGGTGCCCCAGGTGGCGGCGCTCGCCGCCGCAGCCTCGCAATGGAAGCTCGCGCCCGCCGCCGCCGCCGCGGCCGCCTACATGTCGGATACGGCTCCCGGCACCCTGATCCTGAGTGAGCAGTCGCCATGACCCCCGCTGCCCAGCAGGGCCCGGACGACACGCTCTACAACCTCCTCCCCGCGGTCTACCGGATGCGCGACGCCCTCCAGCCGGGCTTCCCGCTGCGCACCCTGCTGCGGGCGATTGCCGGTCAGGTCGGCGAGTTCGCTGCGGACATCGGCCAGCTTTACGACAACTGGTTCATCGAGACCTGCGACGACAACCTTGTGCCGAACTTCGCCGAGCTGGTCGGGCTCTCGCTCGGGCCGGCGCTGCCGGCCAGCGCCGATGCTTCGGGCTCCGCCGCCGACGCCGTCTGGCGCCGCGCCCAGGTCGCCGACGCGATCGCGGACCGCAGCCGCAAGGGCTCCTTCTCGGTGCTCGAGCAGCTGGCGGCCCAGGCCACGGGCTGGCCGGCCAGGGCGATCGAGCTCCGCCGGATCGCGCTGGCGACCCAGTCGGTCCGGCTGCCCGGCGTCGGGCGGCGGCGCCTGATCGACGCGGCCGATATGGCGGCGCTTGAGCTGCTCACGACCCCCCTGTCGGATGCCGCGCCGCTGACCGACGTGCGCCGCCTCTCCTCGCACCGGACCCGCGGCACCATCGACCCGCGCGCGGTGGCGGTGTGGCTGTGGCGCCTGGCCGCCGACCAGGTGAGCTGCGCCCCCGCTGCGAGCGCCGGGGACGAGAACCGCTACACGTTCGACCAGCTGGGCCGCGACCTCCCGCTCGCGGTGATCCCGGTCAGCGATCCCGCCTCCCCGCCCGCGACGGAACTCGACGTCGCGACGACGATCACCCGCCGCGCGCTGGAGCTGCGCCTGGAGGACTACTACGGTCCCGCGCGCAGCATCTGCGTATACCGCGGCGGCAGGCCGGTACCTCGCTCGGAGATCCTGGTCGCCGACCTCAGCCGGTGGGATGAGCGGACGCCGGACGGACGCGTCAGCATCGATCCGCTGAAAGGCCGGATCGCCTTCCCGGCGCGGCACCCCCCCGGAGACGAGATCTCGGTGACTTGCGCGCACCTGGGGATCGGGGCGATCGGCGGCGGCAGCTACCAGCGCCCGCTTCCGGCCGCGACGGCACCCGTTTACCTCGTCGGCCCGCGCGGGCACCCGAGCATCGGCCGCGCGCTTGAGGCCTGGCGAGCGGCCAACGAGCAAGGCCGCGCACCTGCCGCGGTGATCGAGATCATCGATGACGGCGTCTACCGCGAGCATCTGGACATCAGGTTCGCCGAGGGCGAGCAACTCGAGATCCGGGCAGCGCAGGGCCGCCGGCCCGTGATCATTCCGGTCGAGAACGAAGGAGGCCGTCCGGATCGGTTCCGGGTGCGCGGACCCGGCGATCCCGGCGTCCCGCAGCCGCCCAGCTTCGCGCTCGACGGCGTCTGGGTCGCGCGCCACTCGCTCGACCTGTACGGCAGCTTCGCCGCCGTCAGGCTGCGCCATTGCACCCTCGTCCCGGGCGGGGACACCGCCGGTACCGGGCCGCACGAGGACCGCCGCCTCCCGAGCCTTGTCGTGCACGGCATGCCCGGCCCGGTCTCGATCGTCTCCTCGGTGATCGGGAAGATTCGCGTCGAAAGCCCCGAGACAGGCTTCGAGCCGCTGCCGCTGATGGTCTGCGACTCCGTGCTCGACGCGTCGGGCCTGCGCGAGCGCGCTGTGCTCGGCACCGACGACCGGCCCGCCTGGGTGCGCCTGTCGCTGTCCCGGGTCACCGTCCTGGGGGGCGCCGAGGTGCACAGCGTCGGGCTGGTCGAGGACTCGCTCTTCACCGGGGCGCTCGGCTGCGAGCGCCGCCAGACGGGGAACGTCCGGTTCTGCTATGTGCCTCCCGGCTCGCGCACGCCGAAACGCACCAGCTGCCAGCCAGACGCCGCGCTCGCCCGTGTGCAGGCGGAGATCGCGCCCGGCACGCCCGCGGCGGGAAGGCCCGGCCGGCCCGAAACGCTGACCGCCGCGCGGCTGGTTCCCCGCTTCGACAGCGTCCAGTTCGGCCAGCCCGCCTACGCGCGGCTCGCTGGCAACGCAGCGCCCGAACTCACGCACGGCGCGCACGACGAGGGGGAGCTGGGCGCCTATCACGACCTGTGGCAGCCGCTCCGGGCTGCCGACCTGCGGGCCCGGCTGCGCCAGTTCGCCCCGGTCGGGGTCGACATCGACATCCGCTTCGCCACCTAAGGAGACCACTCGTGTACGGCGATTTCTCCCGCTTCCCGGGCGGCCCCGGTCCGTACTCGGGCGTCCTCGCGCAGCAGGGCAGGCTGCTGCTCGACGCAGAACTGAACACGCAGAACGTGATCCTGCTCGACTACCTGCGCCGCCTCACCACCGACCTGATCGGGCCGTTCGCCGGACCGGTTCACCACGCCGGCTTCGCGGTCGAGCCGGTGATCCAGGACGGCCAGTGCCGCGCCGTGCGACTGCGCCGAGGGCATTATTACGTCTACGGCCTGCGCTGCGAGGCTCCGGCTCCGCACCGGCCCGCCAACGAGGAGCTGACGATCGGTGAGCACGAAGCGCCGTTCATCGTCTACCTCGCGGTCTGGGAGCAGGCGGTCAGCGCGATTCAGGCGCCCGAGCTCATCGACCCGGCCCTCAGCGCCGACGTGCCCGACACGACCCGCCGCAGCCAGGTAAGGTGGCGCCCGGTTGCCAGCCGCGGGCTACCGATGCGCGACGAAAACCTGACCGAGCTGCAGCCGGAATCGATCATCCGCGCGTTTCACGAGTACAACGCAGATCCCCACCGCCAGCCGAAACTGGGCGCCCGTGCCCACTCCGGCGGCGTGCGAGAGCCAGAGCCGGGGCCCGCGACCGCTGCGGTGCCCTGGGGCTACCGCGGTGTCGAGAATCAGCTCTACCGGGTCGAGATCCACCGTGGCGGTACTTGCGAGGAGGCGACGTTCAAGTGGTCGCGTGACAACGGCAGCGTGGAGTTCGGGCTCGCGGACATGGGCGAGCCCGAGGGGGAGGGCGGCGTCCGGACCGCACATCTGCAGCGGGTATGGGGCGACGCCCAGCAGGGGCTGGAAGCAGGCGACTGGGTGGAGTTCGTCGACGATCACTGGGCGCCGCTGGGAACGCCAGCGGCGCTGATGCAGGTTCAGGGCATCTCGCTGGCGACGCGGCAGGTGACGCTGCAAGACACCGACGGCCACCGTGACTTCGATGCGAGGCTGCACCCGCTGCTGCGCCGCTGGGATCAGCAGCCCGACTGCCCGGCGCCCAACCACGGGATCCCGCTCGAGCAGGCCGACCGGAAGTGGTTCGAGCTCGAGGATGGCGTGCAGATCCGGTTCGAGGCGCCCACGGCGCGCTACGAGCGCGGCGACTACTGGCTGATCCCGGCGCGAACCGCGACGAGCGGCGTGCTCTGGCCGCAATCGCGGGACGAGCAGCCGGCCCCGCTGGCGATCCCGCCCGACGGGCCGTTGCGCTATCTGGCGCCGCTGGCGCTGCTGGGACACATTCCGGGCGAGCCGGTCGACCTCCGGGTGCTGTTCGGATACCGGGCGGGCGAACGCGACGCCGCGCCGGAACCCGCTGATGGCTCGCCGGAACCCAGTCATCCCGCGGTGCAGCGCGAGATTCACCTGACCGACACGGCCACCGTGATCAGGCCACCGGGCCGGAGCTACCTAGTGCGGTCGGTGTCCACGTTCGAGCCAGGCGCCGTGCTCGCAGTACACGACGGGGCGACCATCGGGCGCGCGGCCGACGTGGGCGTCCGCCTCAACCACCCCGACGTCTCCCGCCATCACGCCATCCTCCGGCTCACGGATGACGAGCTGACGATCATGGATCTAGGCTCCACGAACGGCACCGAGGTCAATGGTCAACGGCTCCCCGAACGAGTGCCCGTGACGGTATCGCCCGGCGACACGATCCAGGTCGGTTCCCCCGAGCTGCAGCTTCGGGTGGAGGAGGCATAACTCGCCGTGTCGGCTCCTTGCACCGATTCCGGTCTGCCGGATGGTCACGGTCCGGTGCTAAGGAACGGTGACGGCGAGCGCCTGGCCAGGGTCCAGCACCTCGATGGTGCCTCCCCACGCGCACTGGCAGGAGGCGTCCTCACCGAACGCGGGAATGCCGGAGATGGCCACCGGCTCCGGCGGCGACCATGGATCCGCGGTCGCCGGCACGCATGGCGCGGGAGTGAACACCCCGGATTTGGCGGCGGTCGCGGCCGCCACCGCGGGATTGGCCGGCGAGTTGCACATTCCGAACGTCTTGATATTCGTCATCGGCATGAAGTCACTGACCGTCGCCAGGAGCACGGCCGGAACTGGCGCGGCGGCCACGTGCGGCGGCCCGGGGACCACGGTGAGGGGCGACGCCGTGGTGCCCATATCGCACATTATCTGGGCGCCGTTCGCTACCAGGACCGCCATCAGATTATCGTCGCAGATCGCTGCACTGTATTCAACAGCTGCCTGGTGCGCCGTGCACAAGTTCCTGAGAGCGGCGATTCAAATGACTGACGAGCGGGAAACACGCATCGCCGGGCCGGAGCCGCCGCCCGGCGAGGCGACCAACATACTACCTGCGGGCGGCACCGGATCTGACCCGACAAGGGTCGGCCCGGCTGAAACCGAGGAGCCGCCAACCAGGATACAGGCAGCGGGAAGCTCCTATGAGCAGTCCGCACCGATGACTGGACAAGGAAAACCGAAAGGCCCGGAACTGTCGGCCGGTGACGTGTTCGCCGATTTCGAGATCGAGGCCGAGATCGGCCGTGGCGAGATGGGAGTGGTCTACCGGGTGAGACACCGCTCGCTCAACCGCACCGAAGCGCTCAAGATAATCACGCCCAAATACGCGAGCGACCCCGAGTCCGGCCTGCGGTTCATGCGGGAAGCAACCAACGGCGCGCTTACCGCGCATCCGCATATCGTGACCGTGTACGGCGCCAGCCAGCACGAAGGCCGGCTCTACATCGCCATGCAGTACGTAGCGGGGGAAGACCTCCGGCGCATATTAACCGCAGGCGGCCCGCTGGCACCGGTGCGGGCAGCCGAGATCACGAGGCAGGTCGGCGCGGCGCTGGATGCGGCACACCGGGCGGGCGTGATCCACCGCGACGTCAAGCCGGGCAACATCCTGCTCATCCCCGAGCAGGGAGCTGAGCACGCTTACCTGAGCGACTTCGGCGTCAGCCGCCGGCTGGATCCCGTCGACGACCTGACTCGTACCGGATGGTTCGTAGGCGCACCGTACTACGCGGCCCCTGAGCAGCACCGGGGCGAGCGGGTCGATCGCCGCGCCGATGTCTACTCGCTCGGGTGTGTCCTGTTCGAGATGCTCACCGGGCGGGTCCCCTTCAGCGGAGCCAACAGCATGGCCGTGGCCGCCGCGCACTGCTCAGACGCCCCGCCGTCCCCGGCCCGCGTCAACGGCAGCGTGCCTGCGGCATTCGACGGCGTGATCGCCAAAGCGCTGGCGAAAGACCCCGACGACCGGTACCAGACCACAGGTGAGCTTGGTGCCGCGGCCGTCGCCGCTGCGGGCGCGAATCAGCGCCCGCCGTCCTCGGCTGGGCAGGAGACCGTGATCGCGCCATCGGTTTCCGGGCCGGCGCTCGCCCGTTCCGCCGGGCCGGACGCTGGTGCCGCCCGCACCCCCTCCCCGGGCGGCGGGGCGGCACCCGAGCGCACGAGCTGGGACATGCCAGCGAGCCGCACCGCAGATCCCCGGCCCGAGCCGCGGGCTGCGGGTACCAGCCGCGGCCGAGCCCGGCACGGCCGGCCGCAGTGGTGGGCGGCGATCGCGGCCGTCGCAGTGATCGCGATCGCGGTGGTGACCGCCGTCGTCCTCACCGGCCGGAGCGGCGGCAGCGGCGGAGGCGGCGGCAGCGGCGGAGGCGCCGGGAGCGGCGGTATCCCGGCGACGGTGACACCTGCGGACGGCGCCAACGTCCGTGCCAGTCCTGGCGGCGCGCTGGTAGCGGCCGCCTTGCCGGGGGGCGCCCACGTGACCGTCAGTTGCGCCGCCGATGGCTGGGACCGGCTGAAGCAGCCCGACCGCGGTGGGTACGTCTACGCACCGTTGCTGAAAGCACAGGCGGCGGTTCCGCCTTGCCCGAAGCAGCCGTGAACCGCGGCAAGGCGGGTAGCTGATAACAGAAACATCATTCCCGCGTTTCAGAAACGATTTTCCCCCAGGTGCGAGTACACACGGATTCTGTAGCTGCGCTCGGCGCCCGTCATTGTTGGGAGCGTTGAGCGGGCGTGCTGATTAAAGCTTTTACGCCCTTGGACGCGGCAATAAGATTCCTATGTGGGCTCTGACTTCGCGTCCGCGCAGCCCGAAGCCGTGTCGCCACCGCGGGCGGTGCTGCAGCGCCGCTGCGCCTGCGGCGGGCTGGCCGGTCACAATGGAGAGTGCGGCACGTGCGGGGACCGGCAGCGCGGGACCCGGTGTCCGGAGTCACACCTGCGCGGACCGTTCCGCGGCCGCGCCGGCGCAGCGCCGCCGGCCTCATGCCGGGCGATCACCCGCCGCACCGTCTTATGCGTCATACCCGTGATCTCCGCGGCGCCGCGGAATGCTGCCCACCTCACGGTAGGCAGCAATGATGTCCATCCGATCCCTCGCAGACTTCAACAGGAGCTCACGGGCGGTGCGGTGAGTGGGTGGGACCGCCACCGTCACCGTCCAGGGCTCAAACTCCCGGTAGACACGACGAACGAGGGATGGGGACATTTAACCGGCCACCAGCGGGGACTCAGATCCGGCCGCACACGGGGACTTTCGGTTCTCGCTGGTGAACGCGACCTTCGCGATCGCGGCCGCGTCCATGCCCTGCGCCGACAGCAGCACCATCTGCGCCCGCCGCCGGGTCACCACCGGCCCGCTGCCTCGGCGCACGATCCGCACCAGCCGGCGGCCCTCATCATCATCGATCTCACGCACCCGCAGGCGATCTGTCACAGGCCCAGTCTGAAGGATCAGCACCCATCGGGCGCTGCCCCGCCGGGAGAACGTGACCTGCTACGGCACTAGCGGACCGCAGGCGCCTGGTCGATGTGCCCGCGACGTGCCCGATAACAGCCAATGAGAAGGAAGGCTATGGCTTCGGGGCAGACTTGGCCGGAGCGGGTTTGCCCGGAGCGGATTTAGCCGGAGCGGATTTAGCCATGGCGACCTCCGCCTTATGGGCCTCCTTTACCGCATCGATATACTTCTGCCATAGATTTTTCGGGATATTTCCCATAACCAAGACGGCCTGATCGGCTATCTGCGCTGCCCCTTCCACTCGTGCCATGGGCGATCCACCTTTAGCCGAGGTAACCTGCAGTGCGGAGTTAAAGGATGGAGCCCAATCTGATCGCCCAGTATTTTGGTCATCAATGTTGAAAGCTAGATTCAAGGATATCTTATCATGATCATCAGGCAAAGTATCAATGAGCCTCCCGAGAATATGTCCTCGCCACGTTGCATACACCTGAGCCGTGTCCGCAATGGCTTTAGCCTCTTTTGCCTTCTGACTGGGGGTTGTGCCCGTTACTCCCTGGAGCGCTGCCTGAAAGTATGTCCGCCAAGCTGGAGGACGCTGAGGCTCCGAAGGTGCATCCAAGTTTGGGTCGTGGTCGCGCTGGACAGTTGCGCGGCCAGTAGGCATGGCCTGGTGTGACAACGCGCCAGTCGCCTCACCGGCGGACGATCTCACGCCACTGGCTGTTGTCGACGGCGAGTCAGACATGGCCTGGCTCGCTTTTGCCTTGGCCTCCCGCTCGAAATGGTCCGATGGGTCGCTGACGGCAATTCCGCTACGGACGTCTGCGCCGGCCACGGGCCGCAGCCGCTGCTGCTGGACATGGATGAGCTCGTGAGCGAGCCGGTGCTTCCCCTCGCGGTCGTCGGGCACAAAGGAATTTCGACCGAAGACGATCTCATTGCCTACGGTGTAGGCTCTTGCCGACACAGACGCTGCCGACTCGGCGGCCTTGGCATCCGTGTGAACCCGGACATGGGAGAAGTTAGCTCCCAATCGACTTTCCATCTCGGCCCGAAGCTCCGGCGTAAGCGCCTGTCCGCTGCCTTTACCCACCACTTCTAGGACCGCGAGGGCCTCGGACACTGGCCTGCGATCGGCCACCTGCCGACGCAGCACCTCGGCGGTCGCGGGGAACACATGCTCGCTCACGTTTCGAACGTATATCAAGGGACCTCAGGCGTCTACGATCGCGCGGGCGCGACGGGTCGTGTCCCGCCAGTGGTGTAAATGACTACGGACGTAGGTTCCTTCAACTCAGCGAAGGAAGGACTTCGCCCGTGTCTGTTCGAGTATCGCCTAACCTGAAGTTACGGCCAATTGGCCAGCAGGAAGTTCCGGCCCTGACCTGGTGTTCTGTCGGGCTGACTGGGTGGTGTTCTGGCTACTTCAAGGTGAGCGGGATCGGGATGCCGAGGAGGCGGAAGGCCTCCCGCTGGGTGCTGGTGGGCTCGGCGAGCATCGGCACGGTGTCGCGGGTGCCGGCGAAGCGGACCTGGTTGCGGGTCAGGGTGGCCAGGTGCTTCAGCAGGCCGCGGAAGCTGCGGTAGGGCTGTCCGGCCGGGTCATACTGGCCGGAGGCCTTGGCCTGCGCGGCCGGGGAGCGGCGTGCCGGGGTGACGGGGTTGTCCGGGGCGGGCGGCTGCTCGTCGGTGAAGGTCAGCGGCGCCCAGGCGCGGCGCAGGTGCCAGGTGAGGTAGCAGGCGAGCATGCAGATTTGTCGATGAACCGCCCCCTGCTGAAAAGCGCGACCTCACAGAGGCGCAGATAGCGAAAGAGATAGGTCTTGACGGCCCGGTAGAAATCACAAAGCAGGGCAAGCTGCTGGGACTACTGGCAATGAAAGTCCTCCATGTCCTGATCCTTGCGGTCCTGGCTGGCATGCGCGTCGCATGGGAGCTAGTCAAGATGGGCAGGCCTCACTGACCGGAAAACACATCCTTGGCCGGGCGCGCGGCAGCGCCGGCGGAGCCGGCTCGTGGCTCGCCGGTGACGTGGTGCAGGGGTCAGGCGGCCTGCGTGATGGTGACGGTGAACCCGAGTGCCTGGAGCTGGCGGATGTGGTTGCGGGCTTTCCGGCCGGTGTCGGTGCGGCGGGCGTGGTAGCCAGCGCCGAGGTCGGTAAAGCGGGCGGCGGGATCGGACAGCAGGTGCCAGATGATCACCAGGATCGAGCGGGCGACGGCGACGAGGGCCTTGAGCTTGCCGATGCGCCTGGCGAGCCGCCGGTACCGCTCGCCGAGGAAGGTGCCGGTCCTGGCCGCTGCGGCGGCGGCCTGGCCCAGGACGCCTTTCAGGTAAGGGTTGCCCTTGCCGGTCTTGCCGGAGCTGCTGCGGGCGCCGGACTGGATCGTGCGCGGCGACAGCTTCGCCCACGACACCAGGTGCCCGGCGGTGGGGAACCTGGTCATGTCCAGGCCTGCCTCGGCGATGATGACCTGCGCGGTGTGCCGCGCGATGCCGGGGATCTCATCCAGGCGGTCGATCGCGGGCCGCACGGCCGCGTCCGAGCCGGTGCCCGCTGACGGGCCGGTGGTGCCGTCGGCGTTCACGCCGCGGGCCGCGGGCATCGCGGCGATCAGTTCCTCGATCCGGCTGTCGAGCGTGCTGACCTGGCCGGTCAGGGAGTCGATCTGATCCAGCAGCATCCGGGCCAGCTCGCCTGATGGGCGTCGAACCGGCCGGTGAGCGCCTCGATCAGCGCGGGCCGCCTGGCCTTCATCTTGCCGATGGCCAGATCAGCCAGCACCCGCGGGCTGCGCTCCCCGGCGATCAGCGCCTCGATCATGGCCCGGACCGACATGGTGTCGATCGAGCTGGCCACCGCCGACACCTTAATCAGGGCATCTTCCAGCAGCTTCTCCAGCCGGGACCAGTGCCGGGTCCGCTCCTGGGTCAGATCGGACCGCAGCCTGGTGTAGTCCCGCAGCGCGCGGATCGGGGCCGGGGGCACGAAGCTGGGTCGCAGCATGCCCCGCTCCGTGCATTTAGCCTGCCAGACAGCATCAAGTTTGTCGGTCTTGGGCCTGCCGGGCAGGTTCCTGGCCTGGCGGGCGCTGACCAGCTGGATGTCCAGGCCGGCCGCTTCCAGCAGGTAATACCAGATACGCCAGTAATCGGACGTCGACTCGACAGTCACCTTCTCGATCCCCTCGCACACCAGGTGATCCGCCAGCTCGGTCACCGCCCGGGTGGTGGCAGCCACCTCCCGGACCCGGCTGACCCGCCGGCCCGGCGCCGACTCGTGCGGCACCCGCACGCACACCATCCCCGAGGCCTTCGCGACATCGATCGCGGCGACCCGCCCGATGATCTGCTCATGACCCGCGTCCTCGATCTCCTGCGGCTGGCTCATCATCAGGGCTGTCCTCCATCACCTGCAGCGGACCAGATGGCGGGATGCCCGGGGGCCTCGGTCGGAAACCAGAATTCTGACCGGCGCGCTCGAAGCAGCAGTACATGACCCTTACGGTCGGGCCCCGGCGCCAGACTAGCCCGCGGGCTCGAAGTCCCAGAGAAACAACCGGCGTCAGGCAGGCAACCCGCAACGATCCTCGCCGCACCATCCCCGCAGTGCAGCAAAACCATGCAACCGGACTGCGCAGCGGGCACCACCGGCGGCGAACCCCGCCCGCAGCGACGCGCGCCCGCCAGTTTTCACGCCTACATGGCGTCCCCGCAGGGATATTGTGACTAGCCCTTGATCTTTCGTGATCTTGGGAAAGCGCCGGGATAAACCGGCATGGAGGAGGAGATGGAAGAGCTCTACGCCGAGGGGCTAGCGACCCACGGTGACCCCGAGCTATGCGTCGACGACCCGCGAGGGCGTGGCGAAGCGTTAGCAGGGGCACGTGCAGGCCGGGCTATTGAGCCGCGAAATCAACACCTTCGGGGTGCCGACGCTGTCCAAGAGGCGGAAGGCAACATCGCCGGCGGCGTTATGCGCGAGCCGCCGGGGGACCCCGCGCGGTCATGGGAACCAGGGCATGTACGGAACCTCCATGCGCGAGAACCGGGAGAGCCCGTGCCCGCCCGCCTGCCTGATCAGCGGGCGGGCCGCTCAGGGAACGCTGAGGCGGTAATCCTGAGATGAACGGGCACGGGCAGTCGGATCGCTTCGTAGGTGCGCCGGGATAAACCGGCATGGAGGAGGAGATGGAAGAGCTCTGCATCGAAGGTCTAGCGAACCACGATGACCGCGAGCCGTGCGTCGGTGCCCGTGAGGGTGCAGGCGAAGCGTCGGTAGCGGCACGTGCAGGCC
>Ga0181530_10001467_pt1 | contig 29670 bp, 20 predicted proteins | sample PEATcosm2014_Bin_42_FD_119769 | JGI IMG/M metagenome (GOLD analysis project Ga0181530, IMG submission 119769) | Peatland microbial communities from MTU Mesocosm Facility, Houghton, MI, USA - PEATcosm2014_Bin10_60_metaG | ecosystem: Environmental > Terrestrial > Soil > Wetlands > Peat | place...
ACCGCTTCACCCAAAAAATCGGCTGCCCCGCCAAATTCCGCGATTATTCCTCCATCCAACTTCTCCCCGGCGATTTCATCGGCAACGTCCGCCGCTCCGCCCAGTTCGAGTCCCGCCGGCAACTGGCCCGCGTCGGCAAACCGGTGGACAAAACCGAGTGGGAGATGACGCCCCAAACCGTCAACGCCTATTTCAACCCGGAGCAAAACGAAATCGTTTTCCCCGCCGGCATTTTGCAGCCGCCGTTTTTCGACCCCGCGATGGACGACGCCGTCAACTACGGCGCCATCGGCGTCGTCATCGGCCATGAAATGACCCACGGCTACGATGACGAGGGCCGGAAATATGACCGCGACGGCAACCTGAACGATTGGTGGACGGACGCCGACGCGGCGGCTTTTGAAGCGCGCGCGCAATTGGTGGTGGACGAATACAATGGTTTCGAGGCGCTGCCTGGCGCCCGCGTCAACGGGCGCCTGACCCTGGGCGAGAACCTGGCCGATCTGGGGGGCGTTACCCTCGCTTACGACGCGCTGCAACGCGCGCTGGCCAAATCCCCCTCCCGGCGCGGGAAAATTGACGGCTTTGCCCCGGAGCAGCGGTTCTTCATTTCCTTCGCGCAAATCTGGCGCACCAACTGGCGCGAGGACGCCTTGCGCCAGCGGCTCACCACCGATGTCCATTCCCCGGGCCAATTCCGCGCCATCGGCCCGGAGGAGAATTTCCAGCCGTTTTACGACGCCTTCGGCATCCAGGAAGGCGCGCCGATGTGGCGCGCCCCCGCGCTGCGCGCCGTCATCTGGTAAGTTTTGTCAATCAAAATGTCAACGCACTCCCCATCCCCGCCCGCCGCCGGCAAGCCGCCCGCGCCCTCCATTCCCCCCATTCGGGATTTGCATGTCAAGGGCATGGTCCGCCTGCTGCCCCCGCGCGCCTTGAAGGCGGAGCAGCCGGTGACCGAAACGGCCGTGGCGACCGTGACGCGGGGCCGGGAAACTATCCGGCGCATCCTGGGCCAAACCGACGGGCGGCTGCTGGCGGTGGTGGGGCCGTGCTCCATTCACGACGCGGCCGCCGCGCTGGAATACGCGGGCAAACTCAACGCGCTGCGCCGGGAATTGCGGGGGCGGCTGGAAAGTGTGATGCGGGTCTATTTCGAGAAACCGCGCACGACCACCGGCTGGAAGGGGCTGATCAACGATCCGCATCTGGACGACAGTTGCGACATCGAGGAGGGCTTGAAGCAGGCGCGCCGCCTGCTCCTGCAACTGGGCGGCATGGGCCTGCCCGCCGCGACCGAATTTCTCGACCCGATTGTTCCGCAGTACCTTGACGACCTGGTCACCTGGGCCGCCGTCGGCGCCCGCACCACCGAATCCCAGACCCACCGCGAAATGGCCAGCGGCCTCTCCATGCCCGTCGGCTTCAAGAACGGGACGGACGGCGCCTGCCAGAGCGCGATTGACGCGATGGGCGCGGCGATGCGCCCGCACAGTTTCATCGGCATTGACCAGGACGGAGTGACTACTATTGTGCGCACCACCGGCAACGACGCGGGCCACCTGGTCCTGCGCGGCGGCCGGGCGCGCAGCAATTACGACGCCGAGAGCATCCGCGACGCCGAAACCAAACTGGCCCGCGCCGGGCTGGCGCGGGTGCTGATGGTGGATTGCAGCCACGCCAACTCCGGCAAACAACACGCGCTCCAGGAAGAAGCCTGGCGCAGCGTCATCCAGCAGCGCCTGGCCGGAGCCCGTTCGCTCATCGGCGTGATGCTCGAAAGCTTTTTGAACGAAGGCAACCAGCCTTTCCCCGTGAAAAACCCGGCCGACTTGCGTTACGGCGTCTCCATCACCGACGCCTGCCTGGGCTGGGACGCCACCGAGCGATTGCTTCGCTGGGCCGCCGGGGCGCTTGCCTGAATTTTGCTTCCCTTTGCGCCCGATTTCGAGTATGAGGAAACCGTGTACCTGGACTATTACGGGCTGAAGGAACCGCCCTTTAACATTACGCCCAATCCGCGGTTCCTGTTTTTCAGCGCCAAGCACCGCGAAGCGTTCAATCATCTGCTCTACGGCATTCGCGAGCGCAAGGGCTTCGTCCAGTTGACGGGCGAAGTCGGGGCGGGCAAGACGACCTTGTGCCGCGCCCTGCTGGAGCAGCTTGGCCCGCAGTTCTCCACCGCTCTGATTCTCAATCCCGTCCTGGACGCCGATCAGCTCGTGAAGGCCATCGCCATGGAACTGGGTTTGCAGACCAAGGGGATGGACCGCCTGGAAACGCTGGCCGAAATCAACCGCTTCCTCCTCCACCAGGCCGGGCTTGGCAAGGACACCGTTCTTATTATTGACGAGGCCCAGGACCTTACCCGCGAACTCCTCGAACAAGTCCGCCTCCTTTCCAATCTCGAAACCGACGAGCGCAAACTCCTGCAGATCGTCCTCATGGGCCAGCCCGAATTGCGCGACCGCCTCAACGACCACAGCCTCCGCCAGTTGCGCCAGCGCATCTCCATCCGCTACCATCTCAATCCCCTCCGCCACGGCGAGATCGGCCAGTACATCCACCACCGCCTGCAAGTTTCCGGCGCCAACGGCGCCCCTTATTTCACCGGCCCGGCCGTCTGGCGCATCTACCGCTACAGCGGCGGCATCCCGCGTCTCATCAACACCGTCTGCGACAAATGCCTCCTCGCCGGCTTCGTCCAGCAGCGCGAGAAAATTGATTTCGGCATGGTCGGCCGCGCCATCCGCGAATTGGAAGGGCGCATCGAAGTATGAGCCTCATCAACGACGCCCTCAAGCGCGCCAGCCAGGCCGAAGCCAACCGCCGCCGCGACGCCGGCCAGCCCCCCGCCATGCAACCGGCCCCGGATCGCCGCCATTCCATCATCCCGATGCTGCTGGGCGTTGGGATTTTTCTAGCGTTGGGAGCAGCCGGCTTGTGTATTTGGAGCGCGCTGCTCCATCGCGACAACTCCGCGTCCGTGTCGCCCGCAGCAGTCCTGTCGAACGAGGCAGGGACGCCTCGCCGAGGCGTCCAAGCTGCCGCCACGGACTTGGGGATGGTGGAAGCCTCAACAAATGTCAGTGGCGGCGCAGCAGCGCCGCCCTACCTTGCTGAACCGCCGCCGCCTGTGGACTCAACAAATGTCAGTGGCGGCGCGGCAGCGCCGCCCTACCAGGAATCCCCCGCGCCGCCGTCATTTCCCGAGTTGAAACTCCAGGGCATTTTCTACAGCCGCAACAATCCGCGAGCCTCCATCAACGGACAAATCAGGGCGGAGAACGACCTTGTCGGCGAAGTCCGCGTCGTCACCGTCTCCTCCAACAAAGTCACCGTGGAATGGAACGGCCAGACGAAGGACTTGATTTTCCAAGGGCCTTGAGTTACGAGAAAAGGGTTCAATCCGCGAATTTCGCGAATTAACGCGAATCAAGGAACCAGCCTTCACTATTCGTGTTAATTAGCGAAATTCGCGGATGAAGTTCATTTATGGAAAACGAACGCAAGACACTGGACGACCGCCAGAAGATGACCGACCTGGAGCGCATCCGCCACTCCTGCGCCCATGTCATGGCCACCGCCATTCTCCGCCTTTGGCCCGACGCCCAATTCGCCGCCGGGCCGCCCGTCGAGAACGGCTTCTATTACGATGTGGAACTGTCGCACCGAATCACGCCGGAGGATTTCGAGAAAATCGAGGCGGAGATGAAAAAGGAAATCAAGGCCAACCACACTTTCGAGAAAATCATCGTCACGCGCGAACAGGCCATGCGCGACGCGGAAAGCGGACGGCTCGGCGGCCTGGCCGAGCGCCCCGGCCAGCCGGCCAAATTCAAGATCGGCAATCTGAGTGACATCCCCGAAGGCGAGCCGATCACCTATTTCAAGAACGGCGATTTTCTGGACCTCTGCGCCGGCCCGCACGTCATGCGCACGGGGAACATCGGGGCGTTCAAGCTGACCACCGTCGCCAGCGCTTACTACAAGGGCGACGAGAAAAACCCGCAACTCCAGCGCATCTACGGAACCGCGTTCAAGAACAAAACCGAGATGGAGGCCTATTTCGCGATGGTGGAGGAAGCCAAGCGCCGCGACCACCGCAAGATCGGCCAGGAAATGGGCCTGTTCGCGCTGGACACCGAGTACGTCGGCCCCGGCCTCCCGCTCTGGCTCCCAAGAGGCACCGCCATTTTGGAGGAACTTGAAAAGCTGGCGAAGGAAACCGAATTCGCCGCCGGCTACGTGCGGGTGAAAACGCCGCACATTGCACGGGAGAAGATGTACAAGACTTCCGGCCACCTGCCTTATTACGCTGAAAGCATGTTCCCTCCGATGGTCGTAATTGAATCAAATATTCCTGAACTTATACGCTCGCGACACCATGAGATAACGACCGCCATTTCAGATTTGGAACAGAGATTTGTACCGACGACGCTGGCATTTGCTTCCAAACAGTCACAAATAGGGCTGGCTGGCACGGTGACTAACGCAGAAAACTGCATTCGCTATCTTGTTAGAAAGGAGGGGGAGGGCGTCCAGATCCCTGATAACCTGAAAGAAATGCGCAACAATGCTCGGCTCTGGCTAGCCCAACTCGCTGCCCTGCCAATTGAGCCTTATTACCTCAAAGCCATGAACTGCCCGCACCACCACCGCATTTTCGCGGCGGAGCCGCGCAGTTACCGGGATTTGCCGTTGCGGCTTGCGGAATATGGCACTTGCTACCGTTACGAGCAGTCGGGCGAATTGCTTGGCCTCATGCGCGTCCGCTCGCTGAATATGAACGACGCGCATATTTATTGCACCGAGGAGCAGTTCGCGCAGGAGTTCAACGCTGTCAACGAAATGTATCTCAAGTATTTCAAGATTTTCGGCATCGAGAAATATCAGATGCGTTTTAGCACGCACTCCACGGAAGGGCTGGGGAAGAAATACGTCAACGAGCCGGCGCTCTGGCTCAAGACGGAGGAGATGGTCCGCAAAGTCCTCATCGAGTCAAAAATAAATTACGTGGAGGTGGCGAACGAAGCGGCCTTTTACGGGCCGAAGATTGACGTGCAAGTCTGGAGCGTCATCGGCCGTGAATTCACCCTGGCCACCAACCAGGTGGACTTCGCCGTGCCGGCCAAATTCGGTTTGACATACCGCGACAGGGACAACACCGACAAGACGCCGCTGTGCATTCATCGCGCGCCGCTCGGCACGCACGAGCGGTTCATCGGCTTTCTCATCGAGCATTACGCGGGCAATTTCCCGTTGTGGCTCGCGCCGGAGCAGGTGCGCGTGATGACCATCGGCGAGGACGCGCCGCTGGTTGCCTATGGCAAAGCCGTCACAGGCGAACTGCGCGCCAGGCAAGTCCGGGCCGAGGGCGATTTCGGCAGCGACAAAATCAACGGGAAAATCCAGCGGGCGGAAGAAGCCAAAGTCCACACGATGCTGGTGATCGGCCCGCGCGACCTGGAGGCGGGCAACGTGAGCGTGCGCATCCACGGCAAAGGCAACCAGGGCGCCAAGCCCCGTGGCGAAGTCGTGGCCGCCATCCTCCAATCCATCACCGAGCGGCAAGCCTGAGGCGATTGCGATCATTCAGCCCAGGGTTGGCCCGATTCCGAGAGGGCCTACCCTGGGTTGCCGTAATATAGTTGACAACCCTGAAAGGGTTGTATCTCACCGGCTTATCAAAGAGATAAGACCCTTTCAGGGTTTTGATTTCTCTCTCTTTTCCACCCAGGGTAGCGCGTTGCGCGCAACCCTGGGCTGAATGCTTCAATCCCTTTGGGATTGCCGGCACAAACAACCTTGGGCTGCGTGCTGCACTCCCTTTGGGATTGCCGGCTACTCCGTTGAGACGCGCACGAAACCGGACTTGGAGGGGGCGAAGACGGAGAGCGGAACGGAAATTCTCTTCATCGTTCCGTCGCCGGTGACGGTGGAATTGGTCAGCCACTGGCCGGCGGCGACATTGGTTTGGCAAAGGATGTTGTGCGTGAAGCCCTCCTGCGAAAGGAATTGGAACTGGAAGTTCCCGCCCGCCACCGCCGGATCGAGCAGGGTGACCGGCTCGGCGGACGGCGTTACGGCGATCATGCCCAACATGCCGCTGTTGAAGCACTCGTAATAAAAAGGCACAATGCCCCCCCCGCTGCCTAAAACGACGAATTCCCCGGAGGAATTGACCACATTTGTCCCGAACCAGACCGCGGCGTTGCCGAAGCCGCAAACCCAAACCGCGTTGGAGGCGAGCGCGATGTCATAGAAATTCACCATGTCCGTGCCTTCCACGGTCAAATTCGTGGATTCCGCCATGCGCGCCCATTGCGCCGCGCCGGTGCGGTCAAACTCCGCCGCGAAGGCCTGGCCGAAATAGCCCGCGTGTCCATAATAGGAATTGGTGAGCGTATTCAAGCGCGGAGCGGCCAGAACATCGTTCCCGAAGAAGGCATAAGTGTCGAAGTTGCCGGCGACATAGACATTGCCGCTCGCATCCGCCACCGCCGCCTGGGGTTGCGTGGTGGGGCTGCCAAACCCGGCGGCCAGTTGCGCGTTGCCATTCGTGTCGTATCGCGCGAAGTACTGTCCCCGGCCCTCCGCTATGGGTACCGTGAAGGAGCCGAAAACGGCGCTGGAGCCGTAAGCCGTCCCGACCAGGAACACGTTGGTGCCGGAAACGGCAATCTCCGGGTAATCGTCAGCCAGGCCCTCGGGATTGGAAATCCCAACCCCCTCGCCAACACCGCGCAGCCAAATACCCTGGCCGTTTGTGGCATTGATGGCCGCAACGGTCCAATTGCGATCCGTGTTATTGGTCAACCCGCCAATGGCGCTGTTCGTGTTGCCGTCATTTGCAAGGCTCGCATAGATGCGCCCCGCGCTGTACTGGAGGTAAAATATGGCTTCCGGAACCTGCTCCACCCAATTGAGCGTTCCGCCGGGACTGAATTGCGCCAGATAAGTCCCGCCGCCGGCCAAATTGCTGCCGCCGAGGGTGGTGGAGCCGCCGGCCTGGACGACCGCCGTCACATTTCCCGCCGGGTCCGCCGCAAGGCCATTTAGGAACGGGAATGAATTGCTGACGGTCTGGATCCAAACCGTGTTGCCATTGGCGTCAAATTGGGCGAGGAAATAAGTGCCTTCGCCCGAGTCTTCCAGCAAGGTTTTGCCGAGCCAGTTGGTGCCGGAGAAATTGCCGGCGGCATAGACGCCGCCGCCCGGCGCGGGAGCGATCTCCTCCGCGTAGGCGTTCCCGTTTCCGTTGTTGGTGATGGACACAACCCAGGCGGTGGCTTTTGCGGCGGTTTGCTTGACAATGACGGCGGAGAATTCCGTGTATTCGTTCAGGATTTCGTTTGTCCCGAAGAAGTTGGTTCCATCGGAGGACCCGGCGGAGAAGATGTTGGCGCCGGTCGAATCCACCGTGCAGGCCCAATACATGTCATTCGCCACATAGAAGTTGCCGTCATTATCGTAGTTGACAAACGGCGATTTGAACGCCTCCGACCAATCCGGCGGCAGCGGCGCGCTGACAAAGGTGACCAGCGCCGTCGTGGTGGTTTGCGATCCGGCCGGAGTGCTGGCCACCGCGTAATAGCTTCCCGCCACGCTGCTTTGGCCCGAATTGGCGGGAATGAACAGCGCGCTGGTTGCGCCCGGAATGGGATTGGGGTTGCCAACTTCGTACCATTGCCATGTCGGCGCCGGGATGCCCGTCGCGGCGGCCACCAACGCGACGCTGTAACCGGGATAGTTGGTCTGATTGAACGGATTCAATGTGATGACCGGAACGGTGTCCTGGATGTAACTGACTTGATCCAGGAACGCCGCTTGTGTTGGATCGGTGTCGCCATTGGCGTAGGCCGTCCACTCCAGGGTGTGCTGGCCGGCGGGGATGTCGAAAGGCCCGTCTTGAAACCAGTATGTGTCGCCGGAAATCCCATCCAGATTATTATAGTTGGGCTCGCCGTCGTAGTAGCATTCGCAATAGAAGCCGCCATTGGGGTCGTTGGCGATGCTCGACCAATAGAACGTGAGGGTTCCCGGGCCGGTTAAGGTGGTGGAGATTGTGGAAGATTGCGCCAGGGTCACGCTGCCACTTTGCACGGCGGCGTCGTCGCTGGACCAGGTATTGGTGGTTTCTATAAACCAGTCCGCGTCCCCGCCGGTGCTCCAGAGCAAATCGGGCGCGCCCAAAGCCGCCCCAAAAGAACTGTTGGCGGCGGCCGGGACCGGAATGGCCGCTCCGGGATTGTCGTAAAGGAAAGTCACCTCGGCCGGTGAGATGACGCGGGAATAAATCTGCACACTGTCCATCAGCCCCACATAACCATTGGACGCGTTCAGCGCGGGACTATACGGATCCGACTGGCTCGCGTCGGCCATGGCGCCGAATATGACAATATTCGGATAGTTCAAAAAAGCGGTGTCCGAGATGTCGGCGGTGTTCAATGCCCCGTCAATATAAATTTGCTTTTCACCTGTTCCCTGATTCCGCGTCACCACCACATGATGGTAATTGCCGTCATTGATGCGCGTTTCGGAGGTCAGCGTGTCGGCGCCGAATCCGTCGGTCCCGAAGGCGATCTTGCCGCCCGTCAACGCCAGCGGCACCAGGTCGAAGCTCTGGCCCGGCACCTCGGCCGTCACAATTCCCGCGCCATTAGCCGCCGCGTCCCCGGGGTTGCCCAAGGATTGGGTCGTCTGCAGCCAGACGGAGAGCGAGAAGTTGCTCGAGAGCGTTGAGAGCAGATTGCCCTCTGGCACCAGGTAACTCAAGCCGTCAAAACTCAACGCGCCCGGGCCGCTTTCCGCGTCCGTGGTGATCGCCGGCCCAGGCACGTTGTATTTCAACCGGCCCGCAAAGAGCATGTTATTGCCATTGCCGGAGACGTCGGCCGCCAGGACCGTGCCTTCGTCGAAATCGTAATGGGCGACCAGGCCGCTGGTGACACTGGAACCCGGGGAGGCGTGGAGGCCCGCCACCTCGGCAGGGGTCAGGACGCGGGAGTAAAACTGGATGTCATCCATCAGCCCCACAAAACCATTGTAGCCGCTCCATTCGGGGCTTGTCGGGTCTGGGTTGCTCGCATCGGCCAACGCCCCGATCGTGATCAGTTGCGGCGCTGCCAGCAAACCGGGGGCGGCCGCATTATTGGTGTTGAGCACCCCGTCAATATAAACTTGCCTCGTGCCGGTCGCCTGATCCCGCGTCACCACCAGATGATGATAGGCGCCGTTATTGATGTCCGCCGTTGAATTGATCGTGTCGGCGCTGCTGTCGGTCCCGGTGTTAAAGCCGATCTCGCCGCCCGTCAACGCCATGGGAATCAAGCTGTTTGTCGTGTTGTACACGTCGGCCGCCACAATCCCCGCGCCATAAGAGGCCTGCCAGCCATCATAAGCGAAGCTTTGGGTTGTCTTCACCCAAAGGGAAAGCGAGAAGTTGCTGGCCAGCGTCGCGAGCAGGTTGGTCGAAGGCGTCAGAAAACTGCCCCCGTCAAAATAGACCGCCCCTTTGCCGCTGATGGAATCATTAGTGAGGGCAGGGCCGCTGAAGCGGCCGCCGTACACGAGGTTGTTGCCGTTGGCCGACAAGTCCGCCGCGAATTCCGTGTACTCGTCAAAATCACAATAGGCAACCAGGCCGCTGGACGCGCCGGCGACATTGGTCATGGGTGTGCCGGGGTTGGCGTAGAGAAAAGCCACATCATTTGAGTTTAATACACCCGTGTAAATCTGCACGTCGTCCAACAGGCCGGAATAACTGGACGACCAATAGCCGCCGATGGAATAGAAACTGGTATTTCCATCCAAAGGGTCCGTGGTTCCAACGTCCGACGCGTCCAGCGCGCCATTGATGTAAATCGCCTTCTGGCCGGTCGCTTGATCGCGGGTGACGACGACATGGACGAAGCTGCCGGTGGTGACGCTGGCCGCCGAATGCAGCGTATCGCCATGCTGGCCGGAGGGATCTCCCGTGAAAAACGCCACCTTGGTGCCGGTCAGCGCGATTGGAATCGTGTCGTTGACGCCATTGTTATAGGCCCATATAATGGAAGCGCCGTTGTTGCCGTTGAGGTTGTCGTTGTCGTTTCCCACGACGCTGCTGGTATCGAGCCACAGGGAGATGGAAAAACTGCCATAGAAAGTGGCCAGCCAATTGTCGAAAGTCTGGTTTCCCGGCGGCGAATCCATATTGATGCACTCCCCGCCGTCGAGTTGCAGCGAGCCGTCTCCGTTAATCCCATTCGGGCTGTACTGAGTTTGCCCGGAGTTCGCCCAGGACGATCCATTATAGAAACCATTGTTGTTGCCCGAAACGTCGTCCGCACTAAACCAGCCATAGGTGGCCTGGTTGAAAGGGTATTGGGCGATGAGAGTATGCCCCTGCTGCCCGCCCGCCGGGGCTGGGGCCGCGGTCACGGAAAACTCGGACAGGCCCCAGGTCTCCATTAACGCCGTGGAAACCCAGCTTGAGGGCTGGCTCAAGAGCGGGTTGGACAAGGGGTCCAGCGGCATGGAGGCGACGATGATCGAGCTGGCGTTGCTCGAGTAGGCCACTTCCAACTGGTTTGTCCCGTTGGGCAGCCTCACTGCGGGGGTCCAGTTCGTTTGCGCGGGTGGCAGGCTCGCACTGGCCTGGAGATAGCCATTGCCCAGACTGTCATTGGTGACGTCGTCCACAATGAGAGTTCCCTCCCAGTTGGGCGGACCCTGCCAGGTAAAATCCGGCAGGGCGGGCACGTAGGTGGTCCCTTCTATTGGGAAACTGATTATGGCCGCGGCCAGCGTGTCGGCCGGCAACGGCGGCGCGCTCACGGTGAAGGTGTAAGTGTTGGTGCTGGCGGCATTGGTGATCTGGAGGGTCCAGTGGCCATTGGTGATGGCGGCCATCGTGGAGGGAAGGTCGGTGAAGTCGGGGCTGTTGATGATGCTGGTCAGATAATTCAGGCTTAAGCCATCGGTGGACTGGAACTGCATGGCTGTTCCGCTGGCGGGGAAATTGGGAGGGGAGACCGTATAGATGCCGACCGGACAAAGCGGCGCGATTGAATTGCCGCTCAACCAGGGTTGCACGAAATAGTAATTGTCGTAGTTGTAAATCTGTATCTGAATCGTCACCCCGGCGCGCGCCCCGGTCAGGCCGGCGGCCAGCGCAAGAAGGGCGAGCCAAAGGCGGAGTTGCGGGAGCGGGCGGAGAAAATCAAGCGAGTTTTTCATCGTGGAGGAGGGATTGAAATCCAGGCGCAAGCCGCCTCCACTCCCCGCCCGGCGGGGGCGGGAAGCGCGGGTTTGTGGAGTGACAGCGTCACCGGCGATGCGCGCGCGGACATTTGATTCTTAAACTCGCCCAGTTTATGACGCCCCGCCTTTTCGGTCAAACAGATTCACATTGGATTCGCAGCCTTGGGTTCACATTCTTGGGTTTTCCTTCGTAATCTTGCTCCCAACCCGGACATTTTATGCCCCGCACGAAAGGCCTGCAGTCTGGAGCGCCGACTTGCAACCGGCTTGGGGAGCGCCATGACGTTGAAAGCCGATTCAAAATCGGCGCTCCGAACCCGAAATTGTGAGGAACCCGCGGGAAGCCTTGTCACCCAATTGTCACAGTGCCCGCGTTGACGAATAAGAAGCCGGCGGCCTATCTTGACTGCCAGTGGAACCGTCCATGAAAAAGATGAGACATCAAAGCACTTTGGCCGCCATTCTGGGAATCGCCCTCCTGGCCGGCTGCGGTCAACGAGGTCCCAGCCAACTGCTCATCAACGGGGCGGGCGCCACTTTTCCGTACCCCATTTATTCCAAATGGGCCGTGGAATACAGCAAAGTCGAGCCTTCGGTCCGCATCAATTACCAGTCCAACGGCTCCGGCAGCGGGCAGAAGTCCATTCTGGACGGGACGATTGACTTCGGAGCGTCGGACGGGCCGATGAGCGACGAAGAACTGGCCGCGGCGCCCGGAAAAATCCTGCACATTCCGACCGTGGCCGGGGCGGACGCGGTGACATACAATCTGGCCGGCAGTCCGGCGCTGCAATTGGACGGGCCGACCATCGCCGCCATTTTCCTGGGCAACATCACCAAATGGAACGATGCCAGGATCGCGGAGCAGAATCCGGCGGCAAAACTGCCGGCCGCCGACATCGTGGTGATGCACCGCTCGGATGGCAGCGGCACGACGTTCATCTTTGTGGATTACCTGAGCAGCGTCAGCCAGGAATGGGAAACGAAAGTGGGCCGCGGCGTGTCGGTCAAGTGGCCCGTCGGCCAGGGGGCCAAGGGCAACGAAGGGATGACCGAACAAGTCAAACAGGTCCCCGGCGCCATCGGCTATGTGGAACTGGTCTATGCCGTCCAGCAGAACCTGCCCTTCGCCAGCGTGAAGAACGCGGCGGGCAAGTATGTGGCGCCCTCCATCGAGTCGGTGGCGGCGGCGCTGGCCACGGCCAAAATCCCTGATGATTTCCGTTTCTCGATGGTCAATCCGCCGGGGGACAAGGCCTATCCGATCGCCGGGGCGACCTGGCTGCTGGTCTGCCAGAAACAGGCGAACGCGGAAAAGGGAAGGAAACTGGTGGAATTCCTCAAGTGGGCCGTGACGCGGGGCCAGGCCTTCGCGCCGCCATTGTATTATTCCCCGTTGCCGAACGATCTTTCCCAGCGGGTTCTCAAGGAGATTGATTCGATCACCTATTGATGAACTCCGCCGCTCTTTCAGGCAAGACCGGATTGGCCCTGGCCCCTCCGGGCAAAACCGGCAACAACTTGTTCCGGCTGCTGACCTGGCTGATGGCGATGATGGTGCTGGTGCTCTTGGCGCTGGTCGGCTGGACCCTCTTCCACGGTTCGCGGCTGGCCCTCGCCAAGTTCGGCGGCCATTTCCTGGTTCATTCAAACTGGGACCCGGTCAATGGCGACTTTGGGGCGTTGCCGTTTATTCTCGGGACCTTTGTCTCCTCTTTCCTCGGCCTGCTGATCGCGCTGCCCCTGAGCCTGGGGACGGCGGTTTATTTGACCGAGATGGCGCCGCGCTGGGTGCGGCAACCGGCCATATCCATGATTGAGATGCTGGCGGCGATACCGAGCGTGGTGTTTGGGGTTTGGGCCTATTTGACAATGGTGCCGTGGCTGCGGGACGGCCCATATCGGCTGTTGAGCCGGCTTGCGGGCTTTCTGCCTCTTTTCCACGGGCCGACGACCGGATTCTGCATCCTCTCCGCCGCCGTGGTCATTGCCATCATGATCCTGCCCATCATCACCACCATTTCGCGCGAGGTTTTCCGCGCCGTGCCCGACTCGCAGCGGGAAGCGGCTTTTGCGCTGGGGGCGACCCGGTGGGAAGTCACGCGGCTGGCGGTCTTGCGGTATTCGACCCGCGGGATATTTGGAGCGGCCATGCTGGGGCTTGGGCGGGCGCTTGGGGAAACAATGGCGGTGACAATGGTCATCGGCAATTCGGACCAATTCTCCATTTCCCTGTTGAAGCCCGGCAACACCCTGGCCAGCAAGATTGCCAATGAGTACGGCGAGACTTTCCAGGGCATCAACAAGAGCGCGCTTTTTGAACTGGGGCTGATGTTGCTGCTGGTCACCGTGGCCGCCAACATTTTGGCCCGCCTGATGATCGGCGTGATGCGGGCGCCCGAACGGCGCGGAGCTTAGAGAGCCATGAACAACTGGCATTATCACTGGAGAAAAATCAAGAGTTCCTGCGTCTCGGGCCTCTGCCTGATTTGCGCCCTGGCGGTGATCGCGCCGCTGGCCTGGTTGCTCTTTGATCTCATTCGAAAAGGGGCCGGTTCGCTGGACCTGGACTTCTTCACCCAGTTGCCCAACCCGGTGGGCGAAGCCGGCGGCGGCATGGCCAATGCCATCGTCGGCAGCATGACCTTGCTCGGTTTGGCCGCGCTGCTCGGCATCCCGGTTGGCGTGCTGGGGGGCGTCTATCTCTCCGAGTTCGGAACGCCGCGGATGAAGTGGGCGGTCCGTTTCGCGGCGGACATCCTCAACGGCACGCCCTCCATCGTCTGGGGCATCGTGGTCTATGCGGTGGGGGTCGGTTATTCGGCTTATGCGGCCGGACTGGCGCTCGGTTTCCTGATGATCCCGCTGATCATCCGCACGACGGAGGAAATGCTGGCGCTGGTGCCCAACAGTTTCCGCGAAGCGGCCTTTGCCCTGGGCATCCCGCATTGGAGAATTGTGCTCAACGTCGTCCTCAAAACGGCGCGCAAGGGAATCATTACAGGCATCCTGCTGGCGGCGGCGCGCGTGGCGGGCGAAACCGCGCCCCTGCTGTTCACCGCGCTGGGCAACTCTTTCTGGAGCCACAATCTATCGCAGCCGATTGCCGCCCTGCCATTGCAGATTTTCACTTATGCCATGCAGCCTTATGAAGACGCGCACCGGCAGGCCTGGGCGGGGGCGCTGGTCTTGATTCTGTTCGTCCTGGCCCTTAACTTCGTCGTCAGGCTGATGACCCGGGGCCGCGCCCCTCATCCCGCAAAATAGGCTTTGCATGACCAACGATCTCCAGTTGCCCGCCTTGAAATCCGCGCCCCAGGCGCCGGCTCCCGGCGCGCCGGCCGCCGCGGCGCCGGCGGGGAGAACCGCCGCGACCTTTGATGTGCGGCAACTGAACGTCTGGTTCGGCGCCAACCACGTCTTGCGCGGCGTGTCGCTGGAAATTCCGCCCAAAGCCGTTACCGCGATCATCGGCCCGAGCGGCTGCGGCAAATCCACTTTCCTGCGCGCCTTGAACCGCTTGCACGACCTGGTGGCCGGCGCGCGGGTGGAGGGCCGCATCGCCTTGTTTGGCGAGGACCTCTACGCGCCGGACGTGGACGCCACGCTGGTGCGGCGGCGGGTGGGGATGGTCTTCCAGAAATCCAATCCCTTCCCCACCATGAGCGTCGCGGAAAATGTGACCGTCGGCCTGCGCCTCAACGGCGTGCGCCAGAAGAGCGTCCTCCAGGAGCGGATGGAACGCGCCCTCCGGATGGCGGCGCTTTGGGAGGAAGTCAAGGACCGGCTCCACGCCAACGCCCTGAGCCTTTCGGGCGGGCAGCAGCAACGCCTGTGCATCGCGCGCGCGCTGGCCATTGAGCCGGAAGTGTTGCTCATGGACGAGCCGGCCTCCGCTCTGGACCCGCTGGCCACGGCCAGGATCGAGGATTTGATTCTGCAATTGAAACAGGACTACACCATTGTTATTGTCACTCACAACATGCAACAGGCAGCGCGCATTTCCGGCCATACCGCCTTCTTTTACCTGGGCGAGCTGATCGAATTTGACCAGACGAACCGGATTTTCACACACCCCAGGCAAAAGCAAACCGAGGATTATGTGACCGGCCGCTTTGGTTGAGCCGCCGCCGGAGACCATTATGACAAAACAGATCGAGGACGAACTGGCCAAGTTCAAGGAAATCCTGCTCACCATGGGCAGTTACGCGGAAAGTTCCGTCAGCCAGGCCATCCAGGCGGTCACGGACCGCAACGACCATCTCGCCCAACGGGTGCAGGAAAACGACGACATCATGGACCATTTTGAAGTCGAGATTGACGAGATGGCGATCAACCTCCTGGCCAAGGCCCCCCTCGCCACCGACTTGCGCCTGATCACCGTCGCCATGAAGATTTCCCAGAACCTCGAGCGCATCGGCGATGAGGCGACCACCATCGCCCGGCGCGCCCTCGAATTGAACACCGAGCCGCAACTCAAATCCTTTATTGACATCCCGCGCATGGCCGCCATCACCCTCGCCATGCTCAAGGAATCCCTGGATGCCTTTGTCAACAAGGAACCCGATAAAGCCCGCGCCGTCGTCCCCCGCGACAAGGAGGTTGACGCCCTCAACCACCAGCTTTACCGCGAACTCTCCAGCTTCATGGTGGAAAATCCCTCCACCATCACCCGCTGTTTGAACCTGATGACCGTTTCCAAAAGCCTGGAACGCGTCGCCGACCACGCCACCAACATCGCCGAGGAAGTCGTCTATCTCTGCGAGGCGCGCGACATCCGCCACGAAGCCAAACTCCCCCAGCCATGAACCTCTTCTTTCTCCGCCACGCCAAAGCCTGTCCCCGCGGCCCCAAGTACCGCCCGGACAGCAAACGCCCGCTGACCCGCGAAGGGGAAAAAGCCATGCGCCAGGCCGCCGCCGGCATCCAGAAGCTCGACTTGACATTCGACTTGATCCTGGCCAGTCCCTATCTCCGCGCCTTGCGCACGGCGGAAATCCTGGCCGAAGCCTACGACTCCAAGAAGCTCTTCGTGACCGGCCATCTGGCGGCGGACGCCGACCCGCGCGAGGTCGTCGCGGAAATCAACGAAAACTTCGGCGCGCTGGAAAACATCGTCCTCGCCGGGCACGAGCCGTTCCTGAGCGGCCTGATCTCAGTTCTATTGACAGGCAGGCCGGGAATGAAAATTGACTTCAAAAAGGCCGCGCTCTGCAAGTTGAGCGTGGAGGAGCTGCGTTTTGGAGAGTGCGCGACCCTCTGCTGGCTCCTGACCCCGCGCCAACTCGCCCGCCTGGCCAAGCGCGGAAAATAATGGCAAGTCCACGGCGGCTTTCATGGGCCCCATCAGGCGTGGCGCCCCTGTAGTTGGACGATGGAAACAGATTCAAGCTTCGTCAGGCGCGGGCAAGCCGTTTACGCAGCCAATAAACGATCACCGGTGCGCAGACGTCAAGTTCTCCTGGGCTATCCCCACGCCACAAGGAAATCAGCCTTCCCAAAGCTGTGCTCGAAAGATGACCTCTCTTGCTCAGCCCCTTCGTGAAAGCCTTTAATGCTTTGATCCGGTTGGTCCGCAAAAAAGGAAGGTTCAGATTGAGCACGCCTTCCTCAAACTCGCCATCCTCTTTTCTGCGCCCGAGTTCCTGTGCCAAAACCGGATCGTGTGAAGTGATCGCCCCATCGGGCAGAAAATGGATGAACTCCTCAATCCGATCATCGGGGTTGGCCGGATTGCGGGAAAGCAAATCGTTGCCTTGGTGGGTGTCGCAGTGCTGCTTGGATCGAGGCTGGCCCTCGTTGCCCCGGCATGCTCCCAGGAGATTCCAGTAGTCCAGTTGAAATTGAGGGCAGGGGGTTTTCGGCTTCCAGTGGGCAATTTTCATACGCGTACTATCAGCAACGATGCGTCCGCCGCAGAAGCAACAGAGGCCGCGCTGTTCAAAGACTAATTGGGCGCGGAGCGTATCCTTGTCAGGGTAGTTATCATAATCCGCATGAGCCGTTGCGCGGTGCTGCGCCAAGCTGGGCGGCTCGGTCTCCTTGGCGATGGCTCTCATTTGGTTTCCCGCAGAAAGCTGATTAACGTCCGGTAATGAGTCACCTCGGGATCGGTTTCACCGAGAATATTTTCCACCTGCTTAAGCAATTCTTCGGATTGTGAAAAATCTTCGCGATCAATCGCCGCCGCCAGTTCGCTCAACTTTTTCTTTACCTGTTGGTTGCGCGAGCTCGCGTCCATCAACTCATCCAGCACCCGGTCTGAATCCATGCCGAAAGTTCGCGTCGGTGTTGTCACCTCGCCGCTGTCCAGCAAGCGTACCTCCTCAGGTCTCACTTCCCCGATGACCTGCGGAGAATGGGACGTGCAAATGAACTGAATGCCGGGAAAGGTCTTCTTCAAATCCGTGGCCACCCGCCGTTGCCACTGCGGGTGCAGATGCACATCCAGTTCGTCAATCAACACAACTCCCGGCGACCGCTCCAAAATCTGCTTCGGGTCATCAGCTCCCGGTTGTCCCGGGCCCAGCAGATAGGAATTTAACGTGACCGCTTTGATCGCTATGTCCGCCACCATGGCCAGCATCATCCGCTGACCCGCGCTCAAATTGAAAAACGGCTGCTCGTTTTGATTGATGGAAAGCACGATTTGCTTTAACCCTGGATGGTAACGCAGACCGTCCGCACCCGGAATACAATTGAGAATGGCCTGCATTGCCGCTTGATAGCCGGGTCGGCCTTTGCTCTGCCCGTTGGCCGCTGCCGCTTCCAACAAGAACCAATCGTTTAGATCCTGGTCACGGATACGCGTGTCGAGACAATTGCGATAAGCGTCAAATTGTTGCGGCTTGCCAGTGTTGGCTGGCCCGGGCGGGCGCTTGTTTGTGGGCTTCCACGCCCGCCCAGCCCCGTAATAGGCCAGCACTGGCAGTAATTCCCGCTGCGCTTCAGCGCTTTTGACGAGTTCGATGATGGCGTCTTCCGCGTCCTGCGCCTCCGCATTTGTCGTGCGCGTTCCACCTTTTCGAATCATTCGCGTCCAACTCAATTCGCCGCTGCGTCCGATGATTCCTTTGGCTGTGATTTTGGAAGGAAGGGCCAGCTTCCAGAAAACTCGATCCCCCGCGTCCACAGGATCAAGCCTGATTTCTTCTGCCAGAATATTCCGCCAACCGCTCCCCGGCGCGGCCTTGTGCCAGAGGCCAAGCGCCACAGCCAGCGCGTCCAACACGCTCGTCTTGCCAGACCCGTTGTCGCCCACGAGCAATGTGAAGTGAGGATTGAAGTCAAAATCCTGCGATACAAACTTCTTGAAGTTCTCGACATTGAGATGGTCAATTCTCATACGGTGCTCCAGTTTTAGCCGATTCCGGGCGAGTTGGCACGGTGAATCGTCTCCTGCAATTGTGTCCGCACTGCGGACACTATCTTGAATCGCTCTTTGGTGAACCTCTGCGATTCCATAACACTTACCGCTCCGCCGCCAGGCGGTAACCGACTCCGGGTTCTGTCAAGAGCAACTCGGGGCGGGCGGGGTCGGTTTCGATCTTTTCGCGCAGGTGCGCCACATAGACGCGCAGGTAATGGGTCTGCTCGCCGTAGGCGGGACCCCATACCTCCTTGAGTATCTGACGGTGCGTCACCACTTTGCCGGCGTGGCGCGCCAGCAAGCGCAAAAATGAATACTCCGTCGGCGTCATCTTGATCTCCTTTCCCTTGACTCTCACCACGCGCGCGGCCAGGTCCATCTCCAATGCGCCGGAGCGGAAGACCGCGTTGTCCGTTTCCGGCTGGGCGTGGCGGCGCACCACTCGCAGGCGCGCCAGCAATTCCGCGGTGCTGAACGGCTTGGTCATGTAATCGTCCGCCCCGTTGTCCAGGGCGGCGACTTTGTCCACGTCGCCCTCCTGAACGGAGAGGACCAGGACGGGCGCGCGGCTCCATTCGCGCAGCCGTTTCAAGACGGTCAGGCCGTCCATGCCGGGCAGGCCCAGGTCCAGGATGATGACGTCGGGATTGCGCTGGGCCGCCTCGGCCAGGCCGTCCTCGCCGCTGGCGGCCTCGAGGACGCGGTAGCCGCCGGCCTCCAGCGTCACGCGCAGCAGGCGGCGGATTTGCACTTCGTCGTCAATTATCAGGACAGAATGGGCGGGAACTGGGTTTTCGTTCATTTGACTGGCTCCAGGCTCGGTTCGGGGGCGGGTTCGGGACTGCTTTCCACCGGCAGATAAATGGTGAACTGCGCGCCGCCGCCCTCCCGGTTGCGCGCTTCGACCCGCCCGCCGTGCGCTTCCACAAACCCCTTGACAATGGATAATCCCAGCCCGGTCCCGCCCGGCGGCGCGCCGGGAACACGGTAGAACTTGTCGAAAACGTGCGGCAGGCTTTCCACCGGCAGCCCCGGCCCGCGATCAGCGACGGTCAGGGACACCTCCCCGGTGCCGCCCGCCGCCGTTATCTCCACCGGCGTTCCCCCGGCGGTGTAAGCGGCGGCGTTGAGGAGAAGATTGTTCAGGGCCTGCTCAATCAGCACAAAATCCATGCGCACCAGCGGCAGCCCCTTGGGCAGGACCGTCTTCACCGGGTGCCGCGCCAGCACGTTTTCATTGCGCCGCAGGGCGACGTTGACCAGGTCCGCCAGGTCGCACCATTCCATGCGCGGCTTGACTTTGCCGGACTCCAGCCGGGTCATGTCCAGCAGATTGCCAACCAGGCGGTTGAGGCGCGCGGCGCTTTCCTGGATTTCCCCCGCCAGCGTCTTTTGCAGGGCGGCCTGCCCGCCAGGCTCGAACGCGGTCAGCGCGCTGGCGGCGGCGGTGATGGCGGAAATGGGCGTGCGCAACTCGTGCGAAATGGAGTTCAGCAGCGCCTTGCTCAATTTCTCCGATTCCGCCAGCAGCCGCGCCTGTTCCGACTCGGCGTCCAGCCGGAACCGGTCCAGCACCAGCGCCGTCTGCCGCGCGAAGGCGTCCAGCAAGTCGCGCTGTTCCAGCGTCGGCGGCTGCTCGCCCGGCAGCCGCACGGCGATCACGCCGGCCGCGCCGCGATTGGTCGCCAGAGGAATGTACACCGCCCCGGCGGAGGGCAGGTTGTCCGTGAATCGGCCCGCCGCCTTGCCGAAGCGAAAAGCCCAAGCCGCCACGCCCAGTTCCTTTTCGGAAATGGAAAACATGCTCGCCGGATGCGCGGTTGGGGAGATGCCCCCGGCGGCGTCGCGCAGGAGAATCGCCACGTCGCACTTGAAAGCCTGGGCCACCTGGCGCACCAGCCGCCGCGCCATGTCATCCACGTCCGCCGCGTCGGCCAGGTCGCGCGTGAGCAGGTACAGCGCGGTGGAGCGTTCCTCGCGGCGGCTCTCGGCCCGTTCCTGCCAGCGGATGCGCGAGACCAACTGCCCCATCACAATCGCCACCACGAAATACATCCCAAACATCATCACGTCCGAAAATTCCCTCATCTTCAGCGAGTACAGCGGTTCTGTAAAGAAGAAATCCCACAGCAGCGCGCTCGCCGTCGCCGTCAACAAGGTGGGGCCGCGCCCGACGAAACTGGCCAGCACCACCACCCCCAGCAAATAGAACATGGCCAGCGCGTGCGAATCCACATGGAGCACTTCTTGCAGAACCAGGTTCATCACCGTGCAACCGCCCACCATGGCCAGGGCGGCCAGATACTGCCCCGGCGGCGAATGTTCCAGGCCGCGCGCCAGCCCGCGCCGGGCGGCCTTGCCCGGCTCCGCCGCCTCGGGCCGCACCACATGCAGGTCAATATGGCCGCTGTCCCGCACCAGCCGGCGCAGCAGTCTGCCCCCGCGCCACCGATCCAGCAGCCCGCCTCCGCCCGGCTTGCCCACAATGATCTGCGTGACGTTCTGCTGTTCTGCCACCCGCAACAGTCCCCGCGCGATGTCCCGGTCCGCCGTGGCGACCACTTCCGCCCCAAGTTCCCGCGCCAGCGCCAGATGCTTGGTCAGCCGGGCCTGATCCTCCTCGGCCAGCGACTGCGGCTGCTCCACATAAACCGCCAGCCACGGGCAGTCGTAGTTGTCCGCCAGCCGCCGCGTCCAGCGAATCATATGCGCCGCATAGGGGCTGGCGCTGACGGCGACCAGGAGCCGGTGGCCGGACTTCCACGGCCCGGTGATTTGCATCGCCTGCAAATAATCATGCACCTCCTGCCCGACGTGGTCCGCGGCCAGGCGCAGCGCCATTTCGCGCAGCGCGTTCAAATTCCCCTCGCGGAAAAAGTTCATCATCGCCAGTTCCGCCCGCTCCGGCACATAGACTTTCCCCTCATCCAGGCGCTTGAGCAATTCGTCCGGCGGCAGGTCAATCAGCTCTATCTCCGCCCCGTCCAGCACGCTGTCCGGGACGGTTTCATGGACGGTGGAGCCGGTGATTTGCCGCACGGTGTCCACGCGGCTTTCGGCGTGCTGGACATTGACGGTGGTGAACACGTCCATGCCCGCGTCGAGCAATTCGATCACATCCTGGTAACGCTTGGCGTGACGGGAGCTGGGGATGTTCGTGTGGGCCAGTTCATCCACCAGCGCCAGTTGCGGGCGCCGCGCCAGCAGGGCGTCCAGGTCCATTTCTTCCAGCATCACCCCGCGATACTCCGCTTTGCGGCGCGGGATGACCGGCAGCCCGGCCACCAGGTCGTCGGTTTCCTTGCGCCCGTGCGTCTCGACATAACCGACGACGACGTCGCGCCCGTCGCGCTGGGCGCGCTGGGCGGCGCGGAGCATGGCGTAAGTCTTGCCGACGCCCGCGGCCATGCCGAGGAAGACCTTGAGCTTGCCGCGTTTCTGGGCGGCCTCGGTTTTCTGGATGGCGGCCAGCAGGGCGTCGGGATCTGGGCGATAGTCGTCTGCCATAAGTCAAGTCTATCATGGCGCTCCGGGAATTGCGAGCAGCGTCATTTCATCTGGCCGCGGCCGCCAGCCTCGCCCCCGCTCTTCGGCGCCGGACAACGGCCCCGATCAGCCAGAGAAGGCCGGCCAGCAACCCGCCATACAAACCGGTGTGAATCCACCAAACGCGCACAAACGGGACCGCCTGCGCCGCCAAAAGAGCGCCGTCCATTTTCAACGCCAGCCCCGCCGGATCCGAACCGCCGGCGGCCATCGGCAACAGCAGCGCCCCGGCAACGGCCCCGGCCATCGGAATCCACAGCAGCCCCAGCATCTCGCCAAAGCCAAGCGGCGCAAATCCGCATTTTCGACGGCCCGCGTACACGTACACCGCTCCCGCGATCACCCCGGCCGACAACCCTTCCTGCAATCCGAACAGCGCCACCCGCAGTTTGAAGCCTTCCCCGTCCAACAGTCCTTTCCCCAGCGTGAAGTAGGCGGGGGAAATCGAGGAGGTGATCAGATCCGTTATTCCTCCCGTCAGGCAGCCCATCAGCCCTGTCAACCAGATAAACGCGTATTCCTTGTGCCGGGTCGCGGCCCGCCCGTGCCGGAGCAGGTCCAGGACCGCCCCGGTCGTCATCAAGCCGGCCAGGAAAACGGCCCGCCACCAAAATGGATAACGCGCAAGCATATCCTCAACAAATCTTAATCCTAATCTTAATCTTAATCTATTATTCTCTAAACAAATGAGTTTGAGATTAAGATTAGGATTAAGATTAAGATTAAGAACCGGAAACGGCTACCCCAAAAACCCGCATGCCCCCTTCCAATGCCATGCAGTCAAAAATAAAAACACCGCCAGCGCCAACATGGAAACCGCCTTCCCCGCGCGAAAACCCAGCGGCGAATACTCCACCCGCAACAAATGACGGCCCGCCGCCAGCGGAATCGCCCGCAGACAATAATTGGCCGGCATCACTTCGTAGCGCGACTGCGCGCTGCCCGGCAGCGCCAGCGCGCGCCAGCCGCGGCTGTAGGAGTCGGTGATCAGCAACAGCGCCGGCGCGCTCACGTCCGCCTCGATCTTCAGATAGTCGGTGGAAGATTCCAGCAGCGTCACCGCGCCTTTTTCCCCGCCGGGCTGCGGCAGGGGATCGGGCCGGCTTTCCAGAATCACCTCCTCTTCCATCTTAAAATCGGCGTTGGTCAGCGTGGAAAAAACATCGTGATAATTGGTCATCACCCGGAACCGGTTCACCAGCAGCATACGCGGCAAGGCGCCCGGAACCTCCGCGACGAGTCTTCCTTCGGGCGACAGGAGATAGCGGCAGCGCAGCATCCTCAAGGCGTTGCTGTCGAAACTCTTCGGTTTCTGTTCGTAAGGCGTGGCGTCGAAATCAATGCCCTCGGCAAAATCCATAAACCGGCGGTAGCGCAGCAGTCCCGACGGATCATCCCCTTCCACATTCAAGGCCCCAACCGTCATGGACACATTCGGATTGTATTGCAGGATGCGATAATCGTCGCGGTGTTGCGCGAGAAACTCCCTTGTGGCGGGCGAATCCGACGTGCTGAGCCGAAAAGTCCCCAGCGAAGCCCAGGCAAAGGCGGCCAGTTCCACCACCGCCAGCAGAAGAATTCCCAGACAGGCCAGATTGCGGCGCGACCTGGCCAACTCCAGGAGGGAGGCCGCCGCGAACAGGGCAACGGCGCCCCGGAGCAGGCAGTGAACCGCATGGCGGCTGCTCAACGCAACGAAGCCAGGGTCTTCAAAATTGGAGAAATACATCGTGAACGCCCCGCTGGCCGGGACGCTCTCCACCACCCGGCCCCACCAATCCAACTGGCCGGGCAGCGTGGCCAGCAGGCACAACAACACTCCCGCCACGGCCACTCCCGCGGCCATCTGCCGGGACACCGTCCGCCCCCGCAGCATCTCATCCATCCCGATCCCCGCCAGCGCCGACAGAAACAGAGCCGCCAGCCAGAGGAACTTATCCATGCCCCGGAAAGCGTTGAAGCCCGGCACATAATGGAACAGCCAATAATACAACGGCGTATAGCAGCCCATCGCCAGCACCAGCACAACGGCCAGCATCGTGATCGAAAACCGCCGCGCCGCCGGCGCCCCATGCGCCATGCCATACACCGCCATCACCAGACCCATGACACTGACAAACAGCGACGCCTCCGTGATATACCACCGGCCCCAGTAAGGCACGCTTGTCATGTTCCCAAAAAACCACGGCGCCACCAGCGTCAGAAAATTCTCCGGCGGAAATGAAAACGAAGCCGCGAAATTATACGGCATCCCGGCACTCCGAATCGCCTCGCCGCCCTCCTGCAAGCCGGTCAAAAGTTGGACCGCGCTCAAGGCCGCTCCGCCCAGCGCGATGGCGCCCAGCCCCAGGAGCGCCTTCCCGCGCTGCCGGGCGCGGACAACCTGCAACAGCCCATACAACCCCGCCGCCACAGCCAGATAGAACACAAACTGGGGATGCCCGGCCAGGACCGCCATTGCCACCGCAAACACGCCCAGCAGACACGGCCCCAGCGAAGGCCGGTCCACCATTTGATCCATCGCCAGGAACAACAGCGGCGCCCAGATCAGCGCGCAGAGGTTGGACAAGTGGCCCGCATGCACCTGCAGGAAATGCGGCCCGCAAAACTGGAACATCACCGCCGAAAGCAGACACGCCAGCGAATGCAAGCCGCGATGCTTCATCCAATAAAACGTGAACGCGCCCCCCAGGAACAGATGCAGCGCGATGGTCCAATTGATGGCCGGCCCCAGCGGGAGCAGCAGATACAGAAAATTCAGCGGATACAGCAGCGCCGACTGGAAGTTCCCGAAAAACGGCGTGCCGCTCGAACAGTAAGGATTCCACAGCGCCAGATTCCCCGATTTTAATTCATGAAATCCAAAGTAGCGCCAGTGGACAAAGAAATAGCGCGTGTCCATTTCCTTGACCGACAGCACCACGTCGGAGCCGGCCAGGAGCGCCCTGGAGAGGATGGCCAGCGTCAGCGCGGCCAGCACACAGAGGCAGAGCCAGTTTGGCAATTCCGGCAAAGCCGGCGCGGCGACGGCGGGTTGCGGTTGAGATTGGTTTTCCTTCATGCCGGTCCTTTAGATTAGCCATTCAACCCCGAAACGGAAGCAAGAACCCGCTGGCTTCTCTGCGGTTGGTTCAACCGCCCTCAAATCTCGAAGACTTTCTCGAATTTGGTGAGGTTGCGCGGGCCGTTGCCGGTCACGCACGCCACGTCTTCCAGCCGCACGCCGCCCAGCTCGGGGTAATATAAGCCAGGCTCGATGGTCAGGACGTGGCCCGGCTTGAGGATGTCCGCGGAGTGAAGGCTCAGGCGCGGGGGTTCGTGGATTTCCAGGCCCAGGCCGTGGCCGGCGCCGTGGAAAAAACCGGTCATCCGTCCGTTCTTTCTGCATGTCTTGTAGCCTTGCGACTCGAAAAACTCCTGGACGGCGGCATGGATTTTGGCGGCGGCGGTCGCGGCGCGGATTTTCAGGAAACCCATTTCCTGCGCGCGCCAGACGGTGTCGTAAAGGCGGCGGAGCGGTTCGCTGGCCCGGCCGCGGACAACCGTGCGGGTGAGGTCGCCAAAATAGCCGGTCTTGCGCGAACGCGGGAAGACATCCAGGATGATCGGCTGGTGGCCGCGCAACGGGCCGTGGCCTTCCTCGTGCGGGTCGCAGGCCTGCCGGCCGCCGGCGACAATGGTGCGGCCCGGCCGCCCGCCGGCCTGGAGGATGCCCACATCAATAATCGAACGCAGTTTCTCCGAGGTCAGCGGCACGCCGTGGTACATCAATTTCCCGTCGCGCGCGATCTTGGAGCTTTTCAGGGCCTGGATGCCTTCGGCCAGGCCGACTTCCGCCATGATGATGGCGGCGCTGATTTTCTTAATCTCGCCGGCGTGCTTGAATTCGCGTTCGGGGAATATGCCGCCCTTTTTGACGCGGACTTTGATTTTGTAATGGCGCAAATCGCGGGCCAGGCCGAACGGAAAGTTGGCGGGGACAAAGATCTTGCGCAACCGATGCTCGCGCAGGAGAAGGCTGATGACGGCGGGCATGCCGGGCCGTTTGACGCGCAGCCGCCGCAGCTTTTCCAGGCACTGGCTGTAGGAAATCACCCGGCAATGGGGGACCTTCTTGTTGGCGCGGTCCAGTTCCAGTTCGCTGACCACCAGGCAGCCCTTGCCGTTCACGCGGAAATAAATGAACGGGCCGGGCGCAAACAAACCGACGGCGTAAAGCATGTTCGCGTCAGGCTCGGCGTCGGCCACGATCAATAGGTTTGGAGGAGGAGTCACGTTCGGCGGCGGAGGAGATCGCCGGATAAAATTTCAACGGTTCAACAACAAGCCACATTGCGGCCGGCTCAAGGTCTGACGGTCCGCGGCAAATTCACGACATTGTTTCTTCTTGACCACGGCATGCCGCATGCATGCCCGGTTGCGAGTTTGTCGGCTCGGGTCTGATGAAAACAGTTTTGTGTCGGAAATGCAACAATTTTCCGCAAGAAAAAGTGAAATCTCAGTGCGGAACCACGGTCGGGACGAGGAAATAGAGCAGGCCGGGCTGGAGCCGGGGCAGATCGAATCCCAAATCCACTTTGAGTCCGGGGCTTTCGGTTTTGCCCAGCACGCGGGCGAGCACGGAGCCGAGATCAAAGGGCAGGCGGTACTCGACCAGGTTGGCGCTCGGAATGTGCGTCAGGGTTTTGGCGCGCGCGACGGCGGTGTCGAAATCGCCCAATTCGTCCACGAAACCCTCCTCCAGCGCGGCCTTGCCGGAGAGGATGCGGCCATCGGCGTATTCCGCCCAATCCGCCTTCAATGGCCTGCCTTCGCTCCCGTTCTTTGAGGCGGCCCAGTCGCGGCCGGATTTGACGACGTTGGTAAAGGTCCCATAAGTTTCATCAATGAGCGTCTGCACCATTTTCTCCTCCTCGTCGCGGTCCTGTATTTCCTTCGGGGTCAGCTTTTCGGCGTCCGGCTCCTTCTCGCCGCTCAACATGTCCTTGAATCGCCCGCTCTTGATGACCTGGGGCCGGATGCCGATCTTGTCAAAGAGCAGGCGATAATTGTAGTTGTGCATGATGACGCCGATGCTGCCGGTGATGGTGAGCGGGTTGGCCACAATCCAGCGGCACGGGGCGGAGACGTAGTAACCGCCGCTGGCCGCCAGCGAACCCATGGAAACGACGACCGGTTTCCCCGATTTGTCCTCGAATTTCTTGATGATATTGCGAACTTCGTCCGACGCCAGCACCTCCCCGCCGGGGGAATCCACTTTCAGGATCACCGCCTTGACATCGCTGTCGCGTTGCGCTTCCTTGAATTGCTCCTTGACGTAGGTCGCGAAGTCCATGTCCGTGTGCCCGATTTCGCCGCTTTCAATGATGCCGGTGATCTCGACCACGGCGATCTTGTTGTCCGTGCCGTTGGTATGTTCGAGGACGACCTCCTCCAGATTCCGGCTCAAGTCGGCGGCGCCGCGGCCATGCGACGCGACGCTCAACGCGCCCCGTACCGCGATCCGTCCCAGCACGCACACGACGATCAACCCAATCAGCAAAAACGACAATATCTTCCAGCCGGAGCCGCTTTTGGGCGGCTTGGGTGGACTGCTCATTCCAATGGGGGCGGGAATGACGGGGGGCGCGGGCGGTCGCAACGGCGGCGGCGGCGGGGGCGGATTGAATTGGCCGGGACTTTCCGGCTCCGGCGATGGCAAGTGTTCGTCCATATCCTCGCAACGTAGCCCATCGGGCCGTCGCGGGCAACCCAAAACCTTGCCTCACATTTCCTTCTTGAAAACCAAGACCCAGTTGTTCCAGGGCAATTCCAGCGTGCCGTCCCCGGCGGGAGCGGCTTTCACGGTGCGGGGATTGGTGTTGGGAAGGGTCACCTCGTAGCCGTTGTCGGCTTTCTTCCAGGTTCCCTGGGCCGCTGACCCTGCCGCGGTGTGGGGGCTTTTCGTATTGAGCCTTCCCAATAGAACCTGGTTGTCGGGCGTGGCCATCAGCGAAAAACCGGAAATGGCCGGCGCCAGCGTGTTGTTCAGCCCCGCGATCTGCGCGCGCGTCGCCTCCGGATGCCGTTTCCGCTCCCCGTCCCAAGTGGCGCGAACATCAATGTCCCATAAGCCGAGAATCTTCTCGCTGTCGAATTTGGGCGATTTGCCCGTCTTGAGGAACTCCTCCAAATCCGCCAGGTCGCCGCCCAGCAGGCTGTCAATCCGGCCGGAAACCGCCGGGTTGGTGACAATGGCCTGAACACTGGGGCGTTCCAGGAGGTCGCTGATTCTCGCCTGCTTCTGGATCATCTCCAGCAACCCCGCGTCGGAAGCGATGTCCTGAATTTCCTTCTCCCGGCTCAAGGCCAGGATCGGGGGATATTGCGCCAGGCGTCCTGCCAGGGGCGGATTGCGCAGCACCAGGCTGGCGACGTCGGCGGCCTGGTAGATTACCGGCGGAAGCGGGTCGTGGGCGGCCACGACGCGATCCAGGCCGGCATCGTGCAACCCGGCCCGGAGCGTGGTGAGAAGACGCAAGCCGGTGGAGTCGGCGCCCGCGGCCTCGGTCGTGAAGTAGCCGGCGACATAGACGGGCAGCATCAGGATGAAGAAATAAAGGGCGCCATTGAGCACGCCGACGCAGAGGCCCAAGTGGTTGTTGAGCCGTTCCCATTCGAGATAGACGTTTTCGTCCTTCTTATATTTGTAATGGAGGCTCACCTTCTGATGGAGCGTGTTGCCCGCGATCTTGAAAATGACCAGGACGCCGAGAAAGGCAAAGGCGGCGGGCATGAACAGTTGCCAGAGCGGGTTCTGGAAGCCCAGGACCGGCAGCAGGCGGCTTGTCAGCGGGGAAAGCGGCCGGGCCAGCAACAGGCCGGCCAGCAGGCCGAGCAGGGTAAAAGCCGCGCAGATCGCGCCGCGCCGGAGACCGGCCAGCCCAGTCAACCCCATGCAGAGCAGGGCAATGATCCAAATCATGCGTCCCAATCTACCCCGCCCCGCGCCAAATGCCACGCGCAAATTACATCCGGCTTGACCGCCTCAGTGCCGGAAACATCGAGGGGAACTTTCACGATGTCGCCCAAACGCGATCCGACAAGAAATACAGGTGAACGGCCCTCTGGCTTCCCCCATTTTTCTGACCTCATGATTCTTGGCCGGGCTTATTGCCGTTTGAGGCTGGTTTGAGTCAGAAAGATGGGGTCAGAAATAGTATCAGGAAATAAGCCCTGCCAGATTTCACGTTCCATTATTTCCAATCATTTTTCCTTTGACAATTCGCGCTTAAGTTCTACACTTTAAGGATGATGGCAAGATGTGAATGGCCGGACGGGGACAGGGCAAAGGCGGGACCTCCCCGCCATTGCGGATGGCGGATTGCGGATTTGAGAACCCTTTTGCGCTGCAATCCGTCAGAATCGCGCATTTCCTCGAGGATTCTTGGACCGATGGACACACAGTTGATAAACGCAAAGGCGCGAAGGCGCAAAGACGCTCCCGATTCGGAATCGGGATTCCTTCT
>Ga0181530_10001469_pt1 | contig 29653 bp, 28 predicted proteins | sample PEATcosm2014_Bin_42_FD_119769 | JGI IMG/M metagenome (GOLD analysis project Ga0181530, IMG submission 119769) | Peatland microbial communities from MTU Mesocosm Facility, Houghton, MI, USA - PEATcosm2014_Bin10_60_metaG | ecosystem: Environmental > Terrestrial > Soil > Wetlands > Peat | place...
ATGCCGCCTACATTGCCGAGCGCGACCTGCCGGTGGGCCGCGACGAAGCCAAGCTCAAGCAGTTGGAGCAAGCGTGGAAGGATGCAATTGCCGCGGCCGATAAATTTTCCGCGAGCTATACCAACGAGTTCAGCAAGATCGTCGAAGGCGAGGGCGGCGAGGGCATGAATGCCTTCACCACTTTTGACGAAACCGGATATTACTATTCGTTCCCCATCAACCGGCTGGAGTTGTGGGCTTATCTGGAGTCGGAGCGCTTTTTGCATCCCGTGCTGCGGCAGTTTTACAAAGAACGCAACGTGGTGATCGAAGAGCGCCGCATGCGGACGGACAGCAATCCCATCGGGCGGGTGGTCGAGCAATTTACGGAAGAGGCATTCGCGGCGCATCCGTATCACCGGCCGACGATCGGATGGATTTCGGACTTGAATTCTTTTTCGGCGACCGACGCGCAGAATTTTTTCGATAAGTATTACGTGCCTGCAAACATGGTGGTGGCCGTGGTGGGAGACGTAAAGACGGCGGAAGCGATGCCGATTGTGGAGAAATATTTCTCGCGCATTCCGGCGCGTCCCAAGCCCGACACGGCGACGACGACCGAGCCGCCGCAGAATTCCGAGCGGACGGTGGTGCTGCGCGAGCAGTCGCAGCCGTTCTATATCGAAGGCTATCATCGCCCCGACTACCGCAGTCCGGACGACCAGGTGTACAACGCGATCACCGACCTGATGTCGAATGGGCGCACGTCGCGGCTCTACCGGGCGCTGGTGCGCGACAAGCAGATCGCTTCGGACTCGGAGGGATTTTCCGGGTATCCGGGAAATAAATATCCGCAGCTGTTTGCCTTTTACGCGTTTCCGATTCCGGGGCACAAGCCGCAGGAAGTGGGCGATGCGATCCATGCGGAGATTGAACGCCTGAAGAAAGAAGATATTTCGGATGAAGAATTGAAGATGATCAAGACGCGGGCCAAGGCCAGCCTGATCCGCTCGCTCGGATCGAACGATGGACTGGCGTTCGCGCTGGGGCAGTATCAGTCGCGCTATGACGACTGGCGGGAACTGTTCCGCTCGGTCGAAAAGATCGAAAAAGTGACCAAGGCCGACATACGGCGGGTCGCGAACCAGACGTTTGTGCCGGAGAACCGGACGGTGGGGATCATCGAGTTTGTGCCGCCGCCGCAGGGGCCGCCCGGCGAAAACGCAAGCCAGGTTGCCCCGCCGCAAGGAGGTGGACAGTGAAGCGCGCACTCTTTTCTTTGTTTGCTCTTGTCGTATTCGTCGGCTGCTTCAGCGCCGATTTGCAACTGCGGGCGCAGGCACAGCAGGGTTCGCAGCAGCCGTGGCAGCAGATAGCGATCCCGAAGTTGCCGGCGTTCCATCCGGCACAGCCCAAGCGCATTGAGTTGCCGAATGGCATGGTGATTTTTCTGCAGGAGGACCACGAGTTGCCGCTGATTGACGGCACGGCTCGCATTCGCGGCGGCAAGCGTTCGGTGCCCGCGGAGAAGACGGGGCTGACCGAGGTTTACGGCGAAGTGTGGCGCACGGGCGGCACCAAGTCCCAGACCGGCGATCAACTGGACGACTATCTGGAGCAGCGCGCCGCCAAGGTCGAGACCGGCGGTGACCTGGATTCGACAACCGTGAGCTGGTCGTGCCTGAAAGAAGATTTTGACGATGTGTTTCGCGTGTTCGAAGACTTGCTGAGGAACCCGGCGTTCCGCGCGGAAAAAATCGCCATCGCGCAGAAAGGGATGTACGACGGTATCTCGCGGCGCAACGACGAGCCCGGGCCGATAGCGGACCGGGAAGCGGCGAAGCTGGTGTACGGCGCGAACAGTCCGTATGCGCGGGTGCCCGAGTATCGGACGGTGGCGGCGGTGACGCGGCAGGACCTGGTCGATTGGCACGCCAGGTACGTTCATCCCAACAATATTATTCTCGGCGTGGTCGGCGACTTCGATTCGGCGAAGATGGAAGCGAAGTTGCGCGAGGCTTTTGCGTCGTGGGCCAAGGGTGAGGCGGCGAAGGATGCGGAGATCAAGCCGGAGCCCGCGAAGCCGGGGTATTACCAGGTCGATAAAACCGATGTGAATCAAAGCAATATTCGAATGGTGGCGCTGGGCATCACGCGCAAGAATCCCGATTACTTCGCGGTCTCGGTGTTCAACGAGGCGTTTGGCGGAGGATTCTTGTCGCGGCTGGTGAGCGACATTCGCAGCACCAAGGGACTCGCCTACCATGTGGGCGGCGGAGTGGGCGCGGGCTGGGACCATCCCGGCGAACTGCGACTGACGATCGGCACCAAGAGCACGACCACGATCGAATCCCTTCAAGCGCTCGATGAGGAGATTGCCGGGCTTGCCAAGCGTCCCATCGACGATGAGGAACTCAAGCGCGCCAAGGACGCTCTGTTGAATTCTTTTGTCTTCCGCTTCGATTCGCCGGACAAGGTGCTGGAGGAAAGAATGGCCTACGAGTTTTATGGCTATCCGGCGGATTTTCTGGAGAAATTTCAGAAAGGGATCGAAGCAGTGACCAGGGAAGACGTGGCACGCGTCGCGGCGAAGTATATCCACCGCGAGCAGATGGCGGTGGTGGTGGTGGGCAACGCGAAAGAATTCGACAAGCCGTTGTCGTCGCTGGGAACGGTGAACAAAGTGGATGTTGCGATTCCAGCGCCGCCGCCGGGGCTGCTCCCGGAACAAGGCGAACATCCGTAAGCGGGGCGAGCCTATAATGTTTACTCTGCCATGGCCTCTCCCGAGCACACGGTTTCGCCGCGATCGCGTTTCAAGGACGATGTCCGCCAGTTCTGGCACCGTTTGAGCGAGGGGCTGGCTCTGGACCAGCTCTGGGCGCAGTTTGAAAAAGACGCACGCTCGAGCTACCGGCTGTACTCGGCGGGACTCGACGGTCTGCAGGCGGAGCCGTCCCGGGGCCGGCGGGCCTGGCTAGTTGCGAAGGCGCTGTTCTGGGCAGTCCTCGAGAAGCTGACTCCAGCGCGGCGCGTGCTGGTGCTGCTGGCGCTGGTTCTGCTGATTTTTTCTTTTCCAGAATATACATACATCAACGGCAACAAGCAGGTTGAGATCCGCGAACTGAACTTCCACGTGCTGGGCGGGCTGCTGATGTTCGTTGTGCTGCTGCTGGAGCTCGCGGATCGGGTGGTGATGAAACGCGACCTGGAGATCGCCAAGGAAATACAGGCCTGGTTGTTGCCGGGGACGCCGCTGCAGATTCCGGGATATCAGATCGCTTATGCAACGCGCCCGGCCAACACGGTGGCTGGGGATTACTACGATGTGATCCTGCGGCCGGGGCACACCTTGGCGGAAGACCGCATTCTGTTTGTGGTGGCGGATGTGGCGGGAAAAAGCATTCCGGCGGCCATGCTGATGGCGACCTTCCAGGCCAGCCTGCGGACGCTGTCAACGACCGGGGTGGCGCTGGCCGAACTGGTGGCCGGCGTGAATCGTTATGCCTGTTCCAACACCCAGGGCGGAGTACGCTTCACGACCGCTTTCTTCGCCGAACTCGATGCGGCGACCGGAGACTTGGTTTATGTCAACGCGGGACACAACGTTCCGATCCTGCGGAAGTCCTCGGGCACGGTAGAACGACTGGAGGCGGGCGGCATCCCGGTCGGAATCCTTCCGGAAACGCCTTATCAGGTGGGAACGACCCGCATCGAGCGGGGAGACTGGCTGGTGATTTTTACGGATGGGGTGGTCGAAGCGGTCAATGGAATGGACGCGGAGTACGGCGAAGCGGAACTGATGCGGGTGGTGGATCGCGGGTCGGGAGCAACTCCGCCAGAACTGTTGCGCACCCTGCTGGCGGAATTGGACCAGTACGTGGGCAATACTCCGCAGCACGATGACATGACTTGTTTGCTGCTGAAACGAGGCTAAGATCTCACTTTCTATTCGCCGGGAAACGTCAAGAGCTTTACCACAGGGGACACAGGGGTACACAGGGAAAATCTAAACCTTGAAGTGGAAGCGGCTTTTACTGCGGCTTCAGGCCGGCAAACGCGAGCAACTGTTCTGCTCCGGCTTGGGCCTGGCTTAAATCCGGAGAGATCTTCTGGGCTTGGGCCCAGGCGGCATCGGCCTCGGCGGCACGACCGGCCCGGCGCAGAGCTTGCGCCAGAAGAAGCACATTCACATCGTTGGGATCGACTTTCACGCCATGGGCTAACTGGGTGGCCGCCACGTCGGACTGCCCCTGGCGCATCGCCAGCAGGCCCGTTCCCACCAGCGCCTCGCTGTCTTCCGGATTGAGGCGCAGGGCATTCCGGTAGCCCTCGGCAGCCTGATCGTATTGGCGCAACTGCAAGTGGCCTTGACCGATTTCGCTCCACGCGGCCGCTTGGATCTTCGGGTCGGCGGGCTCGCGCAGCACCGATTCGCATACCTCGATCGCGTCCTGGGGATGCCCGACGCGCAATTCGTAGAACGCTAGCAGCAGCATCTGGCTGGGCGGATATTTGTGGAGTGCCGTGGCCGCCTGAAATTCAACGATCGCCTCATCGTGCCGGCCCTGCTGGGCCAAAGCAAGCGAGAGATTGTCGTGGGCGGTGTAATTTCCTTCGGTGACGGTCAACGTATAACGCCAGAGCGTTTCAGGGTCGCGCCAGCGGCCGACCTGGCGATAGGTGAGGCAACCTAGAACGAACACGACGAGCAGGGCGGCGGCAGCGCGCCACGCGTCGGGGATGCGATGCTCGGAGGCGGCCGCGTCCAGCATCCACACCACGGCCACATACACGCCGATGAGCGGGATGTAGGCGTAACGGTCGGCCATGGCCTGCTCGCCGACGGTGATGATCCCGATCATGGGGACCAAAGTTCCCAGAAACCAGAACCAGCCGACCGGCAAATAGCGGCGATCGCGCCAGCGCAACACCGCCGCGGTCACCAGGAGGAGCACCGCGGCCGCTCCCAGCACCTGCCAGAGCGGCAGCGGAACTTCAGAACGCGGATACATGGGAGCAAGCCCGGCAGGCCAAAACGCTTTCCCAAGGTAACGGACGTACGAAACCAGGGCATTCTCCAAGCGCGCCGGCACTGCAACTTCCGCCACCGTGCGGATGGCAAAGCCTTTGCGCTGGGCAATCACGGTCACGACCGAATCGGCCGCGGCAAGAACAAAGAGGGGCAACTTTTCCCAGACCAGAAAACGCAAGGAGCGTGGCATGGAAGCTGGCGCCGAACCGCCGGGAACAGGCTCCCCGCTCATTTGACCGCTACAGCGCTGAAGCGGCCAATAGTCCCAAAGCAGCAGCACAAACGGCAGGGTGACGATCTGCGGCTTGGCCATCAGGCCCAGAGCAAAAAAAATGTTGACCCAGACATAGAAGTGACGACCTCCGCCGCGCGCATACCGGTCGTAAGCATGCAGGGCAAGCAGGAACAACAGCGTGCTGAGAACATTCTTGCGCTCCGCGGCCCAGGCAACCGACTCAACATTGACCGGATGCAGCGCAAACAACGCGCCCACTAACAGACTGGGCCAGATCTGTCCGGTGGCGCGCTGCAAGAGAAGAAACAGCAGCACAGCGCTGAGCGCGTGGAGCAGAAGATTGATGTAGTGATGGCCAGCGGGATTGGCTTGAAAAACTTCGTAGTCCAAGGCATGCGATAGCCAGGTCAGAGGATGCCAGTTCCCTTGATAGAAGGTCGTGAACGACCACTTCACCGCATCCCAATTCAGGCCTTCCTGAACATGGGCATTCTTCAGAATGTAGGGCGGGTCGTCAAAGTCGATGAACCGGTTCTGGATGATGGGATTGTAGAAAACGAGCGTGGCGGCCACCAGCACCAAACTGAAGATGACAACGTTCTTTTCGCGGTCGGTGGACATGTCAGTAAGCGGAGGCGGCCCCGGGGCCAAATCTTCGCTGCTCTCTCAGAATAGCGCACGTCTCCCTGCCCAGGAAGGTGCTAGCGCGCCCCGTGTTGACTGCGACGATTCGGGATTGAGTTGCCGCGCCGTCCGGGCGTTTGGCTGTCACTTCCCATTTCTCATTCCAGCGAAACATTGAACTACTGAATGGTGTTTAATGTAGAGGAGCGGTTTTTTCAAACGGAGATTTCAACCGGAGGATAGATGATGAATCGTCATAAGGCCTGGCTATGGCCGCTGTGCGCAGTCGCAATTCTCGGCTTATTTCTTCTCCCGGCCCGCGGTTGGGCCCAGGACGATAGCGGGACGCAGGCGGACGATCCGCCGGCGCGCGTTGCCCGCATCAACTACACCCAAGGTTCCGTGTCTTTTCAGCCCGGCGGCGAAGGAGACTGGGTTGATGCCGTGCCCAATCGCCCGCTGACCACCGGCGACAATTTGTGGGCCGACCAGAACTCGCGCGCGGAATTGCACGCGGGCTCAACCTCGATCCGCATCAGTAGCGAGACCAGCCTGACGTTCCTCCAGCTCGACGACCAAGTCCTGCAATTGCGGCTGGCGCAAGGGTCGGTGCTGGTGCGCGTGCGTCACCTCGACGACGATGACACGGTCGAGATCGACACTCCCAATCTTGCCTTCATCGTGCAGCGCACCGGCGAATACCGCGTGGATGCCGACCCCGACGGCAAGACCACCATCGTGGAGGTATACGGAGGCCGGGGCGAGGCCATCGGCGGCGGCAACAACTACACCATCCTCGCTAATCAACGGGCCAGTTTCTCCGGCGACCAGGACGAACAGCTCACTTACGATATTGATACGCTTCCTTCGGCCGACGACTTCACCAACTGGGCCTTCGATCGCGACCGCCGCGAAGACCAGTCGCAATCGGCCAACTACGTATCGCCGGAGATGACCGGCTACGAAGATCTGGACGACAACGGAAGCTGGTCGTATGACGGAAACTACGGGCCCGTGTGGATGCCGGTCAATATCCCGATGGGCTGGGCGCCGTATCGCTTCGGGCATTGGGTTTGGATCGCTCCCTGGGGATGGACCTGGGTAGATGACGCGCCCTGGGGATTCGCACCCTTTCACTACGGCCGTTGGACTGTGATTCGCGGACGATGGGGATGGATTCCCGGGCCGGTCAGGGTGCGTCCGGTGTTCGCCCCCGCGCTGGTCGCGTTTGTGGGCGGAGGCGGAGGGTTTCATTTTTCCGCGGCGGTTGGCGGAGGTGTTGGCGTGGCGTGGTTCCCCCTCGGGCCGGGTGAAGTATTTGTCCCCTCGTATCACGTCAGCCGCAATTACGTGAACCAGGTCAATGTTACTAACACGGTTGTGAATGTCACTAAGGTGACCAATGTTTATGACACTTACACAACAACCAACATCCATAACACGAACGTAAACCGCATCGCCTATGTCAACCAGGCAAGCGTGACGGCGGTTTCGCGCGAGACTTTCGTGAACGCGCGTCCGGTGGCCCGCAACGTGGTGGTGGTGCAGCCGCGAGAAGTCGCGGAAGCGCCGATCAGCCACGTGAGCGGAGCCGAGCCTATCCACGGCAGCGTGATGGGAGCGGGCAAGCCGGCCGCGGCTGCGCCTCCACGAGCAGTCATCAACCGGCAAGTGGTGGCGCAGCATGCGCCAGCGCAGCCGCCCGTGCCTTTTGCGCAACGGCAGGACAAGCTTCTCGTGCGTCCGGCAACTGCGGCGGCTAATCCGGTGACGCGCCCGGTCAGCCAGCCCGCCGCAGTCAAACCGCAACCAGCAAAGTGGCCAGAGCCGGCCTTCAAAGAGGCAACGCCTGTTCCGGCGACGCCCCAGGCAGAGGAGCAAGCGCCTCGGCCCAGTTCGCCAACACCGCCGGCAACCTCGCAGGCGGCGAGGGCTTCTGACGCCAGCAACGGTGAAGAAGAGAGTCAGCAATCGGCATGGTCGCATCCGCAAGCTCGCCCCGCGCCTGCGGTGCAACCGAAGAGCGAGGCTCAGGCGCGCGACGAAGAAACCAAGCACCGTAACTGGGAGGCGAAGCCGCAACCGGAAAGGGCGCAACCGGAAAGGGCTGCTCCGCCCAAAGAGGAAGGGCCGAAGAAAAAATAGGGGTGTCTTTTGCGGACGGTCGGAATTGACCACGGCTTGAAAAAGAGTCGCGGCTTCGATTCCGCCCGCCTGTTTTTGTGCGGAAGCAAGTCACGCCCGCGATCGGCATGAGAGCTACTGCGCCACGAACTGCCAGTGACTTGTGGCGAAACTCGAGCGCGCCGAACCACCGCCTAAAGGCGCACTCACAAGGCCGCATTTACGGTATGCCTGAAGGCATACCCTGATACGAATCCTGCTTGCATCACGGACAGCTAGGCGGCGGCAAAGTGCGGCGGGCATTCGCGTGCGCGCAAGATGCAGATGGCTTCTTCCAGGGAAGAAATCTCAAATAGCGAAGTGAGATGCGTCGCTTCCAGCAATCGGCGGAAGAAAACGGGCGGGTTCACAAGTTTCAACTTCGCGGACCTCTCCATGGCCCAACGGCGCGCCAGCAGCAAGACGCCCAATCCACCCGCATCCAGTTGCTCGACTTCGGAAACATCGAGCACCAGCAGGCGCACGGGGCCGAGTTGCTCGATCCAGCGCCAGAGCCCGTCGAGCGCGGTTCCGCGCACCATGCGTCCCGAGCATCGCACGACTGCCACATCCCCGGAGCAATCGAATTGGAATTTGAGTTCCATATATCTATGCATACGAGCCAGCCTGGGAAAAAGTTCCACGATCGGTTGTTATTGCATTGGACGCGGGACGAGGGAAAAAGTTATCAGCAGGGAGCCGGGCCGCAGAAGAACTAGGGGTCCCGTTTTCCCGTGGAGAAAGGCAAGCCTTGTCTTCACCGCTAGTTACGATTTTTTCATTCGCCTGCCAGAAAACTCGCGCAACCGATTACCATCGTAATTCGTCTAATCACTGTGGAACGTTCGTGCTGTATTCAATTGCGGGTTGACGGCGTAGAGTAAACTGTGTTGTAGAAGACCAATCACTAGTAGGGATGCCGCATGGCCACCTCACCGATCAAGCAAAAAAACGCGATGGACTCGCTGCTGAAGAGCATGGACGATCTTGCGGTCACAGCCTCCAAGAAAATGACCACGGGCGAAGTGCGCGAAGTACGCAAGGAAATCAACGACCTGGTAGATCGGGCTGTTGCGCGTAAACCGCGTCGCGAAACTGCTTAATCAATTCTTTCCGTCTCTCCGCCGTCATATCGGGATCCACCTTGTTGATAAGCTCAACGAACTCAGGTTCAGCGTCAAATCCCTTCATTACGAGTTCCTGCACTCGCTGAACGTCGCGGCGAAGTTTCCTGGCTTCTTCCGGGTCACAGTATGTGCGTCCGGGATCGCGCCGTGTTTTCGTCCATCTCGTCATATAAAATGCCCCTCAATTTTACCTAGAGAGCACGAGATGCGGACAGAAGTGTCCGCGCCTCCCGACTAGACCTTGACGGATTCCTTGCGTTCGGCGGGGACGTATTTCACAGCGGCGGTGCGATCCAGTTTGTCCCAGGCGAAGGGGCGGCCCTGGATGGCGCGTTTCAGAGTGCGGAACAGGACGATGGAAAAGACCTGGCGATAGGCAAAGCGCTGCAACCAGACCTGGCTGAGCAGCCAGGCGTCTTCGCGCGCTTCGGGCTGGCGGCGCTCCAGTAGGAAGGCGAGCGCCGAGGCGAGAAAATCAATCATCAGGAACACGCCGAAAAAAATCAGCAGCCGGTGAAAGCTGGCCGGATCGTTCGACTCAGGATGAAAGTATTTCTGGACAAAATACCAGATCACGCCGACGGCAAACATGAGGTCAATGAAGGGCGAGAGCAAGGGAAGCATGATCTGGAAAACGAGGATGTTCGGGAGCGCGACAAAACCCAGAGCGCCTTTGCGGGCGACAACGGCGCGATGTTTAAACACGGCCTGCAGAATTCCAAACGACCAGCGGAACCTCTGCCGCATCAGCGCACCGGCGCTGGTGGGGGCCTCGGTGAAGGCGAGGGCCAGGTCTTCGTATTCCACGCGATAGCCGTTGCGCAAGAGCGCCATGGTCAGATCGGCGTCTTCGGCGACCGTATCCAGATGGTAGCCACCCGCTTCGCGAACCGCCCGGGCGCGCCACGCTCCAATCGCCCCCGGCACCACGCTGACCGCGGCCATGGTGTTGAGCGCGCGCCGCTCGAAATTCTGGCTGGTGATATATTCGAGCGCCTGCCAGCGCGTCCAGAGATTCACGCGGTTGCCGACTTTGGCGTTGCCCGCGACCGCCGCAACTTTCGGATTGAGAAAATGCGGCACCAGCCGCGAGATGGCGTCGGGAGCGATGATGGTATCGGCGTCGATGCCAACGAAAAGCTCGGCAGCGCCGATGTGTTCGAGTCCAAAGTTAAGCGCCTCGGCCTTGCCGCCGTTCGGCTTGGTGAGAATCAATACGCTGCCGGCCGCTTCTTCGGCGGCAAAGGCGCGGCGCGAGATTTCCAAAGTACGGTCCTTGGAACCGTCGTCAATGACGATCACGCGCAAATTGGGATAGTCGGAATCGAGCGCGCCCTGGATGGTGCGTTCGATGACCTTCTCTTCGTTATACGCGGGAATCAGGACCACGACCCGGGGATGGTAGCCGGCAATCTCGGCGGGCGTTCCATAGACGTGAGAGCGCAGGCGGTCATAGATGGCGAGCACGCCGATTGAAACCAGGCGCCCGGTCATCAGAATGTCACCCAGGAAGAAAATTGCCGTAATGGCCGCGATGGTGGTACTGAACATCCAGAACCCGATCCAATTCAAGCGAGCCGACCAAAACTCGCTGTGCGGGACTGGCGGCATTACATCCTCTATATTCGTCTTTCCCATCAACTTGTACACGGGGACGAATTCAAATCCGCGGGCCCGGGCGCCGTCAATGATCAGCGGCAGCGCTTCCACGGTCCTTTCCCGGTTGCCGCCGCCATCGTGCATCAGAACGATGTTGCCGCACCGCTCCTGATCGTTCGCCCGGCAAGGCGGCAGGTGGTCGAGCACGAGAGCGGCGATTTGCTGCGGAGTGAGCGCGGGCTCGTCGCTCCAGTCTTTGGTATCGAGCTTGTTGCCGATGGTGATGTAGCCCAGGCTTTGCGTGAGTTCGAGGGGCCGCACCTCATCTTCGGTATCGGGCTCGGCATCGACCGAGTACGGCGGCCGGAAGAGCAGGGTACGAATGCCCAGGCGGCTGGCGAACAAGCGCTCGGTCAGGTTCAACTCCACCTTCATGTAGCCGGTGCCAATCGAGCTTATATCGGGATGGGTAAAAGTGTGGTTGCCGATTTCATGGCCTTCGCGGTAAATGCGCTGCGTCAGACTGCCGAATTTCTCCGCTTCGAGTCCAATCAGAAAGAACGCCGCCGGCACATGCTCGCGTTTGAGGACGTCGAGAATCTTCGGCGTCCACTGCGGATCGGGTCCGTCGTCGAAGGTCATGACGAGCTGGTTCTTGCTGGCGCCATAGCGCGCGACACGATAAGGCTCGGGAAGACTCTTGAAGGTTTCTCCATCGATGAGCCCGGTCTGCTTGTCGATGGTCAGCTCGCGTTCGCCGTCGGCGGGCCGCGCCTCGATGTGGAGGATTTCGCCGTCGCCTTCCATGTCCACATCCTGGCCAGGGGGAACGTCTTTCAACCGGTCGGACGCGTTAGCTTCTCCGGGCATATCCCAGACCCTCCACAAGGAGCGGTCTTCAGATCCAAGTCTCCATAAGGCGAAGGTCTGGATGCCGAGCGTCTGCGCGGCACGCATCTCGTTCAGCGCGGTCACGGCATCGAGAAACCAGACATCGTGGCGGAAATGACCGTCGTCCTCATAGCTGAAGTGCGGGTTGAGCGCGTCGCCGTCAAAATCAATTTCTTCTTCGGAATCGCGCGACCCGACCCACGCATCCTGCACGGAAACCGTTTTGTCGGCTTCTCCCGGCGGCAACTTGCCTTTCTTTGACTTTGGCCGGTCCACCCAGTCGTAGCCGTAGTTGGCGATGGCGCAGATGATTTTTTCTTTCGGAATCGCCTCGAGCGCCGCCTCAAGATTCGACGTGAACCATTCCTGCGAAGCGACCGGGCCAGGGTTCGGGCCCGGATAGTGCTCGTCGTAGTTCATGATGACGACGCCATCGACAGCGGACGCAATGGCCTTGTAATCGTAATCCGCATTTCGCACCGGCAAGCTGACGTACAGCTTCATCCCCTTGGCGTGCAGATCGGACGAGAGCTCGTTCAGCAGGGCAACGTATCCGGGCTGGGCTTTCCTGGGGAAGGATTCGAAGTCGATCATCAAACCGCGATAATGGCCGGAGGCAAGAAAAAGCCCGGCCTCGCTCCGAAACCGGGAGCGAGCTTTCGGATCGTTGAGGAAAGCGCCAATGCCGGGAATAAAATCGGCGCCGTCGAAGTTCTGCACCATCGGAAACACTTCCATCTCGGTGTCTTCCGACTTCAGAAACGACATCACCTTGTGGTCCACGGCGCGGACATTTTGGCCTTGCACCACATCGAACATGGTGTTCGTTTCCGCGTCCGAGGATTGCAGACGGCCGTCCGCGGTGAGCACCTGCAGCCAGGTCGGGAACAGCATGTCGATCTGGCGCGCATACTCGCGCAAGGAGGAGTAACTAGCCGGGTCCCAGGAAACGTAGAATGCGGCCCGCAGTCCCTGCTCGGAATTGAGCGTGAGTTGCGAAGGAGCTTTGTGGGGCTGGTGGCGATATCCGGCCCGGGCCAGCGTGGCCAGACGTCGTTTCTCGCGCGCCTTCTTTTCCTCTTCTTGTTTCAGACGGTGGTAAGGCTTTTTTTCCGCCAGCCAGGAAAGATCGGGCAGAGGCTCGCTGCGCAGGGCGCTGTAAATGAAAAAAATCACCAGCAACGACACAGCCAGGGCGGCCGCGTCGACCAGGCGGCGAATCCGCTTCCAGCGAGCTTGCAAGGGATCGTAGAAAACCTGTTTTGCCATCTCTTTGTAGTCCCTACATCCTAAGGTGCAAGACGCTGTGGGTCAATCGCAGCGTCAGATGCGTCAGACGCCGTTCGGTGTTCGTCGTTCGCTATTCGCGTGCCCTTCGCGGATCGCCGGTCATAGCCCAGAGCGAACAGCGAACGATGCGCCGCGTTAAGGACACGGCAAGTCGGGCGATCTGCGATATATTTCCAACGTGCTCAGCTTGATCCGCGAACACCGCATCTATTTTCTCGTAACCCTGCTGGCCGCCATCGTCTTGCGGCTAGTGTTCTTCTTCTCTTTCCCCATGGTCACCGATGACTCGCGCATTTACTCCGACCTGGCCAGCAACTGGCTGCAACATGACATCTACGGCCGAACTCAGAGCGGCCATCCGGAGAAGCCCATCCTCCCGGCCGACACGCGCCTTCCCGGTTATCCCGCGTTTCTGGCTGCGATCTTCTGGATGTTTGGGGACGGCAACGTCAAGGCAGTCCTGCTGGCCCAGATTTTGTTCGACCTGGCCACCTGCCTGATCGTTGCCGACCTGGCTCGCCGGATAGTTTCCCAGCGGGCGGCAAGAATCGCTTTTGTCCTCGCGGCGCTCTGCCCGTTCCTGGCAAACTATGCGGCTGCCGAACTCACTGAAACTTTGGAGATCTTCTTTACCGCGCTCGCTCTCGATTGTGCCGCGGCCGCCCTCGACCGAATGCATGAGGCTCACACGGGGATGGAAACGCTCGATCGAAGTTCGTTCTATCTCTGGGCCGCGGCTGGAGCGGCGATTGGCGCCTGCATCCTGCTGCGCCCCGATGGCGGCATCCTGCTGGCGGCGGCCGGTGCTTATCTGGCGGTTGCTGCCTGGAAGTTTCGCGCCAGCAAGAAGAAACTGGCGGACGTTCTACTCGCTGGCATCATCGTCGCGGCATTCGCCCTGGCGCCGCTCGTTCCGTGGACAATTCGCAATTTTCGCACGCTCCATCGTTTTCAGCCGCTGGCTCCGCGTTACGCCACCGATCCGGATGAACTCGTCCCCCGTGGCTTTAACCGCTGGGTCAAGACCTGGATGGCCGAATACGTGTCGGTGGAAGAGGTTTACTGGAATGTCCCGGACCAGAAGATTGATCCGGAGAAATTGCCGTCGCGCGCATTCGATAACGCGGCGGAGAGGGACCGGACTCTGGCCCTCATCGCCGATTACAACGAGTCGGGGGACCTGACGCCGGAACTGGATGCCTGCTTCGGCACCCTGGCCGCGGACAGAATTCGCGCCCACCCCGCGCGCTACTACGTTCTGCTGCCTCTGCTGCGCGTCGCCGACATGTGGATCCGTCCGCGGACCGAAATTCTTCCTCCAGACCCGCGCTGGTGGGAGTTCAATGACGAGGAACGGAGTTCGTTCGAGGCCGTTGGCTTTGGCCTGCTGAACCTCGCGTACGTGGCGGCGGCGCTGTTGGCTCTGATGCGCCGGCCGGTGAGAATTCCCTGGGTGGGGCTGCTGGTCGGATTCGTGCTGCTGCGCTCGGCGTTTCTCGGAACCGTGGAAAGCCCGGAGCCGCGCTACACCCTGGAATGCTATCCCGTAATCATCGTGCTGGCCTCGTCGTTTCTAGCGCGAAGAAAAAGCGGAAACAATACTACAAACCAGCAAGTTCCCGCTTAAATCACAAAAAGTCTCCCTTGTCATCCCGAACGAAGTGAGGGATCTGTAACTCGCCGCAGAATGCAGATCCCTCACTTCGTTCGGGATGACAAACTCATGGGAGAAAAGAGACTCTTAGTTCAGCGGCGAGTCGGTCATGCGGAAACGGGTGCGGACGTGTTCGGACAGCAGTTCGACGGCTTCGCGATTGCCCACGGGATCGGCCTGCGCCAAATATTTCATCGCTTCCACCAGCATCTTCTGGCCGTCCACGTAGCGGGGGTCGGCGATGCGTTCCCGCCTCTTGCGGGACAGATCCGGCGGAAGGGTGATGGTAAACATTTTGGCCATGCGAACTCAACTTTCCTGGGTCTCATGCAGTATATCGCCGGTGCCCGTCTTTTTCAGCTTGTTTCTGCTGCAGCGGATTTTGCCGGATCCGACCTTGTAGAAACGCGGCTTGCCGGGTTTCCTACCGCGTCCCAAGAAGACGGGGCAAGCCCCGTCTCTACGGTAGGAATCGCCGCCTAGCCTTGTGGAGAGATGAACTTGGTTTTCTTCGTGGTCGGCAGCTTAAACGCGTTCCCCGGAAGTTTTTGATTCATTTTGATGTCGGAATACTTCGCCAGGCGGTAGTCGCCGCTCGGTTCAAAGAGCTGTTGCTGCACTGAAATTCCCCGGGCGGGGTCGATCCAGAGCCAGATGCGCGCTATATTGTTGCGAAAACGCTCCGACTTCGGAATCAATTCCAGTTTCTCGGCTTGGACGCCACCGGCGATCTCCGTCCCCAGAAACTTCACCTCGTACGACTTGAGCAGGTCGTGCCCGCGGCCGCCGAAGCCGAGCACCAGAAAGCTGTCCACGTCGCTGCGGTTCTTTCCCGCAAGGTATTCGGTGACCTGATCGATTTTCGGCTGGTATACCTGGACCTTGCCGCCGCTGTAGACGACATTCTTCTTGTCGGGTTCGACAAAGTCGGCGGCCATCTGAATTTCACCGCCTTCGCGCCGGAAATAAACCTTGCCCTTCTCTGTTTCGGCTTCGTCAATCACTTTCTGGTACTCGTCCCAGACGACACTCGCTTCGACGGAGGTGAAAGTCCGGGCGGCCTCATCCATCCGGCTGAGAACGCGTTCGAGGTCAGTGATGGGCGGCAATGGCTGCGGCAGTAAGAGTAAATAGTCGAGCGCCTTCCGCGAGGTGAAAGGCAACGTGGAAACGGATTCGGTCTGCGTCCGCGCAGACGACGTCAATAGCCATCCGATAACCACGATCCCGAGAACCAACGACTTGAGCGCGTCTCTCATCGATGAACTCTGAAACCGGGAAACTTTGAAACCTCTCTAATCCTTCTTTACCCACACTTTGTAACTCTGCGTATTACCAGAAACGTCTTTGACGGTCTCGACATTGGTGATGGTGACCGCGCCGGAGATGGGCTCGATAATCTTCTCCAACTGCCGTTGAATATCTCCACCCCCAGTCGCATCCACCGCCGAGGCCTGTATCTGATAGATCAGCTCGCCCTTGGCGGCGGGCACCACCACGACGCCGGTGAGATGCGGAATGTGCTCGACTGGCTTGTCCTTGAAATTGATGTAATGCGGCGAAATAAACACAAAGAGGAGAATCAGCGTGACCATAATGTCGTAGTGCAGGCTGCCCCGCTCATACGACCACAGAATGTATCCGCGAATTGTGCGCCAGATTGCGCCCATGGGTGAATCGGCGCCGTCCAGCGCCGTCGAAGCTGTCTCCCTTTCTGCAAGTGTATTTGGGAATTCATGCGATGGCAAATCCCCGATTCACATGCCCCTGGCCACGATGCGGTCGGTCCCCATATAAGGCCGCAGCGCTTCTGGAATGCGCACGCTGCCGTCGGCTTGTTGATAGTTCTCCACGATGGCAACCCAGGTGCGTCCAACCGCCAACCCGCTGCCATTTAACGTGTGCAAAAATTCCGCCTTATTTTTGCCCTCGGGACGGTAGCGGATATTCGCCCGCCGCGCCTGAAAGGTCTCGAAGTTCGAGCACGAGGAAATCTCGCGGAAAAGATTCTGTCCCGGCAGCCAGACTTCGATGTCATAAGTCTTGGCTGCGGAAAATCCCATATCGGCGGTACAGAGCGTGACCACGCGATAGTGCAGGCCGAGTTTCTGCAACACCGCCTCGGCGTTGTTGGTCAGCTTCTCCAGTTCATCGTAGGAAGTCTCGGGGCGCGAGAATTTCACCAGCTCCACCTTTTGAAACTGGTGCTGGCGGATAATCCCGCGCACATCCTTGCCGTACGATCCGGCTTCGCTGCGAAAACAGGAAGTGTACGCGGTCAGCGAGACCGGCAACTTCGCCGCGTCCAAAACTTCGTCGCGGTAGAGGTTCGTCACCGGCACTTCGGCGGTTGGAATCAGCCAGAGATCTTTTTCGCCGTGCGGCACGCGAAACAAATCCTGCGCGAACTTCGGAAGTTGCCCGGTGCCATACATTGACTCGGAATTCACCAGAAACGGCGGAAGCACCTCGGTGTATCCGTGCTCGCGGGTGTGCAGATCGAGCATGAAGTTGGCGAGGGCCCGCTCCAAGCGAGCGCCCAGCGCCCAGTACACGGCGAAGCGAGCGCCGGTGAGTTTCGCGGCGCGCTCCAGGTCGAGCACTCCTAGTTGCTCGCCCAGCTCCCAGTGCGGCTTGGGTTTGAAGTCGAACTGTGGAGGAGAGCCCCAGCGGCGCGCTTCCACGTTGTCTGCTTCACTCTTCCCCACCGGAACGCTGTCATGCGGAAGATTCGGAATCGACGTCAGAATTTCGCGCAGGCGCGCTTCCTGTTCGACCGCCTTTTTTTCGGACTGCTGAATCTGCTCGCGCATTTCTTTAGTTTCGTTGATCAACGCGGAAGCGTCCTGCCCGCTTTTCTTGAGCTTCGCAATCTCGTCGGAGGCGCGGTTGCGGTTCGCCTTCAGGGTCTCGGCTGCGGTGATGGCCTGGCGCCGTTCGGCGTCGATGGCGCCGAAGTCTTTCAGAACTTCCGCCGGGTTCATTCCGCGCTGGCGCAGTTTTTCTTCCACCAGCGCGAGGTTGTCGCGAACAAAGTTCAGATCGAGCATTCTGCATTAACTGTAGCTGAAAAGTAGGATGCAATGCACGCCGGCGTTATGGCCAACCCTGCCAAAAACCTTCAACGCAGAGGACGCGGAGGGCAACGCAGAGTTCGCTGAGTTTTTTGGTTTCTTATTTCTTTGCGTCCTCTGCGTTAAAGGTCCTTCTGCTGTAAACTAGCTCCCGATGAGACTCCCCCGTTTCCTGTTGGTCATACTGGTCCTGCTGGGCTCGATTCCGGGCGCATTCGCGTCCGCCTACAACGCTCACCCCAAGCTAGTGGTCATCATCGTGATTGACCAGTTCCGCGGAGACTACCTGGAACGCTATCGCGACCAGTTCGGCGAAGGCGGTTTCCGCATGTTTCTCGATCGCGGAGCTTATTTCACCGACTGTAACTACGATTACGCCAACACTCGCACCGCTCCCGGACACGCCACTCTCCTGACCGGCAGCTACACGAGCGGCCACGGCATCGTTGCCAATGAATGGTGGGACCCGCAGAAAAAGAAGCGCGTAACCTCGGTGGAAGACGACACCACAAAACTCGTTGGCACCGATAAAACTGGGCCGGGCGCATCTCCACATAACCTGTTGAGCGATACGCTTGGCGACGAACTGAAACTGGCCACGGGCGGCAAAGCCCGCGTATTCGCCGTCTCGCTGAAAGATCGCGCCGCCGTCTTGCCCGCCGGATTTTCTGGAGATGGCGCCTACTGGATTGATCCCCAGAGCGGCGACTGGATCACGTCCACTTACTATCGTCCCGACCTCCCTGAATGGGTGCGCAATTTCAACGGCCGGGGGCCTTCGGAAAGACGCGCGCAGAAATACTGGAATCGCGAGTGGAAAGATGCCGATGGGAACATTCTCGGCTCGACCGCGCCGCGGAATTCCAAAAAAGATGGCGCGCCTGCCGGCTTCTACGAGGTCGTCGGAGCGACTCCCTTCGCCAACGATTACCAGTTGGAATTCGCCAAGGAACTTGTGTTGTACGAGAAACTGGGCGCGGGCCCGGCGACCGACCTGCTCGTGATCAGCCTCTCGGCCAACGACATTCTCGGCCATAAAGTTGGCCCCGATTCTCCGCAAATGCGCGGCATGGCGCTCGAACTCGACCGGAGTTTGGCGGAGTTCTTCGACTTCCTCGGTCATCAAATCGGATTGGCCAATGTGTGGATGGCGCTTTCCGCCGATCACGGTGTTGCGCCGCTGCCCGATTTCGCGAAGACGCTGCGCCTGCCCGCCGCCAATCTCGACACGAAAGTTTTGCGCGAACAGATCAATTCCCTGCTCTCGAAAAAATACGCGAAGCAAGCTGAATACCTGTTCGAACTCGACTATCCGATGGCATGGCTCAACGCGGACGCCTTCGCTGGAAAAAAGGAAGCGGATGCCGAAGCCGACACGGGCGAAGCCATGAAGCAGGCGGGACTCGCCGATTACTTTACCAAGGCCCGACTGGCGCGCGGAGAAACTCCGGCCACGGAAATCGGCCGCCGCTATGCCCATAGCTACTCGCCCGAAGGCGGATGGTATGTGATCGGAATTCCGGCTCTATTTCAAGTGGGAATCACGAAGGGTACCGACCACGCGACGCCTTTCTCGTACGATACTCATGTGCCGCTCGCATTTTACGGCTTGGCCTTTCAGCCGGGAACCTACCGGACGCACGCCGAGCCGGTGGATCTCGCGGTGACGCTGGCGTCGTTGCTCGGAATCAATGCGCCCGCCAAAGCCACGGGAAGAGTGCTGACGGAGGCGTTGTCGCCGCCGCATCATTTCGGCGCACCGCCGCCGGTGCAACCTGCCACTCCGCCGCCTGGGGGGACCCAATGACGCCTGTTGCTATTCCGGACTTGACGGTCAGCTTCGCCGGCATCGAGCTGAAGAACCCGATCATTGCCGCTGCCGGCACCTTCGGCTATGGCATCGAATTCGCCGACATCCTGCACCTCGACCGGCTCGGTGGATTGGTAGTCAAAGGCCTTTCCAAGGAACCGATGACCGGAAATCCGCCGCCGCGCCTCTATGAGACCGCCGCCGGAATGCTGAACGCCATCGGGCTGCAGAACATCGGGGCCCAGGCATTCATCACGGAAAAACTTCCGGCGTTGCGCGAGAAGAAAAATGTGGTCGTATTCGCGAACGTGTTCGGCTACACTCGCGCCGATTACGAGCGGACGATCAAGATTCTTAATGAGGCCGAAGGCATCGCGGCCTATGAGATTAACGTATCGTGTCCCAATACGGCGCACGGCGGCATAGTGTTTGGCAGCGATCCGCACCTGCTCGAAGAAGTGGTGCGGACGGCGAAGCGCGCGTCGTCGCGGCCGATCATCGTCAAACTTTCGCCTAACGTCACCTCGATCGCGCAGATGGCGAGTGTGGCGGAGGAAGCGGGCGCCGACGCCATCTCCTTGGTCAATACGTTTCTAGCCATGGCCATCGATGCGGAAACGCGCCGCCCCAGAATCGCAAATGTAACCGCCGGCCTCTCCGGGCCGGCCGTCAAGCCCATCGCCTTGCGCATGGTTTACGAAGCCGCTCACGCCGTCAAGATTCCGGTCATCGGAATGGGCGGAATCACCACCGCGGTGGACATCGTGGAATTCATGCTGGCGGGAGCGACCGCCGTGCAGGTGGGAACCGCGAGTTATTTCGATCCGGTGGCAACCGAAAAGCTGGTGGACGAACTGACGGCGTACTGTCGCGAACACCGCATCGAGCGCATCCGCGACCTCACCGGCGGTTTGCTGACCGATTGATCAATCGGTGGAGCAGATCAGCTGATTTCCGGGCGCGGGGTCCGGGGAGAATAGACCCATAGCAGCAGGAAGCCGCTCAGATAGAAACCCACGATGCGGGTGAAGGCAAAGCCGTCCATCCGAAGAATGAGCCCGAAAAAACCCACCACGTCGCACATGGCGTACAGGAACAGGTAGCCGGTTCTCCAGCGCCCCACCGTGGCGAGGTCGTCGGACGTTTCTTGCAGCGCCGCTTCAGCGGGCAGGAGCAGAGTCCGGCGCAGCACCACCATGGCGCCCACGAGAATGATCGAAATCAAAGAAAGGGCGTGGAACAACGCATGCGCCGGATTGCGGACGAGCGTATGACCCAGCGTTTCTCCCGCCACCGCGTAGAGCGCGATGCTCACCAGCATTGCGATTCGAACCTGCCGCACCAGCCGGATTGCGGAGCCCATTGCCATATCTACCGTGTTTATAGATTCTGCGCCTAAACTTGCTCGCCGTCATTCCGCATCTTTTCTCAGAACCTCCTTGGACAATGGCTGGCAGGTGACGACGGCCAGCCTCGCCCCTCCAATCGCCGACAGGGGCCCCGTGTCACGAGACCCCGACATTTTCACAAATCTTTACGCGCGATCAGTACTCGGCGCACAACATGGCGCTCGATCTCGGGTTCGAGGTACCAGAGCATCTCGCGCGAACCAGTTCTTATTTACAATGAGTCCGGAGACGCGAGCCCGGCTCTAACTTCTCAATCGCGTTTTATAGGAGAAAGTATGTCGAAAACTTCTAGCATCGGAACCTTCCTTATTATTGCTGCAACGGCCCTGCTGTCCGTCCCAACCGCAGCGGCGAAGAAAGTCTCAGATCCGCCCGCGGCTCCGATCCCCATACAAATCCTCACGGGGAAAAAAGTATTTATTGCCAACGGGGAAAGCACTGCAGCAACGGAGGTCCCCAACCTGACTTACGACGAGTTCTATGCGGACATGAAGAGTTGGGGAAAGTACGAACTTGTGCTGGCTCCCGCTGACGCCGATTTGGTCTTCGAAATCCGCTATGTAGCTTGTACTGGAAGCGCAGACGTTGTAAACGGACTTGGCGGCCCCTCCTTCGAGACTCAGCTTCACTTGCTAATCTTGGATCCGAAGACACGCATTGTGCTGTGGGCATTCACCAGGCAGGTGGAAGGAGCGATCCTGGAGGGAACCGCACGGAATAACTTCGACGGGGCAATGGCCATGCTTGTGGAAAACTTGAAAACGCTGACCACCCCGCTGCCGCCTGCAACCGACGCTCCCGCTCCAAACAAATAGAACCGCCCAGTTTGCCGGTGGAGAGCTGTGCACCTCGCTGGACTTGCGAGACGCCCGTCCGTATCCGCCAGAAAAACCGCAACACTAAACCGTGACATTTTCACAAACCTCTACGCGCGGTTAGCACTCGGCGCACAGCATGCCGCTCGCTTTCGGGTTCGAGTCATCAGAGCATCTCGCGCCGAGCGGTTCTTAGTTACAATGAGGCCGGAGACGCAAGATCGGCTCCATGTTTTCAATCGCGTTTTAATAGGAGAAAGTATGTCGAAAACAGCTAGAATTCGAGGCTTTCTTATTGTTGCGGCAATGGCGCTACTGACCATTCCAATCGCAGCGGCGAAGGAAACGGCAGATCCGCCCGCAGCTCCGATCCCCATACAAATCCTCACAGCCAAGAAGGTGTTTATCTCCAATGGGGAAAGTACTGCGACAATACCAGACGTCCCTGACTTGCAGTACAACGCGTTCTACGCGGCGATGAAGAGTTGGGGAAAGTACGAATTGGTGTCGTCTCCCGCTGACGCCGATTTGGTTTTCGAAATCCGCTTCGTCGTCTTCATTGGAGACCGACCCGGCAACATAGTTTATCAGCTTCATTTGTTGGTCTTGGATCCAAAGACACACGTTGTACTCTGGGCATTCACCGAGCATGTGAGAGGAGCGATCTCGTGGGGAGGTCTGCGCAACAATTTCGACGAAACGATAAATAAGCTTGCGGACGACGTGAAACAGCTCACGACCCCGTCAGCGGCCGCGACCGGTGCTCCCGGTTCAAATAAATAGAACCGCGCAGTCTGCCGGTGGAGAGCTGTGCACCTCTCTGGACGGACGGGGACGCCCGTCGCTCCACGGCGTGACTTATCACGCGCTCACAGCCAGAGCGGCAGCCACCCTTACGATCCCGTGATCCGCACGCGTATTTCTTCTGGCAGGCGCTCGCGGATCTCCGGCGGCAGCCGGTCATGCACGCGCCGTGCTCCAATCTTCGCCACATCCACCATCACCATGGGCGCGGGAGTGGCCACGGCCACGATCAACCAGATCAGCGCCGACAGCGCAAAGCCCGCCAGCGCGGCGATCTCGAGCCAGAAAGCGTGGCGCGGGCCAAAATAACGGATCAAGGCAAAGGCCAGCAGAAACACCGCGGCCGATACCGAGGCCAGCACAATCAGGGAAATATCGATGATGCGGTGCATTTTCTGGCGGCGGCGGCAATGTTCGCAATCGGCGAAGTGCAGCTCGTAGTCCCCGCGCATCTCCGGAGCCAGGCCGGAAATGTCGTAGCGCCATCCCGCAAGGATCTTCCCTACGATCGGTTCCACGCACTCGCTCATAAAAGGTTATAACCGGATGGATTCGAGAACCTCCGTCTGGGTTGCCAGCAGCACACGATTGTGCCCCGGCCCCTGACGGCCGCCGAGCGCGTGTTCCGCCGCCGCTCGCGCGATTTCGGGATGATTGTTCTGTTCAGACAAATGCGCCAATACCAAGTATTCGGCTCCCCCATCATAGTCGCTCATGAAAAATTCCGCGAGCGCCTCGTTCGACAAATGCCCCACCCGGCTCATCACCCGCTGCTTCACCGGCCACGGATACGGCCCCGAACGCAGCATCTCCACATCGTGGTTCGATTCCATCACCAGCACGCTGCACCCCCGCAGGTGATCGCGCACGCTGGCCGGCATATATCCCAGGTCGGTGACAAAACCAATCTTCACGCCTTCCGCGCGAAAGGTGAAACCAACGGGATCGGCGGCGTCGTGCGGAATCGTGAACGGCATGACCTCGATGTTGCCCACCGAAAAACCGCGCCCGGCGGAGAAATGCTCCAGTTTCGGCAGTTCGGGAAGCATGTCTTTCTCATCGCTGTCGCGCACGGCGCGGCTCCAGGCATGATGCGTGGGCGCGGTCAAAAAAACCGGCACGTTCAGCTTGTTGGCCAGCCGCTGCAAGCCCGCCACATGGTCGGAGTGCTCATGGGTAATCAGGATCGCGGAGATTTCCTCCGCCCGCTCGCCCACCGCCGCCAGCCGCTTGAAAGTTTCGCGCCCGGAAAGACCGGCATCCACCAGAATGCGGGTTGAACTCGTCCCCACCAGCGCGCAGTTCCCACGACTGCCGCTGGCCAGCACCGACACCGACACTCCCATGACAGCTAGCTTACCCCCAGCGGCTGTGGAAACGGGAACAGTTTTTAAGTGGCCGGTACCTTCGGTGGGATCACCCTTGTCAGGCACCCTCATCACCGCCAACCGGCATCGCGTTTCCTCAGCGGCACAGATCGTCAAACTGCGGAGCAGGCGCGGCATGTTGTGGCACCGGCAAATGGCGCTCGGTCATCGCTTGCTCGAGGCTGTCGGGGCCAGGTGGCAGCGAAAGATCCGTGTCTTCGCGGTAGAACTCGTCACTCTCCGCTTCTGCGAGCGTCACAAATTGGAAGCCCCGGGACCGATAGAGCTGGAGCAGTCGAGGCAGCATCTCCGCATCAAACGCCCCAATGTGCATGAGGAGTACGTAAGGAATATCGCGGTCGAACAAAGTGTGCGAAAGCCCGCGATAGTAGCTGATACTCTCGTCCGCAGCCGCGAGATAGCTGCTTTCAAGCAACGCGACGGCTTTGTCATCGCCCTTGGCCCGGCAGCGGGCATAGGGCTCGTTCCATAGATAGTCGCCAAAGCTCATGGTGACGCCGGCGATTTTGTAACCGTGCTGTAGGAGAAAAGTTCGAATGCCTGCCCGCTTCGCCGGAGTATCGCCTTCGGCGAGGTAGGGGAAGCGGAACCAATGCCAGTCTTCTTTCATGTTCTTACTTTTCATCGATTCTTGCAGCGCCGGCTCGTTACGGGTGACGTCCGCCTCGAAAGCCTCCAGGGTGCTCTGGTTCAGGTTCATGTGCGACCAGGTGTGATTGCCGAGTGGATTTCCGGCGTCGCGCCAGGCCTGTAACACGGCGGCATCGGCGGGATGCTCCTCGATGCGCACCGCGTTCACGAATCCGTAGGTGGGTGGCGCTTGCGCGTCACGCAGGCTGGCAATGATCTTTGTGGCCACATCCAGCCGAGTCTCGCCGGGAGGCAGTGCGCCATGCGCCGGGAGGTCGTCGAAAGTAATCGCCATTTTAGGGGAGGAAACCGAACCGCCGTGCACCGGAGAGGATGCGGCGGGCGATCCGGGAGGCCCGTTCTGCGACGCCAGATCGCTGGCAACGAGCGCGTGGTTGGGCTCGGGCCGCTGCTGTGAAGCTGCCCACGAACTGGCCCAACTGGCTTGGGTCTGGCCAAGCGCGCTTATCGCAAGGCTAAAAAGAAAGAAGAGCGGTACAACCGCCAAGAGCGATACCCGGAACTTTGTGCGTGCCATCTGAATCAGAACCTCCACATTGATTGCACTGCCCCTGCTCACTGCTTAGCGAACAGATTGTCCACTACGCCGCGCCCGATCGATCCGCCGAAGGCGCCAGCGATTCCCGGAAAGAACGCGAGAAACGATTCGTAAATCTGCGCCCGCTCCGGCTTCTGGGTAAGAAAGAAATATGCGAGCCATTCCACCAGCGGCACGCAGACTCCGACCAGGATGACCCAGCGCCAGGGCCGGCGCGGGCTCAGGAATCCGAGCAGCATGTTCGCCGCCAGCACCGCCATCGCCGTCAGCAGCAAGTCGCCAACTTTGATGTCCAGCCACCCCGCTGCTGCTCCCGATGCCGCCGCCAGCAAATAATAAAAGACGTCGCCGCCAGACTTTCTTTCCGGGAGAATTCCGCCGTCGGCTGTGGTCATATCTCCATTCTACGAGTACTTATAAAACCCGCGGCCGCTCTTGCGCCCCAGCCAGCCCGCGTCCACCATCTTGATCAGCAGCGGACATGGGCGGTACTTCGGATCGCCCAAGCCATCCTGCAGCACCCGCATGACATCCAGGCACACGTCGAGCCCTATAAAATCCGCCAGCGTCAGCGGCCCCATCGGATGCGCCATGCCCAGCTTGAACACTTCGTCCACCGCTTCCGCCGTCGCCACGCCTTCCATCACCGCGAACATCGCCTCATTCAGCAGTGGCATCAGCACCCGGTTCGAGACAAATCCGGGACCGTCATTCACCTCGACCGGTGTCTTCTCCATATTCACCGCCAGATCGCGCACGGTTTCAAACGTGGCCTGCGAAGTCGCGAGGCCGCGAATCACTTCGACCAGCTTCATCACCGGCACAGGATTGAAGAAGTGCATGCCGATGACTTTGTCGGCGCGTCCGGTCAGCGCCCCAATCTTGGTGATCGAGATCGATGACGTATTCGTGGCCAGAATCACCTCTGGCTTCATCAGGCGATCCAGTTCGCGGAAGAGCTCCGCCTTGATCTCGAACTTCTCCGTCGCCGCCTCGACGACGAAATCGCAAGCCGCGAGCTTCGCCCGGTCCACTACCGCAGTAATCCGCCCCAGCGTCGAGGCCTTGTCGTCGGCCGTAATTTTATTTTTCGCGACTTCGCGGTCGAGGTTCTTGGTAATCGTAGAGATCCCGCGATCCAGGAAGCGCTCTTCCACGTCGCACAGCACAACGTTAAATCCGCAGCGCGCCAAAACGTGGGCAATGCCATTGCCCATCGTGCCCGCTCCAATCACTCCTACCCGCTGAATCGTCATGATCGCCTCCTGAAAGAAGGAAACTGGAAAGTTTAGCAGAGTGGGCTTCGGGCATCAGCAGAACTCGTGCAAGAAGCTGGACTCCCATCTCGCGGCCGCAATTCGTGTAAGATTCTATAGGCGAGTACAGCGCACCGCTTCTGCGCGTGTTGGCCCTGCCCGGCCGATTCGAGAACCCTTCGAGCCATACCGGCAGGCGTCGATGCTGCGCTTCTGGATACTCCCCAATTACCAGGTAGAACCGCGGCCTTCGAGCCGGCGGCACATTCCTGTCAGGAGAAACTAAAATGGCAAAAATTGCAAAGACCGCCGACCGCAAGAAGGTCATGGATACCACGAAATCGACCGCATGTCCCAAGTGCGGCAAGGATACCCGCATCGTCAAGCGCACCAAAGATCGCGAGCGCGGCGTTCCCGGAGGAATCTACATTTCGTGTTCGGCCTGCGAGTTTTTCGAAAAGCTGTAAGAACCAGTTCTCATCTCCCGGTTCTCAGTTCTCAGTAAAACCGGCTACACAACAGTGGAGAGGCGCGGCAGGTCGTCGCGCCTTTTGCTTTTTCTGAGAACTGAGAACTGCCCTACCCAATTTGTCCCAGAATCGCCCGCGCCTCGGCTGCCGGGTCGGCGGCCTCTGTGATGGGGCGCCCTACGACGATGTGGGAGGCTCCGGCGGCGATCGCTTCGGCGGGCGTGACGACGCGGGCCTGGTCGCCGTGTCCGCTGCCGGCGGGGCGCACTCCCGGAGTCACGATGGCGAAGTCGCGACCAAATTCCTGGCGCAGCGCGGCCGCTTCATGCGCCGAAGCAACCACGCCCTGGCATCCGTTGGAAAGCGCCAGCGCGGCCAGCCGCAGGACCTGATCGAGCACGCCTCCGCGCAGGCCGATCATACCCAGATCAACGTCGTTCATGCTGGTCAGCACTGTCACCGCCAGCACCAGCAAGTCGGGCTTGGCGGCTCGCGCGGTTTCGACCGCGGCCCGCAACATCTTGCCGCCTCCGGAAGCGTGCACGGTCAGCAGGCTCACGCCCAGCTGGGCCGCCTCGCGCACCGCAGCTCCGACGGTGTTTGGGATGTCGTGATACTTCAGGTCGAGAAAGACGTGGCGTCCCGAACCCACCAGTTCGCGGACAATGGACGGGCCTTCGGCAGTGTACAGCTGCATCCCCACTTTGTAGGTGAGGGCGGAGTCGCCGACGGCCGCCACGATCTTCCGGGCGGCCGCGGCTGTGGGTACGTCCAAGGCAACGATCAGTCGCTGGCGCGGGTCCATATTCTCAACTATATCCTCGACAAGCGTCTATCGTCTTTCGTTGCCGAGTGTATCGCGCTTTAGTTGAGATTGGCTACCGGTTGCAGCAGCGCCACGTCTGTTGCCCGGCTATTCGTGGGCTGGTAGAGGTCCAAGCGGACCTTCTGCAAACCGCGCGCCTTAAAGCCCAGGGCGAGCGCGGCATTGTACGACACGTCAATGATCCGGCCGGCCACTACCGGCCCCCGGTCATTGATTCGAAGCACCACGGCCTTGCCGTTCCTCAGGTTGGTGACCTTGATGAACGTACCCAGCGGAAGGCTGGGGTGCGCGGCGGTGAAATCGCGCATGTCGTAGGGCTCCCCGCTGGCTGTCGGTCTGCCCTGGAAATACTCTCCATACCAGGACGCGATCCCCACTTGATACGCCCTGGGTTGATTGGCATCGGACTTCGAGATCGGCTTCGGAGTCCCGGCCTTGGTTGTGATTGGTTTGTGCACGCTGGTCGCATTGACCGGCGGCGGTGTGACCTTGGCGGCTTCCAGGCTGCTTGGCCCGGATGCGGCTCCGGCCCCCAGACTGGCGACTGATAAAAGCACCGCCAGGCTTTCGGCTAAACGTCGTCGCATTCAGTTACCCCCGTCTTGAAAGTCGTTCTTTAGGTCGTTTGCTCCTTTGATCAGACGATTTAGAAATGCTACTGGGGACGGCAGGGTGTGTCAATCGAAAAAATCGTAGGTTCATTAACTAAATAGTACTTAACAAACCACTTAGCATGATGAAAAATATGGATTTGTCTCCGTATGTTATTGAAAGTAGGCAATAGTCGCATTTATAAATTAGTAACTATACCAATTCTTGGTTCCTCAAGATTCTCGCAAGTTGCTGTCAAATGTTACACTTACAACAAAACATAGATAAACATTTTGTAATCAGTAAGATGCAACGATATCCGATGGCAGATTAGTAAACGCAATGTGGGCAGACTGCTCTTAGCCCTCAGTTGAACCACTGATAGCTGAAAGCTGAGACCTGAAACCTGACAGCGGAAGGCTCAAGGTCGGCCAGTCCAGAAGTACACGGAACGGGTATTCCCCTGTTTCCAGTTTGGGTTTAAAGTGACCGCATGGCTATCACTCCGCCGGTTGTGCTGACGATTGCGGGGTTTGACCCCTCCTCGGGCGCCGGCGTTACCGCCGACATCAAGACCATCGCGGCGCATGAATGCTACGGCGTCGCCTGCATCACCGCTTTGACCGTCCAGTCAACCCAAGGAGTGAGCCGGGTCGAGGCCGTGGAGCCTAAGCTCGTCGCTGCGACCTTGCAGGAACTGGCGTCAGACGTCACCGTGGAAGCCGTCCACATCGGCATGTTGGGCAATGAGCATGTGGCTGCGGCGGTAGCCGACTTCTTAGCTCAGGCGCGGCTGCCTCAGGTTGTGCTCGATCCGATTCTAAAGTCGAGTTCGGGAGCGGACCTGCTGGATGCGGCGGGCATCCGGCTGTTGATGGAGAGGCTGATTCCGCTGGCGCGGCTGGTCACGCCCAACCTTTACGAAGCCGGCGCCTTGACCGGGATGGCCGTCACCAACCTGGATCAGATGCGCGAGGCCGCGTCCCGCCTGCACGCTCTCGGCGCGGCCAACGTCGTGGTCACCGGAGGGGGACTGGAGAAGGCGATCGATCTGCTTAGCTTCAGGACCGCCCGGAGCATCGAACGGGAAGTCTTCAAGGCGGACCGTATACTCTCCAATTCCACCCACGGCACCGGATGCGCGTTCTCGACTGCCCTGGCCTGCCACCTGGCGCACGGGCGCGGTCTGCCCGAGGCCGTACTTCTCTCCAAAGCCTATGTCTCGGCCGCGATCACGAACGCCTATCCCTTGGGCAAGGGAGTCGGGCCCTTGCATCACCTCTATCGCCTGGGACAGCAACGGCGGCCCATCGCGCAAGTGGCGGAAGCCGAGCCTTCCCATTCGCGAAACTAAGTGGAATTATGGGTAGAGGTGCGGGAGAATGGGATTCCAAAAGGAGACAACTATGCGCTGGTACCACTAC
>Ga0181530_10001472_pt1 | contig 29625 bp, 26 predicted proteins | sample PEATcosm2014_Bin_42_FD_119769 | JGI IMG/M metagenome (GOLD analysis project Ga0181530, IMG submission 119769) | Peatland microbial communities from MTU Mesocosm Facility, Houghton, MI, USA - PEATcosm2014_Bin10_60_metaG | ecosystem: Environmental > Terrestrial > Soil > Wetlands > Peat | place...
GACCTTTCCCTGCTTGGCCCTGCGTTCGGCAGCACGTCGCGCACGCCGGCCGTATGGAATTTTCGTTCACGGCGCGCTCGATCCCTGGTTCAACCGCAGGTACCCGCTCAAGCGCCTGAAAAAGCTGTTCTACTGGCCTTTGCAGTATGCTGTTCTGCGCGACGCCGCGGCGGTCTTTTTCACCACCAAAACCGAGCGCGATCTGGCCAGGACGAGTTTCCGGCCCAACCATTGGAAGAGCGTGGTCGCGGCTCTGGGAATCGTGGAGGATGAACATGCCAGACAGGATCCCGCCAGAGAGATCGAGGCATTCTATGGCTCGTTTCCGCAGCTGCGCGGCCGGCGCTATTTGCTGTTTCTGGCGCGCCTTCATGAGAAGAAGGGCTGCGACCTGTTGATTGAAGCGTTTGCGCGAGTGGCTGCTCGGGCCCCCGAAGTGCACCTTGTCATGGCCGGTCCCGACCAGGTGGGGATGCAGGCGAAGCTCCAGAGCAGAGCGGAGCAGCTTGGCATCGCCGCCCGGGTGCACTGGCCCGGCATGATTTGCGGTGAAGTAAAATGGGGCGCGCTCCGGGCGTGCGAGGCTTTGGTGCTGCCTTCGCACCAGGAGAATTTTGGCGTTTCCGTGGCCGAGGCACTTTTGGCCGGGCGGCCAGTTTTGCTTAGCTACCCTGTAAATATCTGGCCGGAAATCGAGAATGACGGGGTGGGTTTGGCCGATGACGACACACTGGAGGGCACATTGCGGCTGTTGCAGCGCTGGTTCAGTTTACCCGCGGCGGAACAAGCCGCAATGGCGGCCCGCGCACAACCGTGTTTTGCCGCGCGGTTCTCCCTGGAGCGGACGGCGGCGACCATCAATGAAGTATTTGGGAAGTTTTCGGTTCTGTGAAGGTTGAAAATGCGTAGTGGAGAGCCGGCCTGAGGCCGGCATGGTTACAGATGGCTCGAGCGGCAATCCGGCGGCAATCCATCGCCGCGTAACCTGCTATCTTAATGTGCTGAATTGATTAGGAGTTTCCATGTCCCTTGAACCTCAGGCGGGAGCCCAAACGGGCCAGCCGGTCGAAAGCCCGACGACGATCATCTCGCAAGGCGAGCGCTCTTTTATGGATTTATGGCGTGTGCTCATGAAGCGGCGCCTGACGATTGTAGCCGTGACGCTTCTGTCGCTGGCCGCGGCGGCCTGGGACGCGTTTCGCACGCCGCCGGTCTACGAAACGATATCGCGCGTTGAAATCAAGCCCAATCAGACGGCCAACGGGGAAATAGCACTCATGGGAGAGGATGATCCCGCCGCGCTGCAGACCGAGATGCAGGTGATCCAGAGCGACACCGTACTTTTTCAAGCCGCACAGAGTATCAATCTTGTCAGCCAGTTGCGCCAGAATAACGGGAAAAATGGGGCTAAACAACCGCAGTCATCCGCGCCCATCACGCCCCAGGAGCGGCGCGCGATGGTCGGCATCATGAAGAGAGGACTGGCCATCAGCATCCTCCCCGGTACGCGGATCCTCGAGATTCGCTATCGCGGACCCGACCCCTGGCTGGCCGCGGATATCGTGAACGGTCTGGTCGATACCTATTCCGACCAGGGTCTGAGAGTGAGTTTTGAGCGCACGACGCACGTCTCCGACTGGCTGGCAAAACAGCTGGACACTTTGAAGCAGGATGCGGCGGACTCGCAGCGCCAGTTGGCCGATTATCAGAAGGCGCACAACATTGTGGGTGCGGACGAAAACTCAAATCTCACCATCGAAACCCTGGAGCACATCAGCAGCAATCTGGACGACGCCGAGGCGGACCGGATCATGAAGGAATCGCGCATGCGCGATTTCAATGCCATGAATCCGGACATGGAAGCCCTGATGGGCGATGATCCGACCATCGGAGCACTTTACACACAGCTGACCAACCTGCAGACGCAGCGTGCGCAATTGGCGACTAAATACGGCCCCATGCATCCCGCGATGCAGCAGATCGACCTTGAGATGGGTAAGGTCCAGGCGCAGATCAATAAGGAAGCAGAACTGGCGCGTAAGCAAGTGCAAGACGAATACCAGGGCGCGGTGCAACTGGAAAATGCGCTGCGCAATCGCCTTGGTGCGCAGGAAGATGCCGCCTACAAACTCAACGAAGATGTGGCGCAGTACACGATGCTCCGCCACCAGGCCGAGCTGACCCGTAATCTCTACGACACTTTGCAGACCAATCTCAAGGAAGCCACCATCAGCGCGGGCATGTCCGCGGCCAACATCACGGTGGTTGACCGCGCCGATGTTCCCATCTCTCCGGTGGCGCCGCGCAAGAACATGATCCTGTTGCTCGGACTGGTGGGCGGTCTTGTGATCGGAGGCGCGCTCGCCTTCGTGCTTGAATCGATCGACGACAGGTTGCGCACATCGGAGGAGGTCGAGCGTGCGTCGATGCTGCCAAGCCTGGCGGCAATTCCGCATATGTCTAATGGACCGGCATGGAAAAAGGGCGAAGGCAAGGAGGAAGTGGCTCCGGGAGTGCCACTGGCACAGCATCGGTTGGTCACCTTGTGGGACCCGAAGTCGAGCGCCGCAGAGGCCTACCGGAGCATGCGCAGTGCTTTGTTGCTCTCCTCGATTGACAACCCGCCGCGCGTCATCGTCATCACCAGTTCATTCCCGGAGGAAGGCAAGACCACCACGGCGCTGAATCTTGCCATTGTTCTTGCGCAAAGAGAAGAGCGCGTTCTGCTGGTGGATGCCGATCTGCGCAGAGGCAGCCTGTATCGCGTATTCGGGATTCCCAACCAGAGCTTCGGCCTGTCGACCGTGCTCACGCAACCGGGATCGTACCGGGACTTGCCGGCTCCCCTGCCGGAATTGCCGACTTTGCACGTTTTGCCCACCGGTCCGCGGCCGCCGAACCCGGCAGAAATGCTTTCCTCCAATCGCATGGAGGGGCAGTTGCGGCAGTGGAAGCAGCAGTTCGACAGGATCGTGATTGATACGGCGCCTTTGCTTGCGGTTTCCGATACGCAGACGCTGGCCGTGCGCGCCGATGCGGTGGTGCTCGTGGTGCGCGCCGGCGTGACGCGCAAACGCGCCCTGATGCAGGCGCGCGATTTGCTGTGGCGCGTGAACGCTCCCGTAGCCGGCGTCGTGGTCAACGATGTCGATCTCCGCTTGGAGAATTTCTATACCTACCGCTACGGCATATATGCCAAGGATTACTGGTACGGATATCGACAAAGCGTAACGTCTTCGAGCCGAGCCTACGGATATGAAGATCAGGACAAGGGGGAATAATATGGCGAAGACACTGGCGCGCGCGCTGACCTTCTGCTTTCTCTTGTGCGCACCGACCGTGGTGGGGATGGCGCAGCAATCGGGTTCTGCAGCGCCCAACCCCGTGCCGCCCCTGATGATCGGCTCCGGAGACTTGATTGAAGTCTCCATGTTCGAGAATCCGGACATGTCCGGCCGCTATCGGGTCGATGAGATGGGCGACATCACGGTTCCCCTGATCGGCCATGTTCACGTGGCCGGTATGACCGCGGATGAGGCGGCGAGAAAGATTGAACAACTCTACGTAGAGGGGCAGATTCTACTGCCGGCCAATTCTCACGCCACGGTTTTCATTGCGGAGTATGCCACGCAGGGCATCACCATCAACGGAGAGGTGAAGACGCCCGGAGTGTATCCCGCGCTGGGTGTTCACAAGCTGAACGATCTTATCGCCGCCGCCGGCGGCATCACGCAGCTGGCAGCATCGCACGTGGTCATTACGCACAAGGACGATCCCGGAAATCCCGTCACGGTCGAATACAACCCCGCGGCGCTCAAGCCGATTATCCCGGACGTCCAGATGTTCCCGGGTGATTCAATTCTGATCCCGAAGGCCGGTGTTGTGTATGTCGCTGGCAATGTTGCCAAACCCGGAGCTTATGTGCTGGATGGCCGCCGTGCCCTGACGGTCGAGGAGGCGATGACGCTTGCCGGCGGCGGCGGGAAGGCATCCGCAATGAAGCGCGTGCAACTGGTGCGAACCCTGGATGACGGCAGGAAAGAAGCCATTACGATACCCGTGAATTTGATTTTCAAGGGGCAGGCCCCGGACGTGGCCCTGATAGACGGCGATATCCTGTATGTGCCCACGAGCAACGCCAAGCTCATCACCGTACAGGCCATTACCTCTGCGCTTGGCATCGGTACCAGCGTCATCGTTTACAGAACTTCTACAGGTCAGTAACTGCAAAGGAATACGAGCAGCCGCCGATCGATCGTGTCCGAGCGGAGGCTCGTTGCAGGGATTAACGAGCCTCAAGGCCGTGGCTGCAGGCCGGAGTTCCTCCGCGAGCGCGCCGGCAGTGTTCAATATGAAGATGCACGGAAATCACCAGATCATTCAGGTTGTTCCGCGGCTCAAGCCTACGCGGTGCGGGGTCAGCGATCATGCCCTCGCTCTGACCTCGGAGCTGAAAACAAGATATGGGATCGATTCGGCATTTGTTGTCCTGAACTCGACTGAACAAAGCGATGTGCCGTATTCCGTCATTCACTGCTCACCGGATCGATTACTGCATGCCTGCATTTCGTTAAGCGAGAGTCAACCAGCGGCGATTCTGGTTCACTTGAGCGGCTACGGATATTCTGCCGACGGCGCGCCAACCCTTCTTGCTGAAGCGCTCGGATGTGTGAAGGCAGATGGGCGCTTTCCAGTTGCCGTCTTCTTTCATGAACTGTTTGCGGCTGGAATGCCATGGAAGTCCGCCTTCTGGTACTCGCAGCGGCAAAAGAGAGCGGTGCGCAAGATTGCCGAGGCATGCGATCTGCTGGTTACCAACACCCGCAAATATGTGGACTGGCTGAATCGGGAAACCTTACGGCAAACCGCTTCGCCGATTCAATATATGCCAGTATTCTCACAGGTTGGAGAGGCGCAACAGCGTGTTTCCCTGGCCGACCGTGACCCAGTGATGGCGGTTTTTGGCCTGGGCAGAACAAGGCAAAACGCCTATCGCGAGCTATCCACGCTAGGAACCATGTTCGAGCAGCTCAGGATTCAGGAAATTCTGGACATCGGTCCCGAATTTGAGCCTCCCTGCGAACTGCACGGGATTCCAGTGCGGCGTATGGGGGTCTTAGCCTCGACGGAAATCGCCAGGCAGTTCTCCCGATCGACCTTCGGTTTTCTCTCGTATCCGCACACGCGTCTCGCAAAATCCGGAGTGTTCGCCGGCTACTGCGCCCATGGCGTCGTCCCCGTGATTGCGCGACATTTTTCCGGTCAAGTCGATGGTTTGGAAGACGGAGTTCATGTGTTGAGCCCGCGCACCGCGAAGGTGGCGCAGGCATCTGAATTGGAGTCATGCTCCATCGCTGCCTGGCGCTGGTACTCGGGGCACCGGTTGCACGATCACGCGGACCTCTACGCGCGCTGGATGGATGAATCGACCGATCGAATCGTCCCTCCGCCGCGCGGCGCGGGCCGAAAAAATGCGTAAGCCTCGCGTCCTGATCTCTCACCCGACGGGCAACCAGAACGTCCGGAATGCCCTCGCAAGTCTTGCTGAACGAGGAATGCTGGCGGAGTTCTGGACGACTATTGCCTGGGATGCGCAGTCTCGCTGGAACCGGCTGCTGCCTCAGGAAATGCGGATGCAGCTCGAGCGGCGCACGTATGCGGAGGTACCCAGAGAGCGCATCAAATGCGTTCCCTCAAGGGAGATGGTTCGCCTGGGTGCCAGGCCGAGGTTCCTGAACGGCCTTCTGACCTCGGGGGAGCGGCCCTTTTCGATCATTGGCGTCTACCGGCACTTCGATGGCAAGGTGGCGAGGCGCGTTCCGAGCCTGCGTCCCGACGTTGTGTACGCCTATGAAGGAGGCGCACGCGAGACCTTCCGCGAAGCCAGGCGGTTGGGCATCAAGACAATTTACGAGCTGACGAGCAGCTATTGGTACTGGGTGCGCAATTTGCTCACCGAGGAAGCCGAGCGCAGCCCTGATTTCGCCGGGCTTCTTCCCAATCTCGTGGACTCCACAAGGCATCTGGAGTGGAAGGACGAAGAGCTTGCCCTGGCAGATTACATTTTTGTAGCCAGCGAACACGTGCGGCGGACTCTGGCGGGCGCAGTGCCTCAGGAAAAAATCCGCGTGGTGCATTACGGAGCCCCGGCGATCCGGCGGCGGGAATGGACGGCAACCGATCCCGCGCGGCCGCTGCGGGTCTTGTTTGTCGGCGGGTTGGTCCAGCACAAGGGAATCGGCTACCTGCTGGATGCCGTCGATCGCCTTGGTTCCGAGGTCGACCTCACGCTTGTGGGAAGACAGTTCCGGGCCAATGTCCGCGTGGATGAAGCTGTTCGACGGTGGCGCTGGTTCGAGACGCTGCCGCACAGTCGGGTGATGGACATCATGATGGAATCGGACGTGCTGGTGCTGCCCTCGCTCGGCGAAGGATTCGGTCTTGTGGTCACCGAAGCACTGGCCTGCGGGCTCCCGGTCATCGTTACCCCAAACGTGGGCGCCAGCGATCTGATCCACGACGGACAAGAGGGTTTTGTAGTGCCTGTCGGTTCCGCAGACCTGATTGCCGAGCGGCTGCACACGCTTCACGGTGACCGGGAACTGCTGGCTGCGATGTCGCGCAAGGTGCAGGCAAGCGCAGCAGAAGCGTCGTGGGAGAGTTATCGCAGCAGTTTTCGAGAGACTGTGGAGGCCATCGCCGCGTGCCAGTGAGAAGGCAAATTCCGGCAAGACCGCGCAGCAAAATGCCGGTGCTGAAGAAGCTCTTCTGGCTGTATTTTCTGCTGCTGATCTTCGAAGGCGCGCTGCGCAAATGGGTGCTGCCGGGGTTTTCCGCGCCTTTGTTGCTGGTTCGCGATCCGGTGGCGATACTCATCATCATTGAAGCGTATCGCACAAACAAATGGCCGGAACGTTGGTCGGTTGTTATAGGAGTTCTGGCGTGCGCTTTCTTGGGTCTTTGCATATGGCAGATGATCCTAGGAGATAACTCGTGGATTGCCGCAGTTTATGGATTGCGTTCCTATTTGCTCCCCTTTCCCGTAGCCTTCATCATGGGAGAGAACATGGATGCAGACGACCTGCGCAAGTTTGGCGCGGCCACGTTGTGGATTATGCTGCCGTTGGCGGCTCTGGAGGTGGCGCAGTACCTCGCGCCGGGAGGTTCGATTCTGAACGCGGGCGCTTATAAAGGTGCCGGCCAAATTTACTACGTTGAAGAACACGTCAGAGCTTCGGGCACATTCAGCTTTGTTGCCGGACCGACTTTCTATAACGCGATCGTGGCGGCGCTGCTTTTTTATGGCCTGATGAATAAGAATTTCGCCAGAAAGTGGCTGCTGTGGGCCGCGGTGTTCGCGCTAGTTCTCTCTATTCCGGTGGTCGGGTCACGCACCCTGGTCGCCGAATTGGTAGGTGTCGCCGTTTGCGGGGGACTTGCCGCCATGTTCGGAGTATCGCAATTCGTGAAGGTGGTCAAGATTGTCATTCCGCTCCTGGCCGTCTATTTCCTGGTGTCGCTCCTGCCGGTTTTTTCCTCCGCCGCTGAAAGTCTCCACGCGCGGTCAACCAACGCGTATTCCTCCGAAGGAGGCATGCAGCGCGCGATGGTGGAGCGGACATCCGGAACCATTATCGCTGCGCTAATCAGAACTGACTATTCGAGCCATCCCATTGGGATTGGGATGGGGCGTGGCGCCGCGGCGGTTACGACGCTCGCGACAGGCAGGGTGGAATTCATCGCAGGGGAGTACGAATTCGTCCGGGAATTAACCGAGCTGGGCCCTATTCCGGGCATTGCCTTCTCACTCTTTCGATTTCTGCTGGCGCTGAGCCTCACATTCTCTGCCATCAAATGTGCGCAACGCGGGGAGCCACTTGCGCTCCTGCTTGTGACGCCGCTCTTCGCCACATTGTGTTTCGGTACGCTCGAGCAACCCACGGACCAGGGGTTTATGGTGATCTGCCTGGCATTCGCCATCGCGGCCATCAGGCGAAGCGGCGTCGATGGGAAGAACAAGCGCAGTGCAGTTGTGGCTTCGCCGGGACCCATGGGCCCTGGCAGGCGCATCCAAGCGCGCCCCGGATAGGGAAGCGTCAGACCACGGTAGGTTTCGACGGCTCGGATCTCCTCTTCGAATATCCCCCGGAACATGGCCAAGCAAACGACCTGCGCGGGACTTGAATCAAAACTTTCTTTTTAATTCATCCGAGGCAAACATTCTTTTGGCCTTGCAATTTGCCTTATGAACGGTATGACTTTACGGAACCAGTGCTGAAAAAGGAGATTCCGGTTGGGCCACAACTTGAGCCGGAGCCTCTTGTGAAACCCCTAGAAACACTGGTCAGGCCGCAGTTCAAACAGATTGCAACCGGGCAGAGACGCAAATCACCAGAAAACTCGTCACAATGCGGTGATTTTCAACAAGTTCCTAGGAGCAATCATGCCGCTTCTGAATGAATCGGGCCGGTTGGCGAAACGATTCAGATACCTGGCAGTGTTCCTGCTGTTTTCCCTGGCGCTGGTCAAGTTTGTTTTTCAGGATATGAGGACGCTGGCGTTTCAGTTCAATGATCTGACCACGCCGTGGGTCGCCACTCAGACGTTTCTGCATGGCATGAACCCCTATAACGACATCAACGAGTTCGATAGGATTTGGGCCTCGACCCGGATTCCGCTTCCCGCCTCATGCCCGGACTATCGCTGCATCCTTGCCACTTATCAGAGCATATATCCGCCCACCGCGCTGGCGCTGATTGCGCCGCTCGGATTGCTCCCCTGGCACGCGGCCGTGTACACATACGTCGCCGGCTCGACGGCTTTTTTTGCCTTTGCGCTGCTCGTGCTGGCGCAAAGGCTTCCTCTGCCGTGGAACGATGTGCGCAAGCTGTATTTTGTCGCGTTCGCGCTGGCCATGGCACCTCTGCACAGCGGAATCCACGAGGCAAACCTGAATACATTGGTTGTGGCCTTTCTCTGCGCTGGAATGGGCCTCCTGGCGAACCGGCCCTATGGATCGGGTATCGCCATTGCCATGGCGATGTGCCTGAAGCCACAGGTTGGCATCTTCTTCTTCGCATATCCATGGCTAAGGAAAAAGTGGAGGGCAGCGTTCGCATCGCTGGGAGCGTGTACATTCGTTTCTGCGTGCAGCCTGATCTGGTTGAATATCCATCACGTCGAGTGGTTCGGAGCTTTTCTCAGCCAGCTTTCGCAATTCTCTGCTCCGGGAGGCCGAAGCGGCGTCGAGGCTCCCGGCCCGGGGAAATTCCAGTTGTTGAACCTGCAGATTCTTACTTTCCAATTGACTCACAGCCGCGAGTGGTCGGCGATTCTCGCGTGGATCGTCTTTGCGCTCCTGGCTGGCGTTGCCATTTATCTGATTCATCGCCGCGTCTCAGACGAGAACGAGAGTACCGGCATCGCCATCGTTGCGGTCCTGACGCTTTTGCCTGTTTACCAGCGTTTCTATACGGCCGAGGTTCTACTGTTTGTTCTCTATTGGGCCGTGGAGAACTGCGACTTGCGACGCGCAAAGGCCGCCCTTCTGCTCATGGTTGCCTTGCTTTTCCCATTCGCCGCGTGGACGGAAAGGAGCGGCATCGCCATGCGCTTCACTGAGGGGAACCATACAGGGTTGGACGTCATCTGGAATGATTTTCTGATGCCGCACATGATCTGGATCGAGCTGCTGCTCCTTCTCATCTTGATCGCTGACCTATCCACGCAGGCTCAGCGTCTCCCGGACGGACAAGTTCCAGCGTAGGCTGTTGACCGCATCGAGGAGCGCGTTCCATTCCTTACTTTTGGCGCCACTTTTGTATGATCTGCGAAAATGAATAATAGAGAGGCGCAGAATCTCTGTCCGAGGAGCAAGATGACCGTAGAGTTATCGATTGTGATGCCTTGCCTGAACGAGGCCGAGACTCTTGCTTCCTGCATTCAGAAGGCGCAACGCTATCTTGAGCGGTCGGGCGTGAGCGGCGAAATCGTCGTTGGCGACAACGGCTCAACTGACGGTTCACAGAGAATTGCCACGGACCTCGGCGCTCGTGTGATCGATGTACCGAGCCGCGGATACGGCGCGGCCCTCTATGGTGCAATCGACGCGGCAAAGGGGCGTTATTGCATCATGGGCGACTCCGACGACAGTTATGACTTTGAGCATCTCGAGAGCTTTGTCGAGAAATTGCGTCAAGGGTATGACCTGGTCATGGGAAACAGGTTTCGGGGCGGTATCAAGCCGGGAGCCATGCCGTGGAAGAATCGCTACATTGGGAATCCGGCCTTGTCCTTCATCGGAAGGCTCTTTTTTCGGACAAAGATTCGCGATTTTCATTGCGGCCTGAGGGGATTCTCGAAAGCCGCAATTGATGCGCTGGATTTGAGAACGACGGGAATGGAATTCGCGTCGGAGATGGTCATCAAAGCCCAGTTGAAGGAGTTGAAGATCGCAGAAGTCCCAACGACTCTCAGCCCTGACGGCCGCTCGCGTCCCCCCCACCTCCTTCCTTATCGTGATGGCTGGCGGCACCTGCGTTTCATGCTCCTGCACAGTCCGCGCTGGCTTTTTTTGTATCCCGGATTTCTTCTGATCCTTCTTGGGCTGGCTGGGTGTGCCTGGCTCCTGCCGGGGCAAAGGATCTTCGATGGCATCATCTTCGACGTGCATACGCTTTTATACGCATTCGTCGCGGTCGTGCTCGGATTCCAACTTGTCGCCTTTGCGGTATTCACCAAGGTCTTCGCCATCTCCGAAGGCTTATTGCCTGAAGATCCGCGCTTGAATCGCGCCTTTCGCTACATCAAGCTGGAGACCGGGGTGGTCGTGGGAGCGGTGCTGATCATCATGGGCATCGCGGGCTCCGTTCTTGCCGTCAACGGGTGGTCGCAGCGGGGATTCGGGAGCCTCAACTTCGACCATATGCTGCGCATCGTCATGCCGGCCGCCTTTTCTTTGATGCTCGGCGTACAGGTGGTTTGCGGCAGCTTCTTTCTGAGCATTCTGGGGTTGAGGCGGCGTTAAACGACGGGAACTGGAAAACGTATGGGCATTAATGCTCAGTATAATATCGCGGCGCCGGACTCGGTCCCGATCAAGGTGGCGGCATACCAGCGGCGAAGGATGTTCGAGAGGTTTCTTTCTGAGACCGGGATCGAAGAGGGCGACACATTGCTGGATCTAGGCGTGACCAGCGACCAAACTTACAGCCACTCAAACTACTTGGAGCGTTGGTACCTGCATAAAGATCGAATTACGGCCAGCGGCGTGGACGACGCAACGTTTCTTGAAGACATGTATCCTGGCATGAAGTTTGTGCGAGCCGATGGCCGGAAGCTCCCATTCGGAGACCACGAATTCGATTACGTTCATTCGAGCGCAGTGCTGGAACATGTGGGCAGCCGAGCACAGCAAGTGGCGTTCCTGCGCGAATCGTGGCGAGTGACGCGAAAGGGACTCTTCGTCACAACGCCAAACCGGTGGTTTCCCATCGAGTTTCACACTGTGATGCCATTCGTGCACTGGCTTCCAGCGGCCGCATTTCGGAAGATCTGCAAGTTGAGGGGTCTAGATCTCCTCGCCACAGAAGAACATCTGAATTTGGTCTCGTCCTCGGTGTTGAGGCGGCTTGCTGCGGAGGCAGGGTTAGGACGGTTCAAGGTAACGTTCGTGACGCTTGGGGGTTGGCCATCTAATCTGTTGCTTTACGCCCGGCGAGACATTCGATAGCCCCATTTCCCGGATGAGTTCGGTCGTTAGACCGCACATCGCAGCTTCACATTGAAGGAGAAAATCTTCACAGTGAGATGGCTCAGGAAGCCGCTGCCGGCCTCGTAGATTCTTGTTCTTGCCTGGACCATCTGGCGCGGCGCCTGATCGGGGGCCTGGGGTTCGAGTTTCAGCGGCTCGTCATGCGCTCCTTACAAGGCACGACCCTCTCCGCCGTGCACCGGCGCGCAGCATCCCCGGCAAGGAGAGCCTACCGGGGGCACGCATCGCTGCGGAATGCTGAACATTGCGCCTGAAATCCGTCCTTGCGTCCCGAGGGAACGAAATCACACCGAGAGAATAACGGAGAGCATTTTCCTCTCCTAACGGTAGCTTATGCCTCGCGCCAGCAAAGCCGCAGTCGTGCATGGGCCTGGACCGCTCGGGGAAAGCCCGTCGGTTCACCTCGACGCGCTGCGTGGATTTGCGGCATTCTCCGTCCTGCTGAACCACCTGCGGGATGCCCTTTTCGTGGACTATGAGGCGATCGCGCGGCACAATCCATTCACCGCTGCGGCGTATCTGGCTGCCGGCCTGGGCCGCCAATCGGTCATCGTTTTTTTTGTGCTGAGCGGTTACCTCGTTGGCGGCAGCGTTTTGCGTTCTGTACGAAGCGGAAAGTGGTCCTGGAGGGCTTACCTTTTGGCGCGGCTCAGCCGGCTCTACGTTGTGCTTCTGCCTGCATTGCTTCTAGGAGGGGCGCTCGACTGGTTGGGAATGCATAGGTCCGGCACCGAAGCCGTCTATAGCGGCAATTCCGGGATGCATGCGCTGGCCATCAACGTACACGGCGTGTTGACATGGCCGATCCTGGCAGCGAACGGCCTGTTTTTGCAGACCATCAAGCTGCCCGGCTTCGGCCCCAATCCGGTACCAACCTTCGGTTCCAATGGGGCGCTGTGGAGCTTGAGTTACGAATTCTGGTATTACCTGGCTTTTCCGCTTCTGGTTTTCCTGTTAGCCAGGAGCCAGTCCTGGAAGATACGCGCCCTCTCGTGCCTCGGTCTCCTGGCCTGGGGATGGTTTGTAGGACTGAATATCTTTCTGCTGGGCCTTACATGGCTCATGGGCGCATTAATCACTTTCCTGCCTGCCTTCCCAGCGCGCCGGCCGTGGACGCGTGGACTTGCCATTGTCCTGGCCCTGGTGCTTTTTGCAGCGGGGCTTGTCGAGAGTAAGTTGCTGGGCTCACTCCCATCGGATCTTGTATTGGGTCTGGCGGTGACCGCAATGATATGGGTTACACTGCATTGCGCTACGGCGCCCCTGCCTGCATCTTATGTATTTATTGCCCGCCGCGCGGCGCACTCTTCCTACACGTTGTACCTGGTGCATTTGCCCATGTTGATTTTTCTCAAGGCATCACTGCACTTGCCGCGCGCCTATCCTGGCTGGCATGCGTGTCTTGTTGGCGCGGGAGTGCTGGTGGCAATCGTCTTGTATGCTCAGTTAGTCTATGAGGCATTCGAAAAAAACACGGATCGCGTGCGCCGCTGGATTCGACCGTATGTGATGGGGCGGCAGCCAGCTTGAATAGTGATGGAGCGGCATCGTAGCGGATTTTCATCCCACCGCAAGGCCGCTCCTTGACGATACCCGGGTGACGGAAGAGTCGCCTGAAAGATCTGCAAATGAGAGTTCTGATTTTAAGCGTGAATTACTGGCCGGAAGTTACGGGCATCGGAGCCCTGACGACATATCGTGCGGAGTACCTTGCCAGCGTGGGGCACGAAGTCGAGGTGTGCACCACATTTCCGTATTATCCGGATTGGAAAGTACCGCGGGAGTACTCAGGAAAGCTGGCACGTCAAGACAACCGCAATGGAGTTTCGATCGTTCGCAGCTACGCCTATATCCCCAACCCGGTTACTCCACTCAAACGCATCCTGTTCGAGGCCAGTTTCATTATCGGCGTGACGCTCCGCGCGTTGCTGCGCAAGCGGCCGGACGTGTTGCTCGTGGTTTCGCCTCCGCTTGGCCTGGCCGCGACGGCAATTCTGTTGAGCCGGCTGTGGAGTGTTCCGTACGTGTTCGATGTGGAAGATCTGCAACCCGATTCGGCTTCGGACCTGGGCATGCTCCCCAAGTGGGCGGTGAAACTCCTCTATAAAGTCGAGAATGCGGCGTACCGCCATGCGCGCTTGGTCGCTACGCTCACGCCGAGCATGCGGCAGAAGATCGTCGACAAAGGTTTTAGAGAAGATCAAGTCGAGCTTTTTGAGCCACGAATGGACGACTCGTTCATCGATCTGCCACCGGAGAAGGGGAACGCGTTTCGACAGCGGTATGATCTGGGAGAGAAGTTCTTGGTGACGCACAGCGGGAACATGGGCGTGAAGCAGGGCCTCGACGTCATTCTCGATGCCGCGGCGCTGAACCGCACCGACGACTCCATGCTGTTCCTGTGCGTGGGCAATGGCGCGGATTGCGAAAGAATCAAGCGCCGCGCGGCGCAGCTGGATTTGGGCAATGTGCGGTTTTTGCCGCTGCTCGATGAGAAGGATTTCCGGGGATTGATGGCGGCCAGCAATGTCTGTCTGGTGACGCAGCAGCATTCGGTCTCAGAGATCGCTTTTCCGTCGAAGATTGTGACTTATCTCGCGGCGGGGCGTCCTATAGTTGCCTCGGTCAATCCCGAGTGCGAGGTTGCCCGCATCACGCGCGAGTCCGGAGCGGGCAGGGTTGTAGAGGCGGAGAACCCGCTGGCCCTTCTCGAGGCGGTTCAGGGATTGAGGAACACCGATTTGCGCACGGCCGGTGAGAATGGACGCGCGTACGCTTGCATGCGGTGGTCGTCCGGACGCGTTCTGGAGCACCTCGAGCGGTGCCTTACGGCCGCCGCGGGGCCTCAAATGAGTTCCCTGGCCTGGAAAGGATTTAAACCATGAGCGGCGCGAAGACAGGAAATGCGTTCTCGATCGCAATCCTTGCTGCGATGGTTTTGTTCTGCGCAGGGGTCGTCCAGATGCACGCGCAGATGCAGCAGACCGGAACCCAAGATACTACCGGCACAACACCGTCGAACGCTGACGCAACTGCATATTCCTCGGCCGGAAAGCCGGCCGGGACCAGCAGCAATACGGCAAATCCGGCAGCAGTGAGCGGAGCCTCGAGTTGGACATCGGGAAAGGGCAGTTTTGGAATCACAGCCATGACGCCGGCGGGATCGAGCGCAGGAGCGAGCGGCGGAAACTGGGGGGCAGGAACGGGAAGTTTCGGGATGAAAAATCAGGCGGGCGGAATCTGGCGCGAAAGCGGCAGCGGATCGAACACAGCTCCCACGCAAAGTCCAGCTGCCAGGAATTCAGTTCCTGCAGCACTCCCAGGGTCAGGGGTCCAGGGTCCGGCAACAGCAGGTTCTCCCGGCAGAGCGCGATCTGGCATTCTGGCCTCACGTTCCCAATCTGGCGTCCATCCCGCATACGGTGCACGCTCCGGGGTGTCGAGCGGTTTTCGTCCCGGCGGCAACAGATCCGTGGGCGGCAAGCAGGCCTCACTTGGCGCACATAGCCATGCAGGCAAGCAGAACCACGCCGGTACGAGCCACGCATCCGGTGCAGGTTCTTCCAGCTCGCATGCGAAGACGCACGTACCCTCCGCCTTTACGCCGTCAGGTTCCTCGACAATGGGCGGCATGCATCAACCGGGTTCGGGACGCGAACCCATCCCGTAGGGTCTGTTCACCGTAGTGAGGTAGAAGCCCCTTTTGCGCGTCAATCGCGCGTTGACTGAAGCGGGGCGCTCTGGGACAGGCGTGAAGCGTGACGCTTCTCCCAGATTTTGGCATCCACGAGAAAACGGAACCAGAAGGTTTGCAGCACCCAGAAGATGAAGCCCTCGGTTCCGTCGAGAAAACCCAGCCGGAAGAAATAGCGATACACAAAAAGGGCAAACGGACGCACGAAGAGCGGCATGCGATTGTATTTTTGGCGAAGATAACGCTTGCGCTCCGCGGGGTTGCCGCGGGCATTGGGTTGCAGGCGGCCCAACGTCTCCTTGCAGTCCGATTCAGCCACTTCGCCGTCGGCCCAGCGATTGTGCCTCGCGATCCACTCCGTCAGGGGCATGCGGATGTCGTCGATCATGGTGCCGCGCAATTGGCCGCTCGTGCCACTCGCGAGTAGGAAGTGCTGATCGTATTTGCGGTCTTCGCAGCGCCCGACCCCGCCGCGAAACAGGCGCAAATGCCAGGTTGGGCTCATGCCTCCGTGACGCAGCACGCGGCCCAGAAAGCGCAGATAGCGGGGCAGAAAGTATCCCGCGTGTTCGGGCTCTTCGGGCAGCGCAAGAATGGCCGCGACCAGCTCGTCGTCCATCCATTCATCGGCATCCAGATGCAATTGCCAGGGCCTGGAGATAGGCAGGTTGTCGATCGCCCAATTGCGCTGCGCGCCGTAGTGCTCAAAGGCGTGCTCGACGACGATGGCGCCGAACCTGCGCGCTATCTCAACCGTTTCGTCTTTGCTGAAAGAGTCGACGACAAAGATTTCGTCGGATACCCGACGGGCGCTCAAAAGCGTGGCGCCGAGCGTATCCTGCGAGTTGAACGACAAAAGGATAACGGTTGGCCGCATAACAACGATGGTAGCGCAAGAGCATGCCGCGAGCCTGACCCTGCTACAACCAGGAAGAGAGCTTCTTCAATGCCAGGGAGATGAAGCGCGGAGCCCGATGAAGGTTTTGTTGGTGGGGAATTACCCGTTTGACGGATCGACAAGCATGCACATCTGGTCGCAGGCGCTGCTTCGCGAACTTCGTCAGCTTCATGTCGATGTCAAGGTAATCTCTCCACAGCCGAGGTTCGGCAAAATAAAGCCCTCCGTCGACGGCGTGGGTAAGTGGCTGGGATACATTGATCGCTTCGTGATCTTCCCGCGCGCATTGCGCTCCGCGGCAGCCCAGGCAGACATCGTGCATCTATGCGATCACGGCGCCGCCATGTATGCGCCGATGATCAAGAGAAAGATCAAGGGAAAGCCGGTCGTGGTCACGTGCCATGACATGATTGCAGTGCGCAGCGCGCGTGGCGAACTGCCCGGGTTGCGGTCTTCGGTCTTCGGAAAAATCCTGCAACGCTGGATTTGCCATGGCCTGAAGCATGCCACGCGCGTGGCGTGCGTTTCCCGGGCAACCTTCGACGACGTGCACAGAATCCTGAAAGAAGATGAGAATCTCTGCGTCATTCTCAACGGCCTGAATTATCCATTTCAGATCCTCGCCCCGGGTGAAGCGGAGCGGCGGCTCGCAGGCCAACCATCCATTCGGGCGCCGTTCGTTCTTCACCTCGGCTCCAACGCAGCTTATAAGAACCGCGAAGGCGTGCTGCGAGCCTTTGCGAAGGCCGCGACGGAGAACGATCTGCAGTTGGTGATGGCCGGTGAGGTTCTGAACCAGAAGCTGTCCCGGTTGGCGCGCGAGTTGCAGATTGAAAACCGCATCGTTCAGGTGGACAAGCCGGTCGCCGCTTTGATCGAGGCGCTCTACAATCGCGCACTCTGCTTGCTTTTTCCCTCACGCTATGAAGGGTTCGGGTGGCCGCCCATTGAGGCCCAGGCATGCGGATGTCCGGTTGTCGCCAGTGATATCCCTCCACTCGCTGAGGTGCTGGGGCAATCGGCGATTCTCCAACCGGCAGACGATGAAGCTGGGATGGCCGATGCCATCCGCAGGCTGGCCGCCGACCAGGAATTCCGCGAGCGGCTGCGGCAAAGCGGATTTGTGAATGTGCGTGGGAGGTTTCAAACCGCGCGCATGATCGGCGAGTACCTGTCGCTTTATCGGGAGCTCACCGGCAAAGATTAGAAAGTCACATTCCCATCGCATGTGTGATTGGTTGTCAATCGGCGTGTGTCGCTGAGGAGTTTCTAGGTTATGAAGGTGTATCTCGGAGCGGTTTGTGAGACGGATCAGGTTGGCATCCTGCAGTCTCATGCCGCGTTCTCAAAGAGCCACGAGATCGTGACGGACCCGTCCGCAGCCGACGTCATTCTGATCCTTGGCGCCCCGCCATTCGAACCGCAACGGCTTCTGGATTACGAACTTTATAAAGCTTATCCCGAGCGCTGCGCCATTTATTCCGAGGATGACGATTGCCTGCCTCTCATTCCGGGCGTGCACACCAACGCTCCGATCAGCCAGCATACCCGGATCGGCCGCATCTTCAACTACGCGCACATTTCCCGCAACGGGCAGCTTCAGAACCGCTTTCTGGAAGAGACCACATCGCCCGTTCCCATCGGAATGAAAGCGGAAAAGCGCTACTTATTCACGTTTCAGGGTGGATCGACTTCCATCTTGCGGAAGCGTATCTATAATCTGAAATTCAACCGCAGCGATGTGCTGATCGAGAACACTTCGGCATACTGGCATTGGGACAATTCCCAGCCCGGCCGTCTGGAACGGCAGCGCCGTTATGCGGAGACGCTTGCGGCATCGCACTTTGTGCTGTGCCCGCGCGGAGCTGGTGTGGGAAGCTACCGTTTCTTTGAGGTGATGGCGGCGGGCGTCACGCCGGTGCTCTTGTCTGACGACTTTGCCTTGCCGCCTGGGCCGGCCTGGGACACGTTTCTCATCCAGGTGCGCGAACGGGATATCGCCAAACTGCCCGAGATCCTGGAGCCGTATCTCGAAAGCTCCACCGAACGCGGGCGGCTGGCTCGCCAGGCTTTCGACGAATACTTTTCCATCGAACACGAGTTTGACCGCTTTGTCGAATTAGCTGCGCGATCGCTGCGGCACGCGCCTCCGCCGGAAGAGCATTTCCGCAAACGGCAAGCCGCCATGATTCGCCGGTTTAAATGGAAGCGAAAAGCCCGTGCCGCATTGCGGGCAGTCGTGTTGAATTTGCTGAGAACGCTTCGCCTCAAAAACCCGTACCAGATGAACCGGTAAAGGATGCACTTACCCGAGGGGCTTTCTTTGGAGTTCGAGACCAACTTGAAATTTGATCTGAGGCGCGCCTGAGCACTCCCAGTCGGGGAGGAGCGAATCGCAAGCGGCGTCTCATGTGAGCGTATGGAAGAGATTCAAAATCAAGCTCGCAAGCGGGGAATCTATCTGGTCGCGAACCGGCACAGCGGCGCGGAATGTAACAATCTGATCGCATCCATCCGCCGCTGCGATTGTAATCTGCCCGTTCGCGTAATTCCCTACGGCGGAAGCCCGATGGTTCCAGATCCGCGTTGGGATGGAGTCAAGCTCCTGTCGCTATCGGATTTCCCCGCGGAGGGGCGGGCGTTTTTGGCAGAACTCGAGGGGCGCATCCCATGCAGTCCCGGCCATCTGCGAAGATTTCTCTGCTGGTTTGGGGAGTTCGACGAATTTCTCTATTCCGATAATGACGTCGTGGCGTTGATGAACTGGGGGGAGTTATTCCCCTATCTTGAAAACTATGAAATTGTGCACGCCGATGAAGAGTTCAAGACCGGCGGCAAATTCAACATGGAACGTCCGGATCGCTTGGAAGAAATGATGGGCGCAGGGACCTTGCAGGCGGCGATGACGGCGGGACATTTCCTGTGTCGCCGGTCCCCGCGGCATCCTGACGATTTGCTAGCGGGGATTGCCTGGATGGAAGCGCACCCGGAAGTACCGATCTGGCACGACCAGACACTTCTGCACGTGACACTGGTACAGGCGCAATGGCGTGCGCTGAACCTTTGCAAGCCGCCGCACAGCTGGGCCTCTTCATGGGCGGGCGATTACAAGAATGTTCTGGATCTGATCCGCACCATTCAGGTGGAACGACGGCCTATAAGCCACTTGCACTACTCAGGAGGGATCGCAAGCGGCACGCAGCCGATTGACGAATTGCTTTTGAGCAGTTTGCCGGTGAAGGAACGCAACCGGAAGTTGTTGCGGGCGCTGTTGGGGCAGGCATCGGGGCTCCGTGAGATAAAACACCAATTTGGCCGCGTGAAGCACAAGATCAAGCGGCTAAAGAACCGCTCAAAGTGACCGGCGCAGGGCAAGGAGGAAGAGCTATTCGCTCCACAGGAAACATAAACGCCGCAAAAGCATTTTTTCTTCCTAAATTACATCGCATTGCGGAATTCCTGCTTTCCCAGGGCGTCACGATTGCATGCAATCTTTTGTTTGGATTGCTTTGCGTGCGGTTGCTTCCTATTGGAGAGTATGCGAAGTTTGTCGTGGTATTCGCCATTCAGGGATCGCTCATGGTCCTTCTGGACGTGGGCATCTCGGGATCGTTCGTCCCTCTGATAGGTGAGCGGATTGAAGACCGGCAGCTGATCGCCGACTATTTAGCCTCGTTGCGGCAAATTGCGCATTGGCTTTATGCCATCGCGGCTCCCCTCACCGTCGTTGCCTACCCGCTCCTGGTCCGCAACCGCCATTGGAGCTGGCAAACCGTAGCGGCGATGATCGTCATCGTGCTGGTGTCCGCGTGGTTTGCGCGCGTTGGAGCCTCATACGGCTCGGTGCTGATTGTGCGGCGCGATCGCTATCGCTGGTACCAGGCGCAAATCATTTCCGGCCTCGGCGCTTTGGCGTTGCTCGGTGTCTTCGTCGCCCTTCACAGGTTGGGCGCGTTTACGGCAATTCTCATCGGCGTGGCCAAAATCATTGCGGTCGCCATATTTTATTACTTGCGTGCGCATCAACTGCTCGGCGTGAAGGGCACGCCGTCAAAAGAGAAGCGCACGGCCATCATCCAACTTACTCTGCCGGCTGTTCCCAGTGTCGTCTATTACGCGTTGGGAGGCCAGATTTCGGTTTTCCTGATTACGATCTTCGGCCGTACTTCCGCGGTAGCTTCTGTAGGGGCACTTAGCCGGCTAGGGCAGGTCTTTTCGCTGCTGACCCCGATCAACGGAGTTCTTGTGGAGCCCTACTTCGCCAGATTGCCGAAGAAGGAACTTAAGAGCCATTACCTCATGGCGATGGCCGGAGCAAGCGTGTGCGGCGTCGGCATCGTGGCAATTGCACGAGTCTGGCCGGGGCTTTTCCTTTGGGTACTGGGTCCGAAATATGCCGGTTTGCGAACTGAAGTAGTGCTGGTCATGTTATTAGGAGCGATTGGCCTGGTCGGCGGTGTAATGGCATCGATCAACAATTCGCGCCGGTTTATTTATTATTCTTTTGTGTTGACGGATAATATCCTGACGCTCATCCTGCAAGTTCTATTTATTTGGAAGGTTGATTTGAGCACTGTGAAAGCTGTGCTGTGGTTCGGTATTGCTTCTTCGTTGCCCACCTTTGCAATTGGCATTCTCACGGCGTTCTATGGCTTCGCCAGAGGGGGGCGCAGAGTGGTGGGAATTGATTATTCCCTTGAAAGAAAGTGAGCCACTCGCCGCGCACTGAACGAGGTGGACGAGGCGAGGGCAGCGGCATATGGCCCGGCTTAATCCTCGAAAGTGCCTCGTTGTTTTTGTAACTTCCGCCAGCGAGCGCATTATTGAAGAAAAATTGGTTTTCAAGATGGCGATCCCGGCTCGAGTTCAGTTAGGAGGCAAGTTGACACTTCTGTCGGACCTGCGGTCCAAGGCCAAGACCACGGCCAAAGCTCTATTGCCCAAAACCATCGTCGATTTTATAAGTGGATGCAGGTACAGGGGCTACCTGGCGCACGCCAATTACCTTTTGAAGCTCAAGAGATTCAGGACGCAATTTGCTGAAGCCAACGCGAAAGAGCTGGATTCGACCATCATTTTACCGGCCGGTTGTCGCATTCTTATTCCCCTGGATGCCGAGGTCCGCAACGCCTTCGAACATTTTGGATGGAAAGACCCGGAGATGGTAGACGAATTCATCGGTTTCATGAAACTGGCCTCAAGCGCAAAGATCTTGTGGGACGTCGGCGCGTTATTTGGTCTCTTCTCTCTGGCGTTCACGCTCCGAGGCGCAGATCGTAGGGCGTTGGCCTTCGAGCCAAATCCAACCTCGCGGACGAAACTTCAAGAATGTCTCCAACTCAATCCAACGGCAAAAGTCCAAGTCTTTGATTGCGCTGTGGGATTGCCTGACAAGGTGGTGGAGTTTGAGCGCGGGTTCCATTACACGGCCATCACCGAATCGGCCGCTCGGCCAGGCGAGGAGGATTCAGCGCAAAGAGAAACCGTGGCGATCAAAACCATGTCGATTGACGAATTGATCGAACGAAATCTCGACTCGCCGGACATCATCAAAATTGATGTGGAAGGGCATGAGTTTGATGTGCTGCTCGGGGCAAGAAAGCTGCTGCTTGCAAAAAAGCCCTTGTTATCTATTGAATTGCATCCGGGTCTACTTGCGCGTAGGGGCACCTCTGGTCTTGCCATAGCCGAATATCTTGAGGATGCCGGGTATGTTTTTCACGATACGGATTTGAAGCGCGTAACAAAAGACATCTTCAAACGCCAAAACAACTTTCGCGTCGTTGCCATGTGATGCAGGCACGCCTTTATCACGGTTCGAAGGCTTGTTATAGAGGTGAGAGTTGAGAAAGAATCTGCTGGGAAAATCTGCACGAAAACTCCTGCGGCGCGCCATCCCCAAGTCCCTGCAATTTGAGCCGTATATGACGAACTGGGTGATGCGGGAGACGAATTGCGTGGTGCGCACCGGCCCATTTCAGGGGATGAAATATACGAGCAAGTCCGCGGGCAGTGTGCTGATCCCCAAGTTGCTGGGAATCTACGAGCGCGAGCTGCATCCGGTAATCGAATATGCTATCTCCCATCCCTTTGAGGTTATTGTCGATATCGGTGCGGCCGAGGGATATTACTGCGTTGGATTGGCACGGAGGATAACTCAAACAAGAGTCGTCGCCTACGAAATGGACGAAGCGGCCCGCCAGCAGATGAAGGAGTTGGCCCGACTGAATCACGTGAGCGATCGACTGGAGATCAGGGGCCTCTGCACCATGGAAGAGATGAACTCTGTATTGGATGCATCCGTGCCCACTCTGCTGATTTGCGATGTGGAGGGCGCTGAGGCATACATGCTCGATCCGCTCAGGGTTCCTGCGCTGGTGTCCATGCACATACTGGTCGAACTGCATGATTTTGTTCTTGGTGGCCTGAGCGATGTGATGTACAGCAGGTTCCAGACTACGCACGAGATCGAGCACATTTGGCAGCAAGGCCGGAGCCGCAGCGATTTTCCCTATCGATCGTTCTACACGCGGTGTTTCCCCAGCTACATGGATATTGCTGTTTCCGAAAGCCGCCCCTGCAGAATGTCTTGGTATTGGATGCGGCCGAAGCACGAGCCTGGAGCACGTGCGGCTCTGTAATGCAGATGCGGAAGGTTGCGGAGCCTGAGCTCCGCTTGGGTCCGCAGCTTTCATCCATCGAATCGCGGAAATTCCGTGCCTGTACTCCAGATTTCTCGTTCAGGAATCGCCGGGGCGCTCGTCATCCTCGAAGAATGGGATCTATGCTTTCTACGCCGGAGCGGTCAGCAGCTCGCGTTTGCGAATCTCCGTCAGCACCCGCCCCATCTTCCAGCCCAGCGCGTCGGAGTTGTCCACGTAAGCGTTCCGATCTCCCCTGTCGCATGAGTCTGGGCCTGAGGCCGAATATTCCGTTCTCGGTTCTCTGTTGGTCCAACCATTCCTATGACTGAAAAACTCATCAGCATCATTATCCCCGCGTTCAACGCGGAGCGATATATCGGTCAAGCGCTGGAAAGCGTGGTCTCGCAGACCTACCAGAACTGGGAAATCATTGTCACCAATGATGGAGGCACTGACGCCACCGGCCGGATGGTCTCAGAGTTTGCGCGGCAGACGACTCACAATGTAATACTCCTCGAACATGAACAGAGCCAGGGCCCGTCGGCGGCAAGAAATACAGCCATGAAGGCCGCCAAAGGCGAATACATTGCCTTTCTCGATGCGGACGATATCTGGATGCCGGAACATTTAAGCAGGCTGTGCGCGGTGCTGGCCTCGGGTAAAGCCGATCTCGCATATTCCGACGGCTGTGTATTCCACGAAACCCCATCAGGGGAGATCGAGTTGCTTCCCATCGACACCAATGAAGTGAAAAATCCGCGGCAGGACCTTTTCCGGAGGAATTTCATCAATACGTCGGCAGCGGCCATCACGCGGAGGCTCATGGAGAAGGTCGGCGGATTCGATGCAACCTTGTGGGCGGGGGAAGAGCAGGATTACTGGATTCGTTCAGCGGCGCTGGGTTTTGAGATCGCCTCCACCGGAGAGCAAACCTATTACTACCGGAAGTCGGCGGGCAGTTTGTCCTCTGAACCCGCGAAGATGGCAGAGAGCAATGGAAGAATGTTTGAGAAGCTCAGGCGATGCGGTATTTTGCCTGAAGGGGAAATTGTTGCCAGGGCGAGACAGAGTTACTTCGCCGCGGGCAAAATGTATTGGCGCGAAGATCCCGCTGCTGCGAGCCGCATATTTTATAAGTCATGGACGTTGAGTAAAGTCCACCTGCTGCCTCTTTTGTGCTGGTTTTTCGCTGCAGGATTGAGCCTCGCGCGGCCTCACCGTGCGAAGTAATTCGTCGGCCACCAGCCGGCGGGATCTTTCCGGCAGAGTTTATGCGCAACCCCGCCGTCCATCTCACCGGGCAATGAAATAAGAGAATCCCTGATTCCATGAGGCGTGATGCTGAGAAAGTTGCTCACTAGGCCGATTTGGTGGTGGGAGCGGAAGCGCGATTACCCAATTCGTTCTCGCTTTCATCTGCTGCCACCGCTCGGTATCGTGAAAGGGCGAGCGCGATTCGTGGTGCTCACGACCACGTCCGCGCTGAACGATGCGATGTGGGCTGCGTGGAGCTGGTACCGGTATCTTCGGCCGCACGGTTTCGAGCTGCAGCTGGCGGTCGACGGCAAGCTCGCGGAGCAGAATGCAGCTGCGGCAAGGCAATTGTTCCCCGGGGTTTCATTGTACGAAGTCGATGCGGTTCTCGCGCCTTTATGTGAGAAGGAGCCCGCGCTAGCGGGGTTTTTCCGGGGCCACCCGCTGGGCAGAAAGCTCGGACTCGTGCTTGCGCTTTCCCGGCAGGGGCCCGTTCTCTACTCGGATCATGACGTGCTCGCATTTAACCGGCCCGATGAGCTGCTGTCCTACGTGGAAAAGAATGTTCCCTGCTATTTCCCGGAAGAATGCGAAGGCAATTGCGACTTTGACATTTTGGCGAGAGCGAAGACGCTTGGGTTAGACTACATCGCTAAATTCAATTCCGGATTAATCTATGTTCCCCCAGGCGCACTCTCATTCGATTTGGCAACCCAGCTTCTGGCAGAATGGCATCCGCCTGCGGAATCCTGGTTCACCGAGCAGACTCTATTGAATGTCCTCATGCGAAATGTGAATGCCCATCCGTTGCCGGGGGACCGCTACGTTGTCAGCGCTCGCCGCCAATTCTACTGGGAGCGGGATGCGAATTATAAGACCATTGCGGCGAGGCATTTTACGGGTCCCGTGCGCCACGTTATGTATCGTTACGGAATGCCGGAAATTCTGGAGCAGAGCCGGCAAGTCCTCGCCGAAAAAGAGCAACGCGTGGGGTGACGCAAGAGCCATTCGCGCAAAGCAAAAGCTGTCCGGCCGGATAACATCCCGTAAAGAACGATCAATCTGGATGGCGATGAAGGAGACTGCGAGAAGATATCTGAGAAATGTCCCGCTGCGAGGCTTTTGCACTCCGGAGGGGCAGATGTTTCGGTCCTTTGCGCGTCGCTTGAGCCACTCAGAGGGCCATGTGCAACGAGACTTTGACGAGAATGGCTCCAACTTCCACGCAGCAATTGTGCGCAGACACTATAATGGAAATCCCACTCGAAAACGCGCGATGCGCAGGTCCTAACATGAACCAAAGCCGTCCGATTGTGATGCGCATATTGCCAGCCAGATTCGCAATATCGCTTTTAGACCGCTTTTACTTTGCACGACGGGACCGCTGGCTGCAACTCTACCGTAATGCGAGCTTGCGGGCTGTCCCCAGGGTCTCTATGCAATTGGTTCCGGGAGACCGCGTCTCCGACCTGATCGCATTTACGGGCGTGCACGAAGCCGAATTGACTCAGCGCGTGAGCAGACTCGCTCGAAAGGGCGGGAAGATGATCGATGTCGGAGCGAATCTTGGGTACTTCAGTTTGTTGTGGACAGCTTCTCATCCTGCCAACGAGTGCATCGCTTTCGAGGCTGCTCCACGCAACCTCGACATTCTGCGCAATAATGTCGAACAAAACGGATTGGGTACAAGGATTCGCATAATTCCCAAGGCTGCGGCGGCACAATCCGGAAGATTGTTCTTCGACCTCGGGCCCGAGGATCAATGCGGATGGGGGGGCATTGCTTCGGTGAAGGTTGAAAGACAGATTGAGGTTGAGGCGGTTCGCGTCGATGAAGAGGTGGCGAAGGACGAACCCATCGCGCTACTCAAGGTGGATGTTGAGGGTGCCGACGCTTGGGCGTTGATGGGATGTGGTCACCTGCTCTGCGCGAAGTTAGTAGAAGAAATCTGGTTTGAGCAGAACAAGCCTCGCATGGAGATGCTGGGCATCCAGGAGAACGCAGCGCAAGAATACCTGGAATCAGTGGGTTACTGTTGCACGCCGCACGATGCCTTAGACAGTCCCGTCGTGCAGTGGAGCGCGGTCAGGCGGTGAAGGAAACAAAAGCGCTACCCATGGAAGTTCAGCTTCTCGAACCCATCTCGTCCATGTGTCTGGAGGACACGCTAATACCCTAAGAATCGTCGAAAGCGGCATCGATTGGAATCGGCCATAACAGGTCTCGGTACAGCAAAAACAGGCCCGTCCGGCCTCTTCGACCGGTATCGTTGGTTGCGGAGTGCGACGAGGCTCTACAAGGCAACATTCCATGTTGGAATCTGAAAAAATGACCGAATACACTAAATCGATCCCGCCCTCTGCAAGCGACACGGCAATCTGCACACTTTTTGAAGGCGATTTCCATTTCGGCCTTGCGGCGTTTCTCAATTCTCTCGTGCACGCAGGCTTTGCGGGCACGGTCTGGGCGGGATATCGCGGTCCGCTGCCTCCCTGGTCGGGCCAATTCAAGCACGGCAACGACCAAAAGGACGAGTATTGGATTCGAGATCGGGTTCGGCTCGTATTCGTGAAACTGAATGTCGACATCCATCTCACGAATTACAAACCGGAATTCATGCTGAATCTGCTGGACAATGAGGCTCGCGACTGCGAATATCTCTGGTACTTCGATCCGGATATCCAAGTCCGCGCCAACTGGTCATTCTTTACCGATTGGCAAAGCAACGGAATCGCGTTGTGCCAGGAGATTGTCAATAATATTCTCCCTCCGGATACGCCGCAGCGCATGAGCTGGATCAGGGATGCGGCCAGCATCGGCTTCACGGATCCGAGACCGCTTCATTACTACTACAATGGCGGCTTCGCCGGGGTTCCCAGGCAGTATTCGGGATTCCTTGAAGACTGGAAACGCCTGATCGAGCTGGCCGGGTCGAAGTACTGCGATCTGAAGAACATGTCGCACGGAGTCCCGGAAGCGCCCTTCCAGTGTTGCGACCAGGACGCACTCAATATTGCTGCGATGTATTCGAAGTTTCCGCTCTCCACTCTGGGACCGCAAGGGATGGGGTTTATCCGGGGTAACGTGATCATGTATCACACTGTGGGTCCGAAGCCTTGGAGAGGCTCGCTTCTGATGAACGCGCTCAAGGGTAAACCGCCTTCGGATGGTTTCAAATACTACTTTACGCAGGTGTCGTCTCCCATTCGCCCATATTCCCGTGGCGCGCTTGTCGCAAAGAAGCTCGCTTGCAAAATCGCGGCATTCATCGGGCGCTTTTATCGCAGAAGCTGAAGGCGTTCGGATGCAGCCGGCCGCCCGCGGATTCTTAGCGCGAGAGACCGCAAACGCGCGGCGGCGCGCTCACCGCGCATTTGGTATAAAGGAGTCGGAACCCTGACATACACAATGAAATCTCCGGCTGAGTTCACGGGGCGTAGGAGAATGCGGTCATGATTGTTTCCAGAGCACCCATGCGGATCAGCTTCGTTGGCGGGGGTACGGATCTTCCCGATTTCTACAAGCGCTACCCTGGCCGCGTGATATCAACGTGCATCGATAAATTCATATTTATCGCCATCAACCATGCGCCTTTCACGAACCATGTTGCCGCGCGGTACTCGGTATCTGAAGAGGTGCAGCATCCCTCGGAGCTAAAACACTCGCGCATCCGCGAAGCGCTGCTGGATCTTGGTATCCACAGCAACATCGAGATTGCGTCGTTTGCGCCCATCCCTGCGCGCACCGGACTGGGCTCGTCTTCAAGTTTCTCGGTGGCCCTGCTGAAGGGGCTGCATGCATATACCGGAAAAAGGCTCGACAAGCGAGGTGTTGCCGAAACGGCGTGCCGCCTGGAGATCGATCTCGTCAAAGAGCCCATCGGGAAACAGGACCAATACGCGGCGGCATTTGGTGGTTTCAATGTGCTCCAGTTCAACGCCGACGGATCGGTGGATGTGGAACCGGTGCTGCTGGATTTCAAGAAACGCCTCGACCTGGAAGAGCGCCTCATCCTGTTCTTCCTCGGGACCACGCGCGATGCCTCCTCGGTTTTGACGGAGCAGAAGGCCAATACGGAACGCAATTTCGAAGTGTTGAAGCGGATGTCGGATTCAGTTCCGGTCTTCAAGGAAGCGCTTCTCCGATCCGATTTCAAGCGTGCCGGCGAGATGCTGCTGGAGGGATGGACGTTGAAGAAACAGCTCGCCTCTTCGATTTCGAATCCGGGCATCGACACTTTGTACGAAGTGGCGATGAGGCAGGGCGCATGGGGCGGCAAGATCCTTGGAGCAGGCGGCGGCGGTTGCATTATGATGCTTGCACCAGTGGAAAGACGGGCAGGGATCGTGGAGGCGTTGCAGAAAGCCGCCATTACCGAGGGATTCGAGGGCGCCGGCGAAATTCCCGTTGCCTTCGTTCAGACGGGCGGAGAAGTGCTCTTCAATTCCGGCGGGATCTCTAGTACGATCAAGTCCTAAACCCCCGCAAGAGGCAGGTGAACAGCGATGGAAGAATATATCCGGCAGTTTTCAGACAAAGCGATCGCGCTGCTCCGCAATCTCCCTACGGTGGAGATTGCCAAGGCGATGAATATTCTGCAGGCCGCATTCGAGCGGGACGGCCGCATCTATGTCATTGGCAATGGCGGCTCGCTGGCGCTGGCCACGCATTGGGTAGCGGACTTCAACAAGACCGTGTTCAGCCACAACCTGAGCGAGCAGCAGCGCCGCTTCCAGGCCATCCGCCTGCCCACTACCGAGGAAGAACTCACCGCGTGGGCCAACGACGTCGGATACGACATGGTGTTTGCCGGTCCTCTTAGGAACTACATTCAGGAAAGTGATGTGTTGATCGCGATCTCGAGCTCAGGCAACTCGGAAAGCATTATTCGCGCCGTCGATCTCGCGCGCTCGCATCAGGTGCCTGTCATCGGGATCTCCGGCTTCGATGGTGGAAGGCTGAATCAGCTAGCCGACGCGAAGATCCTGATCGCCACACCCAAAGGCGAGTATGAACTGGTTGAGGGAATTCACGCCGTGGTCCTTCACATATTCACAAAGTATTTCAAAGACTACTTCGGCTACATTCAACACCGGGGAGAGCATGCAGCGCAAACGCCCGCGCCGGCCGTGAGCGCGGTTGCCACCGTGAATTGAGCGGGGCCTGCACCGGTGCATTTGAGTCGCAGGGCAATGGAGTCGCAATGAAGCAAAGAGTGCTGGTTACCGGCGGCGCCGGTTATGTCGGCTCCGTTTGTTCCGAGGAACTGCTGCGGCAGGGATATGAAGTAACCATCGTCGACGACCTCTCCACGGGGCATCGCCATGCGGTTCCCCAGGGAGCCGAGTTTTTCGAGATGGAC
>Ga0181530_10001474_pt1 | contig 29587 bp, 23 predicted proteins | sample PEATcosm2014_Bin_42_FD_119769 | JGI IMG/M metagenome (GOLD analysis project Ga0181530, IMG submission 119769) | Peatland microbial communities from MTU Mesocosm Facility, Houghton, MI, USA - PEATcosm2014_Bin10_60_metaG | ecosystem: Environmental > Terrestrial > Soil > Wetlands > Peat | place...
AAGCCCAAGGTGGAGATCGAAAGCAGATCCTTGACGTCGCGCAACTTGCTGGTGGCGTGGCGCTCGAAGGCCAGCAGCGCGTCGTCGCGCAGCATGCCGCAGCCATCGTCCACGATGCGGATCAGCCGCCGGCCGCCGGATTCCACCTCCACGCGCACTTCCGTGGCACCGGCATCGAGGGAATTTTCGAGCAGCTCCTTGACCACCGAGGCGGGACGCTCCACCACCTCTCCGGCGGCGATTTTGTTGGCGACCTGGTCGGGAAGGATGCGGATGCGGCCCATGTACGTCAATGGTAACGAAAAAGAGATATTCACCGCGGAGGCGCGGAGGAAGGCGAGAAAAAAACGCAGGCGCTGCGGCAGGAGTAAGCCGGCTGCCGGCAGGATGGCCCGCCCCGCTTTTCATCTGTGTTACTCTGAAATTTCCACGTGTGCCAGCGCGTGTCAGTGAAGCTCTCGTTCTGCGGACTTTCCCCTTGAAGGAGGCTGACCTCGTCGTCAGTTTTCTGACCAGGGACCAGGGGAAGTTGCGGGGCGTGGCCAAGCGGGCGCGCCGCCCGAAGAGTGCTTTCGGCGCCGGGCTGGAGCGGTTATCGCACGTGCGCATGGCGTATTTCCAGCGCGAAACCCGCGAGCTGGTGAACCTGGATTCCTGCGAGCTGATCCGATCGCAATTCAGCCTGGTTTCCGATTACTGGACGAGCGTGGCGCTGGATTATTTCGCGGAGGTTTCCGACCAGTTGCTGCCTGCCGCGGAGCCAAGCGAAAAGTTTTTCCGTCTGCTGCTGGCGGTACTGGATTCCTTGCAGCCGGCGGAAACGGGGAGTGCGTGGCGCGCCGTCACCTATTTTTCCTTATGGGCGGTGCGGCTTTCCGGCTGGCTGCCGCAGTTGGATGTCTGCCTTGGCTGCGGGAGCCTGCTGGACGACGCGGATGCTCCCGAGCGGGCCTTTTTCAGCCGCGGGCGGGAAGGTCTGGTCTGCGGCCACTGCCGCAAAAGCCTGGGCGGCGGCAGTTGGGAATTGAGCGCCGCGTCGCGAGCGCTGGCGGCGGAGATGTTGCGGACGCCGGTAGGCGCGGTATCGCAGCCTGGGTGGAACCAGGCAACCGCGGGCGATTTGAGAAGGTTTCTGGTGCAGCAGATCGAGACGCACGCGGACCGGAGGCTGGTGACGGCGCCGCTGCTGGAAGAGAGCTTGGCAGGCTAGACGGACATGCAATCCTTTCAGGACATCATCTTCACGCTGAAACGATACTGGGCCGACCGCGGCTGCATTATCCAGGAGCCTTACGACGTGGAGGTGGGCGCCGGCACGATGTGCCCCGAAACCTTTCTTCGCGTGCTGGGCCCGCAACCTTATCGAGTGGCGTACGTGCAGCCCAGCCGCCGCCCGGCCGACGGGCGCTACGGCGACAACCCCAACCGGCTCTTCAAACACTCCCAGTTGCAAGTGATTCTGAAGCCAACGCCCGATGACGCGATCGAACAATACCTGGGCAGCCTGGAAGCGATCGGCATCGACCTGCGCAAGCACGACATCAAGTTCGAAGAGGACAACTGGGAAGCGCCCACGCTGGGCGCCTGGGGGATCGGGTGGCAGGTGATGCTGGACGGCCTGGAAATCACGCAGTTCACCTATTTCCAGCAGTGCGGCGGCATCGATCTGGACCTGGTTCCGGCCGAACTCACCTACGGCCTGGAACGCCTCGCCGCGTTCCTGCAAGCCAAGGACAGCGTCTACGACATCGAATGGGCCAAGGGCTTCTCTTACGCGGACGTGCGCTATCGCGACGAGCTGCAGTATTCGGTCTACAACTTCGAAGCGGCCGATATCCCGACGCTCTGGAAGCTGTTCGATCTGCATGAAGGCGAAGCCGCCCGGCTGCTGAAGCTCTACGACCCGAAGGCGGCGGACAAGCGGCGCTTCCCGCTGCTGCCCACCTACGACCACGTGCTCAAGTGCTCCAACCTGTTTAATACGCTCGATTCGCGCGGGGCCATCAGCGTGACCGAGCGCGTCGGCATCATCCAGCGCGTGCGCAAGATCGCGGTGGGCGTGGCGCAAGCCTGGGCCGACCAGCAGCAGGAGGCGGCGCAATGAGCCTGCCCTTCCTGCTGGAAATCGGCACCGAAGAGATTCCCGATTGGATGATACCGGGGGCGCTGGAAAACCTGCGGCTGCTGTTCGAGAAGCTCGAGATCCCGCACGAATCCATCGCCATGGATGCCACGCCGCGCCGCCTGGTGCTGCGCGCCGAAGGGCTGCCGGAACGGCAAGCCGATTCCGAAGAGCGCGTGATGGGGCCGGCGAAATCCGCGCCGGCGCAGGCCGTCGCTGGCTTCGCCCGCAAGCAAGGCATCCAGCCGGAAGACCTGGCCGTGGAGGCCACCGCCAAGGGCGAATATTATTGCTTCACGCGCAAAGTGGCGGGCCGAGCCTCGAAAGACATCCTGGCCGAAGCGCTGCCCGGGCTGATCCTCGCAATCAACTTCCCCAAGACCATGTACTGGACGGCCAAAGGCGGCCCGCGCTTCATCCGGCCGATTCGCTGGCTGGTGGCGCTGCTGGGGGATGAGATTGTTCCGTTCGAAATTGCCGGTGTCCATTCCGGGGCGCTGACCAGCGGCCACCGCAGGCTGGGCGCGCGCGAAATCGCCATCACCGCGGCCGATTACGAACAACGCCTGCGCGACCACTACGTGATCCTTTCGGCCGAAGAGCGGCGCGAGAAAATCCGCAAGGAGCTGGCCGGCGTGCGGATCAAACCCGACCCGGCGCTGCTCGAAACCCTGGTCTACATCACCGAATACCCCACCGCCATCACCGGCGGCTTCGACGCGCAATTCCTGGAATTGCCCGAGGAAGTGCTGGTCACGGTGATGCGCCACCACCAGAAATACTTTTCGGTGGAAGACGAGCGCGGCAAACTTGCCGCCCAGTTCGTCGCGGTGATGAACATCCCCGCCGATCCGGAAGGTTTCGTGCGCCGCGGCAACGAGCGCGTGCTGCGGGCGCGCTTCAACGATGCGCGATTTTTCTGGGAAACCGACCGCAAGAAGACTTTGCTGCAGCGCTTGCCGGACCTTAAGAATGTCACCTTTCAGGCCAAGCTAGGTTCGTACCATGACAAGACGAAGCGCATCATGGGCCTTGTCAGGCAACTGGGCGGCAAGCCGCTTTCCGTACGCGCCGCAAGACTCTGCAAGTGTGACTTAACGACCGAGATGGTTAAGGAATTCACCGAACTGCAAGGCGTGGTGGGCGGCCTGTACGCCCGCGCGGATGGCGAACCGGAAGCCGTCTGGCAGGCGGTTTACGATCATTACAAGCCCGAGAACATGGACGACGCTATCCCGCGCAACCTCGCCGGCCAGTATGTCTCCCTGGCCGACAAGCTCGATACGCTGATCGGGTGCTTTGGGATTGGCTTGATGCCTACGGGCTCGCGCGATCCGTTCGGTCTCCGCAGGGCCGCGCAGGGGGTTGTAAAGATTCTGGTGGAAGGTAAGATCAACGTACGCCTTCTCGACGTCCTGGAAGGCCACGAGTCGCTCCAAGCGTTCTTCGCGGACCGTGTGCGTTTCTACTTCGAAGAGCATCTCGGTTTCGCGTACGACGAAGTAAGGGCCGCGATGGCTAGCGGGTGGAACGATCTCAAGGACCTGGAGGCGCGGCTCAATCGCCTTCAGAAACTGCGGTCATCGCCGGATTTCGAGCCGCTGGCGGCGAGTTTCAAGCGGATACGGAATATCCTCAACCAGGCGGGCTGGCAGGCGGAGTGCCCCGTGGACCCGGCGTTGCTCGAAGCGGGGCCCGAACAGGATCTGTACGAAGAGTACGGCCGCATCGCGGGGCAACCCATCGAACACGTGATTGCGAAACTGCGGCCGAAGGTAGACCTGTTTTTCGACAAGGTGTTGGTGAATGCGCCGGACGCGCGCGTCCGGCAGAATCGTCTTGCGTTACTGCACACGCTGCTGGCGGAGTTTTCCCCCATGGCGGATTTTTCTGAAATCGTTACTCATTCCTAGGAGACTCAAAGCATGAAAAAGTACGTTTATTCGTTCGGCAACGGAACCGCCGACGGTGATGGAAAGATGAAAGACATACTCGGCGGCAAAGGCGCCGGTCTCGCGGAAATGTGCCGCGCCAAGCTGCCGGTGCCGCCCGGCTTCACCATCTCCACGGAAGTCTGCAACATTTACTTCCAGAATCATTACACCGTTCCCGCGGAGATCAACCAGGAGATGCTGGGAGCCCTCAAGACGCTGGAAGAGCGCATGGGGCAGAAGCTCGGCAACGTCAACAACCCGCTGCTGGTGAGCGTGCGGTCCGGCGCCAAGTTTTCCATGCCCGGCATGATGGACACGATTCTCAACCTGGGCCTGAACGACCAGACCGTCAAGACCCTGGCGGCCAAGAGCAACAATCCGCGCTTCGCCTACGATTGCTATCGCCGCTTCATCCAGATGTACGGCAACGTGGTGCTGGAAGTCGGCAAGCACGATTTCGACGCGGTCTTCGACGGCCGGAAGAAGAAAGCCAAGGCCAAGCTGGATACGGAACTGACGGCCGGCGACCTGCAGGAGGTGATCGCGGGTTACAAGAGCCTGGTGGAGAAGAAAACCGGCAAGGCGTTCCCGCAAGACGCCATGGAACAGCTTCAGGGCGCGCGCGACGCCGTGTTCCGCTCCTGGTTTAACGACCGCGCCGCGCATTACCGCAAGATGAACCAGATTTCCGACAGCCTGGGCACGGCAGTCAGCGTGCAGGCCATGGTGTTCGGCAACCTGGGCGAAACTTCGGCCACCGGGGTGGGCTTCACGCGCAACCCGGCCACCGGCGAGAAGGCCTTCTATGGCGAGTTCCTGGAAAACGCCCAGGGCGAAGACGTGGTCTCCGGCGTCCGCACGCCGCATCCCATTTCCGAGCTCAAGACGTGGAATGAATCGGTCTATAACCAGCTTCGCGAAATCACCACGATGCTGGAAAAGCACTACCGCGACATCCAGGATTTCGAGTTCACCATCCAGGATGGCAAGCTCTACATGCTGCAGACGCGCAACGGCAAGCGCACCGGCCCGGCGGCGGTGCGCATCGCCGTGGAGATGGTGGGCGAGGGCCTCATCGACAAGCGGGAAGCGGTGCTGCGCGTGGATCCGCAACAACTCGACCAGCTTCTGCATCCGGTGCTCGATCCGAAATCGAAAAAGTCGCTCACGCTGCTGGCCAAGGGGCTGCCGGCTTCGCCGGGCGCGGCGGTGGGCACCATCGTCTTCACGGCCAACGACGCCGTGGAGAAGTTCAAGAGCGCGCCGGTGATCCTGGTGCGCAAGGAAACCGTGCCGGACGATATCCACGGCATGGAAGTGGCCAAGGGAATCCTCACCGCGCGCGGCGGCATGACCAGCCACGCGGCGGTGGTCTGCCGCGGCATGGGCACGCCCTGCGTGGCCGGCGCGGAGACCGTAACGGTGGACGAACACAAGAAGGAAGTGAGCGTCAGCGTCGACGGCAAGACCGTGACCCTGAAGGAAGGCGACTGGCTCTCACTGGACGGTTCCACGGGCGAAGCTTTCGCCGGGCAGGCCAACACGCTGGATGCCGACCCCGCGTCGGGCGTTCTGGCCAGCTTCATGAGCTGGGCCGACGAATTCCGCGGCGGCTTCGGCGTGCGCGCCAACGCCGATATTCCGCGCGACGCCAAGGCGGCCCGCCATTTCGGCGCGGAAGGCATCGGCCTGTGCCGCACGGAGCACATGTTCTTCGCCGAAGGCCGCATCGAGCACATGCAGGCCATGATTCTGGCGCGCGACGAAAAGAACCGCCGCAAAGCCCTGCGGAAGCTGCTGCCCATGCAGCGCAAGGATTTCGCCGGCTTGTTCCAGGCCATGGACGGCTTCCCGGTGGTGATCCGCACGCTGGATCCGCCACTGCATGAATTCCTTCCCAAGCGCGAAGACCTGATGGTGGATATCGCCGTTCTGCCTTACGCCGACATCCAGAAGAAGAAGGCCTTCGCCGCCACTTATCAGAAGTTCGGCGCGGAAGTGAAAAACCTCAAGACGGTTCTGCCGGCGCTGCTGAAGCGCGTGGAAGAGCTGCACGAGTTCAACCCCATGCTGGGCCATCGCGGCTGCCGGCTGGGCATCACCTACCCCGAGATCACGGAGATGCAGGCGCGCGCCATTTTCGAAGCCGTGGTGCTGGTGGCCAGGAAGGGCGTGAAGGTGATTCCGGAAGTGATGATCCCGCTGATCGGCGGCGTGAAGGAGTTCGTGAACCAGAAGGAGATCGTGGTGGGCGTGGCGGAAGAGGTTCTGGCAAAGGCCGGAATGCAGGACCAGCATTACCTGGTGGGCACCATGATCGAGATTCCGCGCGCGGCGCTGACGGCCGATTCGGTGGCCACGGAGGCGCAATTCTTCAGCTTCGGCACCAACGACCTGACGCAGACCACCATGGGCCTCTCGCGCGACGACTATACGAAGTTCCAGCAGGATTACCAGGACCGGAAGATTTTCGCCAACGATCCTTTCGCCGTGCTGGACCAGGAAGGCGTGGGCAAGCTGGTGCAGATGGCCGTGGAGCTGGGCCGCAAGACCAATCCGAATCTGGAAATCGGCATCTGCGGCGAGCACGGCGGCGAGCCCAGCTCGGTGCAGTTCTGCTACCGGGTGGGCATGAACTACGTTTCCTGCTCTCCGTACCGGGTGCCGATCGCGCGGCTGGCGGCGGCGCAGGCCGCCATCAGCGGCGACAAGTCGGAGACCATGCGGACGGCGTAACAGCGGGGTTGGGCTGCAAGGGGGGGCGGGCAGTCGTGGCTGGCGTTTTTGCGCGTGCCCGCTCCGCTCTCAGCCTAAGTACTCCGTTTCGCAGATACACTTCCGTATCCAACGGCAATCGCTCCCTTACGGTCGCGGCTCCGATCAGAGCCGCGCGCGTCAGCAAGCGCTTTCCCGATGCGTCACCGTAATTCCGAACGCGAGTACTAAGAGGCCGGGAAGCCTGGCACGACGGCCGGCGATGGACGCTTAAAGACCGCCTGCCAGGCCGCAACCAGCGCGACGGATGCGCAGAGCAGGGTTTGCCAGTCCATCGGGTAGCGGTACCGGCTGCTCCATTGGACTATATAGTAGACATCGGGAAAGGTAAGCCAGGTGAGAAGCAACAACCACGCGGCCAGCGGTTGATGCCGAAACATCAGCCACAGGCCGGCGAAAGCCAGCAGGGTCAAAACGGCCAGGGGCGCCACCAGGATGGCAGGGCTCGGCGGAAACCACCAGGCAGCGAAGCGTCGCGCCGTGAAGCGAAGGAATTCCGCAGGATGGGCCCGGACCCAATTGGCAGCCTCCGCCAGCCTCAGCCGATTGTATTCCACCTCTCCCAGATCGCCCAACGTGTCGGCTTCGATGGGGGAACTGCTGGGGTGATAGGCGCTGTAGTTGTGGGTAAGGTCGAATGTTCTTCCCGGTCCGTTGGACACCCAGAATTCGAGGCCGAAGTTGCTCCGCGTGAAGATGGGCGCGCCTAAGCTCACATAGTTTCGAATCGCCCAGGGCAACAGGAAAGCCAGGACGCCCAGTGCGAGCAGCGCCGCCTGGCGCAAATACCGCCGGCGCGCCGGCGCGGGGCAGGCGACGGCGCCGGCCACAACGAACCCGCCCAGGACCGGAAGAAGATTGGGGTTGAGCAGGGCGCAGAAGCCGCAAAAGGCGAAAAACCACCACGGCGTCCGCGTTTGCCAGGATCCGTCGCGCCACATCCGCAGGACGGCCCAAACCAGGATCAGCAGTGCGAGCGCCACAAACGGCCCGTCAAGCCCGCCGCTGATATCCGTCTCCAGCGCGCCGATATACAGAACACTCATGCCGCCGGCGAGCGCGGCGATCCTGGGATGGAGCCCGGCGTCGAGTGCGAAGAGAGGCACAAGCCCGCAGCGCAGAGCCGAGACCGCGCAGGTCAGCGTGATTTTGACGATTTGGGCCAGCAAGCCCGTTCCGAAAATGCTCATTAGCCCGGCGAGGTACAGAGGAAAGACCGGCGTGCAATGGGCTGTCGGCACGCCATTGAGGTTATAGTCGCCGAATTCAGCAAGGTTGCGCGCAATTGCTTCCATTTCAGTCTGGGTGTTCTGGTCCCAGATGTTCCGTTGCGTGACGCCGTGAAACCGGCTCGCAATGGTTTCCATGACCGTACGAGTGCTTTCGGATTTCAAGGCAAAGGCAATGGTCAACCTGAGCACAAGAGCAAGCACAAAGAACAGGACGAACATTCGTCTGCGCAAGAGGAACCTCCGTAAACCAAAGGATAGCCCTGTTTCACCGGGCGGCGCCGGCGAGCTCGAGAATCTCCATTGAGCCCCATTTGCCGCGGACCTGCTCGATCTCCCGATAGTGCGTGCGCAGGTACAGGTGCATGGCTTCCATGGCGATGCGCGAAGGATCGCTTCCCGGCCAGGTGGCCAGAACGATCTCCCGCTGAATATCCGCGATCACCACCCAACGCGGGCGGGCGGCCTGGACTTCGGCGATGGCCTGGCGCTCGTCGCCGGCCGTCATCATGCCCGGTTGCATGTAGAGATAGCGCGTCGGGTTGTGCGCGTCGAGCAAGGGGTAGAGCGCCGGCAGGTAGGGGAAAACGAAGAGCGAATCGCCGGGCTGGATGCGCCGTTCGAACGGCTCCAGGAATTCGACGTCCCCGGGCGTGCCGCGCATGAGGCCGGCGCGCGTCGCAAACCCGTCATAATCGAAGGCCGCCGCAGTCTTCTGAAAGCCTGCAATGGCCGCCAGCAGCAGGAATGCGGCATAGAGTGGGCGCAGCCGCCGCGCGTCCACGGACCGGCGGAGGAGGATGCCGCACAGGGTGAAGGGAACGGCGGCCACGAACAGCAGTTGGACAGACGACCAGCGCGGCCAGGCCGAAAGGACCAGCGCCAGGGTCACGGCCAGCAGGGGCAGGATGGCGCGCGTTTCGGCGGCTTCCCTGCGCTTCCACAGGCGCCACGCCCAGCCGGCCAGCGCCGCCACCGGCAGAACGGCCGTTAGCGATTGGAACGCGGAAGCGGCCAGTCTGGCCGCGTGGGGCCACAAGCCGCTCGCGGCGGCCGGCGCGGCGCTGGAATCAAAGCCCATGACGCCGAAGGGCAAGGCATTGGCTTGCGTGTAGTTGGCCGCGGTCCAGCGCATGGCCTCAATCATCGGGCCGAGCGCGTGGTTGCCGGCCAAATATGCGGCCGCCGCCGCCGTCACGGCGGCGCCTCCGGCCAACCACGCCAGCGCCGACGCCAGGTTGCGGCGCGCCGCCCACGGCAGCAGCGGCACGGCCACCCATGCCACCGATGGCGTGGCCCACGCGGCCGCGGCCCCGAGCAAACCCGACAGCAGCCACAGCCTTCGACTGCCTGCGCGATCGGCCGCCACCGCCGCCAGCACCGCGGCCGTGGCCAGCGCGGCGCTATCCCAGCGATGGTTCACCACAAGAAGGTGCAGGCGGGATTCAAATGCCAGAAAGACCAGAGCCAGGCCGGCCGCGAACCATTGGCTTTCGAACTGCGCCGCCAGCCAATACACCGCCCAGGCCAGGAAGGCCACGTCCAGAAGCATCGGCAGCCGCAGCAGGGGGATGTCGGTCCCTCCCCAGCGCGCGAGGCCGCCTTCCGTCCAGAACGTCAGAGGGCCGGTGAGAACGAAGAAATCGCGATAAACAGCCTGGCCGGCAGCCACGCGGCGACCGCCTTCCAGGTAGATCCCTTCATCCACCCCCAGGCTGAACAAGTCTCCGGCGATCCACCAGACGTACGCAAAGCCGATCGCGAAGACCGCTATGCCCAAGAGGATTCGTTGCCGCCGGCGCATCCAACGCAAAGTTCAGACGCCTCCCCGGTGCCCGCCAGAAACACGAAAGGGTTGGCGTGCCGTCCTGGCACACCAACCCTTGGCGATTCGAAACCTCAGGACCAGTGGTAGTCCCTAAACCTTCTTGCGGCGCTTGCTCGCCAGCAGACCTACACCCAGCAGACCGCCGCCGACCAACAGCATCGTCATCGGCTCAGGAGTGAAGCTGTTGGGGTAGTAGGTGTACGTAACGAACACGTTGGAGGAAATTTGACCAGTCGATAACACCGTTCCACCTAACGGACCTGGCGCTCCCGTGACACTGCCGACCACAAAGGTGCCGGCGCCAACATAGGCCATCAAATCCGAGGTGATGACGTTGCCCAGCTGGTAATAGACGCCGAGCGCGAGGTTGGTGCCTAACGCCGCAGTGCCGGTTATAGTGTCCACACACGTCGTCGCAGCGCCATGGCCCGAGGTAATGCATGTGTTGGGGGCAGCGCCATTCAACAGGTCGATGTCAGGGTCAAGGGCGGTATAGCTGAAAGTAAACTGGTTGGTTGCGGCTTGGGGATTGCCTTGGTTAAAGCTGTCCTCTATGTCTATGGTCACGGAATAGAGGTAGTCGCCAAGCAGAGACAGCGTACCGGCAGCGATCTGCGGGCAGCTCTCCACACTTGGCCCGAAGTTGACGGTGCCATTTGCGCTGACTGCACTTGGATTGATGCACTGCAGGAACAGGCTATCCGCGCTTGCGACGCCGCTGACCAACACGAAAGCTACCATCACTAACAAAAGCTTTTTCATCTGGTTTAAATCTCCTTCTCCGAATAAGGTTTTAATTCCTTGCTGCGTTCCAGTCCGGCTGCGGCGTTAACTTCTTCTGCGCCGCCGGGAACCCAACTACACACCCCAGTGGATACAGCCTTATGTCTCCATACGATGCTACGCAGTTTCGAGCTGAAATGCAACCAAATTTCCGCGCTTTGTATGGGATTGAGTACTATTGAGAGTGCCGGGGGTGGTACTAATGCCCTGTTCCCAGCCATCCGCATCGGGAATTTACCTGATAAACCGGCGCTCAACGGCCTACGGGTACCGCTTTTACCATGGACTGGAAGGCCGGATAGGCTTCCGGACCGTTCGATTCCATCCATTTGATGAAGGCATTGCCCACGATCTCCAGGTTGTGCCAAGAGTGCGGATTCTTACTGAATTCGCGGTAGGAGGGGAGCATTTCCCGCAACCGCTCCCAGACGAAGAGCATTTCGCCGTTGGTCTGGAAAAACAGGTCCTGGTTCAAGACCCCCGAGGTGACGAAGGCCGCGACCATCTCCCAATAGCTGGCCACCATCCGCACATAGGCATTTTCCTGGCTTCCGGGCGGGGCGATGCGCATCATGTCCTCCGCCGTGGAGGCGTGAAAATTGGCGGCGAACCAGGCGCGCGCGGCGCGCAGTTTTTCTTCCCGGCGGAGCTCGTAGAGCCGCAGCACCAGGTTGGCATCTTCGTAGGTAGCTTGTTGAGTAGGCATTTCCGCATTATAAACGGCGCCGGGGCGGCGCCGTGGCGCACGCGCCGGACGCGGAGCGTCGGGTAATCGTCGCAGCCGGGAGTTACAATCAGGTCAGGATATCCGAATGGCTCCGCTGGCAGCACAACTCGCCCGCCAGACCGCTCCGGCCGGGTTGTGGCGGCCGCTCGACCGCAACCGCGTGGAGTGCTTCGCCTGCGGCCACCGCTGCCCCATTTCGCCGGGCTTCGCGGGCGTTTGCAAGGTGCGCTTCAATCGCGATGGCACGCTGTATGCGCCCACGGGGTACGTCAATGCGGTGTATTGCGATCCCATCGAGAAGAAGCCTTTCTTCCACGCCATGCCCGGCGCGCGCGCGTTGAGCTTCGGCATGCTGGGCTGCGACCTGCATTGCGGCTACTGCCAGAACTGGGTTTCCTCCCAGGCGCTGCGGGATTTCCGTTCCACGCTGGATTTCAAGCGGGTGCGCCCGGCGGAACTGGTGGAGATGGCGGTGCGGCAAGGCGCCGCGGCGGTGATCAGCACCTATAATGAACCGCTGATCACCGCCGAGTGGGCGGTCGAGATCTTCCGCGAGGCCAAAGGCGCCGGCCTTGCCACCGGCTTCGTCTCGAACGGCAACGCCACGCCCGAAGTTCTGGAATACATCCGGCCGTGGGTGGACCTTTATAAGGTAGATCTCAAGAGCTTCGACGACCGCCGGTATCACGAGCTGGGCGGGCGCCTGGGGCCGATTCTGGATTCCATCGGCCGCATCCACCAAATGGGCTTCTGGCTGGAGGTGGTCACGCTGGTGGTCCCCGGCTTCAACGATTCCGACGCCGAACTGCGCGCCATCGCCGAATTCCTGGCCGGGATCTCGCGCGATATTCCCTGGCACGTTACGGCCTTTCGTCCGGATTACAAAATGGCCGGCCCCGCCCATACGCCGCCCGAAACCCTGTTCCGGGCCGCGCAAATCGGCTCGGCCGCCGGCCTCCGCTATGTTTACGCCGGCAATCTTCCCGGCTCGACCGGCAATCTGGAAGACACGCGCTGCCCGTCGTGCGGCCAAACGCTGATTGCGCGCCGCGGCTTTCAGGTGGTCCGCAACCGGCTCACCGCCGCGGGCGAGTGTCCGGGATGCGGCGCACCCATCCCCGGCCGGTGGGTCCAAGCACTTCGCCAGCAGGCCCCGGCCGCCGGCCTGCTGCACATCCGCTGCGGGTGATGCATGCGCAAAGCAGCAAATTCTTGGCGTAACCGAACACGTGGATTCAGGAGGGCGGACGCCCACGTCCGCGCGCGACCCCTGGGTGCGCCGCCGGAGCAACGGTGTCAGCATCCGGTAAAACACGCACCGGCCGACGAGGGCGTCGGCCGCGGACCAGGGGGTCCGCCCTCCAATTTCCTCTAAGCACCAGGTGACCCATGTCCCCTACCCACATTTCGCCTTACAGCGGCGCCTGGTATCCGGCGCCGGCTGCCGAACTGGCACGGCTGCTGGATGGCTGTTTCGAAGAATCGCGAGAGCGCACCGGACCGCATCTCTTCCGCAACGGGGTGGGCTTCGTGGTACCGCACGCCGGCCCGGCCTATTGCGGAGCCGTCGCCGCGGCGGTCTATCGCACGCTCGCGGATGACCCGCCGGAGCGCGTCATCCTGCTGGCCTTCCCGCACCAGGGCGGATTGAGCGGCGTGGCGGTGCCCGAAGTCGCTTCCATCACTACGCCTTTCGGCGATGTGCCGATTGACGCGGCGCCATTCCCGCGCCTGCCGGAAAAGCGGCTGTGCGACCACTCCTTTGAACTGCAATTGCCGTTCTTGCAGAAGGCCGCGCCACAGGCCCGCATCACGCCGCTCTACGTGGGCCGCATGGACGCCGCCGCGCGCGAGCGAGCGGCCGGCCAACTGGCCGCTCTGTGGCGGCCCGGAACGGTCTTCGTGGCCTCTTCCGATTTCACGCACTACGGCCGCAACTTCGGCCACGTTCCCTTCCCGCCGGATTCCGAAATTGCGGAGCGGCTGCGCGTGCTGGATCACGAATACATCGACGCCGCTGGCAGCCTGGATTCCGCCCTGTTCCTGGAAACGCTGGCCCAGCACGACGCCACCGTCTGCGGCGCGGCCCCCATCGCTCTGCTGCTGGATACGCTGCGGCGGCTGCCCGGCGAGCCGGTGTACGAGTACACTCTCGACTACCAGACCTCCGGCGACCGCACCGGCGATTTCAAACATTGCGTCAGCTATGCGGCCCTGGGCTACTTTCGGCGTTCCTCTTACGATCTGGACGCGGCGGATCGCGAAGTGCTGCTCGGCGTGGCCTGCGACACGCTGGCCCAGCTTCGCAGCAGCGGCGAGCGGCGGCGCGCCGAGGCGCGCGGCGGATCGCCGGCCCTGGCCGCCCATCGCGGCGCTTTCGTCAGCCTGCACCAGGGCGACGAACTGCTGGGCTGCATCGGCAATTGCGCCGGGCGTCTGCCGCTCGGGGAAGAGATCGCCGATCTCACGCTGGCCGCGGCGCTCGAAGACCCGCGTTTCCGCCACGCGGCATCGGCCGAGGGCCCCATCGAGATCGAACTATCCATCCTGACTCCGTTGCGCCGCATCCGCTCCACCAGCGAGTTCGAGGTGGGCCGTCACGGCGCGGTGCTGCGGCTGGGCCGGAACTCCGGACTGCTCCTGCCGCAAGTGGCCGAAGGGTATGGATGGACCTCGGAGGGGTTCTTCCGCGCGCTGGCCCGCAAGAGCGGGCTCGGCCCGCACGCCGTCCGCGACCCCAAGGCACGCCTGGAAATCTTCGAAGCCCAGATCTTTTCGCGCTCGCAGGGATAAGGACGGGGCATGCGGGCTTGATACGCTGGTTCCGGGCGCCCGATATGAACCGCAGGGACTTTCTCTCCAGCACCGCCGCCTTCTTGCTCGACCCGCAAGCTCCAGCCGACCTCACGCTGCAGATCGGGACCGTGGACGTCGACATCACGGCCAAACGCACCATCCGCACCACCGGCTATAACGGTTCGTTTCCCGGGCCGGTTCTGCGCTTCCCCGAAGGGCGCAGCGTGACGGTGGATGTGGTCAACGACACGTCCACGCCGGAGCTGGTGCACTGGCACGGCCTGTTCACTCCCATCGATGCCGACGGCTCCGCCGAAGAAGGCACGCCCATGGTGGCGGCCCACGGCCGGCGGCGATATTCCTTCGTGCCGCGGCCCTCGGGCACGCGCTGGTATCATTCCCACGTCTACGCCGGCCGCGACCTGCACCGCTCCACCTATTCCGGCCAGTACGGCATTCTGATCCTCGAACCCCGCCAGAACCCGGCCCGCTACGACCGGGAGATCCCGCTGGCGCTGCATGGCTGGAATCCTTTTCTCTCCACCCACGGCGGCGGCGAAGGGGATGAAGGCTCGCTCGAAGTCCACTACGGCGCTTTCACCGTCAACAGCCACGCCTTGGGCGCGGGCGAGCCGGTGCGCGTCCGCGAAGGTGAGCGCGTGCTCTTCCGCATGGTCAACTCGAACGCCACCGCGGTGCACCGGCTGGCGCTGCCGGGCCACAGGTTCGTGGTGGTGGCGCTCGATGGCAATGCCGTGCCGAACCCCACCGCGGTCAGCGTGCTGGAGATGGCTCCGGGCGAGCGCATCGATGCGGTGGTGGAAATGAACCGGCCGGGCATTGCGATTCTGGGCGAAGCCGACGACCAGGTCCGCAACCTGGGATTGGGCGTAGTGGTGGAGTACGCCGGCCGCAGCGGCGATCCGCAATGGAGCGCGCCGCCCGGCGAGCGTTGGGACTACACGCTTTTCGGCCGGAATGAAACCGCTCCCGAACCCGACGAGCGGATCCCGCTGGTCTTCAAACAAAAGTGGGCCGGCAACCGCGCCGTGGATCACTGGACCATCAACGGCAAAGAGTATCCCAAGACGGCGCCGATCCGGGTGCGCTCGAACGGCCGCTACCGGCTGATCTTCGATAACCAGAGCGACGACATGCACCCGGTACATCTGCACCGGCACTCTTTCGAACTGGTGAAGGTGGCCGGAAAAGCCACGCGCGGCGTGATCAAGGACGTGGTGGATGTGATGGCCCGCACGCAGGTGGAGGTGGATCTGGTGGCCGACAATCCCGGTCCGTCGCTGTTTCACTGCCACATGCAACTGCACATGGATTTCGGTTTCATGACCATGCTGGAATACGAGGGCCAGCCGGCGCCGCCGCCCATGCCGCACGGGCATGGATAAGCTGCACGGAAGCAATGCGTTCGATCCCGTTACGAACCTGCCCGCCGCAATCCGCAACTGTAGCGAACTGGACAGCCGCCGCCGGAAAGCGGCACCATGAGAGTTGCTCATGCCCACGGCGCTCCCGATTGCCCCCCGCTTCGTACCGGCGCTCGATCCGGCCTTCGTGCCGGCCTCTCTGTGGAACGGCGCATACCGCACCCGCGTTGCCGAAACCGGCGGCCGGCCACTGGCCATCGCGCTGGAACGCAGCGACGGCTCGGTCTCGGTTTTCCACAGCGCCGTTCTGCCGCACGAAGGCCACGCCATCGCGCTCAACCAGCGGTATGTGGAGCGGCTGCTGAAATTCCTGCTCTGGCAGAAGGGCGGCTGGCGCGTCACCATTGCCGGCGAACCGCGCATTGCCGATTATCTGCGCGCGGTCTACTCGCCCACCGGCGCGCGCGCCTTCGACTATGAGTTCATGGGCGAGCGCATCTACGGCCGGCCGATGAGGGTGGAGAGCGCGGATTACGACGCCGCTCCCGCGGAACGCGAAACCGCCGCGCCGCTGGGCCGCCACCTGGATGGCTGCCGCATCGGCTTCGATCTGGGCGCGAGCGACCGCAAGTGCGCCGCGGTGGTGGATGGCCGCGTGGTGGCCAGCGAAGAAATTGCCTGGAACCCGGCGCCGCAGCGGGACCCGCAATATCATTTCGACGGCATCCAGGATTCGCTGCAACGCGCCGCCGCCCATTTGCCGCGCGTCGACGCCATCGGCGGCAGCGCCGCGGGAGTCTATGTCGGCAACGAAGTGCGCGTCGGCTCGCTCTATCGCGGGGTGCCCCGCGAACTCTTCGACAGCCGCATCCGCCGCCTGTTTTTCGAGCTGCGGGCCGCCTGGGGCGGCATCCCGTTCGACGTGGTGAACGATGGCGAAGTCACCGCGCTGGCCGGCTCCATGGCGCTCCACGACAACGCCGTGCTGGGCGTCGCGATGGGCTCCAGCCTGGCCGCCGGCTTCGTCACGCCGCAAGGCAACATCACCTCCTGGCTGAACGAGCTGGCCTTCGTCCCGGTGGATTACCGCGAAGACGCCCCGGCCGACGAGTGGTCGGGCGACCGCGGCGTGGGCGTGCAATATTTTTCGCAGCAGGCCGTGGGACGCCTGCTGGCGCCGGCCGGTATCGAACTGCCCGCGGAGATGCCGCTCGCCGTCAAGCTGGAACAGGTGCAGAAACTCATGGCCGCCGGCGACCCGCGGGCGCGCCGCATCTACGAAACCATCGGCGTGTATTTCGGCTACGCCATTGCCACTTATGCCGATTTCTACGAGGTGCGCAATCTGCTGGTGCTCGGCCGCGTGCTCACCGGCGCCGGCGGCGACCTGATTCTCTCCACCGCCAGTGAGGTCCTGCGCGGGGAGTTTCCCGTGCTGGCCGGGCGCCTGCGCTTCCACATCCCCGACGAAAAAGAAAAACGACACGGCCAGGCCATCGCCGCCGCGAGCTTGCCCGGCAAGGAACATCAACATGCACTTTCATAAATCGACTGCCGACATCTTCATCCCCGATAACCTGGCGCCCGCCGAGGCGCTGGCGCGCACCACGCATCTTTCCATCGCGGCGCACCAGGACGACATCGAAATCATGGCCTACCACGGCATCGCCGAATGCTTCGGACGGAAAGACCAGTGGTTCACCGGCGTGGTGGTGACCAACGGCGCAGGCAGCCCGCGCTCCGGCATCTACGGCGACTACACCGACGACCAGATGCAGAAAGTGCGCGTGATGGAGCAGCGCAAGGCCGCCTACGTCGGCGAGTACGCCTGCCAGATCCAGCTCGGTTTCTCGAGCGCCGAAGTGAAGGACCGCAACAGTCCCGCCATTGTGGAAGATCTCGCCGGGATCCTGCGCGCCGCGCGGCCCGAAGTGGTCTACCTGCACAACCTGGCCGACAAGCACGATACCCATATCGGCGTCTCACTGCGCGCCATCGCGGCCCTGCGGGCCGTGCGCGCCGATACCAGGCCGAAAAAGGTCTACGGCTGCGAAGTCTGGCGCGATCTGGACTGGCTGCAGGACGACGAAAAGCAGCTTCTGCCGGCCTCCTCGCGATCCAATATCGCCGCCTCGTTAGTGGGCGTCTTCGATTCGCAGGTGACCGGCGGCAAGCGCTACGACCTGGCCACGGCCGGCCGCCGGCTGGCCCACGCCACTTACTACGCCAGTCACGGCACCGACCAGGAAACCGCCCTCAACTTCGCGATGGACCTGACGCCGCTGGTGGAAGACCCGGGCTTGCCGGTTGCCGGTTACGTGCTGGGCTTCGTGGACCGCTTCCGCGCCGACGTGGCAAGGCGCCTGGGGTAGTTGTATCTGCGAGCCGCGACCGTGAGGGAGCGGTTGCCCGCAAGAGAACAACATCATGCGGTCAAGGTGCTACTGCCGGCTGCGGCCAGGATTGGCCGCCCCACTACGACTCCAGCCACGGTAAATAGGCGGCGCCGTACAATCCCGCCTCGTTGCCTAGCGTGGCCTTCTCAATCCGGGTCTTGGTGGCCCGGTAGGTGAACGACCGGCGCTCCACCGTCTGGAGCATCTCCGGCGCAAAAAACTCCCACGCCGGCAGCACGCCGCCGCTCAGCAGATATAAGGGAAAGTTGAACGTGTTGACCAGCGTGGCCAGCGCGATCCCCAGCGCTTCTCCCACGGACCGCCAGATGGCGCGCGCCTTATCGCCCACTTCTCCCGGCTGCCCGGCCAGATCGCCGACATCCTGGGCCGTGAGGTTCTCTCCCAGGTGCATCATGTTGGCCATCGCCACCACGGCCGTGGCCGACGCGTGTTTCTCCAGGCATCCCCGGTTGCCGCACCCGCATGGGTTCCCATTGGGCACCACCGTGGTGTGTCCCAATTCTCCCGCCATCCCCACACATCCGCGCAGCACGCGGCCGCCCGAGATAATGCCGCCGCCTATGCCGGTCCCCAGCGTCAGCAGCACCAGGTCGTCCACGTCTTTTCCCGCGCCCATCCATTTTTCGCCCAGCGCCGCGGCGTTGGCGTCGTTCTCCAGAATCACCGGCCTGCCCAGGCGCTTACTGAGTTCGTCGCGCACCGGAAAATTTTCCAGGTATGGCAGGTTGTTGGAGTTGGTGATGAAACCTTCCTTCATCCGGATGAAGCCCGGCACGCCCACTCCGATGCCGGCCAGATCTCCAGCCCCGTGCTTCCCGCGCAGCGTCGAGATGGCGGAGACGATAGCGCCCAGCACCGCCTCGCGTCCCTTCTCGAAGTTGGTCGCGCCGCCAATCTTATCGAGTACGTTCCCGGCGCGGTCGATCGCCGCCGCCCGCAGATTGGTGCCGCCCAGGTCAATTCCAATCGAATATTCGGCCATCGAACGGCATGATAGCACGCGAGGCGCAAGCGATCGCACGATCTGCCGCCGGCGGGCCGCTCAACGCTTGCCGAGCGCCAGCCCGATCCTTCGCAATCCTTCCCGGAACATCTCCGCATTCACGCCCATGCCCACGCGAAAATGGTCCGGCATCTCGAAGAACCGGCCCGGCGCGGCCGAAGTCTCGTGTTCCGCCCGCAGCCGCGCCAGAAACTCATCCGCGTCGCCAGTGCGCAGCCGCAGGAACGCCGTGGTGCCCCACGCGGTGCGCACCGCCGAAACTCCCGGCTGCGCGTCCAGAAATTCCGCCAGGGTGGCGCGGTCCGCCTCCACAATCCGGCGCGCCCGCTCGCGGATGGCATCCAGATGCTGGAACGCGGCCACGCTCAGCAGTTCCGCCGGATGCACCCACGTGGCCGCGAACAGGTTGTTCAACTGGTACATGGCTCGCGCCAGATCCGGCGGCGCCAGAATCCATCCGCAGCGCAGCCCGCTCAGCCCGTAGATCTTGGTGAGACTGCTGGTCACGATCACCTGCGGCGCCAGGTGGAACGACGTGCGCGGCGTGCCTTCATAGACCGCGTCCAGGTACACTTCGTCCACCAGCAGCCGCGCGCCCACGCTGGCTGCCAGGTCCGCCGCTTCGCGCAGCACCGCACCGGGCGTCAGCACGCTCGAAGGATTGTGCAGGTTGGTCACGACGATCAGCCTGGTCCGCGGCGTCAGGGCGCGCCGTATGGCCGCCGGGTCGACGGCCCAGCCGCCGGCCTCGTCGCGCGGGAAGCGCTTCACCTCCGCGCCGATGTACCGCGCCGCATCCACCAGCAGCCCGTAGGCCGGGTGCTCGATCAGCACTTCGTCGCCCGGCGAGAGGACCGTGGCCATGGCCAGGTAATTCGCCATGGAAGTGCCCTCGGCCGTCACCACGCAATCCACATCGACGCCGGCGCGCTCCGCGATGGCCCGCTTCAACGGCTCGTAGCCATAAGGATTGTTGCCGTTGATTTCGAGCTGCGCGTAATCGAACGGCAGTTCCCGCAGCGGAAAAGCGCCCACTCCGCTGGTGGCCAGGTTAAACCGCGCCTTGCTCGCGGTCTTGGCCCAATGCATGTACTCGGAAGATTTATGTTGCATGAAGTTTCCGCCCCGCGCGCCGGCTCCAATACCAATACACCGGTATCCCCGTCAACAAAATTCCCAGCCCGATCGCCGAATTCTGCGGATTGCTCCACACCGTGCTGGCCACAATCGCCAGGCAACTCAACGCGAACAGCCCCGTGGTATAAGGATGCCCCGGCACGCGATAAATCCCTTCGCCCACCGCCGCGCCTTCGCGCCGCCGCAAAACGAACAGCGCCAGCGCCACCGACGCGAACAGGATGAAATCCACCGAGACTTCGTAATTCAAAATCTGCTCGTACTTCCCGATCAGGGCAATCGCGGTGGCCGCGAGGCCCTGCAGCACGATGGCCAGCACGGGCACGGCGGTTCGTTCCGCGAGGCGCCCCACGCTTTCGAAGAACAGGCCGTCGCGCGCCATGGCATAGTAGACGCGGGGAGCCGTCAGGATGCCCTGGCTCAGAAAACCCAGCGTCGATACCGCAATCCCCACCGCGATCCACAGCGCGCCCGAATCGCCCAGCGCCGCGCGCATCACCGCCGTGGCCGGCGTCTTGGTCGCGGCGAGCCCGGCCGGCCCCAGCACCTTCACGCACACGAAGTTCGCCGCCAGGTAGAGCGCCACCACGCCGCTCACGCCCAGCAGCAAGCCCCGCGAAAGATCGCGCCGCGAATCGCGCATCTCTTCGGCCACGAAACTGGCCGTCTGCCAGCCGCCGTAGGCGAATGCCACCGGCGTCATGGCGGCGCCAATCGCCGCGATCAGCCCGAACGACACCGGCTGGTCCAGCAGCGGCAGCGGATGAATCCGGCCTCCGCCCAACAGCAGACCCAGCACCACCATGCCCGCGATGGCCGCCGACTTCGTGAGCATCAGCGCGCTCTGCACGTTGCTGCCCGCGCGCACGCCGAAGCAGTTGATGGCCGTCAGTCCCAGCAGCGCGGCGGCCGCGATGGCGCTGTCGCTCCAGCCGGCGCCGGTGATCTCGCGCCAATAGCGCGCGAACGTCACCGCCACCGCCGCCATCCCGCCGGTCTGCGTCACCAGCAGCAGCACCCAGCCGTACAAGAACGCCACCGAGGGGTGATAGGCCACTTTCAAGTAAAGATAGTTGCCGCCCGCGCCCGGCAGGCGCGTGGCCAACTCCGCCCAGATGAAGGCCCCCATCATGGCCAGCACGCCGCCCGCGGACCACACTCCCAGGATCAGGAACGGCGTGTGTACGTGCTGCGCCACCACGTACGGATTGATGAAGATGCCCGAGCCCACGATGCCTCCCATCACGATCATGGTGGCGTCGAAGAGCCCAAGCTGGCGTCGCGGTCTGATTTCGGCCAAGCTGTCAGTCTAGCAGCCCGTACTCTGAGCTATGCTGTACCCATGCAACAGATCGAAGCCGATCAAGCTCATTTCCTGCTCCATGGTGTTTATCTGCCGGGACTCCAGAACGAGTATCGCCTCACGAAGAGCATTATCGCGGCAATTCCGCCGGATAAAGGCGACTATCGTCCGGACGGAATCTCGAAAAGCGCCATGGATCTGGCCTGGCACATCGCGTCCACGGAAATGCGGTTCCTGGACGCCGTGGCGGCGGGCGAGTTCGATCTCAGCCCCAGGCCTCGCCCGGATTCCATCAGGAACTCGGCGGATCTGGCAGCCTGGTACACACACAACTTCGAGCCGCGCTTCGAAAAGCTGGCGAAGCTGTCGAACGAGCAGCTGCTCAAGATCATAGACTTCCGGGGCATGTTCCAGTTGCCCGCGGTGATGTACCTGGGCTTTGTGCTGCATCACTCCCTCCACCATCGAGGTCAGTTGTCGATGTATCTGCGCCCGATGGGAGCGAAAGTGCCGGCAATCTACGGCGAAAGCTACGACTCCGCGGAGGCTCGCAAAGCCGCGCGGCAGAATACTTAGACTCCAGCCGCTGGCGTCAACATCCCGACCAGTTTTTGCCGCTTCGTCCGTCGCGCCACATCCAGGGGCTTCAAACGCCGATGGTCGCGCCGCGTCAAATCGCCGCCCGCATCCAGCACGGCCCTTAGCATTCGCGCATTCCCGCGCGATGCGGCCTGGTGTACCGCGGTCCAGCCTTCGCCATCGGGGACATTGGGGCTCGCCCGGCGTTCCAGCAGCCACATCATCTGCGGAATCTGTCCCCAGCGGATCAGGTCGTTCAGCAGCGGCTTGCCGTTGGCGGTGGCTCGATCCGCATCGCCGCCCCGTGCCAGCGCCAGGTCCGCGAGTTCGAAATGCTTGCCCCAAACCGCGTGCGATAACGCCTCGGTGGGGTCCGCGCCCCGCTCCAACAGCAATTCGAACATCGCCCGGTTGTTTGCGCCGGCCGCGAAATATGGCGCGTCCACGGCGTGGGCAAAAGAGCGCGTCCTGGCGTTGACTTCCGCGCCCGCGTCCAGCAGCAGCCGCGCCGCGTCCACTATCCGGGCCTTCGGCATCCGCGACCCGGCTGCGCATTGCAGCGCGGTCAACCCGCCGTGGTCCCGCTCGCGCGCGAATCCCGGCCGTTCGCGCAGCGTTCTTTCCACCAGCCTGCAGTCTCCCAGAGCCGCGCCGGCAAAGCCATCGATGTGCGCGCCGGCCCGGCGCAGCCGCTTCACGTATTCCGGTTCACCCACAAACGCGGCGATGATTATGGCCCGTGCCGCCGGCCACGCGCCGGTCAGTTCCGGATCGGCCCCGTGCTCCAGCAGCCACTCGAGGCACTGCAACCGCTCCGGGGCCGGCTTGCCGGCGGCCGTGTGCGGATCCGCCTGCAACAGGTTGTGCAGCGGACGGTAGTTGCGCCACACGCCGTTCAAGTCCGCTCCATTCTTGTGCAGCAATTTGACCGCGGGCAGGAAAGCCCGCGCCGCCGCTTCGTTCATGACCCGCGGCTGCCGCGCCACCTTCGGGTCGGCTTTCAGCATGGCGCGCACCGCAGCCAGGTCCCCCGCTCGCAACCCTTCGATCAAATCCGCCATGCGCGCCCTTTCGGTCAGGATATCGTAATCGCCCGGCGGCGCAAGCGGCCTCGCACCATTCATAATGGAATGAATGTCTGGACCGGCGCCGGCCTTGGCGGCGCGCACGCATTCGCGCACCCGCACCGCCGCCGTGGTGCTGGCGGGCTTCTGCGCATTCCTCAGCCTGTTCGCGCCGCAGCCGCTCCTGCCGCTGCTGGCCAAGGCTTTCGGAGCCTCCGCCGGGACGGTCGGCTGGGTGGTCACGGTATCGACCATGGCCGTCGCCATCTCGGCGCCGCTCACGGGAGCTATCGCCGACCGCTTCGGCCGCAAGAGCGTGATCGTGGCGGCGGCCTTTCTGCTGGCCGTGCCCACGCTCCTCGCCGGCACTTCCACCAGCCTGGCCCAGCTTCTGTTCTGGCGCTTCTGGCAGGGCGTCCTCACGCCCGGAATCTTTGCCGTCACCATCGCCTACATCACGGAGGAGTGGGAGCAGGGCGGCGGCGCGGCCATGGCGAGTTACGTGGGCGGCACGGTGATGGGCGGCTTCGCGGGCCGCATGGTGGCGGCGCTGGCGGCGTCGGCGTTCTCGTGGCGCTGGGCTTTTTTCTCGCTCGGCGTGCTCAACGTGCTCGGCGGCGTGGCCATCTGGGCGTGGCTGCCGGCCAGCCGCCACCCGGCGCGCGCGCGCCCCCAGGCTTCCACCGCCGCCATGTTGCGGCACCTGCGCAATCCGCGCCTGCTGGCCACTTTCACGGTGGGCTTCTGCGCCCTGTTCACCCTGCTCGCCACCTTCAACTACGTCAACTTCTACCTGGCCGCGCCGCCGTTCCGCCTGGGCACCGCCGCGCTGGGCCTAATATTCACGGTCTACCTGGTGGGCGCTTTCGTCACCCCGCTGGCGGGCCGCTGGATCGACCGCATCGGCCACCGCTACACCCTGGCGCTGGCTTTCGCCTTCGGCATCCTCGGCATCGTGCTGACGCTCGTCGAGAGCCTGCCCGCCGTGGTCCTGGGACTGGCGCTCTGTTCGACGGGCGTGTGGGTCGGCCACTCTTCGGCCTCGAGCTACATCGGAATCGCGGCTGCGGAATCGCGCGGCGCCGCCGTCGGCCTGTACGTGATGTTCTACTACGTCGGCGGCAGTGCGGGCTCGGCGCTCTCCGGGATTTTTTGGAACCGCGGCGGTTGGCCGGCCTGCGTCGCGCTAGTGGCCTGCGTGCAGGTGCTGACGATCGTCATCGCGCTGGTCGCCTGGAAGCCGGTGGCGAAGACGTGAGCGGCGCCCATGCTTCGTCGCTTACCGGTCAGAGCCAAGCGGCCTACAACATCGCGACATCGACCCTGACGACGTTCCCAGCTTGCACGAAGTCAACAGCTGTGGCGATTCGCGCCGCAATTCGGCGCAGGCTCGGCCAATGATTCGAGGACAGGATGACTAGAGCCAGCTTACGGCTCGCAAAATTCTGCTGGTACCGGACATTTTGATCGCAGGTGAGCAGCAGGTCGAAGCCCGCTTGCTCGGCCGCGTCAAGCAACGCGCCGTTCTCCAGTCCCTGCCACCCCAATTCATCCGCCCGCACTACTTCATGTCCTCGCAAAAACCGCGCCAGCGGGGCCGGAGTGTTGGCGTCGAACAGGATCTTCACGCAACCGCCGTGGGCTGCTCAAGGGAACTCCGGGCGAAGGCAAGGACGTGATGCACCTGCTCTCGACTGACAGACGGGAACCATTCCAAAAACTCATCTATGGTTGAGCCCTGGTCGAGGTGCTCGAACAGCGTGGCAACCGGCAGGCGTGTGCCTCGGAAGCACCATGTCCCGCCAAGCTTCCCCGGGTTCCGATCAACCGCGCTGCAACGGCTCCAGTCCATACTGTTAGTTTATCCCTGAATCGGGCGAAACGCCGGCACACTCCACTTGGAGCTGCTAGCCTTGTTCCACCCAGCGGCGCCGTTGCGCGTGCCCCATCACAAACAACACAGCGAAGCCCGCCAGCAGGCCCAGCGAGGCGCCAATACCCACCAGTTCCGGCGCGTTCGAGCGCAGCCACAAGGTCAGCGTCACATTGAACAGGACCGGGACCCAGGCCGCGATCACCGGCGGCCACGGACGGTCGAGCGCGAACAGGGAACGCGAATCGATCTCGATGAGGCTCCAGCCCACCAGGCTCGGGCCGAGGCCCAGGAAAACCGCCGCAACCATGCGCGTGGATTCCGCGGTGAATCTGCCGTGCTGGAAGAACAGGGAGATGGCGGGCCGCCGGAAAATCAGGGCGAAGGCGCAGCCGCCCACCGCCGCCAGCGCCACCAGCGCCATGGTGCGGTCGATCAAGCGGAAGGCATCGCGCACCCGCAACAGGCTGCGCAGCCGCGCGATCTCCGGCAGCAGCGAATTGGAAATGGGATTCACCAGAATTGCCAGCGGAACGCCCACGCCGCGCATGCAGTAATCGAGCGCCGCCGCCACGCCCGGCCCGGCGTGGGTGGCATAGGCTCGCGTGAAAGTGATATTGAGCCCCAGGCCGACGGCATACACCACGAAGAACGACGGCTTGGCCAGAATCTCCCGCCAGTGGATGGCGCTGCCGGGCGCGGCGGCCGTGTCGAGACCGGCGCGCGCGGCAAACCAGACAATCGCCAGTTGCACCCAGGCGCCGGCCGTATACCCGACGGCGAACGCGTAGACGCCCAGCAGCTTCCACAGGCTAAGGGCCCCGATGATGGTGAACACGTTGAGCGCGGCTTGATAGAACGCCGTAGGCAGGAAGCGGCGGTCGGTATAGAGCAGCGCGCAGTGGACCGCGCCGGCGCCGCCCGCGATGGTGGAGAGCGAGAGGATGCGCAGGTTGGTGACGGCGGCGGGGAAAAACCGCGGATCGATGCCCGGCGCGAGCGCCCGCATCAGCCAGGGCGCGCCCGCTATCACCGCCGCGGCCACGGCCGTGAACACCCACACCAGGATGCGGTTCAGTTTGAGAAACAGCGCCGTGCGGTCCGCGCCCGAACAGGCCGTGAGCATGGGCACGAAAGCGAAAACCACGCTGTTGATCATCACCGAATTCAGCGTGTCCATGGGGCCCATGGCCACCACCAGCGAATCCGCCCCGCTCTGCGTGCCCAGGAAAGACGCGGTGAGCGCCACGCGGCCGAAGCCCAGGATGTTGCCGGTGAGCACGCCCAGCACCAGCGTCAGGCCGCCGCGCACCAAGGGACTCTCCACCGCGCGGGCGAGCGCCCCGTCGGCCGCAAGCGGAGATGGTCGGGTGGAGCTCAGTCGAACCTCTGCCACTCAGGCCGTGGCCGCGCCGGCGTTCCGTGCGGCCGCGAGCGCCGCCTCGTAGTTCGGGAAATCCGCGACTTCCTTCACATATTCGGCATGGCGGATCTGGTTGTGCGTGTCCACCACGAAGATGGCGCGGCTTTCAATGCGCAACTCTTTGATCAGGGTGCCGTAGTTGGAGCCGAAAGATCCGTCCATGTGATCCGAGAGCATCTTGACCTTGTCGACGCCGAAGGCCCCGCACCAGCGCTTCTGCGCGAACGGAAGATCCATGCTGACGGTGATGATATCGACCTGCGGAAGTCGGGCGGCCTCCTCGTTGAAGCGCTTGGTCTGCGCGTCGCAGACGGGGGTATCGAGCGAGGGCACCACGCTGATGATGCGCACATGCGCGCCGGTGTCTTTCAAAGTGACCGGCTTGAGGCTGTTGTCCACAACGTGAAAATCGGGCGCTGCGTCGCCGGCCTTGAGTTCCGGGCCGATCAGCGTAAACGGATTGCCTTTCAGGGTTGTTGCTCCTGGTCTTTCCATGGTTCCTCCAAATTTTGACGGTGAATTTAGTATTGTACCAACTCCCCCAGACGCGCCGCCTCCGAAACGGGGAGCTGACAGGTGTAATCGCGGCACACGTAGGCGGCGGCGCGGCCGTCGAGCTTGTGCATCTCCTGGATGGCCGGAATGCCGGCCTCGAGCGCGCTGCGGGTTTCGTCCGAATCCACCAGCAGAAGGATGCGGCCGGGGATGAAGCGGGCGTGCAATTCGCGCAGCAGGGCGCGCGTGTCATCGGCGCCGCGTTCGCCCACCAGGATGATCTGGCGTCGATCGCCCAGCATAAATTCGCAAGCCGCCAGCATCTGCGGCAGCGCCGCGGGCACGTTGGCCAGCCTGGGAATGAATGCCTTGACGGCCAGCTCGGCCGACTCGCGGAATTCGCCGCGGTTGGTCATCTGCGCCAGCCGTAGCAGGTTCAGGATGGCCACCGAGTTACCGGAGGGTTCGGCGCCATCGTAATCCTCCTTCACGCGCAGCACCAGGCTGGAGTCGCCCTCCGCGGTGCTGAAGAAACCGCCCGCGGCGCGGTCTTCGAAGCGCTCGCGCATCTGTTCGGCGAGGCGGATGGCCAGTTCCAGGTGCCGGCGGTCGAATTGGGCTTCGTAAAGATCCAGCAGGGCTTGGGTGAAAAGCGCGTAGTCATCGAGGAATCCGGGGATAGCCGATTCGCCTTGGCGGTAGCGGCGCAACAGAACGCCGGTGGCGGGGTCCCAGGCGTTCGCGATCAGAAATTCCGCGGCGCGGCGCGCGGCATCGGCGTAGCGTGGCTCATCGAGCGCGGCGCCTCCCAGCGCGAAGGCGGAAATCATCAGCCCGTTCCAGGAAGTGAGGACCTTGTCGTCCAGATACGGGCGCGGCCGCCGTGCGCGCGCCCCGAGCAGCGTCTGGACGGCGCCATCGAGCGCCGCGCGCACTTCCTCCACCGGCTGCTCGAAGCGCAGCGCGGTGTCTTCGATCTCATTGGCCTGATAAAGGATGTTGCGGCCGCCGAATTCGCCGTGCGGGTCGTTCGCCACGTTGCCATCTTCGGCGACGCCATAGCGGTGGAAGAACCACTCGGCCGTCTGGGGATCGAGCAGCGCGCGAATCTCAGCGGCGCGCCAGACATAGAAGGCCCCTTCGCTCTTGACGTTGGGCTGCGCGGCGTCGGCGGCGCTATCGGCGTCTTCCGCGGAGTAGAAGCCGCCCGCCGGGTCGGTCATGTCCCGCAGCACGTAATCGAAAATGCGGCGGGCCGTACCGGCGTACTGCGCGTCGCGCGTAATCTGAAAAGCTTCCAGGCAGGCGATGGCAAGTTGCGCCTGGTCGTACAGCATTTTCTCGAAGTGCGGAACGAACCAGCGGTCGTCCACCGAATAGCGGTGAAACCCGCCGCCGAGCTGGTCATGCATGCCGCCCTTGGCCATCTCGCGCAGCGTCAGCAGCACCATTTCGCGCGCCTCTTCGCTATGCGTGCGGGCGTGGTAGCGGAGAAGAAACCGGAACACGGACGGCCGCGGAAACTTAGGCGCGCCGCCGAAACCGCCCAGATGACTGTCAAAGGTCCGCCGGAAGGCGAAATAGCCGGTGTCGAGGATGGCGTGGTCCATCTCGGCCGGACCGGTGCGGCCGGGCGCTACGGCCACCTGCTTTTCGAGCTGGGCGATGATCTCGCGGGCGGAATCGACGATCTGGTCGCGCCTGGTTTGCCAGGCGGTCGACACCTGAGCCAGGACCGACGCGAAACCGGGATGGCCGTAGCGGTTCTCCGGCGGGAAGTAAGTGCCGCCGAAGAAAGGTTCCAGATCGGGAGTCAGCCAGACGGACATCGGCCACCCACCGCCGCCGGTGGTGGATTGCACGAAGGTCATATAGATGCGGTCGATGTCGGGCCGTTCTTCGCGGTCCACCTTGATCGAGACGTAATCCCGGTTCAGCAGGGCGGCGATCTGCAGGTTCTCGAATGACTCCCGTTCCATGACGTGGCACCAGTGGCAGGTCGAGTATCCGATCGAAAGGAAAATCGGCTTGTTCTCGCGCCGGGCCTTTTCAAAGGCTTCCGGGCCCCAAGGGTACCAGTCCACGGGGTTGTGGGCGTGTTGCAGCAGATATGGGCTCTTTTCAAGGGCCAGGCGGTTTGTGTGCATGCGGTGAGTGCCGTTCTCATGGTACACCGGCCATCAACCAAGGTGTCTTCGACCGACGTAGCGCCGGCTGATAGCCGGCGGCAGCCAGGATTGGCTGCCCCACCGTGAAAGGCTTCGCCATCCGGCGGCATATCACAAGCGTACAGGCGTTCGCGACTGGCCCTTTGGTTACGGGCGCGGATGGCACAGTTGTGCGTATTCGGCACTTGTAACCCTGCGCTTAGTTAGCGCGCCGTGAGTATCGACATGGAGGCACTTGATGAAAAGCCAACGCGGACTTAGTAAGTCAACTTACTTTTGCTTCTTTTTCTTGATCGCTTCGGCAGTGCTGTTACAGTCTTTCCAGAGAGCACAAGCGAACGGTGCGGCGGTTACCGCGACTTACTCGCAGGGAGTTCTGCACGTCACGATTCCTTGTGCCACGGAGCATGCCGGCCCGGGAACGCTGATCGTCGAAGTCCTGGATCCCGAAGACCGCGTGGTGGGCCGAACCGAGAGGGCAGCCATCGCCAACGGTGGAAGAGGCACGTGGCGCGCGGACATCCAACTGCCCAACGCATTGACCCT
>Ga0181530_10001485_pt1 | contig 29419 bp, 24 predicted proteins | sample PEATcosm2014_Bin_42_FD_119769 | JGI IMG/M metagenome (GOLD analysis project Ga0181530, IMG submission 119769) | Peatland microbial communities from MTU Mesocosm Facility, Houghton, MI, USA - PEATcosm2014_Bin10_60_metaG | ecosystem: Environmental > Terrestrial > Soil > Wetlands > Peat | place...
AGTCAAGACTTTTTGCGAACGCGAAAATAGGCGGGATTCAGGAGCCTATCTGGCTGAGAGACTCAGCCTTGCTTTCTCAGCGCCCTGACGTCTTCTGTGGAAATGGCGTTACGAGACTGCTGCATACGTGGACTATCCTCGTTGCGGTGAAATAGCGCGGCGACCTGATACAACGCGAGGCCCTCGATCTGCAGCAGACAATAGACGGGCGATAACTCGTATGAGCATCCCATCCTCGGAACATCATACGGATCCGTGCGAGGTTCAATGAAGCCGCCGTAGGAGGAGAACAGTGCGTCGTAGCCGGCTGTCGAGATGGCGCCTATCGTCGTAACTGGGATGTTGTCCACTCGTCCAAATGGAAATGAAAACAGATGGACAGGCCTGCCTATGATCTTCTGCAAAGCCTGGCCGCACTCAACGACCTCCACGCCGGCATCTTCCACCGTGCATGTTCCGAGATCCAAGTGGTCGACTCCGTGCGCCCCGACGTCGAAGCCGAGGCTGGTCCATGCTTGAAGGTCGGAGGAGCCAAGCATTTCGTAAGTAAAGGCATAGTTCGTAACGTCGTGCTCAAAGGACCGGTCGGTGTCGAGGAAACCGCTATTAATGAAGGCGCACGCAGGAATGCCGAGAGCTTTCATAATCGGCGCGCCGTTCGTCAGAATGCTCCGATAACAATCGTCAAAGTGGATGGCGATAGTGGTCGGCTGGAACGGTCTCCTGTCCCGGATGCAATCGACTAAGTGAGCCGTCGAGGAGACCGGATAGCGTTTGCCGATCGCCAGTAACTGAGCGGCAAAGGTCCTGGTATCTACGGTCAGGACATCCTTCGAATAGTCATTGACTCGATGGTATAAGTAGATCGCACCCCTTGACCGGCCCCGCAGGCGGTGAAATCGGCGGACGATGGAGTAAATGCCAAAGTAATAGACACACAGAAGATACAGATTCCGGAAAATCGCCGAAAGGTCGCCCCGGTGTTTCCAATGAGGTAAGCGCCGCCGAAGCGAAGCGATCTCTTTTCTGGTGGGCCTGGTCCGGGGCTTGATGGGTAACTTCCCGCGCGCTTGCGGGCGCGTTTTTCCGCTCCGAATTGTCGCCACCACCGAAGCGAGTAGCCGCGCACCTTCCTCGTCCAGCTTTTCGACCAGGCTTTCCGGCGTGTCCGTCGGCTGGATGGGTACGGCGCCGGTGGCAACTATGTCACCTGTATCCAGGCCGGTGTCGACAAAGTGCACGGTGACTCCGGCCGACTGTGCCCCGTCATAAAGCTCCCAAAACCCAGGCGGCAGGCCCCGATATTCCGGCACCCTGCCCTTGTGGAGGTTAATGCACCCCATTCGCGGGACGCCGAACGTGCCGGGCTTAAGAATGCGGGTTCCCAGCACGATGCCCAGCTCAGCACCGCATTCGCGCAACATGCGAACCGCCTCGGGACCGTTCAAGTTTCCCACGGCATGAATTCTCATGCCGTATCTTGCCCCCAGGTCCGCCAGAGAAAAGCACCTCTCGGGAAATGCCTCTCTGAGAACCTTGGTTACTTCGGCACGGGAGACGGCCGCGTTTTCCACTACGGCGTCAGTCACCCGGCGAATCGCTTCGACGGCTCTGAATACGAGGTGCTGCCAGCCGTTTGCGCGAATGTTCCGGGACAAATTCTTCAGACGCCGCTTGAAAGAGACACCCGCCGTGTCCAGCAGCACGCCGACCGGCTCCACTCCCGACGAGCGGCATACCGCTTCGATGCTGCGCCTGGTTGAGGGATTATCGCCGCCGACCAGAAATGCGACTTTCAACTTCGGAATTTCCACCGAGTTTTTACCATTCGAGGGCGTCGCTGGCGCGATTCGGCCTCGAGCGTGAAGCCTCAGTACTTCGGGCCGTAATATCCATTTAGGCTCCTGGCTTCCCCGTTAGTATAACCTGATTAGACCCGCCACCGCAGGCGTGCGCCGCAGGGATGCTACACGCGATGCTACAGGAAGCGCGAGATGGCGCGAGGCGAAGGGAACCAGTCACGGCCCATGCTCAGCAGCGCTTCCTATAATCCATTCCGCTGAGAACCACGCAGGGCTAGGGCTGACGGTTATTGCAGCTTCGCGTACTCCGCCTTGGCTTCCCTCAGGATGGGGATGTCCGGATCGGCGTCTTTCCAGAGCGTCCAGAAATCCTGATATGCGGCGCGCGTTTTGGCCGTGTCGCCCTGCAAAGCGTAAGCGCGAGCCAGTCCCAGCCGGGCCAGCGCACCCCAGGGAAAGTTCATCACCAGCCCTCGGTGGTCGATGAATTTCTGAAACTCCGCTGCCGCTGCGCTGCCGTCGTGCAGCATGAGATAGGCTTCCCCACGTACATAAACGGGGCACAGAAATATAGTCAGGTCGGCCGTAATTGAGCTGAGTTCGATCGGGCTCGCCACCTTCAATAGTTCGATGGCTCGGTTCGGATCGTTACGATCCAGGGCCACCCCCGCCCGGATCGAGGGCAGCCAATACCTCTGCACCAGCGTGTCCGGCGGGAAGCTCTTGTCGAGTTCGGCCGCCAGTTTCTCCGCCCCTGCCGCATCCCCTGCCCGCGCCAGGGCCAGCGCCGCTATCACCCGCACATCGCGATTCGGGGCCAGCTTCAACGCTGCCTGGGCCTCGGCGCGCGCCTGCTGCCAGTTTCCCGATTCCACCTCGCGCAGCGCCGCCTCTGCCTGGTATCCGGCGGCCGACTCTTTGGCGTTGTTATGCTGGGCTGAATCCATCGCCCGCCAGGTCAGCTCGTGAGCGTTCCTCAGCTTGCCGTACCAACCTTCGGTGTCCGCTTGCATGGCCAGCAACAGGTCTTCCAAGCCCGGCTTGCCCATGGCGGCTGAGGCCATCCGCGCCATCTGCGCCGCGTCGCCCTTCAGAAAAGCCAGCCAATAGCGGGCCTGGAGCAGATCCTCGCCCTCCAGCTTGCGCTCCTCCGACTGCTTGTACACCGCCTCCGCTTCATCCAGCCGGTTGGAGCTCATGTAGGCGAGGCCGAGGAGAGAATAGAGGAGCTCATTGTTTGGATCCAGGCTCAGCGCCACTCGCCATTCCTCCAATGCCTTTTTCCAGTTTCCCAGGCTGGCTGAAACGAATCCCAACTGGGTGTAAGGCATGTAGTCTCTTGGGTAGGTCTGCTGCCAAAGTTCGTCGGTCTGCGCCCCCTTCTCCAACTCTTCCGTCGCGAAATTGTAGTAGACCGACTCGATGAAGAACCGTTCCCGCTCGCTCACCTTCTCCCGCAACCCGTAAGCCTTGCGTCCATTTTCGGCCGCCCCGGCGATTTCGTTGAGGTCTTGATAGAAAGCCGACATCCAGGCGTAGGCCATGGCAAAACTCGGGTCAAGTTCCACTGCCCGCTTGAAGAAGGGTAGGGCGGCCGTGTCCCCTTTCGCATACCATGTCTTTAGCCCCAGGCTGTACACTTTCAGCGCCTCCAGGGATGAGGTGGTCGCTTCCGCAAGGGGCGTAGAGTATTTCTCCACCGAACTGAGCGACTCGCCCAGCTTGCTCCGCAAACTGGCTGCCGCTGCGTCCAGAGCCTTGAGCACCGCTTCCTTGCCCGCCGCCTGCTCCTGCGCTTCCGCCAGCACGTCTCCCGTGTCGCAGCTCACTGCCTTCAGGCCAATCACTACTGGCTGCCGAGCTCCGCAATCGACCCCGCCAGCATGGCCTTGCTGCTGGTACGCTGGCAGACCTCGCGGGTGATTTCCGGCGTCAACCGGTCACCGGCGGGATGTCCCATCAGTTTCAATATCTCATTCACCCTGCGCTCGGAAACCAGACTGAGAAAGGGTGATTGCTCAAGCTGCACCGAGAGACCCTGCTTCAGCGTGTCATCGAAAACGCTGTCGCCGGTCGTGTTGGTGAAATCGGACAGGACAATCGAGTCCCTGTCCGTCAGTGGCTTGGTTCGATGCGAGCGGTAGTAGAAGCCGCCAGGGCGGCCACGTGCGACGCGCCCTCAAACGCACGGTTTCCCGTCACCATCTCGTACAGCACGGAACCGAAGCTGAAGATATCCGAGCGGACATCCAGCGGCTTGCCCTGGGCCTGCTCCGGAGACATGTACGAAGGCGTGCCCAGGATCTGGCCTTCTATCGTCAGCGTGGTGTCGTGTCCCGGCCCCAGTTCCACGCGCCGGGCCAAGCCGAAATCCAGCAGCTTCACCAGCCCATCGCGGCTCAGCATGATATTGCCGGGCTTCAGATCGCGATGGATCAAGCCTGCCGCGTGAGCCTTGGCCAGCCCGCCGGCGATCTGCACGGCGCAGTCGAGGGCCTCCCCCAGCGGCATTCCCTTGGCAGGGATCATCTTGCTCAGCGACTTGCCCTCCACGTATTCCATGGCGAAGAAGTCCACGCCGTTGTCGGAGCCAACCTCGTATATGCCGACGATGTTCGGGTGATTCAGCGCCGAAGCGGCGCGGGCTTCGCGGAGCAGCCGCGACCGCCGCTCGGGGTCGGAGGCGTATTCCGGCGGCAGGATCTTGAGCGCCACCGGCCGGCGGAGTTGGGTGTCGTAGGCGCGGTAGACAACCCCATGCCGCCTTCGCCGAGCTTTTCCTGAATCTCGTAATGGGCGAGCCGCTGCCCGATGGCCGGACGGGCCGCGTCCGGCGGCGCCAGCAGGGATTCGACGTCGCGGCGCAGGTCTCCATCCCCAACGCAAGCCACCGCGAGAAAGGCCGCCCGTTCCTCAGGCTTCCGTTCCGACGCCGCCTGGTAGATTTCCTCGACGCGTTTCCAGCGGGCTGGATCCATAAACAGCCTGGGCGGATTATAGCACTCGAAAGTCCGAAATCCCATGGCTTTTTGGCGATGGCTTTTTGGCGATGTTACAGTTAGAAGACCAAGGAGACTCATTGCAGATGCTGAGACGCAATTTTCTGCTGGGTGTGGCCGGGGCTGCGGCTGCACCGGGGTTCCTGCGCGGGGCCGCGCTTTCCCACATCGACCGCGTGGACCGCGCGCTCGCCGGGAAGGAATTGGACCGGCCGGCCTTCACGTTCTGGCATCATTTCGGGCTGAAGACGCCGGAAGAGCACGCCGCGCGCACGATCGAGTTCCACCGCGCGTATCGCACCGACATCGTCAAAGTGATGAGCGATTTCCCGTACCCGAAGCCGGCGGGTAAGTGGTACGAGCTCAAAGTGGAAGCCAATCCGTACCCGCAGCAGATTCGCGCCCTCGAGCTGATTCGCGACGGCCTGGGCGGCTCCGCTTACATGATGGAGACGGTCTTCAACCCGTGGAACGTGGCGCAGAAGCTTTCCTCCAAGGAGGACGTGCTGCGCCTGAAAGACGAGAACCCACAAGCGCTGATGGATGCGCTCGACGCGATCATGCGCTCCGAAATCAACCATGCGCGGCGCGTCCTGGCCATCAAGAACGTGGTGGGCATTCTATACTCGGTCGCCAACGCCAACCAGGTGGAAATGCCGCCCGCCGATTACGAGAAATTCAGCCGGCCCTTCGACAAGCGTTTCCTGGAAGCGATCGGCGAAACCAAGCTGACCTTTCTCCACCTGCACGTCCAGCCGGGTTACCTCGAGTTTTTCCGCGACTTCACCGCGCCGGTCATCAATTACTCGCTGCACGTCTCCGGCATCCCGATGGCCGAGGTGCGCAGCCAATTCCCAAGCTGGGTGATCGCGGGCGGCATCGACGAAGTCAACTACCGGACCCTCACCGCGGACCAACTGCGCAGCCAGTGGCAAGCCGCAGCGCAGGCCGCCGGCCGCAAATTCCTTCTCACCCCCGGCTGCTCGGTGCCGAACGACAGCACTGACGCGGAACTGGCGCGCTTACCGGATTTGCTGCACGCGTAAGTGGTGGGACACTGCCGTGGCGCACGCATTCGGCGTGTAGCGTCGAGCTCAAGAAATGTCGGCACGAATGCCGACACAGCACGCACGAGTGCGTGCGCCACCGTTTATTTCAGCGGATAGCCGCGGACCAGCTTCAGCGTGCGCGACCAGCGGGTCTTGGTGAAGAAGTGGGTGACCACATCCATCATGTGGTCGACGCCGATGTTGCCGTTCATCAAATCGGCGGTGGGCGCGTCGAACGACCAGTAGATCACCAGCGGCGTCCCCTCGATGTTGTCGCGCGGCACGAAACCCCAATAGCGGCTGTCGAGCGAATTGTCGCGGTTGTCGCCCATGGCGAAAACGCAGCCGGGCGGCACGAGCAGTTCACCGTTGACCACGTGTTCGGTGAGCATGGCGATGGCCGGCTGCATCACTTCCGGCCCCGGTGGCGCGGTGGGGAAGTTGTCGCGGTACCGATCGATGTACGGGAAAATGTGCTGCACGTAGGGCTCATTGACGGCGTGCCCGTTGAGGATGAGCTGCTTGTCGACCAGCCGGATATGGTCGCCCGGAATCCCGATCGCCCGCTTCACCAGGTCTTTGTTCAAGTCCACGGGATCGCGGAAGACGATGATGTCGCCGCGGCGGACGCCGCGGTAAGGCAGCAGGCGGCTTGCGATCGCGCCCGGCGGTGCGAAGGTCAGCTTGTCCACGAACACGTGGTCGCCAGTGAGCAGCGTACCCTCCATAGACTCGCTGGGAATCACAAACCCCTGCACGACGCTGGTGAACAGGAACAGCATCACGATGATGGTGACGGTCCACTCCGCGATAAAGCTGCGGCGGACGCCGCGTGTCAGCGCGCGGTACCGGTCCCAGATCCGGCGCCCGTCCTGGCTGGTGTCCGCCGTCACCGGCCGATGGTTCTTCCCTGCCCCAACCTTCGCTTTGCTCCCCACAATTGTCATTGTACGGTTAAAGGGCGGCTTCGGGGACGGGGGCGAAGGGACTGATGAGGTTGTTCTGGCCGTCGAATTCGAATTCGATCGCGGATTCGATCTCGAGCGCGGGATTGTTCTCGATTTCCGAGCGCAGGTGCTCGCTGAGGGCGAAGCGGCCGAGCTCCATGGTGTTGCGGATCCAGGCGTAGGTCACTTCGCTCACGTCGATCTTACCGACGGTCGGCGCGATGCGCTCGATGGCCTCGCGGTCGGTCGGAAAATGGATCGGCGTGCGGATGGCGGCCGGCGTGTTGGCGGTGAGCGAATTGATCCAGGTGGGCTCCCAATCGATGCGGCTGACGAGCCGGTCGGTGACCACGTCGGCCATGCCCATGCCGACGCCGCTGTTATAGGTCAGATCGCTCAAGTCGCGGACGAAGATGCGCTCGAACTTGGGGCCGGGCCAGGGATTGTACTGGCCTTGCACGCCGCGGTTCGCCACCTTGGTATCCATGCCCGCGCCGGAAATGTTCTTGCCGATTTCGTCGAGGATGAGGATGTCGGCATTGCAGGGGAGTCGCGCCATCCAGGATTTCACCAGTTCGAGGTTAGCCTCTTCGCGACTCTCCATTTCTTCCACCGGGACGGCGTCGAGCTTGGCGGTGTGATGATGCGCGTCCTCGAGGATCGCAAGGCCGCCGAGGATCTTGCCCGAGGCCAGCACCTGGCGGCCGACGCTGCGAATCACGTACTCGAGGCCGAGCCGGTACGCGCAAGCGTGGTAGCGCTGGGCACCGGCAAACTTGCCGAGGCCGATGGCCATCATCTTGAACAGGCCGCTTTCGATCTTGCCGGCGAAATCGGTGTGCCACTTGACGCGGCCCACCAGCATGACGCCGGCCGCTTCGTACGCGGTGCGGTCCATGAAGGCTTCGATGCCGTCGGCGGTTTTGCCCAGCGACACCACTTCCAACTGGCTGACGATGGGGCAGCCGACGCCGGATTCGGTGATGCCGTAGTGGGCCAGCACATCGGCCTGGCCGGCGGCGGAGGCGGCGCCGTGGCTTCCCATGGCCGGGAAGATGAACGGCTCGACGCCAGCTTCCTTCCAATACTGGACGACGGAGCGCACGATGGCCGCGATGTTGTGAATGCCGCGGCTGCCGACTCCGATGGCCACGCGATCGCCTGGCTTCAGACGCGCGGCGAAGCCGGCGGCGGCAAGCTGGCGGCGGACTTCGGCCGCGACGTCGGGAATCCGGCGATCCGGAAACTTCTGGCTGACCAGTAACAGGCGGGGTAATTGCATACTCGAATACATTCTATCGCCAGCCAGACGCAGGATTGTTTAATATAAGTCGCCGGATTGTTTAATACAAGACGATCCCGAAACCCGCCCTCTCACGATGAAAGGGGATTACAATTGCGTGGGGACGCGTGCATGGAGAAACTCGCCTTGAGCGACATTCGTAACAAAAGCATCCTGGTCACCGGAGCGGGGCGAGGCATCGGCAAGCGCCTGGCGCTGGGGTTGGCGCATGCGGGAGCCCGCGTGGGGCTGCTGGCGCGGAGCCAGGCGGAACTCGACCTGGCCAAGCTCGAAATCGAGCAGGCCGGCGGTAACGCCTTGCGGCTGCGCGCCGATGTGCGCGACCTGGAACAACTGATGTCCGCGGTGGATCGCATGAAGGTGGTCCTCGGCGGCGTGGACGGCCTGGTGGCGGCGGCCGGCGTGCTGGGGCCGGTCGGCCCGCTGCTGACCAGCCGGCCCAAGGCGTGGGACGAAATCCTGGACATCAACCTTCTCGGGGTGGTGAATTCGGTGCGGGCCGTGCTGCCATCGCTGGTGGAGAAGCGCTCCGGCAAGATCGTCGTCATCGTTTGCGGCGGGGCCGGCCATCCGCGGCCCAATTTCGCGGTGTATGCCGCCACCAAGGCAGCCATCGCCCGCTTCGTCGAATGCGTGGCCGAGGAAGTGAGCGGCGACAACGTGCAGATCAACTGCGTCGCGCCCGGCCGGAGCTACACGCACATGACGGACGAGATCCTACGGGCCGGCGAGGAGAACGCCGGCGCCCAGGAGATCGCGGCGGCCCGCCAAGTGCGCATCGATGGCGGCACGCCGGCGGAAAAACAAATCGCCCTGGTCGCATTTCTGGCCTCCCAGCGTTCCAATCACATCAGCGGCAAGCTGGTCGAATCCACCGACGATTGGAAGCGCTTCGAGAAGGAGAACATGCGGCCGGAGTTGTTCACGCTGCGCAGGGTGCAGCGCATGTAGCACGGCCCGGTGGGGCGGACGCCCCCGTTCGCGCCGGACCCCCTGGTATCCGGCTCTCCGCGAGCAAGGCCGACGAGAACGTCGGCCGCGGTCCAGGGGGACCGCCCCACTGATCTAATCGAGGGTCTTATGGAAGCGCACGGCGCTTAATGTCAGGACGGTGGCGCCGAACACGGCCAGAACCACCATTTGCGGCCAGAGCACGGCTACTCCGACGCCTTTAATAAACACGCCGCGCACGATCTCCATGAAATAGCGCAGCGGGTTGAGGTAGGTGAGGTATTGCACGGCTACCGGCATGTTGCGGATGGGGAAGGTGAAGCCGCTCAACATGAACGATGGCGTGGTGAAGAAGAACGAACCCATGTTGGCTTGCTGCTGGGTGCGCGAGATGGTGGAAAGGAACAGGCCCGCCCCCAGCGCGGTCATCAGGAACAGCGCGGCACAGAACATCAACAGCAGGAAATTGCCGCGAAAGGGAATCCGGAAAATCAACAGGGCCGCGAGTGTCACCATCACCATGTTCACCATGCCCACCATGGCGAAGGGAGTGGTTTTGCCGAGCATCAGCTCGATGGGCCGCAGCGGGGTGACCATCAACTGCTCCATGGTGCCGATTTCCTTTTCGCGGATGATGGCCTGCGCGGTCAGCATGAGCGTGACCATCAGCAGAATGTTGGCGGCCACGCCGGGAACGAAATAGTTGCGGCTGCGCAGGTCCGGATTGAACCAGACGCGGGTGCCGGTGGTCACCTGCCCCAGCCGCCGGCCCACTGCCTGGCCGGGGCCGCGAATCATCAGGTTGATGGTTTGCCGGTTCTTGGGTTGCGCCGGGGAAACGTCGGCGGCAAATTCTTCGATCACCTGTCCGGCGTAAGCCGAGACCAGCGAGGCGGTGTTGGAATTGGTGCCATCGAGCAACACCTGCACCTGGGCGGTGCGCTGCTGGGCCAGGTCGCGCGCAAATCCCGGCAGCACCCCCACCACGGCATGCACCTCGCTGCGGTCGAGCAGGCGCTGCACATCCTGCTCGCTTTGCGCGATGGCGGTCACCTGGAAACGGCCCGACCCCTCGAAGCGCGCGCGCAGCGCCCGGCTCTCCGGCGTGTGATCCATATCCATCCAACCGATCCGTGCGTTGTCCACATCCAGCGTCACGGCATAACCGAACACGATCAACTGGATCAGCGGCGGCAGGAACAGCAGAACCCGCATGCGCGGCTCGCGCCACACCTGATAGAACTCCTTGCGCAGCATCACGCCGATTCGTTCCCACATGCTAGGCCACCTTCTGCTTGCTTAGTTTTCGTGCCGCCAGTATGAACACGAACGTGCCGAAGATGGCCAGGAACACCATCTGGTCCCAGATGACGCTCATGCCGACGCCTTTCAGGAACAGCGACTTGAGGATCGACACAAAATAGCGCGCCGGCACCACCACGCTGAGCACCTGGATCACTTTCGGCATGGTGTCGATGGAGAACACGAAACCCGACATCAGAAAGCCGGGCAGGAATGTGCTCAGGATGCCCATCTGATAGGCCTGCACCTGAGACCGGCATCCCGCCGAAATGAAAATGCCCCAGCACAACACGCCGAACAGGAACAGGCCGGTGGAAAGAGCGAGCAGCAGAATGCTGCCGCGGAACGGCACAGCGAACACCGTCACGCCTACGATCAGCGCGATTGTCGCATCCACCAGGCCGATCGCAAAATAGGCCAGCATCTTGCCGAGCAGCATCTCGGACGGGCGCAGCGGCGTGGAAAGAAGCTGCTCCATGGTCCCCAATTCCCATTCGCGGGCGATGGTCAGCGAAGTCAACTGCCCGGCCAGAATCATGAGGATCACCGCGATCAGCCCCGGCACTACGTAGTTCTTGCTTTCGAGCGAGCTGTTGTACCAGACGCGCATGCGGGCGTCCACCACCGGCGGCTTGGCCGGCGCCAGGTTGCGCACGCGCACGCGGGCGGAGTAAGCCTGCACGACGCTTTCGGCGTAGCCCATGGCGATCGAGGAAGTGTTCGAATCGCTGCCATCCACCAGCAGTTGCACTTCGGCGGTATGTCCGGATTCCAGGTCGTGCCCGAAATCGCGCGGAATCACGACGCCCATCAGGATCTTACTGAAATTGATGCCGCGCTCGATTTCGCGGTAGCCGCCGAATCCTTTGATGTCGAAAAAGCGCGAGCCCTGGAACTGCCGCACCAGGTCGCGGCTGGCGGAGCTGCCGTCCTGATCGTAGACCATGGTGGGAATGTGATCCACGTCCAGGCTGAGCGCGTAGCCATACAGCAACAGCATCATCACCGGCATGGCCAGCGCCAGCAGCAGGCTGCGGCTGTCGCGGGTGATGTGGTGCAATTCCTTGACGAATACCGCCCTGGTGCGCCGGTAGCTCACGCGGCCCTCCGCTCTTCGCCTTCGATCATGGAGACGAACACGTCTTCGAGCGACGGCAGAATCTTCTCGAGACGCCGCACCTCGATGCCCGCCGCGGCCAGTTTCGCCCGGATGCGTGCGGTGGTCTCGTCCGGATCGTCCACCGTGACGTGCAGCCCTCCGCCGAACACGGCGACATCCACCACGCCGGTGAGATCTTCGAGGGCGCGCATGGTTTCGAGCGGCTGCGAGCTGTCCAGGCGCAGCAGGCTGTGCGCGCTGGCCTGGTGCCGCAGTTCGGCCGGGGCGCCCAGCGCGATCACCTTGCCGCGATGCATCAGGGCCAGCCGGTGGCAATATTCGGCCTCGTCCATGTAGTGGGTGCTGACTAAGACGGTGTGGCCGGTGCTCGCGAGGCCGCGAATCAGGTCCCAGAACACGCCGCGCACGATCGGGTCCACACCAGAGGTCGGCTCGTCCAGAAACAGGATGGGCGGATCGTGCAGGATGGCGCAGCCGAGCGCCAGCCGCTGCTTCCAGCCGCCGGAGAGCGATCCGGTCAGCGCAGAACGCCGCTCGGTGAGGCGCGCCATCTCGAGTACGTAATCCTTGCGCGCGTTGCGCCGGTCCCGCGGCACGCCGTACAGGCCGGCGAAAAAGTCGATGTTCTGCTCCACCGTCAAATCGTCGTAGAGCGAAAACCGCTGCGACATGTACCCCAGGTTGCGGCGCACCTGTTCGGGATCTTTCGCCACATCGATGCCGTTGACCAGCGCCATCCCCGAGGTGGGCGTGAGCAGCCCGCAGAGGATTCTGATGGTGGTGGACTTCCCCGCCCCGTTGGGTCCCAGGAAGCCGAAGATCTCGCCGCGCTCCACCTGCAGGGTCACATGATCCACCGCCACGAAATCGCCGAACGTCTTCACCAGATCGCGCGCCCAGACGCTCATATGGCCTCCAGCGCTTCGGCGGCGTGCACGCCATCCACGAACACGCCCTCGAGCGTGTCCTTGCCGGCCTGGCGCTTCAACGCTTCCGGCGTGTCGCAGCGGATCAGCCGCCCTTTGTACATCAGGCCGACGCGGTTGCAGCGCTCGGCTTCATCCAGGTACGCGGTGGTCATCAGAATCGTGATGCCGTCTTTCAATAACTGGTAGAGGATGGCCCAGAAGTCCCGCCGGGAAAGCGGGTCCACGCCGTTGGTCGGCTCATCGAGAAACAGGATCTGCGGGTGGTGCAGCAGGGTGCACATCAGCGCCAGCTTCTGTTTCATACCGCCGGAAAGTTTGCCTGCCTGCCGTTGGCGGAACGGCTCCATGCGCGTCATGCGGAGCAGCTCCGCGCTGAGCGTGGCCCGCTCCGCGCCCACTATCCCGAACAGGTCGGCGTAGAAGTCCATGTTCTCCTGGACGCTGAGATCCTGGTACAGCCCGAACCGCTGCGCCATGTAACCGATGCGGTCCTTGACCGCCTGCGACTGGCGGGCCGAATCATAGCCGGCCACGCGGGCGAGGCCCTCGGTGGGATCGATCAGCCCGCAGAGCAGGCGCAGGGTGGTGGTTTTGCCCGCGCCATCCGGCCCCACCAGGCCGAAGATCTCACCCTGGGCCACTGACAGATCCAGATGGTCCACCGCCGTCAGGTCGCCGAAGCGGCGGGTGAGGCCGGTGGTTTCGATGATGGGCTGCATGGCTTGCTTCTCGAACGTTTCGCTTAGGACTCGTTACCCGACAACCGTACCAACCGCTCCCTCACGGGCGCGGCTCCGCTGCGCCGGCTGCGCTTACTCGAGCACAATCTCGGCGTCGGCCGGCATGTTCGATTTCAGCTCGTGCCGCGGGTTGTCCGCCTCGATTTTGATGCGGTACACCAGCTTCACCCGCTCTTCCTGGGTCTGAATCTGCTTGGGCGTGAACTCGGCCTCCGAGGAGATGAAAGTCACCCGCCCGTCATAAACCTTGCCGGGGTAGGAATCCGTGGTGATGCGGGCCTTCGATTGCAGCTTCACCTTGCCCAAATCGGTTTCGTTGATGTAAGCCCGCAGCCACGGGTGATCGATGTCGCCCACCGTTACCACGGTGGCGCCGGCGGCCAGCACTTCGCCCACGTCGGCGGATTTCACCAGCACCACGCCATCCACCGGCGATACCGCCAGCGTGTCGGCAAGCTGCGCGTCCACCTGCGCCAGGTTGGCCCTGGAGCGTTCGATTTCGGCGCGCCGCGTGGCCAGTTCCTGTTCCCGGCGTTTCATCTCGAGCGCGTTGGCCTCGGCCATTTTGAGCGCGCCGCGCGCGTGTTCCACCTGCGCCGCGGCGCCGTCCACCTGCTCCACCCTGGGTCCTACGAACACCAGCGCGGCGCGTTGGTTGGCCTGCTTCAAGGCCGCATCGGCGCTTTGCCAGTGATTGCGGAATTCGTCGTACTGCGAAGCGGAGATGTCGTCGTCCTTGAACAGGGTCTGCGCGCGATCCCAGTCTTTCTTGGCGCGATCGAACTCGGACTGCGCCGCGTCCACCGCCGCCTTGGCCTCCTGGACTTCCTGCGGACGCGAGCCGTTCTTCAACTCGGCCAGGCGGGCATCGGTGGCGGCCAGGTCGCCGCGCCGCTGCTCGATATCCGCCGCCAGCGTCTCCCGCTCCCAGGCGAGCGAAGTTTCCGCTTGCGCCAGTTGGTCCTGCGAAGAAGCCAGGGCTGCGGCCAGGCTGTCGCGCTGCGCCGTCAGTTGGTCGCGGTCCAGGCGTGCGATCAATTGCCCCTTCTTCACCAGGTCGCCCTCATCCACCGTGCGCTCGATGAGCCGTCCGGCGGTTTTGAAGCCGATATTGACTTCGGTGAGCTCGATGTTACCGGAGACCAGGATGCGGCCGTTCGAATTCCGCCCCGATCCGTGAAACGCATAAACCACCACTGCGGCAGCAACCAGCACCACTGCCACCGGGATCAGTATCTTTTTCATGGAATGCTTCTCCGCATATTGCCCATGGCCTGCGCCAGGTCGATGCGCGCCACGTTGTAGTTGTACAGCGCCTGAGTTTCATTGTCCCGCGCCCGTTCGAGGCGGGTCTGCGCGTCGGTCACTTCCAGGCTGTTGGTGACGCCCGCGTCATAGCGGCGGCGCGCCTGGGTAAGCTCGCTGTCCGACAAATCGAGCCCTTCCTTGGCGACTTTGACCTGGTCCTCGGCGGACCGCAATCCGTCGAGCGCCAGCCGCACATCCAGCTCGATCTGCTGTTTCAAATCGCCGGTGCGCACCTGCTCGGAGCGGTAGAGGCTGGCCGCCTCGCCGCGCCGCGCGTCCCGCCGCCCGCCATCGAATATCGGCACCTTCAGCGAAATGCCGTAGGTGCGCGTCGGCATGCTGTTGTCGAGCGAGATGCCACTAGAGCCGTAGTCGCCGAAGGCGGCCAGCGTAGGCATCCGCTCCATTTTCACGGCGCTGGCCGAAAGGCGCGCGTTCTCCTCCCGCCGCTGCTGAGCCTTCAGGTCCGGCCGCGACTGAAGCGCCTGCGCTTTGGCCTGTTCGAGGGTCACCGCGTCCACCGGCACATAGCCCAGCTTGTCGGTGAGCCGCACCTCGGTCGCCAGCGGCGTCCCCATGGCGCGCAGCAATTCGAGGTGCGCGCTGCGCCGCGCGTTTTCGGCCACCAGCAAGTGCTGGCGGTCGTTGGCGAGTTGCACTTTGGCGCGGGTGACTTCGATGCCGGTCCCCGTGCCGGCCTTCTTCTGATTCCCGGCCTGCGTCAGCACGGCATCGGAAAGGGTCGCGTTGGCGTTGGCGGTCTCCACGTCGGCATCGGCGCGCACCGCCGCCAGGTACGCCCGCGCCACCTGCGCAGCCACGCTTTCCGCGGTGCTGTCCAACTCCTGGGTGGCGGCCGATACGCCAACCTTGGAGGCTTGAAAGCGCCGGATGGAGGCGAAATCAAACACGCTCTGCTGCACCGAAAGGCGCGCATCCACGGTGGTGAACGGCCCGACCAGGCTCGGAAAGGCGAAGCCGGCAAATGGCAGCTTGATGCTGGTCAACCCCTCGGCCGCCAGGTTCACCGTCTGGCTGCGGTCGTTGAAGGCCCCTTCCAGATCCGGCAGCAGCGCCGACCGCGCCTGCAATGCCCGCGACTGCGCCTGCTTGAGCGCTTCGCCGGAGAGCTGGATGTTGGTGTTGCCCTGGGCGGAAATCGCCACTGCCACCGCGCGCTTCAGGCTCAGATCCACCGGCCCCGGCTCGGCGGGCGCATCCGCCGCCCAGCTCAGCGGCGCCATCCCAATCAAGATTATCCACGCCACCTTCATTTCTTCACCTCAACCTTTTCGCGGGGCGCTATGGGCGCCCGAAATCCGCCGCTCAGGAAGGCCACCATGCGCCGGGCGACGTCGCTCGGCCGCTCCGATCCCGCGCCCCACGCAGGCCCGAGCGGCAGAGCGCTCAATGCGTGCGCCATCGCGCCTATCGCAAAACTGGCCCGCCATGCCATTTCGTCCTCCGGCATGTCGGGAAGCGCCCGGCGCATCTCGGCGAAAAAGCATCCTCCGGTCGGGCCAAAGTGCTTGCGGGCAACCGCCGGCATGACGCCCTCGGCGTGCAGCCGGCCCATCAGCTTGGACCAGTCGGGGCTTTGGTCCGCGGCATGAAACGCCGGTACCAGGAACGCTTCCAGCAGATTCTCGATGGCTATGGCGTTCGGGCCGGCCGCTTCTTTCAAGCGCCGCAGGCCCTCCATCCGCTCCTCGTTCACGGGTACTGCCCTGCGCATAACTAATTCATCCAAAAGCTCTTCCTTGGATCCAAAGTAGTAATGGATGGCCGCCAGGTTGACCCCGGCAGCGGCCGTAATGTGGCGCAGCGAAACAGCCGCGTAGCCCTCTTCGCCAAATAGGCGCTCGGCCGTATCCAGAATCTTGAGTCGCGTTTCACTCATTCGACTGATTTAATTATTCGTTTGAATCAACTCTTTGTCAAGGAAAAAATCACCGGGCCGGTGGGCTTGCAACGATCTTGCAAAGAGATTGGTACGGATTTACTCATGGCTAACGACTCTTCCCAACCACTGAGCCCTCAATCGTTTAGCGTTCGTCCCTCACTCTGTGTCGGGGACGGTCACAAGTGGTCAAGTGAACCGTTTCCAGCCATCGCCAACTCCGTACAACTCGAGCAGTTGGCCAACGTTCTGTTGCAGGTTGAAGCGGGTTTCCACCACTCGCCGGCCGCAAGCGCCCATTCTGAGTCTCAACTCGCGGTTCTCCAGTAGGTACAGAATCCGGTCCGCGGCTTCGGCGGGCTGGCGGCGGTTCACCAGGTAGCCGGAAGCGCCGTCTTCGAGGATCTCCGGAATTCCGCCCACCCGCGTGGCAATTACGGGCTTGCCGCACGCCATGGCCTCCGTGATCATCCAGCCGAATGCCTCCTGCCACCTGGATAACTGGCAAACCACATCGGCCGCCGCGTAAACTCCACTGGCGAGAGGATCGTCGATCAGTCCCGTCCAGGTGAAGTGGTCCGCCATCCCGGCCGCCTGGACGCGCGTCATGTATTCTCGGCGGCAGGCGCCTTCGCCGGCCAGCACGAATTGGACGTTCGGATTCCGCGCAAGCACCAGTCGGGCGGCTTCGAGCAGGTCCTCGACGCCCTTCTCGGGGATCATCCAGGACACCTGAAGCACGATGGCCCGGTTTTCGGGAATCTGGCGCTCCCGGCGGAACCGGCCGGGGTCGCCGGAGATGCGCGACAAATCGACCCCGTTATAAATCCGCGTCACGCGGCCCGGCGGGACGAGACCGTTGGTCGCGCTCGAGCGCGCGTTGTAGTCGCTCACCGCGATGAGGCCGGTGAGCGGCCAGTTCAGCGTGCGTGCGACAGCGACTTTCCACCACGCCGCGCGTTCCGGTTCGGCGCCTTCCGCACGGGAGATGTGATCGGTCAGGTAATTCCGGCGGACCGAGTGAAGCCGCGCAAACCATGGGAAAGGGCTGATTTGAGGGGTGAAGTGCATGTGCACGATCTCGGGGCGATGCTTCCTCAAGATCCCGGACATGTCCCGAAGAACGCTCCAACGAAGGCGGTCGAGGCCGGAGAGCCGTTCAATCGAAGCTCCCGGCACGGTAAGAAAGCGTTCCACGTTTTGGGGCGGCGCAGCGAGAAAGCAAAGAACGCTTTTCCAACCGAGGGTGTCGAGTTGCAGGGAAAGCTCGCGGGCGAACATCTCGACGCCGCCAATGCGCTGCGGATTGACGACGAACACGGAAAGAACGGTGCCGGGCAACTAGCTGCTCCGTTGGGCGAGTGGAGGCTCCGGCTGCGGCGGCGTCGCCGGAAGGCCCGCGGCGGGCTGGACCAGGCCGTCGGTGGCGTGGCCGGCGAGACAGCATCCGTTTTCCCAGTACCGGGTGCGCCGCTCCCAGATCTGGCGGACGGCGGAGTCCTTGATATTGCCCACGGGAGGCCGATGACTGCAGATGGTGACGTCGCCGTTGCTCTGCAACTGGAGCATCGTCAGGGCGGCGCAAAGCGGCCTCTTCTGTTGGGCAATGTGCGCCTGGGTGACCAGTTGCAGACCGGCTGGATCCAGAAAATAGCGGATCATCGCTTCGAAGTGCTCTTGGCTGTTGGCGATGTCCAACCCGGAGCGCTTGAGCGAGGCCAGTTCCCGGACTGCGCGGACAGCCGCCTCGGAGTCACGGGGCCAGGTGGGACTGGTCAGAAACCAGGTGGGGTCTTCGGCGGTATTGTAGTTCTGCTCGATCGGCTGGTAGAAAACCGCCAGCCCCGCGCGCGAAGCGTATCGGGCCACCTCGGCCAGACACTCGAGATTCTGCTCCATGATGACCGTCTTGAGCAGAATCCGATAGCCGAGCTTACGCTGGCTGCGGATCCGCACGAGCGTCTCGATGGTCTGGTTGGTGCGCTCGAAAAAATCCTCCCGGCCGCGGATTTTCGAATGCACCGCACCCACCCCGTCCACCGAGACCGTGATTTGGGCAGGCCGGGCCAGGGCGAGTTGCTCGATTCTCGACTGGTCTTTCCAGTATCCATGGGTCAGGAATTCCAGGCAGAACCCGCGTGACGAGGCGTGAGCGGCCAACTCGATGGAGTAGGGCTTGAGCAAAGCCTCGCCACCGGTGAACACGATGGAGACCGGCCCCAGCCAGGAACGCAGGTCATCGAGAACCTTCAGCCACTGGGAGGCGCTGGGCGAGTCCTCCTTCCCTTTGTTCTTCCAGATGTCGCAGTGCACGCAGCGGGCGTTGCACAGCTCCGTCAGCAGGAACATGATCGAGACGGGGCGGCAGCGATGAGCAAACCGGCCGCCGGCGAACGAGCGCAAGCGGTGATTGGCGCCCTCGTAGAGCCTCCGGTAGACCGCACTCGTCGCCAGCGCCATAACTTCCCTGTCGATAGTTTTACTTACGATAGCACGCCCGGTACGTACAGAACACGCACGCGGAGTTTGCAGGCGGCGTGATGTATACTGAACACGACCCTGGAGTCCAAGATGGAGATTTGTGGACCGGGATGAGCGCGAATCTGGCGGAAGACAACATGGCCGTCGATAGCGGAGTGAGGGAAGGCGTGCCGGGCGGATCGCCAATTCGCGTTCTCGTTCTCCTGGAAGCGGCCGCCATCGATGGAGTGGCCAAACCGATTCTCGAGTTCGCCAGGGAAGCGGTACGCCTCCGTCGCGAAAAGACGGCGCTGGAGGTTTCGCTCGCGGTATTCAGCCGCCGGGGCGAGCCCGCGGAACATTTCATCCGCGCCGTCCAGGAGTGCGGGGTGCCGCTCACCGTCATACGCGAAAGGCACGTATTCGATTTTGGGGTGATTCCGCAGTTGCACTCAGTGGTGCGAAGCTGCCAGCCGGACGTGATTTGGACGAACGGCGTGAAAACCCATTTTCTGGTCCGCTTCTCCGGCTTGAACAAAGGGTGCGGTTGGACGGCGTTTCATCATGGTTACACGACGACAACTTTCAAGACCAAACTGTACAACCAACTGAACCGATGGTCGCTCCGGGCGGCCGACCGCGTCCTGACAGTGTGTGCGGCCTTCGCAGCCGAGCTGGAACGCAATTGCGCGGCGCGGGAACGGATTCGCGTCCAGGATTTGCCCTTTCGGCCATTTCCAGCGATCTCGCCGGACCGGGCGGTCCGCCTGCGCCGGGAATTGGGGCTTGGCGAGGATACCCGCGTTCTCGTCACCATCGGGCGATTGTCGAAGGAGAAGGGTCATGCCGATCTGATCCGCGCGATAGCGAGGTTGCGCGATCGGGCGCCAGACCTCCCGTGTTGTCTGCTGGTGGTGGGAAGCGGACGGGAAGAAGCCCGTCTCACGCGGCTGTGCGGTAAACTCGGTCTCGAAGGCGCGGTGCGGCTGGTGGGCTACCAGGAGGACGTCAGACCCTATCTCGCCCTGGCCGACGTGTTTGTCCTGTCATCGCACAGCGAGGGCTCCCCCAACGTCTTGCTGGAGGCAATGGCTGCGGAGATACCCGTGGTCGCAACATCGGTCGGCGGCGTGCCGGAGATGATGGAGAATGAAAAACACGCACTGCTGGTGCCGGACCGCGACGTACCCGCGCTCGCCGGCGCCATCGAGCGGGTTCTCCGCGATTCGCAACTCCGCGGCCGCTTGACGTCGGCCGGCTCCGAGGTCGTCAACCGCCATGCCCCGGAAACCTGCTTCCGGTCGATGGTGCGCAACCTCCTGGACCGCGCCGTGCCCGATTGAGCGTCACAGGATGCCGGGAGCCCGTTTCAGCCGCGCGGCGGCGATTTCGGAGCGAGCTAAGGAATACCCCACCAAACGCTAGCGGCCGTTGTGCAGGTTGTTGTGGATGGCATACAGCGCGAGTTCCAGGCGGTCGGAGACGCCCAACTTATCGAAGATGTTGTGCAGATGGTTCTTCACCGTCTGCTCGCTGATAAACATCTTCTCGGCCATCTCTTTGTTCTTGAAGCCCTGCGCCACCAGGGCGACGATTTCGCGTTCGCGCTGGCTGAGCGGCGAGCGCTCCCGCTCGCGCGTCGGCGAGCCGGCAAGTTGCTGGGGCGGCTGCGGGGCGGCGTCTTCGTTGGCCACGAACTGGCGGATCACCGCCGCCGTGGTGTGCGAATCCAGCCAGATCTCGCCCGCGTGCACTTTGCGGATGCTCTTGATCAATTGATCGGTGGCTGTCTGCTTGAGCACAATTCCGGACGTGCCCAGCTTCATGGCCTGCACAAATTCGTTCTTGTCGTCGGAGGCAGTCAGCACGATGACGCGCGTCTTGCCCTTGGCCACCTGCAATCGCTGCAACGTCGCGAGTCCATCCAGCCCGGGCATCTTCAGGTCCAGCAGAAGAATATCCGGTTCGAGTTGATGCAACACCTCGAGTACCTGCCGGCCGTCCTGGGCCTGTGCCACGACCTCGAAGTCGTCCTCCAAAGCCAGCAGTTTACAAAGACCATCGCGAAAGATCGGATGATCGTCGGCCACCACGATACGGATCTTGGGTCTGTTACCAATCCCCGAGCCGGGCGTGGGCCCGTTTATTGCGGCGTTATTGTCAGCCATACACTACTCGCTAGGCCTATTGTATGGTTCCATTACTACCAAGTCAAACTGTTCCAGGCCTTTAAGGTGAAATTGACAACCGTTCTAACGCCAATGGCCTACGCGGGTGTTGCAAAAAGGGATGGGTCAGGGGGTACGCCTGTCACGGGCGCCGCCGGCCGACTCCACCACGGGCGACTACGTTTGGTAAGGTTGAAAGCATATGAACGAAGAGTTGGCCCCGGTGGATTTCCAACGATTCTGGCGCAGGCTGCAGCAATTGGGGCTCAACGCCTACGAGTCCCGGTCTTACCTGGTGTTACTGGGTCACCCGCGGTTCAAGGCGCTGGAACTGGCGGCGCGCGCCCACGTGCCGCGCCAGAAGATTTACGAAGTTTTGGACAGCCTGGTGGAAAAAGGCTTCGCTCAAGTGGTACAGGAGCGCACCAAGCTGTTCTCCGCAGTCGAACCGAGCCTGGCCATCCCCGGCTATCTGAGCCGGCAGCGCCAGGCCCTCGAGCAGGAGTTGGCGGACAATAGCCGTGCCGGCGTAACCTTGACCGACGAGCTGAAACTGCTGTATTTCGAAGGCCAGGGCGGGCGCGGCACGCTCGATTTCCTGCGCATAGTGACCGAACCCGCGCAGACCGCGGCCGAATACCGGCGCATGCTGTCGGAAGTGCAAACGGAGTACCTGGAGTTTTCGCGCCCTCCCTACGCGGTAGACCCGCTGGACGAAAAACTTGTGAAGCAGGCCGCCTCGGGCGGCGTCAGGTGCCGCATCCTGCTCGAAGCCGCCTCACTCGACGAAGAGCATCGTCAACGCTTGAGCGACTACGCCGCCATCGGCGTGGAAGTGCGGGTGGCCGATTCGCTACCCATGAAGCTGGCGGTGTTTGACGGAACGCGCGGCCTGGTGGCACTGCTCGATCCGGTGATCACCAAGCCCGCCTGGGCATCCGTGGTATTCGATCACGAAGGCATGGGTGAAGCCATGCAGGGCCTTTTCGAGGGCCATTGGCGCAGGGGAAGAGCGCTGTAGGCTGCATTTCTCACGGCCACCCGACGGAGGTGTGGCGCGGGCTTGATCGCCGAAGCATGCCCCACCTAATTCTCGGTCGGCATCTTCTCGATGTGATCGATCACGATCAGGTCCAACGGCGTCTTGCGCGCCTCCAGCTTAAGGCCGAGTTGCATCACACTGGTGAAGACCGAGCCCGTTGGATCCGACACCGCGTCGGAAGGCAGCCCCACATCGCCGCTCGCTGGCGCAGTTCCCGGTACCGCCGCGCCAAACTTCCGGGCCACGCTCTTGAGATCCTCCGTCGAGATGTCCAGGGGAACCTGGTAGTCCCCTTTGAGCTCCGTCATGTCCACCACTGGCCGGTCCACAAAACGCCCCAACATCTCGGCCAGCTTGGCCATCGTCATCTTGTCCAGCTCCATGTGCAAGCCGTTCGGCCCAAAGCTCATCTTGGCGTTTCCATCCGGTCCGTGCACGGTGGCCGTCCCCGACGCACCGTCGCTGCCTCTCTGAACCTTGAACTGGGGACTCGCGTCCGCGGCCGGTGCCGCGCCGGCCGGGTCTCCGGGCGCGCCATCGGATTTCTCGGCCGCGGCGGGCGGCGGATCCCGCGGCGATTCCTTCAGCTTCGAACCGCCCTTGCCGACCACCAGCGCATACACGGAGCGATCTTTCGTGTCGTGGTGAATCGCCAGCTTGAACCGCTCGGCCAGCAGCGCCTGCAACATTTCCGGCACTTGCTCCTTGGTAGCGCCCTCCGGTATCTTGGCCAAAATGTCGAATCTGTGGTCCATGCCCTCCATCCAGTCCGGCCCCGAAATCTGGTAGTTCTTGACCTTGTAGGCCAGGCCGATCAAGTCGCTCAAGGACATAAAGCCGATGTCCACGCGCACCGCATCCGTCTTCATGCCGACGTGTATTTTGCCGTTCATCGCGTCGGCCGGCGAGGGCATCTTGGCTGGTTTGATGGTGGCTACTTCGAAGGCCCATCCACCGGCGGGCGGTTTGGCGGCTGCGGCCACCACCGGTTTCGCGTCCGCCGCCGGCGCGGCCGGCGCCTGGGCGAAGGCCGCCGATGTCAAAGTGAGAAGAGCGGCCAGAACCGGGGCAGCTCTTTTGTCGAGTATGGTGTGCTTCATAAACGCTCCGCAGATTACAGGCATGTCATAAGACGGCGACCCTCCCGGCTAATTAACCAGCGTCTCTCAAGCTACGACCAAGCTGTTCGTTTGTGGGGCAGCTTGGTAAGCTGCGGGCCGATTGGGAATCGGCCCCACACGCAACTCCATTCTTACATGGTGGCGCATTTAATAACTCAACAGGCGCTCCATTTCGGCGATCAGGGTTTCGGTTTGCGGGAGAGTGGCGTTTTCCAGTTGCGGGTGGTAACCCACCCAGGTGTCGAGCGCGCCAACGCGGCGAACGGGGGCGTCCAGCCGGTCGAAAAGCTCATCGCCGATGCGCGCCGCCAGTTCCGCGCCATAACCCCATGACAGGCAGTCTTCATGCGCCACGATGACGCGGCTGGTTTTCTCGACCGAGGCTCGAATGGCCGGCCAATCGTAAGGGGCGAGCGTGCGCAGATCGAGAATTTCGACGCTGGCCGCGGGCGCGCGCCGCTCGATGTGTGCGGCCGCCACCAGCGCCTTCTGCACCAGCGCGCCATAAGTCACCACAGTGAGACTGCGCCCCGGCTTCACCAGGCGGGCGCGGCCGAATGGAATGGTGAAGTCCGCGCCGGGATGCGGCGAACGGTTGTACGGCTCGCGATACAGCCGCTTGTGCTCCAGGAACAGCACCGGATCGTCGGCGCGCAGCGCGGTGCGCAGCAGGCCGCAGGCGTCGAGCGCGCACGAGGGCATCACCACTCGCAGCCCGGGGATGTGCGTGAACTCCACTTCGCCGCACTGACTATGGTACATGGAGCCGCCGTTCAGGTAACCGCCGATCGCCACGCGGATCACCGCCGGGCAGGCGAATCCGTTATGGGAACGCCAGCGCAGCGTGGCCAGCTCATCGCGAAGCTGCATCATGGCCGGCCAGATATAGTCGAAGAACTGGATCTCGGCCACCGGCTTCAGCCCGCGGGTGGCCATCCCGATGGCGCGGCCCACGATGCCGGCTTCCGCCAGCGGGCTGTTGAAAGCGCGCCGCGAGCCGAATTCGCGCTGCAAACCGGCGGTGACTTTGAAAACGCCGCCCTTGCCCGTCACCTCGCTCAGAGAGGCTTCGCGGCTGCAATCGGCTACGTCTTCGCCGAAGACCACCACAGCGGGGTTGCGGCGCATTTCCTCGTGCAGCGTCGCGTTCAGCAAGTCCACCATGGTCATCGGCGGCCCGCTGAAATGCGCCCGCGCGGCGAAAGCGTCGGCCGTGGGATCGACGGCGTGTGAGTAGAGGTGCGTCAACACGGTCTCCGGCGCCGGCGCTTCGTCGATCAGCGCCTGGCGCGTGGCGGCATGCACCTCCTCGTCGATTTCGTGGGTGATGCACTGCAGCATGTACCGGTCGATGACGCCCTCGTCGATCAGGAATTTCGGAAAGCGGAGGACCGGATCGCGCTCCGCTTCGGCGGCGCGCTCGGCGGCGGTTTTATAGAGGCGTTCGTCGTCGGAGAGTGAGTGCGAGTAGGGCCGGGTGACATGCCCGTGCACCAGCGCCGGCCCCTTCCCTTCCCGGCACCATTCCACGGCGGTTTTCATCGCGCCATACGAGGCCAGAAAATCCGTGCCGTCCACCTCCTGGCGGAAGAGCCCCGGGAAGCCTGCGGTGAGACGCGAAATGCTGCCGCCCGCGGTCTGGGCCTCGATGGGGACGGATATGGCCCAGCCGTTGTCTTCCACCAGAAACAGCACCGGCAGGCTGCCCAGGCAGGCGGCGTTCAGCGCCTCCCAGAACTCGCCTTCGCTGGTGGCGCCTTCGCCAGACGCGACCAGCGTGACTTCACCCGCGCGGCCGTGGTAGCGCGCCCCTTCCGCGCAGCCCACCGCCTGTAGAAACTGGGTGCCGGTGGGTGACGACGCGCTGACGATGTGGAACCGGGGATGCCCCCAGTGCGACGGCATCTGCCGCCCGCCCGAGGCCGGGTCGGCGGCCGCGCCAGTGGCCTGTTGCAGCATCTCGTGCGGCGTCACGCCCAGCGTCAGGCACAACGCGCGGTCGCGGTAGTAAGGATAGATCCAATCTTCGCCGGCGCGCAACGCCATGCCGGCGGCCACCTGGAGCGCTTCGTGCCCGGCGCCGCTGATCTGGAAGAAAATCCGGTTCTGGCGTTTCAGCGTCACCTCCCGGTCGTCCAGACGGCGGGCGGTGTGCATCAGACGGAAGGCGCGGATGAGCTGCTCCGCCGCGAGCCCCTCGAATCGCTGGTTGCTCGCGTTATCGGATGCCGTGGATGCGATGGTGGCCACGCTCGCGTGCTCCCAGACAACAGTGTAGCGCGCGGCTAAGCGCGCCAAATGGATGCGCGAAGCCTGATATCCTAAACGAGATCGGCTGTCCCGCCGATTACCGGATCATGAACCGCCTCTACTACGGCGACAACCTCACGGTGCTGCGCGGCTGCATTGACGCCGAGAGCGTGGACCTGATTTACCTCGACCCTCCGTTCAACAGCCAGGCCACCTACAACGTGCTTTTCAAGAGCACGGCCGGCGAAAAATCGCGAGCGCAGATCGGAGCGTTCGAGGATACGTGGCATTGGGGGGAGGAAGCGGAGCTGGCGTTCGATGGCGTGATCTCCAGTGGCAACAGCGATGCAGCCGAGATGCTGCGCGCGTTGCGGTCGTTCCTCAGAGAGGCCGACATGATGGCGTATTTGTCCATGATGGCCGTCCGGCTGCTTGAGCTGCGCCGAGTGCTTAGGCCCACGGGGAGCCTTTACCTGCGTTGTGATCCAACTGCCAGCCATTATCTGAAGTTGCTGATGGACGCGATTTTTGGGATCTCGAATTTCCAGAACGAAATCAGTTGGAAGCGAACGACAACCAAGAACGACTACCGACAGGGCGCAATCAATTGGCCGCGCATCAGGGATGTCATCCTGTATTATTCGAAGGACCGCAATACTCCGCCGGCATTCAATCAGTTGTTTTCCATCTACTCCAAGGAATACGTCGCGTCGCACTACAGCCAGAAGGACGAGAGCGGCCGCTCATACCAACTTGACAATCTTACGGCGCCGGGTGCCGGATCACGAGGGCACCCAGTTTTCGAATTTACGGGCGTAACACGCTATTGGCGATATAACAAGCGCAAGATGGAAGAGCTGTTGAAGGAGGGCCGTATTATTCAGCCCCACCCAGACGCAGTCCCGCGCTACAAGCGTTTCTTGGATGAGATGCCAGGCATTGCGATCGGCGACACCTGGGATGACATCTCGGCCATAAACTCGCAAGCCCAGGAACGCCTTGGGTACCCCACACAGAAGCCGCAGGCGCTGCTGGAGCGCATTGTGGCCGCCAGTTCGGATGGGGGCGACGTGGTGCTCGACCCATTCTGCGGGTGTGGAACGGCCATTCACGCAGCCCACAAGTTGCATCGCCAATGGATCGGAATCGACATCACCCATCTCGCAATCTCCCTCATCGAAAAGCGCCTGAAGGACGCGTTTCCAGGCATCAGGTACGAAGTCCACGGCACACCGAAGGACGTTGATGGCGCGCGCGATCTGGCCGCGCGCGACAAATATCAATTTCAGTGGTGGGCTGTGTCGCTCGTCAATGCGGTCCCATTCGCGGGCAGGAAAAAAGGCGCGGATTCGGGTATCGACGGGCTGATCTACTTCAAGCCGGAAGGGAAGGTCACCGAGAAGGCCATCGTCTCCGTCAAGGGCGGGGAGAACGTCAATGTGGTGATGGTGCGCGATCTGGCTCATGTTGTGGACCGCGAAAACGCCAGGATCGGCGTGTTTATCACACTGGCCGATTCCACTGGGCCGATGCGGACAGAAGCTGTGAAGGCGGGCTACTACCAAACGCTGTACGGCAAGTACCTCAAAATCCAAATCCTCACGATCCGCGAACTATTCGAGGGAAAGCAGCCCAACATTCCTTTGGTGGACGCGTCAGCCTTCAAGAGAGCGCCCAAGGAGTCCCAAGGCGACCAGGGTCACTTGCCCCTCTGAAGGGCTGGCTCGATGATACTGCCTCTACTCGGCGCGGCGACACTGGCGGTGTGGATTTACCTGCTCGCCTTCCGCGGGGGCTTCTGGCGCATGGAATCGGCGCAGCCGATGGATGCGATGAATGCGCCCACTCCGGCGGTGGTGGCGGTGATTCCGGCGCGCCACGAAGCCGAAGTGGTGGGCCGGGCGATCCGGTCGCTGGCCGGGCAGGATTATGGCGGCGAGTTCCACATCGTTCTGGTGGATGATGGGAGCTCGGACGGAACGGCCGACGCGGCGCGGGCTGCGGCGGGAACCGGACTGTTGACGGTGGTCCGCGGGGCGCCACTGCCGGACGGATGGACCGGCAAGCTCTGGGCGGTGAGCCAGGGTGTTGCCGAAGCGGACCGGCGGGCGCCGGAATTCCTGCTCTTGACGGACGCCGACATCACGCATCCGCCCTCCAACCTGCGTGATCTGGTCACGCGCGCCGAACGCGATGGCTACGACCTGGTATCGTACATGGCGCGGCTGAGTTGCCGCACCACGGCCGAGCGGGCGCTGATACCGGCCTTCGTGTTCTTCTTTTTTCTGCTATACCCGCCGGCCTGGATTCGCGATCCACGGCGGGCCGCGGCGGGAGCGGCTGGCGGATGCATGCTGGTGCGGCGCGAGGCGCTCGCCCGCGTTGGCGGAATCGGAGCCATCCGCCGAGCGTGGATTGACGACTGCGCCCTGGCACGCGCGATTAAGAAGCACGGCGGCAAGGTGTGGCTGGGAATCAGCGAGCAAACGCGCAGCATCCGCGGCTACGCGGATTTTGGCGAAGCCGGCAGGATGATTTCGCGCAGCGCCTTCACCCAACTCCACCACTCGGCCTGGTTGCTGGCGGCGACCGTCGCCGGGTTGTTGCTGACGTACGCGGCTCCGCCCGCGCTGGCGCTAGCGGCCACTGGTAGCGCGCGCTGGCTCGGAACGGCGGCGTGGCTCACGATGGCGTTTTGCTATTGGCCGGCGGTGCGTTTCTTCGGCCGTCCTGCGTACGAGGCCTTCGGCCTTCCCCTGGTGGCGCTATTCTACCTGGCCGCCACCGTGCATTCGGCGTGGGAGTGGTGGCGCGGCGGAGGCGGGCAATGGAAAGGACGCAGCCAGCCGGCCGCTAACTAACATCAGACAAGCCGGAGCGGGAAACGTCTCGCTCCAACTGCGACGCTGGCCGGCCCCTACTCCCGCCGCCAGGCGAACTCGCCATTCACGATCGTGGCTACCGGGCCGCCACGAAACGTTCTTTCATGGAACGGGGAGTTGCGGCTGCGGGAAAACGACTGGTTGACGTCGTAGGTCCAGCTCAGTTCGGTGCTGAAGATGGTGATGTCGGCGGGCGCGCCGGGTCGAAGCGTGCCGCGGCCCAGGCGCAAAATGGATTCGGGGCCGGTGGTGAACAATTCCACCAGGCGAGCCACGGTGATTTTGCCGGAATGAACCAACCGTTCGAGCGCCAGACCGAGCGCCGTTTCGAGACCGATGATGCCGAACGGGCAGCGCTCGAATTCCTGCATTTTTTCGCTACCCGGGTGCGGAGCGTGGTCGGTGGCGATGGCGCTGACGGCGCCGGCGGCAATGCCCTCGACTAAGGCGGCGCGGTCGCGCTCGGAGCGCAGCGGCGGCTTCATCTTGTAACTGCTGTCATAGGCCGCCATGTCTTCGTCAGTCAGCGAAAAGTGATGCGGCGCGGCTTCGCAAGTGACTGGCAGGCCCTGCCGGCGCGCGTAGGCCACCATGGCCACCGCGTTGCGCGTCGAGATGTGGGCCACGTGGTAGCGCGCCCCGGTCAACTCGGCCAGCACCAGGTCGCGGGCCACCATCACGTCTTCCGAAGCGGCGGGGATGCCGCGCAATCCCCAGCGCACCGAGCGGGCGCCTTCGTGCATGTCGCCGCCCGCGCTCAGGTTCAGGTCCTCACAGTGCTGGACGATCGGCAGTTCGTAGGAGCGGGCGAACTCCATGGCGCGGCGCATGACGCGGGCGTTCATCACCGGCAGTCCGTCATCGGAAATGGCCACCGCTCCGGCGGCCTTCATGGCGCCGATGGCGGCCAACTCTTCGCCGGCGCTTCCCTTGGTGATGGCGCCGATGGGGAACACGTTCACCGGCGCCAGCCGCCGTGCGCGCTCCACGATGTAACTGGTGACGGTGGCACTGTCATTCACCGGCTTGGTGTTGGGCATGGCGCAGACGGAAGTGAACCCGCCCGCCGCCGCCGCGCGCGCACCGCTCTCGATGGTTTCGGCGTGTTCGAAGCCCGGCTCGCGAAGGTGGACATGCATGTCGATG
>Ga0181530_10001487_pt1 | contig 29375 bp, 29 predicted proteins | sample PEATcosm2014_Bin_42_FD_119769 | JGI IMG/M metagenome (GOLD analysis project Ga0181530, IMG submission 119769) | Peatland microbial communities from MTU Mesocosm Facility, Houghton, MI, USA - PEATcosm2014_Bin10_60_metaG | ecosystem: Environmental > Terrestrial > Soil > Wetlands > Peat | place...
CCGTTCGGCCCCAGTAGCGGCGATGACAATTGCGACCGTAAGGGAGTTGACAACGAAGTACACGATCGCCGCCAGCGCGCCCGCTGCGAGCGACTCCGCGCTCAGGTGGCTCTGAGGAGGAGCAAGCGCGCGAACGATCGCGATCCCAGCACAAACGGAGAGCATGATCGACGCCAGGTTGAAGACGGACTTGACGAATGGTCTCCGACGAATTGCCTGGGCAAGCACGGTCGCAACGAAGAATGCGAGCAGAACACCGGGCGGGGGTGCGACGAGCACGAGCACGAGAAAGAACCCTTCGCCGAGGTGGTGGGCTTGTGACGTCTCGTCCAGGTACATGACGATCGGCCACAGCCAGCTCGCAAGCACAAAGGCTGTGATGATCCCGACCACCCAAGCGGAGCCGATCCCATTCGCGTGATATCGATAGAGCAGATCCGCAATGCTCAACCCCGCCGCAAGGACGGTGAATACGATGGCAAATTGGGCTCGTCGGGGCAGATGCATCGGCTTGGCGATGACCTAAAAGCTTAGAGGTCGTGGGGTCGTGTCAGCTCCAAGCGTCCACGTTCCAAGCTGCATCGTTGAACAAGGTCCCGTCCTAGGCGGCGCTTTTCCGGCCAACATCGTCCGCTTCCTCGCCCCGCCAGTTCGCGAGGTCCCGGGCTGAAGTGAGACCGTTGTCCTCGAGCGGGACAAACGAGTCGTCGCCCACATCGACGAGAGCGTGCAAGAGCGCCGCGTGACAACCTAAGAACGTGGTCGTTGCGCCGGGACGAAGTGCCGTGCTTAGTCACTCAAGCCATCCTTTGCGTCTTCGGCTTCACCCGCAGGGTTGTCATCGGCTTCGCCACTGACAACCTGCTGGCGGATGCCCCGACCACTGTGGATGATGGTACCGCCACTCTCCGCATCCGCAGAGCCACAATATAGGCGAGAACTGGACTCTTGTCACTCACCACATTGCAAAGGACCTGCTAACGGGCCCAGGGACTCATCGTCCCCCTTTACCGGGTGGTCTTTCGTCCACCTTCGGAACCGAGCGGGCCAATAGGAGGGAGTTCTTTCATCTGTGCCAGCCGTCCAGCACTTGTGCTTTGACATCGCATCAAGACTCCAATGCCAAGGAGCGCATCGGGCGCCTTGGCAAAGGTTCAAGGCACCTACTAACTCCTCGCGCGTTCGGGGTGGCCCGCTTGTCCTTGAACCGCCCGACGCCGAAAACGACCAGGCCCGGGTCGTGTCGGAATGGGAAACCCGCGCGTGTGCGGGTCGCGCGACGAGCGTCGAGCTCGTGCTTCTTCGATGCCTAGGCGGCGAGCTCCAATTCCTCGAAAGCTTCGCGATCCTCGGTGCGGATCGCCCGGAAGAGCTCGTCGACGACGGACCACGCCGCCTTGAAGTAGCGACGTGTGCTCAGTCCGACCCGAGGAAACCGTCCGGATACTTGCATGCTCAGCTCCACCGCGTTCGTCGCGAAGGGAACGACCTTGATGACAACGGGCACCTTCACGTCGACGAGACCCTCGACGGTCAGCTCGCCCGTGAAGGCCTGACCTGCATCGACGGACATCGGCGATCCGATAGAAAGGCGTCCGAAATCGGTCGTCACAATCCGACTCGCACCCACGGTGGACTTCGTCCGGGGAGCGGCCAGGTCGACCCTCCGCGAAATTGCCCATCGGGAAACGGCGTCCTCTCTCATGTCTTTCATTTTGCTTCGTGCCCTCTCATTGATCGTGTCTAGGTAGGTTCTCATCTCCTCTAAGGATCGCGTAAGCGGATTCATCTGTCAAACAGAATTATTGTATAGCTCTCATCTCTTTGATGGATCGGCCCAGGTCGCGGCCGTCGTCCCCATTGGCTGGCACGAGAACAGGTGTCCCCTCGTCAGTGCACAGAAAGCCTCCGCTTCGCTCTCGACGAGCGACGGCTCGACAACCCAGCTACGCGGGGTCTGCGCTCAGTTCTTCCTCGCTCCAAAAACCCGGAAGCGGCCTCTTCTCGTGCCCACCATGTGCATACGTTGCAAGACGCTCATTGCTTGCGCCGCTTGCTATCGAAAGCGCATCGAAGACGACACTCGGACCGCCGAGACGCAGCGCCAGGTCACCTTCGCTCGAGCGCCTCGGGAGACGCGACGTCACGAGCACAACGGGTCCGACCCCGCGTCTCGCCAGCGCGAACGCGACGCCGAGAGCCCGCCACAATATCTCCGTACGAGAGAGACCACCGCGAACGGCCGTGAGTGCTCCCGTTATGACGAAGATCCACGGCACACCGCTCTTGTCTTCGGCCACAACGTCAACTCTTAGACCTTCAATGCGAACATTGCGTCTCGTTATGGCAAAGCCAGACTCTTCGATGGCCTCTTCCGCGAGTGTCCGATGCGTCTCGTCGCTTCGCGCATTCTCCAAGACCTTCGGATCTTGACGTGGCCCTCCAAAATCCTCGGCGAGGCGCGCAATTTCGGCATCGACGCGCTCTTTTGGAATGGAGACGTAGCTCTGCTCAAGGTCGTAACCGACGTATCGACGACCAGTTCTCACAGCAGCGACGAGCGTCGATCCCGAACCCTTAAACGGGTCGCGCACAAGTTCACCGACAAAGGTGTTGAGCTGGATAAGTCGTTCGGGGAGCTCAACGGGGAATGTGGCCGGGTGATCGACACGCCGGGCGCTTTCTGGTGCGATCTCCCAGAGATCGAGCGTCGCCGCCATGAACTCATCGCTTGTGAGCGAACTCTCATGCGGAAGACCCCGTCGCGCGCGCTCAGTCACCCCGAGCGCTCGATCAAATCGTCCCTCTGAGGCGATAATGACCCGCTCTGTGATGTCACTAATCACGGGATTCACTGGGCTGCGGAACGAGCCCCACGCGCACGACCCGCTTGCGCCGTCACCCTTTTGCCACACAATCTCTCCACGCAAGAGCATATGAAGGTCGTCCTGAAGGATCGACGTCACATCAGACGCCAATGACCGGAAGAGCTTCCGACCAAGGTTCGCCACGTTTACGGCTATCCGCCCGCCTGGCTCGAGAACGCGCTTACATTCTGAGAGAACTTCGCGCAAGAGCGCGAGGTAGTCGAAGAACGAACGGGGGTGTCGACGAGCTGTGCAGTCTGCACCAAGTACCAGGACTTTGGGTGTCTTGAGCGAGCCATTTTGCGCCAGCTTTGAGCCGAGTACTTTGCACCTGTGGCACGAACAGGGAGTTGGCGCTACCTTCGTTCCCGACTCTTCCTTGAACGTTTCCTCTTTGTGCGGCCAAGGTCTTCGATCGCTTCGGATAACCGTTGCCCAACACCAGTAGCCACATAGATCAGGACAATCATCCCTGGCACTTCAATCAAAGCTGCCGGACTTAGGTGACCAAAATGCTGCCCGACTCCGACGTACGCGCCTCCAGCGGCACTTATAATTTTCTGTATTGACTTGAAGCTCGGTGGCGATAGCTCCGTCGCGACAGATCGCTGGTACAGAGCACGGTTCATCAATTCGTAGTCCGCGGGGCTAAGGAGTGCCTGCACACGCGATGGGTTCCTTAAGAAATCCTCCAACAGTTCACTGCTATTTGTTTCGCCACCTTCTGCAACTTCCAATGTTGTGTGTTCCCGCAATGACGCGAGACTCGCACCAACGACCGCTTCTAACGCGACGAGTGCTGCTGGCACATCTCTGCTGGAAGGCACGCGCCGCGCATACTCCACTTCCGGGAAATTGCTCAAGAGGTCTCGCCGAGCCAGTGAATCGATCGCTCTTTCAGGGATCGACTGAATGACGATCACACTCGAGCCGTCTGATGACTCAACCTTCGTCGAGTAGGTCTGGACGAGTCGCTGCCACACTTCGTTGATTTCGCTTGGAGTCAGTCGTTGCTGGCGAGGTGGACGATCGACTCGATCAGCAAGTGTGAGTAACAGTTGGTATTCGTATTGTGAAAAATGCCTGGTCATCGGCGCACTGTGATGTTCTGCGAGCTTGCGAATCGCCTCCGGCAAGGCAAGGCCCTCATAGAACTTCTCAGTGGGCATGCGCTAAAGGATACCTATGTGCTTTTGAAGCCGCCGATAACTTCGACTCCAGGGGGAGAATCATCTCGAGGCTGGCTTACGCGGCTTCCTCATCCTCGCGGGATTTGCGTGCCGCTGCAATACGCTCAAGAGATAGGTCGACGTAACTTTGATCGGCATCAAAACCGACAAAGTGCCGATCAGTTTCAATACATGCAACTGCGGTCGTTCCGGATCCCATAAAGGGATCGAGCACTACATCCCCTTTATATGTGTAGAGCTCAATAAAGCGTCGGGGAAGTTCGACCGGGAAGGGTGCTGGATGGCCAATCCTGGTTGCCGACGCTGGCGGAATGTGCCAGACGTCGAGAGTCCACGCCATGAAGTCTTCTTTCGAGATGGTCGCCTCGTGAGGCATGTGCTTTGCTTCGCGCGTCTTGACATCAGGAGCTCGATCAAAGCGTCCTTTGCTCGCAACGATTATCCGCTCTGTTAGATCCCTCAGAACCGGATTGGACGGTCTCATAAATGATCCCCAGGCGCAGTTGCCTGAAGCACCGACTCCCTTTTGCCAGATGATTTCACCGCGCAAGAGAAAACCGAGATCGTCCTGGAGTATGCGGATGATGTCGGCAGACAACGACCGATACGGCTTGCGCCCAAGATTTGCCACATTGATCGCGATTCGCCCACCAGGTTCCAAGACTCGTCGGCATTCCTCGAAAACTTGAGTTAGTTGAGCGAGATATTCGAGATATGTCGCAGGGACGTGTCCGCTACCTAGGTCCTCTTCATACGATTTACCCGAATGGTACGCGGGACTGGACACGACGAGCGCCACCGACTTGTCCGGAACCTGAATCATGTCAGTCGAATTGCCCACAAAGACCTGGTCCTTGACTGTGCAGTCGTTCACTACTTTGTCATCTGAGATCTCGGGCGCGGAAAATCGATCGTAAAACGCTTGCGCATTGTGACTTTCTCGGCGCGAGACTCCGAAGTTGGACGTGGCGGTCATGTCATCGATCCCTCGTTCGTAGTGTCCCCAGTATGGCTCTGCTAGAGCAAGAACACTGGCATTTCTGACCGACTGCCGTCAACGCGAAATTACTCGTCAAGATGGCATTGGAGGAGGCCCTCCGCATATGTATAGAGCGCATCGGCAACGAGTATCAGACGATATTTCCTGAATTTCGCGCGCATACTTGTCATGTGAAGTTCTGGGTGGCTGACACTCGCGGGACTAAGAGCCTCATTGCCACCAGTGAGCATTACCCAGATCCACGCCGCACAATTGGACCGGAGATAAGGCGAGTTACGAATTGAATCGGGGAACTGACGTCGCAATCTGGCCCAGCTGACCTCATCGATATCTGTCAGATGTGCGAATGCAGCGTGGCGCTTAGCATAATTGACTGAGCGTGGGCCCATCGCGATCGATCGAGCCAGTTCTTCGAGTTGAGAATCAATACTTGATGCAGCCCTCTTGCGTTGAAGATACCCCGGAAACCACGTCGAGGGACGTAGCGTCTCTGGATCAAGTCCGATCGCTGCAGTCGCCTCGTCCCATGTCAGAGGCCAAGACAGCTTGACGAGCGCTATCGAGCAGAATGAGCGGGCGACTTTTGGTCGACCCGGAGGAAAGAAGCTGGCAAATCGAGAAGAGAACTCCCTTTCCCACAGAAGCTCCGGGACATGGTGTGGTCCGAAGCGATCCGCTGAAGGTCCAGCCGGTTGAGCGTCACCCAATCTTGGGTCCACTCACCACTTCACGCGAGCTAACGAAAGGCCCACGATTTGTCCGAATCGACCTTTCGGACGAATGACGCGGTCGAGAGCGGTGACCACCACTTTCAAAAGGTCCTGCCGCCGATAACCAGTACGATCCGTGCCTGGATGTCGATCCCACTTTCGTCGCACGAGCCACTCACACTGATCAATGAGTTGTGAAACATCCGACGAAATCAGCATTTCGACAGCGAGAGTCGCCACCGCCGCCGTATAGCGCGGATCATCCGTTGCCCCTATTGAGCCTGGCATGTTTATTCCATAGCGTCGCGCCTCTATCCTCTCGGTATAGGCGCGTTCTACTTCAAACCGACGTTGAGAATGATTGTGTCGATGGAGTGCAGCAAGACATTGCGTGGTGGGATGAATTTCCACATTTACCCAACAGCGGTGAACTGTATTTTTCCAACCTTGCGGTGTCACCTGGAGCATCCCTAGAGGCATCCGTGTACCAAATCTCTAGTGGTCAATGGGCGACCAGGGTGGATGATTTGACCACTGGCCTTTCGGGATAGATGGTCACGGGAGAAGCTTGGGGAGTGGGAGCGGATTCGAGTACCACTTTCTCTGACGAGGGATCGACTTCGAACGTCTCGTATTCTGGTGGGTACACCGCCGAATGGATCGCGGAAGATTACGCGTTGTCTAGCGGTTCGCTCGCCCCGTTCGCTGACTACGGATCGGTGACGTTTTTAGATCTGAAAATCAGCCTTTCTTCTTGGAATCTGACAACGAACGACGGCTTGGAAATGGTTCAGTACGGCGTCGTGCTTTCGACACCTTCTCCACCCTCTGGCGACGGATTCACAGTCAGCTACACCGGTTGAGTAGGCCGCTCTCCCTTCGAGGCGGAGAAAGCGATTCTTATGCTGTCCGCTCAGGTCCGCTGACAAGGCCCAGCAGGGCATATGTGTGGGTTATCTGAATATGTCCCACGATGCCTCAGACGTGTTACGGGCGCGAGCGAATTTTGGAAGTTGTCCCGCGGACTCAATTAGATTGCTCTGAAGGCCCTACTAAAAGGGGACGCGATGCCCGAGGTGAAAGAGCCCTGGCAACCTTCGCGGCTTATTCCTGTCACCGGTCTTGGTGGCGCTGATGAGCAAGAGCGTCGCGGCTGCTCTGCCTTTCTTGCGGTGCTTACTTCGGTCCGCGAGTTCGGACGAGCAATCACCGGCCTGCTTGGAGCGCCAGCAGGGAGTATTGAAACCTTTATCGAGGTTCCGTTCGCTCTGGGAGAGAAAAAGTATCGGCCTGATGGCTTGATTCGAGTTCGCCGTGGTCAACGCACTTGGACGGCCCTGGTCGAAGTGAAGACCGGGCGAAACTGTCTTCGGGCTGAACAAGTCGGTGCTTATGTCGAAATCGCGAGAGCCCAAGGATTCGACGCGGTTCTAACCATCAGCAATGAGATCGCAACTATTACTGGGGAGTGTCCGGTCTCTATTCCTCGTCGGAAGCTCAACAAGGTCACTCTCCACCACATGTCGTGGAGTCGCATTCACACAGAGGCATTGATTGAACGCGCTAATCATGCTGTCTCGGATCCAGACCAGGCATGGATACTGTCGGAATTCATTCGCTATCTCGAGTACGAGAAGTCTGGTGCGATCGATTTCGATGATATGGGGCCATCTTGGGTAGCGGTTCGCGATGCTGCAGCGTTGCAAACGCTTCGCGCAACAGATCATGCAACCACCGAAGTGGTTGCTAGGTACAACCAACTTGTTATCTACGCGGGGATGCGCCTCTCGCGCCAACTAGGTGTGTACGTGCATCCGTTGATTTCGCGGAAGGATCGAGAAAACCAGACTGCCAAACTGCAAAAACAAGCAGTCACGCTTGCGAAGATTGGACGACTTGAGGGGAGCCTCGTTGTTCCCGACGCCGTTGGACCACTGGTTATTGGGGTCGATCTTCGAGCTGGACGCGTCGATGTCTCCATGACGACGACCGCTCCACAGTCCGGACGTCCAAAAACACGAGTGTCGTGGCTTCTCCGACAATTGAAATCTGCTCCACCTAATGCCCGAATCAAGGCGCACGCGGCGCGTTCGAGAGTCGAGGGACCAAGCCGTTCCTTGTCCGAAGCCCTCGAGGATCCAAGTAGATTGCTTCCCGATCCACAAGCTGATGTTGTGTCGTTCAATTTGACCCTCAGCCATCCGACGGGCTTAAGGCGAGGTCAAGGTCAAGGTTCGTTTGTTGGGTCTGTCCTCGACTTGGTCGACAAGTTCTATTCGGAGATTGCTCAGAGCCTCAAACCATGGAATAGCGGCGCGCCACAGGTGAAAAATCCAGAAGCTGTCGATGACACGCTCGGCGCGGTCGACGAACTCGGACAGCCAATTGATCGCAGCGAGGATGAACCAGAAAATGACCTTGTTGAGAACAACGCGACCGAAGATCAATTTGGCGTCCAGACGATCGTTGCAGCTGTAGCGTCTGCTCTTCCAAAGGAAGCTAGTGATCTGTAAATACTTCTTCCAGAGTGTTTAGGTGCGTCGATCCAGCGAGGAAGGAGGAGGGTCCTCTATGCGAAGAGTGTTGAGCAGGGCCGGGCCGCAGTGCGCGGCGAACCGTCAATTTCACGCAAGCAGGTGCCCCGACATCCTGCACAGGTACATGCAAATTCACATTCCCGGCACCCGATGACGAAGACACCGTCTCGGTAACGCTCAACGGAGTTTCGCAAGCAATCGCGTGGCCCGATCCGGATCCGGATTCGGACACGCTTCCTCTAGGTGACCAACTTGATGATGTAAGTGTGTCTTTTTGTGCTGGTGGTACAGGAATCGCCGACGCTGCGTTCGAGGAGAGCGATTTTTCGCTGGGATCACCAAATGAGCAACAGGCAGCCGAAGATGACGTTACATTCGATAGCGCGGTTCCGACCGCTCTTGGCAACTATGGCGCAGTTGGACCGAATCAGTGTGTTACGGGCGATATCTTCCTTGACGCCACTCGAGGGTCTGACTGGTCTTCGGTGAATTTCAGCTATGACTCGGGCGGTCGTCAACTTGTTTACGTCTGGCATGCGGGATAGCCGCGGATCGAGAAGCGATGATTAGCGTGTGTCCGTTCATAGTGTCCCAACCCGAGGTCTTCTCAGCTGGATTTGAAACAGGCGATTTGGCCGGAGATTGCGGATGATAGTTTCCCCAGTTCAGCACCGGCAGGTTCGCGAATCGGGGTATGTGAGCGGCGAGGACCAACGATGGAGTGCAACTGCGGGTGCGGTGGAACCACGAGTGGAACAGATTTCATCCAGGGCCATGACGTGCACGTGCGAACCGCCGTCATGTATCTGCTCGGGCCAGACACAATGAACTTATGTCGCATCTTCGGGTTCGGCTCGGGTGGCCGGAAAGCCACGGAGATCGCTGAAAAGGCAAGGACCCGCCTCCGCAGGTGAGCCACTAAGAGAAACTAGAACTTCGCCAGACGTTCCAGGATCCGTCGATGCTGAAGTATGAAGGCGTCGATCTTTGCGCCAGCGTAGAACGTTGCCGAATCGATATCGTGTCCATCGTCTAGTTCAAGACGCCGGCGAATCTCATGGATTACCCCACGATCTGCCTCGGTTGCGTCTCCACGCCACACGACCTGCGCATGCAGCCGCTCTCGCTTAGAGCGAAAACGTCCTCGCCGCTCAACCTCCCGCCAGATGTTGATCCGACTGCCAACACCAGGAGCTGGTGCCCAGTGGCAGTTAAAGCTTGATAGGCGTTGCTTGAGGCGGTGCCATCGAAGCATCCTTTCTTCACGCTCAACACGACGTGAGTTGGTTCTAATCCAGCGTGAAATCTCCATGACTTCGCGATCCGGGAGCTGGTCTGCCCACATCGGCACCAAACTGTGCTGGCCGACACGCAGCATGAACCGGAACAGCTCATCTTCCGAACAGGTCAACACTGTGTCGTTAGCGTCTAGGAATGCAAGCAAGCTCACAAAAGCGGTGCGCTTATTACCATTTTGAAATGCATGATTGTGAACCAAAGAGTGAACCAGGGCAGCCCCGGCCATCTCGACCGTCGGATACTTCTTAATGTCACCAAGGGATGTATGTGGCCTGGACAAGGCTGATCTCAGTAGGCCAAGATCCCTCACTCCTTCAGGGAGAATTGGATCTTCCGAACTGCGAAATTCATCCTCGAGCGTCGTATGGATCGCTAAGACCTCTGCCTCTTCAAGGTACCCGCTGGCCGACGCCGTTCCCACATCTTCCCAATGAAGAGGCCGGACAGTTCGACTTTCTTTCGATTCGACAACAGCTCGCGTTGACTCAATGTCGAACGCCCTTCGAAGCTTGCGGATGCTGTTCTTTGGCATTTTCCGCGCCGACGGTGAAAGGAAGATGCCAAGTTCAGCGAGCTTCGCTGCGAATTCCTCAGCGTTCAGGCGACTTCGATTGAGCCAATACTGGACACGCGTTTCTTCATTTGACGCGGGCAAACCAAGAGCGCGACGGGCCGCACCTATGCGTCGAGATGGAACGCGATCATCAGGATCAATTACCGATTCGATCCCGATCTCCCACAAGGCAACAAGCGCCTCATCCAAGTCAATCTCCGCTCGCGCCGCAAGTTCTCGAACAGATATCAACGGACTCATAAGGGGATCATCCGTGAGTTTCCCTCGTGGGAGTTGGCAGTGTGCGCTTCATTCGTATCTCCAAGCATTCTCGCGCACGCATTGACCGGCCCAGAATTCCGGATCAGACTCATAGCGCCCGAACCTCTCGAACGTTGCTTAACGCGGCGGTAGACCGCTACCCGGTTGCCGAACCCTCTTGCACGGAACAACATCCTCCCTAGTCAAGTCGCGCGGACCGTGCGGCCGACCCGCCAGATCCGCCAACCGGTTTCTCAAGGTTGCGAGGAACTACCCCGTCGGATCTTACGGAGCAGCGGCCGAAACTAACTGTGCCAGTAGGTCACGGTCAGATCATTATTGACACTGAAACCTTTAGGAATCGAAACACGGAAAGTAGGTTGACTAGCTGCTCGCTTTCATTCTCACAAGTCGGTTGGCGGTTTCGGGATATTGGACAGCTTTCAGGATGCAATCGCCCAGCGATTTCACTTGCGAGCGGTAGCACAAGACAGCGCGTTTCTTCGCTCCCACATGTCGCTCATGGCTAAGAGGTAGCCCACCTCGCTCAAATCCAGCATTGGCAAGACTCTCGGTTGCTTTCTGACGTTCCGAGGGAAACTCCTCCCGATATGGCAGTTCGTCGTACATCCACCAATCAACCTCAACCTCACCGCTTTGCGCGGCTAGCGCAAGAACGGCGCGCCTTACGTCTCTGTGATCTTCGTGTTGCATGCCGAGAGGAGCCAAAGCTTTGTCAATTGATTGATCTGCCAGCACGTGGTGCAACGTGTCGGCGATTGCATTGACAAGGTTGGTGCCGAACGGTCCTCGGTAGTCAAAAGGCGGGTCACGGTACTGTGACTCCCAGAAATCCAATTGAATGGGCGCCGCTGCTCCGAGCAGTTGTGACGCTGCGATGTCTTCAGCCCGGCGAGCGCTCACGACGTCATCACCCAGTGCGAATCCAGACGCATTGTCACAAGGAGTAAGCCAACTAACGTCGTTCGGACCGCCAGCAAAGACACTGACAACGACTGATCCCGGGTTGGCAAAGATCAGCTCCCCACAGCTCAATACTCCATCGTCTAGGTGGGGCGAGATCACCGCCAATCTTGATGGCATTCGTGATTACTCCTATGAACCAGGACCAGTTTGTCGAGGGTCAGTTGCGCCCAAAGCCCCCTTCAGCAACGCCACTACGTGATCTTCGGTTTCCTGAGTCGGTTCACTCTCATAATCGACTCTTCGTTGGTCATAGATGTCGAATGGGACGTCTGACCCCTGTCTCATGAGAATCACGCAAGGTTTCTCAAGAGCGCTCGCGAAGCCGAGCTCCCAGACAACGTTTGGGTTCAATCCACTGATATCGGCAACGATAAGATCGGCAGCTCTAATCTGCTCAATGATTTGGTCGTTGATTCGCCCTGGCATAGCGATTTCGTCAGCTCGCACCGACTGCAGTCGACCATCAAGGCGGTCGATGCAGCGCCGGATGAAGTCATACATCGTGTCTGACCATTCCTCGCGGAATGGCATGACGATGAAAGCAGTAGATGTCGGCGACACCGGAGCCAAGCGGTCGCGATTCGGTTGCGCGGCGACACACCATCCTCTGATGATCTTCAGCTGGCATTGCTCATACTCAACAGGGTTGGTGACACCATCGAAATCGGTGATGAGGTTCTCGTTCACAAGCAGTTCCCACTCGTCACCAATTCCGCCGCCGGCAAAGGGATTTGGATAGTCCGCTCCCACGAATGCCGGCAATCTCACGATCGTGTCGGAGCCAAACCGAAAGAACGCGGGGTCGTCATAGCGAACAGAAGGACGCTCCGCAGACGACCGATATGCAGTGACGGACAGCTGGGTTGCGACAACCAGCAAGTCCATTAGATCAGCAGCTGCTGGAAGTTCAAACACGTGGCGAGCTCCGAGCGTCAAGTATTCCTGATGTGGTAAATGCAACTGACCAGGGATGTGCGGCTTCGAATTGGCGATTGCCTGAACGTCGACGCTACTGACGCTGCTCTGGAATAGATAGCGCTTTAGCTCTGAAACCTTCGGCCACGCACCCTCACGAATGAACCACTTGAAAGCGATTTCGAAAATCGGGCGATTGAATGGACTTGTAGCCCATGTGCGATCGGCTCTGCGCCATTCGTTGAACAATTCGTCAGCCAAGGCCGCCAACTCCTCTCGGGAAGGCCCGTCGACGCCTCATTCTTGTTTGCACTTTCGCCTCGCGCCGAGTTCGTTTGCGCGCCACGGAGGCGGTTGACTCGCTCCCCGCACTCCGGCTCTGGAGCGTGCCGCTGCAATCAATATCCATAAAGTGCCAGTCGGGGATACACAAGGAAACCCTCTGTTGAGACATCAGCCGAGCTCTCGGGTGCCGTTACTGGAGGATTCTTACATTGCGCGAATCGGGACGACGGGATTGCTTTGAGTTTGGTTGACACGCTGTCAACTGAACCCAGAGCAGTCCCGTTTGGCGGCCAAGTGTTTGTCCTGTAGCTACTTCTGATGGCTGTTGCCTGTGGTGGGCTTGGTTCATGATTGGCGCCGGCGAAAGTGCGACAGAAGTGCCGGCGAGTGCCGCATTCAACCGGTTCGGGGGCACACTTTCTTTGGCTTGCTTCGCCAACTCCTGTGAGTCCGCCACACCAGAATGGTGCCGATGGACCAGACGTCTGAGTCGGTCATTGGCGTTCGGCGTTCCGGAAGTGACGGCTGGGACTTGGTGGCGCCGCCGAGCTTGGGCTAGCGATGTCTAATGCGTCCGAAGGTGGACGCGTACGCCTTGGAAAGAATCGTTTTGACCCCTCCCGCCTCTTCGGAGGACTTGGACGCCGGCGGAGCGGTAGAGCTGACGACGTTGGTCGGGTCGTCCGGCAATTGATTCAACGCATCTGAGAGCTGACGCGACATGCCGTAGAAGCTCCCTGGCTCCGTCGGGGCTGGCTGTCGAAGTGCGAGCCGAAAGTTGTAGGGGCCGGTCGGCCCCACATTGAAGGCGACGAAGACCTCCAGCGGGTCAACGTCAGGGCCAACCACGGCCAACCCGACGACGAACTCTTGGCCGTCCTGGCACGGCAGACTCTTGGAGGGACGCGACTTGACGGTAACTCGGTCCGACCTCGACCACTCCAACATGTCGACGAGGTCCATCCGATGCGCGACAACATTCGCGTTGCCGCTGCTGGAGCTGGACCAGCTAAAGGGGATAGGTGCAGACAGCTGGCACTTCCAGTTCGGAGCATTGAGCTGTCGGTCCCACACACCAATCAGTTGCGCCCGAAGATCCCTCGCCTCTCTCTCCCCGACGTTCTCGACTCCGAGGCGGGCTTCATTGCGAACGCTGGTCAGAGCCGGACTTCCAGCAGGCAAAGGAAGTACCTCGATGCTGAAGAAAGGATCTCGGTTCTCCAACCTCGGCGCCAACCTAGCTCGCCGAGAACGTCGAATCGCCCAGAAAGCAGTCGGCGTACCCAGCGCAACGACGACGGCACCGACTGTTCCAATGGCCGTGAGCCAGTCCGTGAGGGATGCCGACGTCATCGAAAGCTCGCCTCTCCCGCCACCCGGAGTGAACATGGTGCAAACAGAGTTTGGCCGCAATCTGGGGCTTCGACAAACGACCTGCAGGCGTGATTCCGCCTCAATTGGATGGCGCCACCCCCTTTCGGAACTAGCAGTGATTGGAACGCCAACGTGACAAGAGCGTCGGTACACAGTGGTCGTGGGGCATGACATATGTGCCGATCATGGGCCAGTACGAGCGCGCAGCTTAAGCGTAGGCTCACTTATGTGATCAGCAACTGCAAGAAGATCCGACTCGCGCGGTGACATGGACCGCTGACGACTGGAGCGCCTTGGCGAGCGGCGGTGTCGCCGTCGGCACTCTCGTTCTGGCGAAAGTTACGTCGCGGCTTGCAAAGAAAACCTCGACGTCAGTTGACCTATCGGCACGAGAATTACGTTCCGAGTTAACGCCCTCGCTTGTGCCAATAATCGCGGGCAAGACCGAGGTGTTTGAGTTTGGTGCTCTCGATGGCGCGCTCTGTAAAAGGCGTATGCGATTCGTTCCGATTACCTGGGAAGAGGAGACCGACGACGGTCCAAAGGTCTGGGCAATCGTGCCCTTTAGAAACATCGGTAAAGGTCCAGCGTTCATCCTTAATGAACCGAATGCCGTGATGATCCACTCGACCGTTGACGGAGGCATGACCACCATCGGACGTGGATCCAGCACTGTGTTAGCTCCAGGAGACGGCGCTCATCTTGTCTTTCGCGCTGCAGCGGGCCAGAAGGATGAGGTTCCGCTCGAGATCCCGATAAGCGACAAAGACGCACCAATGACTGTGGTCGTTAGATATGCCGACATTGACCGCAGGCAGAGAACCACCAGCCGCTTCGTTTATAAGAGTGTGAAGCCCACGGATGTTGAGGATGAGTCCTACGAGGAGCTATTCGACTGGGAAGTGAGCATTGATCGCGAGGACGAGGTGCCTGGATGATGATCGGCTGAAGCCGGAACTAAGCCACAAATAGGAGACCATTCGTAGGAACGCGCGCGGCTCGACTCTATGGCTAAGAAGCTTCTGGGCGACTCCTTAATTTCGTGCGACTTAGAAACCGTCGGACTCCATTGCACATTCGATCTCGCAGCACTCCGGCTTGCAAACGGACAAGAAGTGTGCAAACGCCCGCGAATCACCGAAACGATGCCCACCTAGAAGTGAGCACACCGACACGTTTTCGGCGCAATCGCAGCATCATCGCGATTTAGTATCAGATCGCCCTCAGGTTCGGTGCAAAGTACCGCGCACAAGTGAAAAGTCGGTACAAAGTACCACGCACAAGTGCAATGTTCACGGCTCATCGACAGGGGGACACCGTCGTTGCCAAGTTCTTCTTCGTATTGCTTACCGACAAAATATGGTGGCGACGTGACCACGAGTGCGACGCAATTGTCCGCGATGTCGTCCATGTGTCGCGAATCTCCGCAGATGAACGCAGCGCCATCATAAGGTTCGGCTGCGATCTCAGAGTTGTTCAAGAGTTCCGGCGGCTCGAAGCAACTGTAAAAGGCTGAAGCGTCGTGAGACTCCCGTCGCCCAACACCGAAGTTCGAAGTCGAAGTGGGCCGACGTTCGCTCATGATCACTCGGAGCGCATCTTTGAACCAGAAACAATGCGCCGGGAAAATCGCAGGCTCGTCACGAAGTCCACCAACATTGACCACCGCTTGTGTGACTGGCCGGACTCATCCCTCTTGTACATCACGCCGGCGCGCAATTACGACGGGGATACCGAGACGAACTCACCGAACTTCACGGGGATCGAAGTCGGGTACGTACCGGTAAGACATGCCGAGCAAAAGCCCGCGTCTGGCGAGCCGATTGCCGCAATAAGTCCCTCAAGGGTCAAATACGCAACGGAATCTGCGCCGAGATGACGGGTGATCTCTTCCACATTCATGCGCGCAGCAAGTAGCTCCTCGCGCACTGGAGTATCTATCCCGTAAAAACACGGCCATCGAAATGGGGGCGAGGAAATCCGCAAATGGACCTCTTTCGCTCCAGCGTCCCGCAGCAGGCGCACCATTTGGCGTGTCGTTGTCCCGCGTACGATCGAATCATCCACGACGACGAGGCGCTTGCCGGCAACGCTTTCGCGAAGCGGGTTCAATTTCCTGCGTACCGCGTCGATGCGTGCTTGTGGAGTTGGAGCGATGAAGGTCCGGCCAATGTAGCGGTTCTTGACGAGTCCTTGACCGAATGGAACTCCACTTCGCGCCGCGAAACCCTCGGCCGCCGGTACGCCAGAATCTGGCACACCTACGACGAGATCCACCTCGACGGGTGCTTCCGTGGCGAGCTGCTCTCCCATTCGATGCCGCGCCGCATGGACCTCCCGCCCATAAAGTCGACTGTCGGGGCGCGCGAAATACACGAATTCGAAGATGCACAGACGCGGGTTAACGCGCGCATGATCGAAGGGACGAAGCGATCGCGGACCATCGTCATCGATGATGACGAGCTCGCCGGGTTCGATCTCTCGGACAAACTCAGCACCAACGACGTCAAGCGCCGGTGTCTCTGATGCGATTACCCATCCGCCGAACTCACAGGAGGCCGAAGGAGAAAGTCGACCGAGACACAATGGCCGAAAGCCGTTTGGGTCGCGCACCCCGACGAGGTGCGTCGCGTCGATGAGCCCGAGCGAAAACGCCCCTTCGAGGCGCGGGAGCACCGACAGCAACGCGTTCTCCAGGGCATCGTCGGCCAGTTCCAAAGCACTTTCTGGGGGGAATGCCTTTTCGATGAGCTCGGCAACGAGCTCGCTGTCAGACCCCATGATCCCTGGCAGCATGCCCGATTGATCCTCGAGAGCTGAAACATTCGTCAAGTTGCCGTTGTGCCCGAGTGCAAAACCAGCACTTCCCACGGACCGGAACGCAGGTTGCGCGTTCTGCCAGGTGCTCGGGCCCGCCGTTGAGTACCGGACGTGCCCGAGGCCGACATGACCGCCGAGCGAAGCCACGGTGCGAACGTCAAATACCGAGGTCACAAGGCCCATGTCCTTGACGACCGTGATGCTTTCCCCGTCGCTCACCGCCATGCCTGCAGACTCCTGGCCACGATGCTGCAGGGCAAATAGACCGTCGAAGACCAACGGAGCGGTATCGATACCTGGTGCGTAGACACCGAAAACGCCGCAGGCTTCCCTCACTTGAGTCATTCTGCCATGTCGGTCCGACCGGCCCAGGGAGGACGCTCGCCACTATTACCTTTGTAGAGGTGATTGACCTCCACTGTCACTCCACGTTCTCCGACGGATCCGAGACGCCTCGACGCGTCGTGGAGCTCGCGAGCGAACTTGGATGTTCGACCGTTGCTCTCACGGACCACGACGGACTCGGAGGCGTGGCGTCGGCATCCACGCGTGCAAGAGAACTCGGAATGAACTTCATTCCCGGCTGTGAGGTGTCGTGTGCGTTTTCGCCGGGGACAATGCACCTGCTTTGCTATTTCGTCGAACCTGGACGAGGGCCGCTTCAAGACGAACTCGCTCGGTTACGTGGCGACCGAGCGAAGCGCAACCTCGAGATGGCTGACCGGCTTGCTTCGCTCGGACTGCCGATCACCTATGAAGAAGTCGCGAACCAAGCAGCCGGCACGGTCATAGGAAGGCCCCACTTTGCCGAGGTGCTTGTCAAGAACGGCGCAGTCAGTTCGATTCGAGAAGCCTTCGATCGCTTCCTCGCGAAGGACGCTCCCGGTTACGTGGACAAAGAGCGCGTCCCTGCCTCGACCATCATTGACCACGTCAGAAGATCCCGCGGCGTCACCGCTCTCGCGCACCCACTCTCACTCGGACTCGATCAACGCGCACTTGAGAGCACCGTGGCGGAGCTCGCCTCGTTAGGTATGACCGGACTCGAATGCTTCTACTCCGCATACGAGCCCGCTACGAGGGAAGAGCTCACCATGCTTGCGCGCCGCCACAACCTCGTTCCCACGGGCGGATCCGATTTTCACGGAAGCTACAAGCAAGGATTGCGCATGGTCATAGGCAAAGGCGACCTCAATGTCCCCGATGAAATCGTCGAGGAGCTCATCGATCGGCGCCCCTGACCGAATCGCCACACATGCACGAGAGCCTAAGAGCCCGATTGCGGGCCCTTCGGGCAACGCGCTAGCGAATCGACGCGAGGAGCGTCTTTCGCAGGACCGATGATGAATTCGAGTCGCGATGAACGTCCCTCTATGCGCGAAGCATGCCCAATGATCACGGTTACGCGCCGAAGTCAGCTCCGATAGAGGGGGGCGGTTCGATTCCCCATCGTCGCATGCCCTCTTCCATGCGAGAAATAACAGTCTCAAGAACCTTGACCCGAGCAAAATGCTTGCTCTCGGCCGCTATGAGATCCCAGCGCGCTTTGGCGTGATCCGTGTGCTTGAACGCGTCCTCAAGGGCCAGTTCGTAATCGTGGCGCTTCGAGCGGTTCCTCCAGTCCTCGTCGGTGAGCTTCCATGATTTCAGCGGATCGTTCTTTCGCTCTTCAAAACGTCGCAACTGTTCTTTGTCCGAGATATGGAGCCATAGCTTCACGAGTGTCATGCCTTCGGACACATGCGAGCTCTCGAAGTTCACGATCTCGTCGTACGCGCGTCGCCACTCCTCCTCGGTCGCGAAGCCTTCAACTCGCTCGACGAGAACCCTCCCATACCAAGACCGGTCGAAGATGGCCATCTCGCCCCAGCCGGGCATATCGCTATCGAACCGCCACAAGAAATGTCGCCGCCGCTCCTCCTCCGACGGCGCACCGAACTGTTGCGCCGTGAAGTGCCTCGGGTCTAGGTAGCTTGTGAGCCTCTTGATCGCACCACCCTTGCCGGCTGCGTCCCAGCCTTCAAACACGATGCAAAGCGGTGGTCCGAGCTTCGGCGTCCCGAGCAGGCCCCCGGTGATGAGCCGCAGATGCAAGAGCCTCTTTTGTAGGCCGACGAGACGCTTGGCCGACTCTTCTTTCGACAGGGACTGGGACAGATCGACGTCTGCAAGATGGGGCATCTGACAAGTTCAACACGTCCGCTGGCCATCGTCGAATAGAAAGATCCGACCTCATCGCAAGGCCCACAAGCCTTCGAAGGACAACGCTCCGTCAATGCGCCCAAGACACCGTCCCGCACCATTGCGCACGAATGTCCACGTGAGGCCCAGAGGTATCGCGGCGTACCGGATCCTGTCAGGATTGGCCCGGCTTTGGGCCTGAAACACCTGTGACGTGGGCCCTGGAGTTTCCCTCGATGGTGAGTCCCGCGGCGATCGCGCCCGCGAAGATGTCGTCGATGAGCACTGCGTTCCTCCCATGGGCGGACAGCATCGAGGCAGCAATTGCCGCTCGGAACCCCGCCTCGCAATGGACCCAAATGGGCTCGTCGTCTCCTTCAAGATGATCGATCGAGCCTGCGAAGCCTGGCAGGGGAAGGTTTCGAGCACCGACGATGTGAGAATCCAGCCATTCGTTCCGATGGCGAACGTCGACAACCATCGGCAGTCCATTTTCGAGCGATTCGGCCTTTAGGTCATCAAAGGATGCGACGCGGTAGTGCTTGGTGCGATCGCTCGACTCGGCGGTCACTATCTCGCTCGCCGCCCATGCCTGGACGCGTTCACGACCGATCCGACTCAACAGCCGACGCGCCTCGTCGACGTCTCTTAGCGCCTCAGCAACCAATGCGAAGGGGCGTTCGAAGGGAATGACCCAACCAAGGTACGTCGTGAGGTTCACTCCGAGCTCGATGTTCAGCTCGCCTTGCCAATGCCCGGCCGCGAACGAACGACGACCACGCAGATCGACGACGGTGGTTCCTTCTTCAAGCAACTCGGCAATATCGTCATCATCGGCTACGTCGATTGGGGAAAGATCCGGCGCGGGTTGCCCGACGCGATTCAACGGGCCGATATAGGGGTAGTAGGCCGGTACGGGCAAAGGCTCGTCGGTAAGCGCGTGGACAAACTCGTCTTGGTCGAGCACCGCCGCAAGGTTGTGCAATCGCTCTTGTCCTACCGTCAAGAATCCACCCGCTGGCGGATCAGCCGAAGACGCGGAACAGAAACTGCCAAAACCATGGGTTGGGTAGATCGCTGTCTCGTTGGGGAGAATCTCGAGCAGTTTTCGAACCGACGTCCACTGCGCAATGGCAAGTTCTACCGCGTGCTCTCGACCGAAGAGATCGGTACGGCCCGTCGTGCCCGCGAGAAGCGACCCACCAGTGAAGGCCGAGGGGATGCCTTCTCGAGCCTTCACCGAGTACGAGAGGTGATGAGGTGTATGGCCCGCCGTTGCAATAGCGAGAACGTGCATGTCGCCTGTTTCAATCGAGTTTGTGTCGTCGAGGCCAATCGCAAGGTTTGCGAGCGATCCATCTTCGCCTGCCGGTATGACGTAGGTCGCTCCAGCGAGCCGCGCGAGAGCGAGCCCTCCGCTCACATAGTCATTGTGGATGTGGGTCTCAAAGACGTGAGTGATGGGCACACCGACTTCGAGCGCCTTTGTGAGGTACGGCTCGCTATCGCGCTCCGGGTCAATCACGATTGCCGCTTTCCCGTCGTGAACGAGGTAACTGCGATTGCCGAGCCCGAGCGCCTCAAAGGTGACTACGGACACGAGTTCGTCTGACACACCCCTCCCTAAGGTCTGACCGGTTTGCACGCAAGCAACCGAGCGCGAATTCTCCGCACAGGATCTAGCTCTGTAGCCCGTGGCTAGTTGCATCTTCTGGATGTGCGACACCGGAGGTCGACCCCTTGGGCTCAGTCTCGAGGTTGCCAGCGATGCCGCGCCATGTCGAGGTTGCGGGACCGGTGGCGAAAATCCAGCTTCCGATGAGCACCAACGCGAAGCCGAGCAAACGCGCGACGCTGAGGACAGCGTCGCTAGGAAGGGCCTCGCCAAAAACGAACATGCCGGCCGCGACGACGTACGCGCTCGCGACAACGTTGGCGATCGGTCCGATGACCGCGATACGACACCGCTGGATGCCAGTCTGGAAGATGATGAGTCCGAGAACGGACATCGCAACAAAGAGGTAGGGATATGGCGATGCGAACACGCGAACCACGCCCTCGAGCAGACCGTGCTTCTCAAGGAGTACCGAGGCGCCCTTTGCCTGCAGTGCTGCAATTCCATAGAGAAGGCCCGAAGCCGCCCCAAATGAGAGGCCGACATCCGCCGACGTGCGGTGCAACACCCCGAAGATGAGGCCCGCGCCAAGCACGGTCGCGGCGCTCACATAGAGCGCGTCGAAGGTCGAACCTCTGACACCCGGAGTCGTCGCCGAGCTGAGCGTCAAAGAGACGAGGATGACGGCGACGACGATCACAGAAAGGCCCACGTACTCCCGCGTGCCCATCGTCTCGTGCAAGTACACGCGCGAAGCCAGTACCAAGAGCACGAGCCCAGCGCTGAAGATCGTCTGGACGACTGCAATTGGGGCCAAGGAGTACCCGATGACCATGAACCCCACGGCCACGATCCCGACGACAAAGCCGAACATCCACAACTGCGAGGAACACAGTGACCGAAGCATGTGGACCACACGCCGCATCGAGATCTCGGCCATGGAATCGACGGCTCGCTTTTCCATGAGGTTGCTCAAGCTGAAGCACACCGATGAGAAGAAGCTGAAAAGCACGCCGAAAATCACCGGGATAGGCCTACTCCGCGACGTCGCGCGGCGCATGAGATGCCGTGAGTGAGCGCCATAGCTCCCCGATGCCGTCGTCCAAGGAAACAGTGGGCACCCAGCCGGGCACGATGGGCGCGACGTCCCAAGGCTGCATCATCTCTCTCCAGCGATAGCTGGTCCTGCCCCACTCGACAGGCACCTCTTTCCCGATGATTTGCCCGATGCGGTCGACGAGGGCCCGCAGCACAAGCGGTGCGCCAGAGGAGACCGCGTAGCTCGGCTGTGTCAACCAATTGGCCGCACCTATCGAACGAGCAGCACAACAACACGCTTCGGCAGCGTCGTCGACATGCACGAGGTCAATGAGCTGTTCGCCCGGACTGACTCCGAGCGCATTGCCCGTTAACGCTGCGTTCAACAAGAGATTGACGAGCTTCGGGCGAGGGTCTGCTGGCCCGTAGATCTCGAAGAACTTCAACGTCACGGCCCGAAGCCCAGCCGATTCGACGTAGAACTGCATGACGTCTTGGAACGCTTGCTTCGTCGCCGCGTAGAGGGCGACCGGATGGTAGGAAGCGCCCCCGGCACTTTGCCAATACGACCCGGCGTTCACCATGTGACAGTCACCGTGCGCGGCGACAGCGTCTATGAGTCGCGTCCCGAAGAGCAGGTTGTCGGTGATAAGAGGCACGATGTCCTCATCGCGATGAGCTCCGACAAAACGGCCCGCCAAGTGAAAACAGACCTCCGGCGCTGCGGCCGCAACGATCCCGTGCAAGGGTCCGACGCCGTCGTCTACGTGGATCACCAACGGAAGGCCGGCGAGGCCGGCAATCTTGGAGCTCGGCCTCGTGATGACGTGGACGTCCCAACCTTGTGAGACGAGTCGCCTCGCCAACCGGCCGCCGACGAACCCGGTGGCTCCGCTTAGGAGAGCCCGTCGGTGACTCTCGGGCGGATTCGCCGACATCTCGCCATTATCCATAGGTGAACGGCGAGACATAGTCAGAAAATGCCGGAAGAGCTGCATCGCGCGACGAGACGATCGGGTCATCTATCGGCCAAGGGATCGGCAAAGAGTCCCAACGGATCCCGGCTTCTCGCACCGGGTCGTATACGGTACTTGTCGCGTACGCGAGCACCGTCGCGTCACTGAGCGCGGCAAAACCGTGAGCTAAGCCTTTCGGAATGAAAAGGCCGCTCCAATATTCGTCGTTGAAGTGGAACATCTCAAACTCTCCGTACGTCGGAGAGCCGATCCTTAGATCGACGACGACATCTAACGCTTTGCCATGAACGCAATAAACCAACTTGTCAAAGGCCGCTGGCGGGACCTGGAAGTGCAACCCACGGATGACGCGTCGGTTCGACCGCGTGTAGAAGTGCTCGGGCCAAATGAGCGGAATCCCAAGCTGTTCGAACCAGGATTCGTGATAGGTCTTCACGAGCACGCCTCGGTCGTCGGCGCGAACGGTCGGTCGCAGTTGGACGAGCCCCGGGATCCGACCAAGCTCGGCTTCGATCTCACTCATCGCTGCTCCACGGCGCTCATTGGCGGCCGTCCGGCATCTCGCGTCGATCTCTTCTTGTCGAGCGCGACGGCTGCATCCGCATCTGCCAATAGAGCATCCGACGCGCTCTGGCTAGTAGATGTGCGCGTGCGGTCCCGAGCCAGATGTCAGCGGAAGACACGTCGTCTGGATAACGACGCGCCATCTCCGTGAAGAGGGCTCGAAGCTCATTCACTTGGCTTCCCGCCAGTGACGCGCTCAACTGTTTATGGCTCACCCGGAAACAACAAAGGACTCTGTTATCGACGACAGCGTCGCTTTGCCGAACGCACCGCATGTAGAACTCGATGTCGATGGTGTAGTTCCAACGGGGATCAAAGAGTGGCTCCGGGAGAAAAGATCGGCGGATGAGCACGCCTGCCGGTTCGCCCAAGAGATTCGTGCCTGCTCGAGTGCAAGCTCGCGCGAGCGCACCGCCGCTTGCCACTCGCGGACCGTCTGGCTTGGCCAAATGGCGAAGGCCCCGTGCACCGACGATCACTTTGTTGTCGTCGTCGATGATCCGGCGACGGCCACAGGCAAGGGCCGCCGACGGGTACCGCCGAAGCAGCCCTACCTGAACGGACAGGCATTCTGGAATGAGCAGGTCATCGTGACAGACAATCTTGACGAACTCGCCCTTCGCACCCGAGAGTCCACGCGTCCAGTTGTCGTGAAGACTGAGCCGCTCGGTGGGGTTGGGCAAGAACCGCACACGTGGGTCATCGAAAGATCGGGCGATCTCGGCGGTCCGGTCTGTGGAGGCGTTGTCCGCGACCACGACTTCAAAGTGCTCATACGTCTGGTCGAGCACCGAGGTCATGCACGCTTGAATATGACGTTCACCGTCAAGGACGGGGATCACTACGGAGACCAAAGGCTCAGGACTCAACGTCACCCCGATCGACGCTCTTCGCGTGCGCACTCATTGGCCGGGAAGGATTTGTAGCTCCCAAGGATGTCACCGAGATCGCTCACCCGCCGATCCTAGATGACGACGTCCGAGGGACCTGGCCAAGTTGGAACCCGGGCAAGGCGCGCGAAGGACATCCACGGCAAGCGTCGCATGCGCCCACGTTCCTTCCAAAGAAGTCATCGAGGGCCCGATCTCGCTGCACTCGCAGTTGCGCTCGTCACCAAGAAAGACGACTCCCCAAACGCCGACCCCTCTCGTTGTTCGCTCATTCGTCGGCGATCCGTGCCAGTTTTGTCCATGGACAGAAGAAGGACGCGCAGCGGGTGGACCGTTCTGTCCCCGTCGACCTCAGCGTTTGGAAAAAGACAACGCGATGCCTCCGATTTGTCCTCCTCCGGCGGTCTCGAGGACGCCGGTGAGCACCGACCGGATCCCCGCGCTCAAAGGCGTCAGGGGACGCTGGTCAAGTTCAGGCCACACCGTCGAGATCAAGCGCAGGTCCCGAACCTGGTGCCTGGCGTTCGGTGAAACAGCCATGATCACGCTCACCGGGCGCTTGAGGATCCACCGAAACTGCGCGAGCACCGTAGCAATCGTCGCTGGTTGCTGCGACGCGAGCACCTTCGTAACGGCCGGTGTCGTGGTGAGCTCTGATGCTTCGCGACGTAGGCGAGCAAAACCGTCGGCGATGAGTCGACCGGCGTCTTCCGCGAAGAGGTAATCCCGGATCGTGTCGAGAGGTACGTACAGGATCAACGGCTGACGAACCAACACCTGCAGGCACACCTGGGTGATGAGCCCTTGGTTCTTTCTGAGCTTCTGCCGGGGGCCGTAGAGGTTGGAGAGACGCCCGATGAACAGCGGGTTCGCGGTCTCCTGGCTCCAGCTGCGTGCCAGGGATTCCTGAGCGAGCTTGTTCCAGCCATAAGCGCTTAGGGGCGCGACGGAAGAATCCTCGCGAAATGGAGGATCGTGCGCGCCTGCGTAGACACCACCTGCAGATGACGCAAGGAACATCGCGCCTCGATTTCCCCTGCGTCCACCGAATGCCTCGGTGACTTGTTTCAGGAGGTGACCAAACACGACGGTCTCTTGCTCGAGGTCTGAGGGCGCGGAGCTCGAGACGCCGGCACCGGCACACCACGCGATCTGCCACGGCGAATCACCGACTTCTCTTGCAAAGTCCCGGCACGCCATCGTCAGCTCGGCCTCGGCGGTGTGGGAATCGTGCCACGTGAAGGCCCGGTTTGGATGCCACGTGGCGCCCCTTTTCGTGAGCGCCAGCTCGACGCTATGGCCGAGCAGGCCGCCTCGGCCGATCACCCAAGAGATCACGTCACTCCACGGACTCGACGACGCCAGGTTCGCTTTCGCTTCCTGGGACGCGGTGCAAAGGGCCGTCGGAAGGGTCCGACGTGATGAGATACAGCGGCTTGCCCATCGCCATTCGGACTGCGGCGCCGACGTACTCGGCCACGATGCCGAGCGCGAGGAGCATCATCCCGCCAAGAAGGAGCTCGAGGACGGCGAGGGATGTCCAGCCCTGAACTCGTATGTTGCCGGCCAACCTCTCGCAGAGCAGCACCAAAGCAACGACGACTCCGGCAAATGCGGCAAGCACGCCGGTGAGAGAGACGAACCGGAGCGGTCGTGGGCCAATGGTGATGACGAGCTGCCAGAAATGTGACACGAGTTTGCGGAACGAATAGCCAGAAGGTCGACCGGAGCGCTGTCTGAATTGAACCGGGCAATACGCGATACGACCGAACGCCCAGGTGAGCGCGACATCGAGGTATACGCCTGGACCGACATAGGCCGACACACCACGACCGATCTCGCCGACCATGAGGCGGAAGCTGCTGAATGCGACGAGGTTGCGATCCGCGAGCACGTGCGTCGCTATGGCCTTTGCGAGGCGCGAGGCGAGGTTGCGGAACAATCCGTGCGGGGGAGGATTGGCAGAGGTCGCGTACACGAGCTGCGCCTTGTTCTCGACGGCGACGTCGAGCATCCGTCCGATATCTTCGGGGTCGAACTGTCCGTCCTCGTCCATGGTCACGATCCACTCGGACCCGGTCGAAGACATGCCCGCAATCGTCGCTGCGTGCTGTCCGAAGTTTCGCGACAGCCACACCGTACGAACGAACGGTTTCGTTGCGGCAAGCCTCCGCATCACCACATCTGAGCGATCCGATCCTCCGTCGTGAACGAGGAGGACCTCGGCGACGCGCATCGGACGACCTGCTGGCGTTTGACACTTTTCCGTCAGGGGACTGATCTCTTCGACCAGCGCGTCCAGGGTGTGTTCTCCCCGGAACACCGGCACCACGATCGAGATCGTGTGTTCGGCCACGATCCGCAGGATAGTTGAGTCAAGGATTGTTTTGGTGCTCTGATCGCGCACCGCGCTGGGCTGTGCGCGACGAAGATGTGTCCGAGTTCCCGGGCCAAATGAATGGCGTCTCCCACGAGTATCTGTCGCCGAGAGAAGCTCTACGCGACTAACGGGGCTATCTCAGGATGCAGCCTCTTTGGCGTCATGTCAGTTTCGACCTCGAGGAAAGCACGCGTCACTGTCATAGACGACCTCGTCGAACCTCTGGCGGTCATGGGGATGCCGAATGTTCAAGACAGCGTGATGACAACCGCAGCCTATGCAACAACGCGAGATGCTCACGAGACAGCAGGAACATGGGTCTGTGACTGATCCACTTTGGAAACAAACGCTCCGCTTGGATCCGAAACGGTCGACTCGCTGAACGCGATCGCGGCGAGCACGAGCCCAGCAGTGAGCCACCACTCGTTGAAAAACGAGTCGCTGTTCGTAAGGTTGAAGATCGCCATGACAAGTGCCGAACTCAAGAGGAATCCCCGCGTGTCACGTTGTCCACGCCACATCGCGAGTCCGAGCGCGACCACCGTCGCCAAAACCGTCCCGCCAACAGCAATGTGCCAATCGTGGAGGGCGAGCGTCGTATAGAGCGACAGCGATGCAAGTCCGTTGGAATGGCGAATAGGAGAAAGCAGCACGCCGTTTACGAACCCCGACGGTGATGCGAGGTACCACGGCAACATGAATACAACGGAGCCGCCGAAGGTGATCGCCGTCCTTCGCCAGCCGAAATCCTTCCACACGGCCGCCAGGGGCAGAAGCAACCACACTTGTGGTTTGCTCGCGAGCGCCGCCCCGAAAGCGAGCATCGCGAGCCCCTTGCGGCCCCTTGTGCACGCCCAGGCGGCAGCCGATACCTCGAGAAGCAAGATGGGATCGATCCACGCGGATTGAATTCCAAAGAGCGCTCCAGGGTAGAGCACCGCCAAGCAGCCGATGAGCACTCCGCTTTGTCCGCGACGAGAGCGCATCAAGATCAAAGCTGTCGAGGCGAACGCGAAGAGCTCGCCGTAGCGAACATCGCGAAAGATCAAATAGAACGGCCAGAGGAACACAACGCAACCAGGAAAGTAGGGAAAGGCGTTCGAGTCCTGGCCGGGGAGAGCAAACCACTGCATGTTGTACATGTTCCGGTCATGCCCGAGTCCATTTGCTGCCGCCTGAAGAGCGTTCCACACGTCAATCAAGGGATCCGGATTTGCGATCACGAGCAAGCATCCAGCGATCAATTGCACGGCGATCACCACATAGACGAAGACGCGAGGCACTCGAATCGAGAAGACAAACACCACGGCGAGGCTTATTGCAGCAAGCGCGGTCAAAGTGTGCGCACAGTAGAAGTCGAAACCGGATCCATACAGTCCGGACGGAAGTGCAAGGGCGGTGAAGGTGACAGCGGCGACTGCAAATCCGAAGTCCATGTGCTGACCCGCCATCGGCTGCTTGCGCGGACGCATCATGGCGAGCGCAAAGAGTACGAAAGTGCCAAGCAACACAAGACTGATCGCTGACGAGCTGTAGTAGCCGTTCGTCAGCGCAGCCGCCCCGCTGATCGCCGACCACCCGACAAGCAGCGCCAGATCCGAATCGATCCTGACAGGGAATTTTGGCCAGTTGAACCTATGCGACCATCCGATCGCATGTTCGAGTCGCTTCATTGTCCGCATCGCCCGCGACAGCTCAAGGTCGCCGTAATTCCACCATTACATTCCGTGTCGGGCAGAGCGATGGCGAACGCGCAGGTAGTTTGCCCAATCGATACTCCCGGCTCTTCTTTTCGTGCCACGCTCCGAGCAACACGTGATGTTTCCCGCCTTGCGCTTCGTCGGCCCACGTAGCTTAAGCGCCGAAATTCGAGTGAACAACGATCGCATGAGCTCGACCAACAACGCGATTCTGGCGGAGCGTTCCGGTGAGCGTGCGACAACTCCATCTGCGCCGACAAAGAAATGGCATTCTCGTCGTGGCGAAACCTGCAAGGTCACGCAATATCGCCCACGCACATCGTCCTCGCACAAGCCTCCTGGGCGGGCGAGCATCGGTTCCGTGCCAACCAAACGGCTCGAGACCGCCATCAAAATGTGAAAATGAGGAGATGGCTGTCGGAGAAGAGCGCATCCCACGACAAATACGCGTCCTGCTCGCAGCCAACTTCGTCTCGGTGCTCGGATCCGGCCTCACGCTCCCCTTCCTCCTCATCTACCTGCATGAGGTCCGCCACATACCCCTCGGCATAACCGGACTATTAATAGGTGGAACTGCTGTCGTGAGCATTCCCGTCGGACCGGCGACCGGCGTGCTCGTCGATAGGTTCGGGCCCCGAGTCGTCTGCGCGTCGGCGCTCGCGTTCGACGCGATCGGGGCGCTCGCGCTCATCACCGTCCACAGCCCGCTTTCCGCCCTGCCGGTGATGTTCATCTACGGCATCGCCAATGGTTCAACGTGGCCAGCGTGGAACGCCCTATTTGCAGTGATGGTCGAAGACGAACAACTTCGTCCCCGTGTGTTTGCTCGAAGTTTCCAGCTGCTCAACCTCGGGCTCGGAATCGGATCGGTCATCGCTGGACTGGTCGTCCACGTATCACATCCACGCTCGTTCGAGCTCATCTACTTGATAGACGGCGTCACGTACCTCGCGATCGTCGGCGCGCTTGTCCTAATGCCCGCATCGGCGTTTGCTCGGGCACGACAATCAGGCCATGCCCACTCCGAAAATCGCATCGGTGGCTACCGAGAAGTCCTCTCCGACCGACGCTTCATCCGGTATTTGGTCGCTTCTGGCCTGATGATATTCGCAGGTTATGCGGCAGTTAACACGGGGCTCGTTGGTTACGCGACGGTCGTGATCCATGTGGACCCCCGTGTGATTGCCTGGGCGTTTGGCGTGAACACTGGTTTGATCGTTGCAATACAGCCG
>Ga0181530_10001494_pt1 | contig 29304 bp, 30 predicted proteins | sample PEATcosm2014_Bin_42_FD_119769 | JGI IMG/M metagenome (GOLD analysis project Ga0181530, IMG submission 119769) | Peatland microbial communities from MTU Mesocosm Facility, Houghton, MI, USA - PEATcosm2014_Bin10_60_metaG | ecosystem: Environmental > Terrestrial > Soil > Wetlands > Peat | place...
ACCTGTTGCTCCATCGCGTTCAGCGCCAGCGCGCGATACATCGCGCCGCTCTCCAGATTGATGTAGCCCAGTTTCCTCGCCAGCCGCGCGGCAATGGTGCTCTTGCCCGATCCTGCCGGGCCATCAATCGCGATGACCAGCTTGCGCGGCGTGCTCATTCGGTGACAGTGCCCTTGCTCGGTGGTTTTGGCTTGGACGAAGCCGAGGACCTTCTCGGCCGCCTTTGCACCAGCGGCATGCCGGGTCGCGGCGGCAGCGCTTCGAATTTCGCTTTGGGCGTGAACTCGTACGCCACTTTCTCCTGTAGCGATGAAACCTGCAGCATCACTCGCCCGTCCACATGCACGAAGTGGAGCTCGCGCGCGGCTTGCAAAGCGTTGATGGCCTCGCGCACCCGGGCCCGGCTGGTGATCCGGGAGAAAAATTCCTCCACTTCCTGCTGCTGCGCCGCCAGCACACAATCCAGATACTTGGAAACCAGGGCCGTCATCGCCTCGGCCACAGAAACTTGCGTACCGTTCTTCACCGCGTCCGGCGACCACCGAAACAGCACATCCCAGAAGACGCCCTCATTCGCTTTGTAGTCGACACGGGTGATGCGCAGCTTCGCCCACAGTTCGTCCAGCGCGCGGTCCAGGGCTGACTTCGAGATCGCGCCCCCAACCAACTCCCGCAAACGCTCCTTGGGAATTGGCCCGTCTTTTTCGATGACCTGAAACGCATGCAGCGCCAGCGGAGAATATTCCGCGCGCGCGCCGCTGGCCGGCGTCTGCCACGGATTGCGGTCCCCGATCAGTCCATAGAAGTACGGAAACACCGCGGCCGCAACGATGAAATTATTGTCCGGAAAAACGTTCGCCTCGTAGGCCGACTTCTCACGCAGCAGCCGCACCATCAACTCCTTCGCCTCCTGCGCTTCGTGGTCGGCGAAGGCCATGTGCGCTACGGGCAGCTTCTCGTCGCTACCTTTGTAAGCCCCGACAAACGTCGGCGCCAGCACCGCCGGACGCTGCGGATACAGCAGACAAAAGCCGACCGAATCGATGAACTCGCGCGCCTCTTCCAGCGTGCGCACCGGCCGCCCGTTCAGCCGCCACTTCTCGCGGCGCAGTTCCTGGAGTTGCTGTTCGTGCATAAAAGAAGCTATCAGCTATCAGCCGTCAGCTCTCAGCTAGAGCTCGGTCAAGAGGCCTCGGCTTCACAATCGTGCGTAATGAAATCCAGAACGTCATACAACCAGCGCTGCTGATAGACTGCAGCTCCTCCGGGCTTGTTTAGCTGATAGCTGATAGCTGACGGCTGACGGCTGACGGCTGACGGCTAGATTCTCTTAAACGCCCGCTGAATATCCTTTACAGAATATCGCAGAACCACCGGCCGCCCGTGCGGACAGCTCATGGGACACTCGGTCTTCGCCAGCTCGCGCAGCAGCCACTCCATTTTGTTTTGCTCCAGTGGCATGTTCACCTTGATGGCGGCGTGGCAGGCAATGCTGGCGGCAATATTGGTGCGGATCTTCTCCAGGTTCAGCGCCTGCTCTTCGCGCTCGAACTGCTCCAGGATTTCATGCAGTAGATGCTCCACCTCGCCTGCCGCAACGCCTGCCGCCGTTGTTTTCACTGCGATTGTCCGCGAGCCGAAGGGTTCCACTTCGAAGCCGTTGCGGTTCAACTCGTCGGAGATTTCCGCGAACACCGCCATCTGTCCGGGTGTCAGCTCAACGATGAGTGGCATCAGCAATTGCTGCCGCTCCGGCGACTCCGCCAGCCGCCGCTTGCAAATTTGCTCAAACAGAATGCGCTCATGCGCCACGTGCTGATCGACGATCCACAGTCCCTGCGGATTGATTGCCAGGATGAACGAGTCGCGAATCTGCCCCACTGGCTTCAGCGATGCAAGCGATTCAAGGCCCACGGGAGCATCTTCGTCCACCACCTCCGGCGAGCAACCGTTCCCGCTCGCAGCCAGCGATGTTGCTGCTGGCCCTCCGAACGTTTGCCGGCCGAAGCGCGCTACCGGGATCGCGGCATTGGCTTCAACCGCGAACCCGCTGCCCTCAAATTGCAGCGGAGCCGTGAATGGCGGCAACTCCTGCGCGCGCAGCGCGAAGGCCGCGTCGGCTCCCGTCACGTGCAGTTCGCTCGACTCGAAATCGTGCGCTCCCGAGCTCAGCGAAGCCGACGCTCTCGGACTCGCATGGATCTCCGTCATGAACGATGGCACCGGCCGCGACTTCATCAGCGCCGCTCGCACCGAGTCGCGAATGAAGTCATGCAGTATCGACGACTGGCGGAAGCGCACCTCGGTCTTCGACGGATGCACGTTCACATCAACCTCAGTGGGCGGCAGCTCCAGGAAGAGCAGCACCACGGGATAGACCGTCGGCGGAATGATGTTGCGATAGGCCTCGGTCAGCGCGTGCTGCACCAGTCGGTCGCGAATCAGACGGCCATTGACGAAGATGAAGATCGAGTTGCGATTGAGCTTCTGGATCTCCGGCCGCGAGACAAATCCGTGCAGCCGGACCTCGCCTTTCACGACTTCCTCCGGCGAGCTTGAGGATCCCGAGCCGGGGTCCGCATCGCGCGAGGGTTCTGTTGCGCGCCGCCATGGTGGAGGCTGCGGCAACCCGACGCGCTCCAGCGGCAGCAGGGCGCTCAGCGCGATCAGTTGGTCGAGCGTCTCCTTGCCGAAGACTTGATAGATGCGCTGCGAATGGCCTGCAACCGGCGGCGCAATCAGCATGGCGTTGGTCGCCGAGTGCAGCTCCCAATGCATCTCGGGATGGGCGAGCGCATAGTGTGTCACCAGCGATGCAATGTGCGACAGCTCCGTCGATTCGGCCTTCAGAAATTTGCGCCGCGCCGGAATGTTGAAGAAGAGATCACGAACTGTGACGCAGGTTCCCAGCGGCAGCCCGGCTTCTTCGACGGTGAGAATTTTTCCGCCGGCAATCTCGACGACAGTGCCTGCGGCATCTTCCGCAGCGCGTGTCTCCAGGCGCAGACGGCTGACGGACGCAATCGACGGCAGCGCCTCGCCGCGAAAACCTAAAGTTGCAATGGTCAGCAAGTCATCGGCAGTGCGAATCTTCGACGTGGCGTGGCGCTCGAAGGCGAGCATGGCGTCGTCGCGCACCATGCCGCAGCCGTCGTCGCTCACCTGGATCAGCTTCTTGCCGCCGGCTTCGATGTTCACGCGAATGCGCCGCGCGCCCGCATCCAGCGCGTTCTCCAGCAACTCCTTCACCACCGAGGCAGGCCGCTCCACCACCTCGCCCGCGGCGATCTTGTTGGCTACATTTTCCGAGAGAACGTGGATGCGGCCCATCGACTACTACGTTACATGACGGCAGTGGCTAGTGGTTAGTGGATAGTAGGCATTGCCTGTCTCGCATCCAGATCTCCTCCCCTAGCCACTGACCACTAGCCACTGACCACTAGCCATTCTCTTATCCCGGCGGCCACTTCAAGTCCCGCCCGCCCAGCATGTGCAGGTGCAGGTGAAACACCGACTGCCCGGCGCGCGGGCCCACGTTATACACGGTGCGGTATGCGTCTTCGATGCCGCGCTCGCGGGCAATCTTTGCCGCGATCAACTGGCTGTAGCCGATGATCTCGGCGTCCTCGGGCGTGGCTTCCTTAAGCCCGACGATGTGGCGCTTGGGCACGATGAGCACGTGCGTCGGCGCATGGGGATTGATGTCTTCGAAAACGAACACCTTGTCGTCCTCGTAAACCTTCTTCGAGGGAATTTTGCCGGCGATGATCTTGCAGAAAAGGCAGTCATCCATAAGGGTGATGGTAGTCGAGGCGAACCGGCCGCTCAAGCCTGTGACAAAGACGGCGGGTGGCCCAGGTCTCCTACCCCACGCGTAATTGGTTTCGCAATTGTTGCGAATCAAGTAACTGTGGGTGCCCCAGGTCTCGCGCCTTTCGAGACCTGGGTGAGTACGACGCAAGACAGCAGAACAGTTGTTGGCGCCCTGTCGATGACGGACTCCCGGGTCTCGAAAGGCGCGAGACCCGGGGCACCCGCCGGTCATAGTTTGGTTCACGATTCATTTGGGGTGCGCGAATGTGTCGGCGCCCTCTGCCCATGACACAGCCCTCTCCCTATAACCAGCCACGAATAAATATGGGATCGGCGTTACTATAGGTCAGCTCATTGATTTCGGAGAAAGCCATGTTTCACAATGCTCGGGCTCTCCCGATGGTGCTGTGTCTGCTGATAACGGCAGTTTCCCAGAGTAAGTCTCAGCTCGCCAACCCACCTGGACAAAAGAATTCGGCAGCGTCGTCCTCGGAAGTTGAGGTGGACGGTTGCGTGGACCGGAAGGAGGGAAGGTTCGAGTTGACCAACACGTTCTGGTGGGTGCTCTACTACCTGACGGGACAAACCGCGGGGCTGGAAAACCACATCGGCGATGAAGTGAAAGTGCGCGGGATCGAGACGTCGCCGCCGGCATTGGTACCTTCGCCAGATGGAGGTACACAGCGCCGTCCTCCAACCTTGCAGGTAACCAGCATCGAATTCATGATGCACAAGAATCCCGAGGGAGTTCGCCCGGTACTCGGCAACCTTGATACGTGGGTCCGCTATGAGAATCCCCTGTACGGAGTCCGGGTGCGCTATCCGGCGACCTTCGGACTCGAAGGCTCAGGGAATTCCGTGACCGGGGCGAATTTCGCGGGGCAGGACCCATCGAAATCGCTGCGGATTCTCAGCGTGAACATTCCGCGCGACACCTACCCGAACTCGAACTCTGTGGATGGCGTGTTCGCCATCTTTATTAATCCCAACATTCGAAGCGAAGGCACTTGCCGCCAGTTCGCGTCTATCTGGCCGGAGCATACCGCTTCCACAAGCATCGGTCACGTGAGCTATGTGCGGACGCAGGATGAGGGAGTCGCAGCGGGGACGGCGTACTCCGGCTACGACTTCCATACCTTTCAAAATGGTCTTTGTTACGAATTCGCATTTGATTTCGCGGAGGCGAATGGCGGCGGGATGGACATTCCATGCTCTATCCAGTGGGTTTCGGAAGACAACCTGTTCGAGCTGATGAACGGCGTTCTTGGGCAGGCGTCGTACTTCAAGCCGAAGCTGGAGCGCGCCTCCGCCAGCACTCAGGAGAAGACGGTGCCGACGATTACTTCCATCGAACACGGAACTCCTTCGTTTACCGGCATAGTATCGACGTTGGGTGTCTCATGGAACACACAGAATGTTGACTATGTGCGGCTTCGCTATGACTGCGTGAGCAACCTATATGTGTCGATCCTCAGGCCGCCGACAACACGTGGCTACTTCATAGATTGCGGCGAGAAGGCTCACGACAACTCGCTGCCCAACGGCTCGGTCGAACTTATGCTCGACAATTTCAATGGCCAGCCGGTGAATTTCGTGCTTACCATTGAGCCGTTTCTCGCGGGAGTGGGGTATCCGAAGGAGTCAAAGAGGATATCCGTCCCCGTCAAGCCGCAGCCTCCGCTGAAGTCGAAGGAGCAGGATGCTCCAGTGCACGGAAAGTGACGAAACCGTGAATCAGCACGCGCTTGAAGGTGTTGCGCATGGCACCGGAGTTGCGGAAGCCACAGGTTGTGGCCACAATTTCCAGGGTGGCGTTGCTTGCCTGCAGGCGGTGCCTGGCTGCGTCCAGCCGCAGCGCCTCGACACAATCGATTGACATCTCCCGTCCACCCCCTTACCCTTACGCTAGCGCTATTGTGCGTCGTACCCCTTCGAGGAACATCCAATCCCTATGCGTTCTCTGCTTCGCCATCTTCGGTTCTTAGCCGCCGTCCAACTCCTCCCGGCTCTGGAGAGCGGTGAGGAAACTACCCTGGTCGGCGGCCAGGCTGTGCTGGAAGGCGTGATGATGCGCTCGCCGCATGCCTGGGGCATCTGCATTCGCCGTCCCGACGGTACGCTGGCGACGCACTCCGAGCCGCTGGACAAGCTCTCCGACAAGCACAAGTGGATGGGTTGGCCGTTTATGCGCGGCATCATGACCCTGGGTCAGGCGATGACGCTGGGCTTCCGCGCGCTGCGCTACTCCGCCAATGTGCTGCTGGATGAGCTGACACCGGACGACGAGAAGAAGACCGAGATCAGCGGCTGGGTCATCGCCGTCAATCTCATTCTGTCGCTCGGGTTCTTCATCTTCATGTACAAGTTCGTACCGCTGCTGGCAGCCACCAAGCTCAAGAACCACTATCCCGCCTTCGGCAACCAGATTCTGTTCAACGTGATTGATGGCGTCATCCGCATTGCGCTGTTCCTGCTGTTCATCTGGGGCATTTCGTTATGGCCCGATATCAAGCGGGTTTACCGATATCACGGGGCTGAGCACAAAACGGTCTTCGCCTTCGAAAACAACGATCCCCTGACGGTGGAGAACGCACAGGCGTACTCGACCTTTCATCCGCGTTGCGGCACCAGCTTCCTGATGACCGTGATGCTGATCGCGATGTTGTTCTACATGCTGATCCCAGCTAGCACCTTCTGGGCGCGCTTTGCCTCGCGCATCGCGCTGCTGCCGGTAATCGCGGCCGTCTCCTATGAGCTGATCCGCTTCGCTGCCAAACACGGCTCGTCGTTCTTCGCCGTGATGACCAAGCCTGGATTGTGGCTGCAACGCATCACCACTCAGCCGCCGTCGGACGATCAGGTGGAAACCGCCATCGCCGCCCTCAACGAAGCCATGGAACTGGAGAAGCAACGCGGCGGCGAGCTGGTGATTGCCTAGCGGCCCCCGCCGCGAATACTGCGATTCCAATCCACTGCGGTTTTGAAGGGGCGCGGCTTCAGCCGGTGCCGAAGTGCGCATTACCCAAAGCACTTGTCATCCTGAGCGGAGGCGTCGCCGATGTTGCGACGCCGGAGTCGAAGGACCCCTATTCCGAGCAGATACTTTCGGCAGCGATAGAGGTCCTTCGACTGCGCTCAGGATGACACCCGAAAGACACCGGTTCCGTACAATAGAGTTGATCCCATGTTTGAACGCATAGAACAAATCGAAATTAAGTATGAAGAGCTGAACCAGGCCCTCGCCACGCCGGAGATCGTCTCCGACTCGCAGCGCTACCAGAAGACCGCCAAGGCGCACAGCGAATTGCAGCCCGTGGTCGAGAAATATCGCGAGTACAAGGACCTGACGCGCGGCATCGAAGAGAGCAAAATCCTCGCCGCCGACGAGACCGATCCCGAGATGCTCGCTTATGCCAGCGAGGAAATGGGCAAGCTGGAGAAGCGCCTGGCGCAGGTGGAAGAAGAGCTGAAAGTTCTGCTTCTGCCCAAAGACCCCAACGACGAAAAGAACGTGATCCTGGAAATCCGCGCCGGCACGGGCGGCGACGAGGCCACGCTCTTTGCCGCCGAAATCTTCCGCATGTACACGCGCTACGCCGAAGGCAATCGCTGGAAGGTGGAAGTGCTCTCCACTTCGGAGTCGAGTGTCGGCGGATTGAAGGAAGTCATCGCCATTATCGAAGGCCAGCGGGTTTACTCGCGCCTGAAGTACGAGAGCGGCGTGCATCGGGTGCAGCGCGTGCCGCAGACCGAGACCCAGGGCCGCGTGCACACCTCCGCCGTGACGGTTGCGGTGCTGCCGGAAGCCGAGGATGTCGACATCAAGATTGAGGCCAAGGACATTCGCATCGATACGTTCTGCTCCTCCGGTCCCGGAGGGCAGTCGGTGAACACGACGTACTCCGCCGTCCGCATCACCCACCTGCCGACCAACACCGTCGTTAGTTGCCAGGATGAGAAGTCGCAGATCAAGAACCGCGAAAAGGGAATGCGGGTGCTGCGCGCGCGTCTTTACGAGATGGAGCAGCAGAAGCAGCAGGCGGCGCTGGCCAAAGAACGCAAGGCGATGGTAGGCAGCGGCGATCGCAGCGAGAAGATCCGCACCTACAACTTCCCGCAAAACCGCGTCACCGACCATCGCATCGGTTTCACTGCCCATCAGTTGCCGGAGTTTATGGACGGCCGCATCCAGCCCATGATCGATGCGCTGATCACACACTTTCAGTCGGAGAAACTAAAGGGCGACGAGGCGGTCGTGGCGTGAGAATCTTTATTAACCACAGAGGCACAGAGACACAGAGTAAGTGAAGATTCAATTCGCTCTTATTCAGCCTGTGTCCTGAGGCCGGCGACATTGACGGTTCAATGACATGAAAAGGTTTTGATTCCTCTGTGTCTCTGTGTCTCTGTGGTAAACATTCTTCGCATGCAACTGAAGCAAGCCCTCTCGTCCGCGGTCGATCGTCTGGAAGCTGCCGATGTGGGCTCGCCGCGCATGAACGCCGAGGTGCTGCTGATGTTCGTCCTCGGCGTCAATCGCGCCTATCTCTACGCGCATCCCGAGCGCGAACTCACTGCCGAAGACGAAGCGCGTTACCACGAAGTGCTGGCCCAGCGCGCCACCGGCATGCCGTCGCAGTACATCACCGGACATCAGGAATTCTGGGGATTGGACTTCGTCGTCTCGCCCGCCGTGCTGATCCCGCGCCCCGAAACCGAGCACCTGGTGGAAACCGTGCTGGAACTGGCGCGCGGCGTTCCGAATCCCAAGCTGGTGGACGTGGGCACCGGTTCCGGCTGCATTGCGCTGGCGTTCGCCCACGAACTGAAGAGCGCCGAGGTTTATGCGGTTGATGTCTCCGCCGAAGCGCTGGAGATCGCGCGCGCCAACGCGGCGCGGCTGCGGCTCGATGAGCGGGTTCGGTTCCTGCAATGCAACGTTCTAACTCCCGTGCTGAATGATACGTCCACGTGTGTCATCCCGAGCGGAGTGAGGTCGCAAGAGGCGACCGCACGAAGTCGAGGAACCCCTATCGCGGAAGAATGTGTCCTCCGTGATCTTGATTTCGTGGTCAGCAACCCGCCCTACGTCGGCTTTGGCGAAGCCGACAAAGTTCAGAAATCAGTGCGCGATTTCGAGCCCCGGATGGCGGTCTTCGCGGGCGAGCATGGGTTGGACGTGATCGCGCTGCTGGTCGATCAGGCGCGTCGCGCCTTGAAACCCGGCGGCTGGCTGGCGGTAGAGATCGGCTATTCGATGCGCGATGCGGTGGTCAATTTGCTGATTCCCACAATGTGGGAGGATGTTCACGTCGTGCCCGATCTGCAGGGCATTCCGCGAGTGGTAGCGGCCAGGAAGCGCTAGGATTATCGCGCCCAATCCTCACAACGCAGGCCTTTTACCCTCTGAAACTCCGACAGGTTGGAAGTCACAACCGTGAGATTCTTATTCATGCACTGGCCAGCGATCAGCGTATCGTATGAGCCGATCGTCTTACCCGTCCGCGCTAAATCCGCCCTGATCTCACTCGCAAGACGGGCGTCTTCCTCATCAAAAGACAGGACGTTGATCGGGCCACGCAGGAATTTCCGCAGCGTGCTTACATTTTCGTCCGGTCGCGAACTCTTGTAGGCTCCGTACCAAAGCTCGCTGAGCACCACAGAAGAAACGCAAACCGAACCGTCACGCGCAATAGCTCGCTCGAATCGCTTCGCCACCGCCTCAGAGCTGTCGCGCAACAAAGCAATGCAGATGCTGGTATCGAGCAGATATTTCATTCGAACACCTTGCGCTCTGGTGCTGGCGGTTGGTCACGTCCCTCAGCCATGAAGTCCTTCGACAACGGATGACACCTTAGATCGGCCAGCCATGCTCTTACATTCGGAACCATTGGCTCCAGGACGACCGCGTCGCCATTCTTGCGAATGCGAACCTCATCCCCTTCGAAGCGAAATTCTCGCGGCAGACGAACGGCCTGGCTGTTACCATTACGGAATAACTTGGCGGTCTTAGCCATCGCAATACCTCTCAAAGTAGTATATACTTTTAATATATATATATGGCAACGTCCATGCGTGAGGCTGTCTCATCTGCGGATTCGCTTGGCGTAGCTCGGCGATGAAAGGCCCCGTGCTGTCGCCTATGATTTCGACCCCCTCCTTTGCGAAGATCAATCTCGGCCTGAAGATCGGCCCGGCGCGGACGGACGGCTTCCACGAGCTGCGCACCGTCTATCAGACGCTGGCACTGCATGACACAGTGCGTGTGGACGTGCAGCCAGGTTCGGGCATCGAGATTCGCTGCAATGATCCGCGCGTGCCGTGCGACGATTCGAACACGTGCTACAAGATTGCAGAGCGGGTAATGGCGGCGCTCGACAACGGGAATGAATTTGCGGACAGTCCGGAACAGCAGGTCCCTCGACTCCTCGCCCGAAACGGGCTCGTCGCTCGGGATGACAATAAGAGAGGAGACCGCACGGCTGAAGCCGTGCCCCTTCAAGGCAGGGTCATCATCCAGATCGAGAAGCGCTTGCCGGTGCAGGGCGGCCTTGGCGCAGCGTCGTCGAATGCCGTTGCGGCTATGCTAGGTCTTGAGCGGGCTCACGGGGCGAGGCTCAGCGCGCAAGACAAGCTCCGAATCGCGGCGGAGGTCGGGAGCGATCTGCCTCTGTTTCTGATTGGCGGAACAGTACTAGGAGTCGGTCGAGGCGAAGAAGTTTATCCGCTGCCTGACCTGCCGACTCTGCACGTCGTTGTCGTTACGCCGCCTATCGGTGTCTCCACCCCGATGGCGTTCGCGCGATGGGACGAACTGAACGCAACGGAGTCCGGATTGACCGGCGCTGACGCCGCAGGTACAATGAACCAGTTCAGCCAGAATGTGTTTGCCTGGCTGAGCGGTGGTTTGTATCCGCAGGCGAAGCCTGCATCCGGTGTTCCCGCAGGTGGCGGGGACCGGGCCGAGACGCCGCTTCTCGACCTCGTCCGAGCCGGGATCGAGAACGACTTCGAACGCGTCGTCTTTCCTGAGTATCCCGATTTGCGTGAGGTAAAAGAGCTTTTGCAGCGCGAAGGCGCGCAGTATGCCTCGCTGTCTGGCTCGGGCTCAACGGTGTACGGGTTGTTCGCTTCTGCGCAAGAAGCCCAGGCCGCTGCGACGCGCGTGAGCGCCGCGGGACATGCAGCCGTTGCGACCACCACGCTGACGCGGCACGAGTATTGGAAAGCAGTGGCAGGTGGCTAGTGGTCAGTGGCTGGAAATCGCCCATCGCTGTTCGAAGTTGCCGGAGCTTTCCAGGATCAATTCTGGCGAACAGCGAATCGCGAAAGGCGAATGGCGAGCCGAGAGCTGACGGCTCAATACACTGGGCGGTCGACTAATGGTAGGTCAAGTGCCTTTGGAGCACTTTGTCCAGGTTCGAATCCTGGCCGCCCAGCCAAGAACCAGTGGCCAGTAGTCAGTGGCCAGTTGCCAGTTCAACTCAGGTAAGCGAAAAGCGAACGGCGAAAAGCGGTATTTTCCCGACCCAGCATGTAACCAAACCAGGTCGCGCGGGGTATTGAAGCAATGGACGCAGCAGCCAAGACGAGCATAATTCCTGCGGCGGTAGCGCCAGGCGAGGGTGGCACTCCTCCGGTGGCACAACAAAAGCCATTGTCGGAGCGCAAGCCGGTGAGGGCGCGCCAGGATGACAAGTGGAAGATCTTCTCCGGCACCGCGAACGATGCACTGGCCAAGGACATCTGCACTTTTCTGGATTTGCCGATCGGAAAAGCGAACATCACAAAATTCTCCGACGGCGAGACCTACGTGCAGATCGAGGAGAACGTGCGCGGCGCCGATGTCTTCATGGTGCAGCCCACCTGCGATCCGGTGAACGAGCACCTGATGCAGTTGCTGATGTTGATCGACGCGCTGAAGCGCGCCTCGGCGCGCCGCATCACGGTGGTGATTCCCTACTTCGGTTACGCCCGGCAGGACCGCAAGGATAAGCCGCGGGTGCCCATTTCGTCGAAGCTGGTGGCCGATCTGCTGACCACGGCGGGGGCCGATCGCGCGCTGGTTGTAGATCTACACGCGCCGCAGATTCAGGGATTTTTCAACATTCCGGTGGACCATCTGTTCGCGTCTCCGGTGTTGGTGAGTTATTTCCGCGAGAAGCAGTTTCCCGACCTGACCGTGGTTTCGCCGGATGCAGGTGGCGTGGAGCGGGCGCGCTTCTTTGCCAAGAAGATGGATTCAGCGCTGGCCATCGTGGACAAGCGCCGGGTGGAGATGGATGTGACGGAGGTGATGCACGTCATCGGCGATGTGGACGGCCGCACCTGTCTCATCCTCGACGACATCATCGATACCGCGGGCACGCTGGTAAAAACCTGCCAGGCGCTGCTGGAGGCGGGTGCGCGCGAGGTGTATGCGTGTGCCACCCATGCCGTGCTTTCCGGCCCGGCGCTTGAGCGGATTTCGCAATCGGACTTGGCCGAAGTTGTCGTGACCAACACCATCCCGCTGACCGAAGCGGCACGCAACGAGCCCAAGATCAAGGTGCTGTCCATCGCTGGGCTTATCGGACGCGCCATTCAGTCGATTCATGAGGAAACCTCAGTCAGCAAATTGTTTTTGTAAAGGAACGACATTATGGCTACAGCAACCGCAGACAAGAACGTAGAAGCCAAGCCGCGACAGGGCGGCGGCAAGAACGATGCACGCCGCCTGCGCCGGACTGGCCTGATTCCGGCCGTGGTCTATGGCGCCGGACAGGATTCGCAGGCTATTGCCCTCGATCCCAAGCAGATGAGGCGCATCCTGAACTCGGAATCCGGCCACAACTCCATCTTCGATCTGAACTTCAACGGCCAGGCGGCCAAAGTGATGATCGTGGACTGGCAGTACGAGCCCATCAAGGGTGCGCTACTGCACGTCGATCTGAAGCGCATCGCCATGGACAAGGTGTTGCAGGTTAGCGTGCCGATCCTGCTCAAGGGCGAAGCGCCCGGCGTGAAGGTGCAGGGCGGCATCCTCGAACAATTGCTGCGCGAGGTGGAGATCGAGTGTTTGCCGGGCGATATTCCCGGCCGCATCGACGCCGACGTCAGCCAGTTGATGTTTGGCCAGGTGATCCGCGTTTCCGATCTGCCGCACGATGGCAAGATCAAGTTCGTCACCGACGAAAGCCAACCCGTAGCCCACGTGGTTGCGGTGAAGGAAGTGGTGGAAGCGGCTCCTGCCGAGGCTGCGGTCGAAGGCGCGGCCGCTCCTGCCGAGCCCGAAGTCATCAAGAAGGGCAAGCAGGAAGCCGAGGGCGAAGCTGCCGAGGGCGGCGACAAAACAGCCAAGCCGGACAAGGCGGCGAAGCCCGAGAAGGCTGAGAAAGCCGAGAAGAAAAAATAAGCGCTGTGAAACTGATCGTCGGGCTTGGCAATCCGGGCATCGAGTATCAGTTCACGCCGCACAACATGGGTTTTCTGGCGGTGGACCGCATCGCCGAGCAGTGCGGGGTGCGGGTGAACAATCGTCATTGCCACGCGCAGACGGCGCGGACGCGGATTGCCGGACATGCGGTCCTGCTGGCCAAGCCGGAAACCTACATGAACTTGAGCGGCGCGTCGGTGAGCGAGCTGGTCCACGAGTACGAGGCAAGGCCGGAGGAAGATCTGGTACTGCTTTACGACGATCTGGATCTGCCGTTTGGTTCGTTGCGGGTGCGGCCGCGCGGTAGATCGGCGGGACACAATGGCATGGAATCGGTGATTGCCGCACTGGGTACGCAGGAGATCACGCGTATCCGGCTGGGAATTGGGCCGGACTATCCCGTCGGTGATGGCGCAAAGTATGTGCTGTCACAGTTCAAGAAGTCGCAGCTACCCGTGGTGGACCAGGTGCTGGACCAGGCGGCTGAGGCGGTGCGGGTGATCCTTGCTGAAGGCGTTCAGGCAGCGATGAATCGCTTTAATCGCAAGGAAGAAGCAACTAGCGACTAGCAACTAGCAGCTAGCCATTAGTTCACAGGCAATGTTCGGTAAGAGTTTTGAGCTAATTGCTAGCTGCTAGTTGCTAGTTGCTCTGGAGAAACGAATGCAACGTACTTACGAATTGATGTTTATCGCCCGTCCTGACATGCCCGAAGAGGAGCAGGACAAACTGATCTCCAGCCTGGAGACCCAGGTGGGCAATGCAGGTGGGACGGTGAAGAGCGTGGAGCGCATGGGCAAGCGCCGGCTGGCCTACGTGGTGCGCAAGTTCCATGACGGCATTTACATGCTGATGGTGCTGGAAGGCGAAGGCGGCATGGTGAAGGAAGTGGAGCGCCGCCTGCGGGTCACCGAGCCGGTGATCAAATTCATCACCGTGCGCATCGACGAGGAACAGAAGCGGCTGGCCAAGGTCAAGGCTATTCGCGATACCAAGGTTCGCGGCAAGGGAACTCGCGCCGCTGCTGCCGCGGAAGCCGCTGCTGCTGCGGAAGCTCCGGTCGCCGTCGCCGAAGAGGCGGAAGCCGCGCCGGCAGAGGGCGGAGAGACGACCCCGGTCAGCGCGTAGTTTGATAAGCTCGCACCGCGGCTGAACTTTCCGGTTCTAATCGGAAAGGAGGGCGGGAGCGCAACATGACATTGACGAACGGTTGGATCGGTCGGTCGAGCGACATGAAGCGTTGGCGCAATCGGTGGAGCTGCTCACAAGAGACGTTCATGAACTGGGGCATCAAGTGGCTGAGGTTAGAGAGGGTCTGCGCGACGTTGGCAAGTTTGTTAGTGAGGTCGCGGAGGGGACAGCGCGCCTGTTGAATATCGCCGAGATTCACGAGAAGCGCATCACCCGGTTAGAGGGTGCCTCCGATGCTGAGTAGGAAGGATCCTGATTCAGGCGACAGCTCGCAGCGCCACGAGACACTGAACAAAGAAATGCGCGAGTTGGCTAAGCGGGTGAGAGCTATCAAGAGGGGTACCGAGCGCCTTTCGCGCATCGCTGAGGCTCGTGAGAAGAGCCTCAGCGCTAGAGGGTTGAAAACGAGGAGAAAACGCAAGGGCCAGTAGCCCTGAGGAGAATCATGGCAGACGAAGCAGTTAAGACAGCGGCTCCCGCAAGCGGCGCCGCAACTACCGACGCTCCAGCGCCGCGTGCCGATGGTGGCTCGCGCGAAGGCGGTCCTCGTGGACCGCGCAGCGGGCCACGTCCCGGCGGTCCCGGTGGAGCTCGCGAGGGCGGTCGCAAATTTTTCCGTCGCAAGAAAGTTTGCAAGTTCTGCGTCGAGAAAATCGACGGCATCAACTACAAAGATGTGCGCCTGCTCTCGCAGTTCGTGGCCGAGAGCGGCAAGATCGTTCCCCGTCGCCTGACCGGTGTGTGCACGCCGCATCAGCGTCGCCTCAGCGAGGCCATCAAGCAGGCACGCAACATCGCGCTGCTGCCCTTCGGGGGAAGGTGAAGCGGTGGCTAGTGGCCAGTGGCCAGTGATCAGAGCCCGTAGGGCGGAACCAGGTTAGCTCAGGGTGTGAACCCTGGGGCACGAGGCGCGAAAAACGAGCGCCGTAGGCGCGGAATCAGCTTAGCCCAGGACGGAGCCGCAGGCGGAGTCCTGGGTCAGCCAAGAAAAAAGATCCGGAGTCCCTTCAGGGACGACACGACAGGGTGAGGACTTCAGTCCGAACCCGAACAAACGGAGTTCTACATGGAAGTTATTCTGAAAGAAGACGTGGCCAAACTCGGCTCACGCGGTGATGTAATCAAGGTGGCCGAGGGCTATGGCCGCAACTATCTCCTGCCCAGGAAACTGGCGATTGAAGCCACCCCGGCCAACCGCGCCGTTATCGAGCAGATGAAGGCCTCCGCGGTGCGCCGCCTGGCTCGCGAGAAGGGCGACGCCGAAGCCCAGGGCAAACAACTGGCGGGCGTCGAACTGAGCTTCACCCGCAAGTCGGGCGAGCACGACCAGCTTTTCGGCTCCGTCACTTCGGCCGACATCGCGCGCGAGCTCGAGCACAAGGGATTCAACATCGATCGCCGCAAGATCCAACTGGACGAACCGCTGAAGCACGTCGGCGAGTTCAACGTCTCCATCAAGCTGCACAGGGACGTGATCGTGCCGGTGAAAGTGACGATCCAGAAGGAAGCGGTGGTAGAATCGCCAGCATCGGCCAAGACTGAGGAAGCTGGCGCCGAAGCGTAAGCCGGAGCTGATGCAGATCTCCGGCCTAATCCACACAGGAGGACAACATGGCAGATCAAGACTCCCAGCGCGGCTCCTTTTGGACCAGCTTGCCCGGCATACTGACCGGGGCGGCGGCATTGATCGCCGCTGTCTCCGGCGGGGCGATCTGGCACAGCAATTCGGCTTCGCAGCCCGCGCCGGCGCCCGCACCCATTGTTCAGCAGACACAACAACAAAAGATCGTCCCGCCACCTTCTCCGGCATCGTCTACGACGGCCACTCCGGCGGTGCCGATCGGGTCGCAGGAATGGTGCTCAGAGAAGTACACTGCGTGGCAGAACGAGAAGACGCAGACCGGAGTCGATGACGCAGGCCTGCGCAAGCAGATCACGCAAGCCCACTGCAACCAGTTCGGAATCAAGCTCGGCAAGGTCAAGGGCGAGCAGTGATGCCTGGCGCAGTCTGAATTACCAGATTCGTCGCACCCCATACATCTCGAAGACCGGATCGGCACTGATAATCGGCCAGCCCGTGGCTTGCGCCTGCGCCGCCAACATGCGGTCGAAGGGATCGTTGTGATGTCGAGGGAGCAGCCCAGCCCGGATCGCGTGGACGGAATCGATGGGCAGTTCGGAAAAATTCTCATCGGCGAGCTTGCTTTCCCAAATCTCGAGCAGCTTCTGCCCATCGATCTTGCCGAGGTTTGTTTTGATCGCGAGCTCCCACGGCACCACTGCCGATACGACAACTGAGTTCGCATTAGCGGAGATCGTCTGCTGTGCAGCAGAGCTTAGCCGCGCAGGGTCGTGCAGCCTAATTGCCAAGTGCCAACTGCAAACTGCAAGAGTAAACTCGGTTCCTGAACCGGCGAACGTCTTCCCACGTAAGTACTAAAGGAACAGGTCTATAATTCGCTCACGGTTTCTCCCCGCGCCCGTCTATCTAATTGCAGGCACGAGAATTGGCTTGCCAATTACAAAGCAGGTAGAAACCAGAGATGCCGGCCGAAGCGGTAGCAGTTTCCCTCACGGTTGGCCCGGGACTTGCACCTCAACCCGCGCCCCGGCGGCGCGACTTGAGGACCCCGGCGCTTCGTCCTCCTGAGGCGTGGCAGGAGACGGGCAAAGCGTCCGCCGTACGCGTGGGGCAGGCCCAGAGCCGCATGAACGACACGGAGCTGATCCGGGAAGCACAGCGTGGCAATCACGCCGCGTTCGAGGAACTGGTGCGTCACTACGACGCTCCCGTGCTTCGCCTGGCCTATCACCTGACGCGCTCCGAGCAGGACGCCCAGGACATTTACCAGGAAGCGTTCCTGAAGGCGTATCGGAACATCGGCAACTTTCGCTTCGAGTGCTCGTTCTACACCTGGATCTATCGCATCGTCACCAACCTGTGCCTGGACCTGCTGCGTAAACGGCAGGTGCGCAAAGAGGACTCGGGTGTCGCGACCGACTCCGAAGGCGGTACCTACAATCTGCTCGATCAGGTGGCCGATGTGCGATCGGGCGCCAGTCCGGAGCGCGACTTGATGCGGCGCGAGTTGGGCGCGCGAATTGCCAGGGCCCTGAACAAGCTGACCCCGCGCGAGCGCATGGTCTTCGAGATGAAGCATTATCAGGGACTGAAACTGCGGACCATCGGCGAGATTTTGAATACAACGGAAGAGACGGCGAAAAACACGCTGTTCCGGGGCACGCAGAAGTTGCGCGCCGCACTGAAGGATGTGAAATGAGCAATTAGCAACTAGCAATTAGCAATTAGCTCTTGCGGGTCGGATTCTAGATGTGGTGCTCGAGCATAACCGCCGAGAGAGTGAGTCAAAGTAAAGGCCGAGCGCTGGTTGGTTTAGCTAGTTGCTAGTTGCTAATCGCTAGTTGCTGTGAGGTACGAACCATGAATTGCGATTGGGTAAAACAGAACGTCAGCCTGTACTTGTACAACGAGCTGGCTGATGACGCGCGGCACGAATTGGAGCAGCACGTTCAACGCTGCAAGGACTGCGCCGCCGAGCTCGCCGTCCAGCAGGAATTTCAGGCCGAGATGAACGCCTTGCCGGTGGAAGAGCCCTCTGCCAGTTTCCTGGCGGCCGCTCGCCTGCGGCTACAGGAAGCGCTGGAAACCGCTGAGCAGAAGCGTTCCTGGTATCACCGTTTTGCTTTCGATCCTACAGCATGGTTGCGGCAGGTTCGTTTTTCGCCCGCGCTGGCCGCGGTCCTCCTGATAATCGGTTTTGGCTCGGGATTGGGGACCATGTATAGTGCGCTGGGCGCCAAAGCTCCTCATCCCGCCAATGCGAGCAGCGCAATGCAGGAATCTTCCATTGCCGGCATTACCTCGATTGACCGGCAGCCGGGTTCCGGGCAGGTCAAAATTAACTACGATCGCATGGTCCCCGAGTCGGTGGAAGGATCGGTCAGCGATGCCCAAATTCAAGATCTACTGGCCTTCGCGGCCAAAAGCAACTACAACAATCCCGGGGTGCGGCTCGATTCGGTCGAGGCGCTGAACAGCAAGCCCGACGACCCTCGGGTGCGCGAAGCCCTGACCTATGCCTTGCGCTACGATAGCAACCCGGGCGTGCGCCTGAAGGCACTGGATGGTCTTGGCTCTTATGTAAAGCAGGACATCCGGGTGCGCAACGCTGTTCTTGAGGCCTTGTTGAATGACAGCAACCTGGCCGTGCGCAGCGGAGCGCTGCTTGCGCTGGAACCGGTAAGCGCTGACAGCAGTGTGCGCATGGCGCTGCAGCAGTTGGCAAAGGAAGATCCCAGCGATTACATTCGCACCGAGTCGCGACGCGAGTTGGCCTCGATGCCCAACATTGACTAATCCAGAGACCCAGAGATACCGCGATAATGGCCGATCGTAACCACCAGGAAGAACACCATCACCCGCGGGCTGCACAGCCGGAGACCGGGACCATCAGGAAATCCGCTCTCTGCCTCTGTGCCTCTGTGGTGATGCTTTCGATCGCCATTCCTCTCTGCGCGCAGCAATCACGGACCTATCGCGATGGTAATTCCTGGGTGGAAGAGATTAGCGGGACCATGCCCGCAGCCCGCGAGTTGCGGGTTATCACCGACCTTGGCTCGGTGCAGGTACAAGGGAATTCGCCGCGTATCTCGTATATCATCCGCAAGCGCTCGTACGCGCCCACTCAGGAGGCCGCGAATCGGCAATTCAAGCGCCTGCGCATTTCGGCTATGAAGATCGGCGAGAGCGACTCCATCGAAGGCAAGGCCGGCAAGAAGGACCTGGTTCGCTTCGGAGTCGAATTCCTTGTGCAGGTGCCGCGCGAGCTTGGCCTGGTAAGCGTGCAGACGCGCAGCGGTTCGCTGGCATTCAGTTCGATTGCGGCTACCATCGTGGCCTCGACCGGCGCGGGTCTGATCAAGCTCGACGATCTGGCCGGGCCGGTGAAGATCGCCAGCGGCGGCGGCAATGTTGAAGCCGGCAATCTGGGCAGCGATCTCACCCTCACCAGCGGTGCGGCTGATGTTCGCGTGGCCAAGGTTGGCGGACAGACGCAGCTTACTCTGGGCGGTGGCCGGGTTTACATCGGCTCGTCGCGCGCCTCCACCATTCAGACCGGCGCCGGCAGCATCCAGGTGCAGAAGTGCTTCGGCGATCTGCACGTGGTCAGCGGCGGCGGCAACTTGTATCTGGGAGATATCGACGGTGCGGTCCAGGCTAAGACCGAAGGCGGCAGCGTGCGTCTGGCCAGCGCCACCGGCCCGGTGCAAGTCACCACCGGCGGCGGCAGCGTAGCGCTGTTCCGGCTCAGCCGCGGAGCGCAAGTGGAAACCGGGGCCGGTCCCATCACGGTTGAGTTCATGGGCAATCGCGGTTTTGCCGATTCGTTCCTCCATACCGCGTCCGGCGATGTCTCTGTGTGCTTCCCCGCCAACCTGCCGGTGACCGTGCATGCCACGTCGGACATGGCCAGCGGCCGCGGAATCTCCTCGGAATTCCCCGGCCTCACTATTACTCAGCAAGGTGGCGTGTTTAGTCCGAGGTCGATGTCCGCTGAAGGAGCCATCAACGGCGGTGGTCCGGCGTTGAGAATTCGTACCACGATTGGGCAAATCGCTTTTCGGAGATGTCAGTAGAGTGTGTTGCGGAAAAATCTATGGCCGACGGTTTTGAAGGGGCGCAGCTTTAGCTGCGCCGTTGCAGCTCCTTTATTTTTGTCATCACGAGCCGACTTTAGTCGGCGAGGGATCTGCTGTTCGGATTTGTCAGAAGCATTGCAGAATTCAAGGTTGGAGTTATGAATACACGCGCTAGAGTTTCGTTGGTCGCTTTGCTCACAGCCGTAATGGTCCTTCCCGCAATGGCCGATCCGGGAGCCCCGCAGCCATGGCCGGAAGCGCATTCCGGAGCATACCTGGGTGTCCAAATCACTGCCGTCACACCGCAGCGGGCTTCTGCGCTTAAGCTGCAGGATCCGTTGGGCGCCATCATTACCTACGTCGACCAGGACGGTCCCGCCTGTCATGCCGGTCTGCTGGAGAACGATGTTGTGGTTGCCTTCGACGGCTCCAAGGTTGACGGTCCGGAGCAGTTGCAAGGCTTGATCCACGCCAGTCCGCCGCAAAAGACGGTGACCCTCACCATCGTGCGCAACGGGCAGCGCAAGGACATGAAGGTTACGCTCGGGAGCTGGAACGTCATGTCGCACGCCCGCACTATGCCGCCGATCGTGCTGGGCAATCCTCCGCCGCCTCGGGTCTATGTGCCCGATCTCGAGATCCCATCCTTCACCGTGCTCTCGGCGCGTCACGGCCTGGTGGTGGAAAGCCTGAGCCCGCAACTGTCGGACTTCTTCGGCGTGCCCCGCGGCCATGGCGTGCTGGTTCGCTCGGTTGAGGGAGGCAGTCCAGCCGCCGCCGCCGGTCTCAAGGCCGGTGACATCATTCTCAAGGTCAACAACGAAACCGTGCACGATATGGCCGACTGGCAACGCGGCATGCATGTTCAAGCGACCAAGGTCTCGGTCGGCATCTGGCGCGACAAGCGCGAGCAGACAGTGGTTATCAATCTTCCCGGGCTTGGCGGCGCCTCCTGGCTGCAACCGGACGAATGGTTGGACCTGGATCACGAAGCGCAGGCGCTGCGCGATCAGATAGCGCAGATGCGGCCCGAAATCGAACGCCACCAAAACGAAATGGTGGCGCAATTGGGCCCTAGTCAGGAAGAGCTGGAGCAGATGCGCCGCGAGATCGAGAAGTCAATGAAGCTGCGGCAACAGGACCTGGACAAGATGGCGCGCGAACTGGCGAAATCGGCCAAGCCCACGCAGAAGGAAATGGAGCAGTTGCGGCAGGAGATGCCGAGCCAGAAGGAGCTCGACGAGATGCAGCGCCAACTCCGCGAGTCGATGCCGACCCAGCAACAGATCGACGAGATGAAGCGCCAGTTACAAACCTCACTGCCCAGCCAGAAAGACCTTGACGAGATGCGGCATCAGATCGAGTCTTCCATGAAGAACTGGACACCGCAGATGCAACAGCAGATGGAACAGCTCAAGAAGCAAATGGAGGAGCAGAAACTCGATCTACAGCAGATGCTGAAGGATTTCAAGAGCGATCGCGAATTCTAAGAGCCGTCAGCTAATCGCTATTCGCCGTTCGCTCTTCGCTTTTCGCCAGAATAACCAAGGCCGGGGGACGGCACCTGGTCGCCCTCGCATCAACGTCATGAAGAATCTCGCACGAGCGCCGTAGGTGCGGAACAGGATAGCCCAGCGCTTCAGCGCTGGGTGGGCTGCGTTAGGTTGATCCGAGTCCCTTCAGGGACGGCACAAACTCTGACGACTAACTGGTCTTTCGCCACTTCCGGTCCACCAACTCAATCACGCCGTACAGAACTACGCAAACCCAAAAATCGACCATCAAGCCCAGATCGAGCCGGTCAGGACGATGCCGTCCCGCCGGCGGCAGATGTGGCATCAATAGAAAGAAGTAAATGAGGTTGCCCACAACGATGGCAATCGTCTGCTTGAGGAGTTTTCGCAGCACCACTACTTTGGACACCGGAGACGGCTGTTCCGATGCCAGAAAAGCGGCAATTAGCAGTTAGCAATTAGCCCTTAGCAAAACGCCTCAACTAGTGTGGCTAGCTAACTGCCAGGTGCTAACGGCTAAATGCCGCTTTCTTCATTTACCATCCTTCTGTGCTCGACCTCGCCACCAGTGTGCAGTACGTCAAGGGCATCGGTCCCAGGTTCGCCGAAATCCTGCTGGACAAGGGCATCAGCACGGTCGAGGACCTGCTGTACTACCTGCCCTTCCGCTACGAAGACCGCCTCAACCCGCGCGGCATCGGCGAGCTGCGCGCGGGTGAGATGGCCAGCGTCATCGCCGAAGTCCGCACCTTTGGCCTGTTCCGCACCCGCCGCATGCCCCTCTTCGAGATGACCGTCGGCCAGGGCCGCGACACCCTGAAGTGCATCTGGTTCAACGCAACCTATCTCCAGGACAAGTTTCGCGCGGGAATGCTGGTCGCGTTGTATGGCAAAGTCGAGGCCGGCGATCGCGGCGGACATCGCTTCCAGATCCTTCAGCCGCAGTTCGAAGTCCTGCACGATCCGACGGAATCACCAGGCACCGGCAGTGAGGAAGACAAGAAGTGGCAATCGCTCGAGGTCGGCCGCATCGTTCCCATCTACGAAGCCGCCGGCAACGGGCGTCTCACCGCGCGCTGGTTTCGCCGCATCATCCACGGGATGTTGGAGAACCTCGACCGGGACATTCCCGACGCGATTCCCGCCACCGTTCGCGGCCGCATGGAATTGATCGACCGGCGCCGCGCCTTCTGGCAGGCGCACTGGCCCGAGGTCGGTGAGAGCCTCGTCAAATTGCAAGCCGCGCGCACCCCCGCGCACATCCGCCTCATCTTCGAAGAGCTGTTCTTCCTTGAGCTTGGGCTGGAGCTGAAACGCCGGAAGATGCGCGCCCAGACCGGCGTTGCCTTCCCCATCAACGATCGCGTCCGCGCTGCCGTCAAACGCATCCTGCCGTTTCATCCCACTGCCGCGCAGAAACGTGTCTTGAAGGAAATTGTCGCCGACATGGCTGCACCTGCGCCGATGCGCCGCCTACTGCAAGGCGATGTCGGCTCCGGCAAGACCATCGTCGCGTTCGAAGCCGCAGTCATCGCCATTGAGAACGGCTACCAGGTTGCGCTCATGGCGCCGACCGAAATTCTGGCGACGCAGCATTATCTTTCGGCGCGCCACATCCTCGAAGCCGCGGGCTATCGCATCGCGCTGCTCACCGGCTCGCAGGAGTCGGGCCGCAAGAAACAGGTTCGTCATCACATCGCACAAGGCAACGCGCAACTGGTGATCGGCACCCACGCCCTCATCCAGGAGACAGTCGAGTTCGACAAACTCGGCTTGGTGATTGTCGATGAGCAGCATCGCTTCGGCGTGATGCAGCGCTTCCGCCTGATGAAGAAGTCCGATGAGGCAGAACCCGACGTGCTGGTGATGACGGCGACGCCGATCCCGCGCACCCTTGCGCTCACCATTTACGGCGACCTCGACACCAGTATCCTCGACGAACTTCCACCCGGACGCACGCCCATTACGACTCGCCTGGTCGGGGATGAGCGCGCCGACGAAGTGTGGCAGTTCGTGCGCAAGCAGGTCGACGCAGGACATCAGGCTTACGTCGTCTATCCGGTCATCGAAGAAGGCGCGATGGAAGGCGAGCTGAAGGCCGCCATCAAGATGCATGACCGCCTGCGCTCGCGCGAGTTCTCCAGCCTGCACGTTGGGCTGTTGCATGGCCGCATGAGCGCTGACGACAAGGACACGACCATGGCCAGCTTTAAGCGCGGCGAAATCGATGTGCTGGTCTCGACGACGGTAATCGAAGTCGGCGTGGACGTGCCCAACGCCAACGTCATGGTCGTTGAGCACGCCGAGCGCTTCGGCCTGTCGCAGATGCATCAATTGCGCGGACGCATCGGCCGCGGTGCTGCCAAATCGTATTGCGTCCTGATGACCGGTGGGAAGGTTTCGGTGGAAGCGCAGCAACGCCTGGACGCAATGGTGCGCACCCAGAACGGATTCGAGATTGCGGAGCTTGATCTGGAACAGCGTGGCCCGGGCGAGTTCTTCGGCACCCGCCAGGCAGGCATCCCAAACTTTCGTGTTGCGAACTTGTTGCGCGATCGCGACCTGCTGGAGGCTGCGCGCAAGGAGGCGCGCTACGTGCTTGCCGGGCCCAACGCCGATGTGACGCAGGAGGAGATCTCCCGCGCCGTAAACCATCTGCGCAGCCACTGGAACCGGCGGTATGGGTTAGTTGAGGTAGGTTAGAGGCGCATCAAACCTTGAGAGGAGCTTCTCATGATTGATCCTAAAGAAATGCTGGCCACGCTCGTCGATCACTTCGCTGCGACCGCCAAAGTGCAAAACGTCTTCGGCGAACCCATCGAGTCGCACGGCAAGACGATCATCCCTGTAGCCCGCGTCAGCTATCGCCTGGGCGCTGGTGGAGGCGAAGGCGGCGAAACTCCAACGGACCCGTCCGCCCCTAAAAAAGGAGGCGCCGGTGGTGGCGGTGGTGGCGTCGTCCAGGCGACGCCAGTCGGCGTCCTGGAAGTGACCGAAGCTGGCGCGCGCTTCGTGCGCTTCTTCGATCCCCAGATGGCCACCGGCCTCATCGCTGGCGGGATAATGCTCGGCTTGCTGCTGCGACGGCTGTTTCGGCGGAAGTAATTCAGATGTCGCAGGTCTCAGGGGCTAAAGCCCAATTCATTCACGACCGCATACGGCACGGCTGAAGCCGTGCCCTGATACAAGGCATTCATAAGATGGCCTCTCGAAACTTGAAATAGGATCGCCCTCAGCGCAAACTGGAACACCGTGACCGCTTCGAGCAAGACTGACCTCTTCCGCCTGCTTCCCTCGGTTGACGAGTTGCTGCGCAGCGACGCCGTGCAGACATTGGCGCATCGATTCGGCCACGCAACCACAGTAGAAGCTGCGCGTTTTCTTGTTGAGGACCTGCGCGGCAGGATCGCCGATGGTTCTCTCGACGAGTCCCAACTCAAGGCTGCCCTCGATACCATACCGCAGGAACTGGAACGGCGCCTGCAACAGTCGCTGTCTTACTCGCTACGACCGGTCATCAACGCGACCGGCGTCATCCTGCACACCAACGTTGGGCGTGCGCCGCTTAGCCGGGACGCGCTGCGGCACGTAACAGAAATTTCGCAAGGCTATTCCAATCTCGAGTTCGATCTTTCTGCCGGCGAGCGCGGCAAACGAGACGTTCACGTCAGTCGCTTGTTCGCGAAGTTGTTGAACACCGCGGCGCGCGAAGTCACAACCATTGTCGTCAACAACAATGCCGCTGCTGTGCTGCTGGCGCTGAATTCGCTGGCCGACGGCGGCGAAGTAATCGTCTCGCGCGGCGAACTGGTCGAGATTGGCGGCTCGTTCCGCATTCCCGAGGTGATGGCGAAATCCGGAGCGATACTGCGCGAGGTCGGCACCACCAATCGCACTCGCCTCGCCGACTATGAGCGCGCGATCACCGACAGGACGAAACTGTTGCTGCGCGTTCATCGCTCCAACTTCCAGATTGTCGGATTTGCCGAGCAGCCCTCGCTGGAAGAGCTGGCCGCGCTTGGCCGCAAGCACAACCTTCCGGTGATGGAAGACCTGGGCAGCGGCGAGCTTTTCGATCTCTGCCAGGTTGGCGTGCGCGGCGAGCCGATGATCGCCGACAGCCTGCGCGCAGGTATCGACGTCGTGACCTACAGCGGCGACAAGCTGCTGGGCGGCCCGCAGGCCGGCCTCATCAGCGGCGATCCCGAGTTGGTCGCGAAGATCCGCTCCAATCCGCTGTTTCGCGCGCTGCGTGTCGACAAGATGTTCTATGCAGCGCTAGAGGCGACGCTGCTGGCCTATCTGCGCGAGGATTACGATTCGATTCCGGCGCTGCGCATGTTGCGGGTCAGCGAACAGGAGCTGCAGCATCGTACCGAGCACATTGCGCGACAACTGCAAATCAGTTCTCCTCAACTTGAAATTGAAGTTGTGGAATCCCATTCGGTGCTTGGCGGCGGCGCAGCGCCGGGCTCGACCCTGCCATCGCGAGCGCTGGCGGTAAAGCGCGGCAAGCTGTCGCCCGGCGAGATGCTGGGACGCCTGCGGCAGTGGGAGATGCCGATCATTGCGCGGGTCGACGACGACCGCGTGCTCCTGGACCTGCGCACCGTCGAACCGGCGCAGGATGCGACAATCATTACCGCTCTGGAAAGCATCTCCCATTGAATGGCGACGGTCTACACCATCGGCCACTCCACTCGCACGCTCGACGAGCTTATCGCTGCGCTGGAGGCCCACAGTATCGCGACGCTGGTTGATATCCGATCGTTTCCGATGTCGCGCAGGTTGCCGCATTTCAACCGCGAGTCGCTCGAACTCGAGCTGCCGAAACGCGGCATCGCGTACGTGTGGATGAAGGAACTGGGCGGTCGTCGCAAGAAGATCCGCGACGACTCGCCCAACACCGGCCTGCGCAGCGACTCTTTCCGCAACTATGCCGATTACATGCTCACGCCGGAATTCGCACAGGCTATAACATGCCTGTTGGTGCTGGCGGAGCAGAATAATACTGCAATCATGTGCGCTGAGCGCGTGTACTTCCAGTGCCATCGTATGCTGGTCAGCGACTACCTGACGGCGCACGGCCACACTGTCTTGCACATCGATGACGACAAGCACCCGCCGCGTCCCCATAAACTTATGGCCGAGGCACATTTGGTGAATGGGCAATTGTTGTACAACGCGCAGGAGTTGTTCTAGCTATGCGATATCATCCGTCCGACCTTAGAAGCCCAACCCGTATTGGAGATCGAGCAGAGCATCGACAAAACCTTGCCGCTGTTCTAAACAACAGAAGAAGGCTCTCAACAAGCCGGATGTTTCGTATCATTCCGGGTTAGGAATTTCCGAAGAAGGTGGAACGAGTGGCTGCTGTTCGCGAGAAAGCCAGGACGAAGAATCGCAGAGGAGCGCAAGCCCCAAGTCGCGCCGGCCTGACCTTATCGCCGCGCACGCGCGTCGTCTTGCTGGTCACTTGCATTGTGATCGCCACGGTTGCGCTTTACTACCCAGTCGCCAGCCACCCTTTTCTGAACTATGACGACGACATCTATGTGGTCAACAATCCGCAGGTCCGCGGCGGGTTGAGCTGGGATACGGTGAAGTGGGCGTTCACCGCTTTCTATGCGTCGAACTGGCACCCGTTGACCTGGCTCTCGCACGCCCTCGACTACCAGATGTTCAACCTGGACGCTGGCCGGCATCACGAAACGAACCTGCTGCTGCACGTCATCAACGTGGTGCTGTTGTTCTGGGTGCTGTGGCGGGCCACCGGGTATGTCGGCCGCAGTGCGATGGTCGCTGCGCTCTTTGCTCTGCACCCGATCAATGTTGAATCGGTAGCCTGGATCGCCGAGCGCAAAAACCTGCTCAGCATGATGTTCTTTCTGCTGGCGCTGGGCGCCTATGGCTGGTATGTCCGCCAACCGCGCGCGTCTCGCTACTTCGTCGTCGCATGCTTGTATGCCCTGGGATTAATGGCCAAGCCGCAAATCATCACCCTGCCCTTTGTGTTGTTGCTGTGGGATTACTGGCCTCTGCAGCGAGTGTTCCACGTGGAACAATCTATCGAACGTTCGTCCGGTCCCCGCCGGCAGCCGTCTTCGGAAACTACCCCGGCCAGTCTCATGCCGCCACATAAGTTTTCCTGGCTGGTGATGGAGAAGCTTCCCTTGCTGGCGCTTTCCCTGGCCAGTGCGGTTATCACCATTCGCGCACAATATGAATCCGGCTCCATGAGCGGCCCGCATTGGCAGCCATTCCACCTGCGTATCGAGAATGCAGTCATTGCCTATGCACGCTATCTGGGCAAGGCCATCTGGCCTTCGCATTTGACCCTGATCTATCCCCATCCCGGAACTTCCATCAGAATCTGGCAGGTGGTGGCGGCGCTCCTCTTGCTGCTGGCGATTACGGTTTTGATGGTCGCCGCACGCCATCGCCGGCGTTATCTCCTGGTCGGCTGGTTGTGGTTTCTGGGGACAATGGTCCCCATGATTGGCATCGTGCAAGTGGGCGTGCAGGCGATGGCTGATCGCTACGCCTACCTGCCATTTGTGGGCCTGTTCATCATGGTCTGTTGGGCAGCGGCGGACTGGGCGGAGCATCGGCATGTTGCCCTTGCCTGGCAGGCGGGAATCAGCATCGCCATCTTGTTGGCGCTCGGTGTAACTGCCCGTCGGCAGCTTGACTACTGGAGCGACAACACAACTCTGTGGTCACGAATCATAGCTCTGCAAGCCCAGCAGGTTAACCCGGACAATTGGGTAGCCGAAAATAATCTGGGCCATGCCTTGCTCAAGTTAGGAGAAGTGGAACAAGCGATGCCGCACTTTCGCGCGGCGGTGGCCATAAATCCGTCCGACCCCGACAGCAATCTGAACATCGGGGCTTATGAGCAGCAGCACAAAGACCTGGCGGGCGCGATTGCGCAGTACAAGAAGGTACTCGCGATGACACAAAACACCGCCAGGCTGAACGCTCAGAGCCGGGCACAGGCCTTCAGCAATATGGGTTTCGCCTACCGCGAGCTCAAGGACTATGCGCAGGCGCGCGCCAGTTTCGAGCAGGCCGTTAGCATCAATCCCAATGACGCCCGGTCGTGGCTGGGAATCGGGCTGATGGCGCATAAGTCCGGGGACCTGAATACCGCGATTCAGGCCTATACGAAGACCCTTCAGATTGCTCCTTTCGACTGGGGATACCTGGTGCTGGCTCGCGCGCTTGAGCAAGAGGGTCGCCATAGTGAAGCCGAAGCTGCGACCCAGCGGGCCGCAGCGCTCTCGCAAAACATCGAACAGGCGCAGAAAGCTGCCGACAACGCGCTCGCGAAATGAAGGCCGGTCATTCGCTTTTCGCCTTTCGCTTTTCGCCTTTCGCTTTTCGCCTTTCGCCTTTCGCCTTTCGCTCTTCGCTTTTCGCTATTCGCCAGAACTGGACTCTGAGATTCAGTTTGTCCCACCTGGGTGGGTGGTGTGCACCGGGCCGCGGCAGTTGATATTGTGGCGTTAAGACATTAAAAGCAAAAAGCGAAAAGCGAATAGCGAAGAGCGAACAGCGGCCCCTCTGCTACCATCAACTATCGATGAAACAGGCTGTCTTCCGCGAACGCAACAAGCGTTACTACCGCGTTCTGCACACTCCAATCTGGATCTGGGTCTTCTGGGTGCTGCCCGGCTGGCCGCTCACCTACGACCTCTACACCCGCGG